>ERZ1673722.247-NODE-247-length-76910-cov-12.615145_pt1 | contig 76910 bp, 61 predicted proteins | sample MGYA00580222_ERZ1673722 | MGnify/ENA primary metagenome ERZ1673722 (study PRJEB41218, sample SAMN15661750) | gut metagenome | host: Homo sapiens | place: Canada: London | collected 2015-08-20/2019-03-30 | study: EMG produced TPA metagenomics assembly of... | reverse complement strand
TCGAAATGGCGTCTCACTGGATTTTCGCGTCGCTTCACTCCTAAAAATCCAGTTCGCTTGCACAAGCCCTTCGGGCAGCTCCCCCGATGGGGAGCCAAGAACGTTCTGCCGCTTAATTTAATAGCATTACCCGCATGGGGAAGGTGGCGAGCATAGCGAGCCGGATAGGGTTCTAGCCGTATGAAAGACAGATGAGGAAAGCGGAGAGGCGCACGGTCACTCATCCCTGCTTTCAAACTTGTGGTGAACTGCGTCAAAACCCGAAGCGCCGCGTATTTATACGGAACATCTCTCCATGATCCTGCGAACGCGCATTCGTTTGAAGCGCATGTCGGCTCAAAAGAACGACTGTTCGCCTTTCCTCCTCAATGGGGAAGCTGCCCCGAAGGGGGGAGAGGGCTCTGGCGGTATGAAAGAGAGTGGAGAAATGCGTCTCAAAGGCGAAAAATGAGAGTACCACCTTCCCCCATGGGGAAGACAGCGAAACGAGAACACCGTCTTCCCCGCATCAAAGCCTTCCCCGCGTGGGGAAGGTGGCGAGCGAAGCGAGCCGGATAGGGTTCTAACCGTATGAAAGACAAACGAGGAAAGCGGAAAGGTGCGCGGTCACTCATCCCTGCTTTCAAATGAAACTGCCTTCCCCACCGCACCTTCCCGCCATTCCCACACAGCCTAAATTTGCGATTTCTGAAGAAATCCGTGAAGCGGCCGTCATTTTATGGTATAATTACCGTTACAGATGAAAAGACGCAAGTCTGGTCAATAATAGAGTAAGGAGAGACATAAAAGTGGGTTTTTCTTTGATTAATATCGGTTTTGGTAATATGGCAGCTGCAGCGCGCGTGATAGCGATCATCAGCCCGGAGTCTGCACCGGTGAAACGTATGATCCAGGACTCCCGTGACAAAGGGGATCTCATCGATGCCACCTACGGCAGAAAAACGAGAGCCGTCCTCATCATGGACAGCGGGCAGATCATTCTTTCTGCCGTACAGCCGGAGACGATTTCGCACCGACTGATGAATAAAGATGTGATCACTTCTGAAGGAATGGATGAAAACTGATGGCACAGACAGCGAAAAAAGATGAAGGCATTCTTCTGGTCGTCTCCGGCCCGAGCGGTGCGGGGAAGGGGACCATCTGCAATGCCATCCGCGAGAAATTTCCGGATCTCCAGTATTCCGTCTCGATGACGACAAGAGACCCCCGAAAAGGGGAAGTGGAGGGGGAGAGCTATTTCTTCCGCACCAATGAACAGTTCGAGAAGCTCATCGAAGAAGATGCCTTTCTCGAATATGCCAAGGTCTATGACCACTACTATGGCACGCCGAAAAAGCGCGCGCTCGACATGATCAGTGACGGGAAATCCGTACTGCTTGAGATCGACATCCAGGGCGCCATGCAGGTCAAGAAACGCTATCCGAAAGGCGTCTTCATCTACATCGTCCCACCGTCTTTGGAGATCCTGTCCGATCGTCTCTACGGACGCGGTACAGACTCGGAAGAAACCATCCAGAAGCGCCTTGCCCAGATCACCAGTGAACTCGCCATGGCGCATCAGTATGACTATATCATCGTCAATGACAAACTTGAAGATGCCGTAAGAAAGACCAGCTCTATCCTGGAAGCGGAGCGCTGCAAGCTCTCCCGCAACGAAGGACAGATCGAGACCATTTTCAAACAGTATATCAATAAGGAGGTACCCTTAAAATGATGTGTTATCCTTCTATCGACAGCCTTGTCAAAAAGGTGGACTCCAAGTACACCCTCGTGACCCTCGCCGCTCTGCGCGCCCGTGAACTGACCGACGGACAGACCCCGCTCATCGCTCATGCAGAAGGCAAGAAACCAGCCACCATCGCTCTCGAAGAAATCTATGAAGGAAAGATCACCTACTCCTTCAGCAAATAAAAATAAGGTCAGACAGTCCAAGAAAGGCTGCCTGACTTTTTGTACGTTCAGGGTGGCTAGTGACGGGTGAGTTACAAACGACTTTCGGGTATCGCCCCCTATGTATTTGCGGCGAAGCCGCCACCTGAACCCGTTGAACCCTTAGAACCTTCTGAACCCCTTGAACCCTGAACCTTCAACCCATTTTTTAGTAAAGGAACTCATGCATGATGTTTGAAAACAAGCACATTGTCGTAGGAATCAGCGGCGGGATCGCCGCTTTCAAAGCAGCCGGTCTCGTGAGCCAGCTCCGGCAGAAAGGAGCCGACGTCCACTGCATCATGACGGCAAATGCCGCCAAGCTCGTGACACCGATCACCTTCGGTGAACTGTCCGGCAATGATGTCACCGTCGACATGTTCGCCAATATCAGCAAATGGGATGTCACACACATCGCCCTTGCGAAACTTGCCGATCTTTTCATCGTAGCACCAGCGACCGCCGACATCATCGGCAAAGTCGCAAACGGCATCGCTGACGATATGCTCTCGACCACCATCATGGCGACAAAAGCGAAAGTCCTCTTCGTACCGTCCATGAATACAAACATGTACGAAAATCCCATCGTGCAGGCGAATATGGAAAAGCTGAAATCCTTCGGCTATGAATTTGTCGAACCAGAAAGCGGTCATCTCGCCTGCAACACCTCCGGCAAAGGCCGATTCCCTGCGCTTGAGACCATCATGGACTGCGCGGAAAAATGCATCTATGGCCGCGAACTCCTGAAAGGGAAGAAAGTCATCGTCTCCGCCGGCGGCACCCAGGAAAAGATCGACCCTGTCCGCTATATCAGCAACCGCTCCAGCGGCCGGCAAGGCTATGCCATCGCCAAAGCCGCATGGATGGAAGGCGCAGACGTGACACTCGTTTCCTGTACCACGGCACTTCCCAAGCCCTATGGCGTCAAGATGGTCTACGCAGAGGATGCCCGCGAGCTTGAAAAAGCCATGAATGCGGAATACGACACCTGCGATGCTGCGATCATGGCCGCCGCCGTCTCCGACTACCGTCCGACCGTGCAGGCCGATCAGAAGATCAAGAAAGAAGACTTCGACTGTCTCCACATCGACCTGACGCAGAACCCGGACATCCTCTATGGACTCGGGCAGAAGAAGAGGGGCCAGTTCCTCGTAGGCTTCGCCGCAGAGACGCAGGACGTCATCGAGCATGGGAAATCGAAGCTCAAAAGAAAGAACCTCGACATGCTCGTCGCGAACGACGTCGCTATGCCGGGCGCCGGCTTCAACGGCACGACAAACATCGCATCGCTCCTGTACAAGGACGGACATATGGAACAGTATCCGAAGATGAGCAAGGATGAGCTGGGCCATATCATCATCGAAAAAATGGCAGAGCTGATGAAATAAATAGAAGGAATGAAAGATCTGATTTCCTTATAACTCAAAAAAACGCTTCGTGGCACGTGCCACGAAGCGTTTTTTGACGGAGAAATGGATGCTAGTGACTAGTGACTGGACGATTCTCTCATATCGTCATTTCGAGCGAAGCGAGAAATCTTTATAATGCGCTACGCGCGCCTTGGAAGCAGGGGAATATTTATTTTTAGAGTAGATAACGTTGAATTATCGAAAGTAATTATTTTCTGAAAACATAGGCAAATTGCCCCGCTTATCCGTTTTTATAGCACTTTCTCCAGATCGTAGCCCCTTTCTATATGCGAAAGTTCCAGTGCTTTCAAAATACGCGCTTCCTCCAGCTCTCCGTCCTCTTCAAACTGGTCAAAGACGAGATAGATCCCTGATGAAGGAAGAAACGATCAGATGATACGATGCCGCATAAGACTGAAGAAGGATCTCAGTGAGACGAAATTCCATCTCCGCCAAAAATAAGAAAATCCAGATCGCTTTGGGCATCCGCCTCGCCCCTTGCATAGGAGTCGAAGAGATAGATTTCCTTCACATAATATTATATTTTTTTGCGAGCGGTCGTACCAATAGGGCAAAAAGCGAAAACAGCAAACATGTTTTCTTTTGGGCAAGCAGTGAGGCCAAAAGAACTACTGTTCGGGAAATATCTCTATGGCGTGAGCCCACTCACTCGTTCCTTGATTTCCTTGATATCCTCCCGGATTGGGCTGATGACCCTTCCTGGGCCTTTCCGATTGCGCGCATCCGTGATACTCATCGACTCCCCGCTCTCCTTATCCACCAGCTCTATCTTCCCTAAGTGGAGCTTCCCATCGATGATATGGAAGGCATCCGTATGAATGAGGCCGAAATCCGTATCGATCGTGACATCATAGAAATCCAGCGCCCGATAGCGGTTATGAAACGTACCAGTGATGCCACGGAATGGGATAAGACTGTAGAAACCGCCGCCGGAAGAGAAACTGCCGAAAGCTACGAGATCCTTCACATTCCCATCACAGTGGATCTCCCCATCCAGCGTGACCAAGCAGTAGAACCGTGGCTCCTTGGTGGGGATACGACTATCCAGTCCCTCCCCGTGGAGATAGATATTATACACGCGGCTATCGACATTATAGTCCCCGCGCGCCGTCACGATGCCTCCGTAGACTCGCGCCTTCACGTCCGAGAACGTCATCGCCCCGTCATCGTAGTGGATATCCCCCTTCACATCATAGAAATCCAGCGCCGGCACATGAAGCTCCGGCATGGTGACCGTCCCCTCACAGATGAGATGAGACAGAGGCCCGCGTCCGGAAGCAGTCAAAGTCATCTTGTCATGGATATCATCCCCCAGCCCCATGGAAGAAGGGATCACCCCCTTCGCCGTGACAGAGACGATCGAGGGGAGATTCTTTTCTTTGAAATCAATCTCACAGTCCGCCTCGATGCCATTCCCCACCATCGTCCCGCCGAATTCCCCCGTCTTGATGTGGAGATCACTCACGCCGCGCGTGTCGATATGCCCATTCAGCGATACGCGCGAGACAAGATAGCGACGCTGCCGATAGAAAGCCGCCATTCGCCCGTTATGCACCGTGATCTTGACATCCAGCGGCTTTCCCTCACGATTGAAATTCGAGATCCGATCCTCCAGCTTTTCCTTCGCATCCCGCGCCTTTTCCTGCTCGATCTCCCCCTGCCGTCGATTGATGAAGTCCACATGCATCTCCTCATCGAAATGCACCGCAAAGGCCGGACTCTCCAGCGTGATCTCCCGGATGGTCGTAGAGACGAAGTGCATCCTGAGCACATCCCACGGATCTACCTTGAAAGACCCAGAAGGCACACGCAGGATCGGATTTCCCGCCGGATCATCCCACGCCAGCTTCTCGAAGGTGACACCGCCATGGATATTCGCGGTGATCGACTCCACCGTGATCGTCCCCCGAAGCATCTCCTGCCGAGAAGCCGCATAGTTGAAAAGCTCTGCCGCTCCATAGCTCATGATTTTCGCTACCAGAAGCAGCAGACAGAAAAGAGCGAGCAGCAGACCAAAGATCCTGAGAAAATACCGTGACCAACGCTTTTCCTTCCGAAGCTCTTTGAGTGCCTTCTTCATCATGCCGCCCCCTTTCTATTTTACCTATTGTAGCATGTTCCGAACAAAGAAAAAACGTGGAAAGCGCCCATGCGCAAAAAATCCCGCCTTCCTATAAGGAAAGCGGGATTGGGGCGTCAGGCGTTCTACTTCTTTTGTTATAGCTTCTGATAGTACTTAGTACCCTTATTCGATACATGCATTAAATTCATCAATCCCTTGGCACGCTCAAGAGTTAACCCACAATAGTTTGCATACTCTATCAAAGGATTTTCTCTAATTTTCCGCTTGTGCGGCATAACGGCTCGGTGATCTACCTATCTTAGACGGAATACTGCAGAGAGACGGTTACGTTCTTTCACTGGCAGCTTCTGTCGCATAGAAAGTCATATCAGAAAGGTTATACACGGTTTCCTCAATTAGTTTTTGTTTTGCATTAATAGTTCACAGCACTTTATGCATCTCCACTAAAACTGCCCCCAAAATGAAAAAGACTGCTATGCGATGTATTACATAGCAGTCTTTTTTACCAAACTTTAGAATTTATATTCATACCCGAGCATGTAGTTCCTGCCCTGCGAAATATAAGCAAACGTATCATCACTTGGCGCTGTCACCGTAGTGTAATCTTCTCGACCAAAGAGATTATTGACATGCAGGAAAACCTTGTGCTGTGCGCCTGGAGCATAGGAAATATCCAGATCTGTGTAAAGTGCCGGTTTTACTCTGGTCTTGCCATCATCCGTAGAATTGTATCGATATCCCAGATAGTTCGCCGTTAAAGCACCATTCCACTTGTCCTTATGATAGCGAATGGCAGAGGTGAATTGCAGGCGATTATTGGTATGAATCCAATCCCCTACATTAAAGTTTTCATCCACACTTCTTTCGGTGGGATTGCTGTACGAGATCCCCCAAGATGTATCCCAAGCATCATTGTGATGAATATCAGCAGAAATTTCAATCCCGGTATTTTTGCTATCCGAATTGGTGTACTGCATATCTCCGGTAATAGGAGAAACTCCTTTGATACTCTGGATCGCATCCTTGATATCGTAGTGATAAAGCGCTACTCGCCAGGAGGTTTTCCCCTGGTTCAGCTTGTAGCCCATTTCATAATGAGTGCCATGTTCTGCTTTCAGATCCACGTTCGGTAACATGGCAGCCCCACCAAAAATCTTAGAGAGCTCGGGTAAGCGGAAGGATTTTCCCGCCTTAGCATAGAAGCTGCTCTTGTCATTGATCGTATGCAGGTATTGAATTTCAGGCGTAAATTTATTCTGATTAGTCTGGACAGTATCTGTTGTTTTACCACTGATTACTTCTGTGCTGCTACCAGTGGCACGACGCACGAAGGTTTCTCTGGCGTTAAAAATCATCTGGTCTTTCGGTGTCATATGCCAGTCATAGGAAGCATAAATGGAATACACATCCCTGTTGTATGTCCCAAATTTCGCGGGCTGTGCCGGTCTATCTCCCATTTTCTTCGTCCCGGCGCTTTTCACATCCATGTCTTCCCGCTTATAAGAGGCTCCGATCAGGAATGTATCATCCCCGCCTGTCTTGAATACCTGCTGCAGGTTCAGATTGGTATTATGCCCCTTGCGCCAGCTGTACTGAATATTTTCCTTCACGTTTCCAGTTTTCTTATTGTAGGTCAGCTGGTCATAGTTTCTTTCCTGTGTCCCATAGGAAGCAAAGGCAGTGAACCCATTCTGATCATCAAAGTTCAGCAGGAATGTATTGTTATCGTCTTCATACCTTTTCTCCTGATACGGGCTCTTCGTATAGGCAGAATCCATCTGAGAAGCGGTATTTTTCGTATTTACATAATTATGGCTAAACTTCCAATGGTCATTGATCGCATAGTTCCAAAAGATTCCTTTATCTTCGCCTTTGTTATAGTCATACCAGCGATCCGACGTTTTTCCCCCCATCGCCTTCGCTTCCGCTTTGGTGGTCGTCGTCATGTGACTGATTTCGCCCCTGTGCTCGTAGTAAGCAGACGCATTGAACTTATCTGCTCCGACATTCAGACTATATCTCTGCTTGTCATAATTGCCCGCAGACACTTTCACACTGTTCTGCGTATGGGAGCGTGTAATAATGTTAATTACGCCGCCGGTTGCCTCCGAGCCATACAGAACAGAACCGCCGCCACGAACTACTTCAATATGATCGATGGCATCAGCACCAATATCCTCCAGATTGTACTTCCCATCCTGGTTCATTGGCACTCCATCTACCAAAACCAGCGTTCCTTTATCCACACCACGAATGTCGATCTTGCTCGTCATCGATCCCATGCTGACACCATTTGGCATCTGCGTGCTGGCAAACACGCCCAATGTATTGCGTAAGGCTTCAAATGCACTGCCTGCACCACTCTTTTCGATTTCTTCTCGGTCTATGACTTCCACAGATGCCGGTGTCTGTAGATCACGGTTTTCTACACGCTGCGCGGTTACCACCACGGGATCCAGCTCGTAGATTTCAGCCGCACTTACCCCCCCCCCAGAACATACGGTCGTACTCATTAAAAGGGCACCAAGAATGGCAATGCTTAACTTTTTCCCTGACATATCATTTACTCCTCTCAGCAATAAAGCGTACAATGCATAAAACAGAAACCAAGAAAACTGCTTTAAGGAAACACCCAATCCTTCTTGCCTTAATTTATGCCAAGTACGCTTGTAATAAGTTCTATTTATTTTATCATGATTATACCATTAATTCAATTGTGATTATAATTACAATAAATGCTCACATAATACTGAGCCAATTAGGCCTCTGATGACCGTAAAAAAGTGAGCCACATGTCCGTGAATGATTGAGTCACTGTGATTGCGACAAAAAATCCCGCCTTCCTTTAGGAAAGCGGGATCGGGGAATCTTGTCTATTTTCTTACATCTTTAGGCATTGATTTGTTTCTTTCCCCTTTTTAGCTCCGTATACACTTCATTGGCAAAGATCCCCAACACTTGGCGCTTGATCTCATCATTATCCAGAAGCAGGCTGAAGAAATCTTCATTCTGTTCCAGACCTGCTATCAGAGCATCATCGATGTGATCAAAATAAGCAAATTCAAAGTCTCTTTCCGTATTGTTCTGCGCGCTGGCACGTAGCTTGTCAGACTTCATCATGATATCCTTGATCTGCAGCATAGCCTTGACCGCCACGTCATTATCATAGTTTTTCCCCGTTTTGCTATTGATCTCCGCAATGATTTGCGACAGACGTTCCATCTTGGCAGGAGTAAGGCTCAAAGATTCAGCGGTCGGCAGATGCACCATAGGATCAGCCTTATGCTTCACATTCGCAAACTCACCACTCTTTTTCTGCACGAAGCTATCAGCCTTTATTTTCCCTGTCAGATCAAAACCGCCGCCGAAATGCCGCACCTTCAGATACGTCGAGAGATACGACAAAAATTTGTATTTCTTGTGGATCTCACCATCTTCGAAACAGGTGGCCTGTACCAAAAACTCATAGCAGCGAATGAAATGACGGATGACCATTTGGATTTCTCTTTGCATGGGTTCGTCATGATTTTTTTCGATGAGATTCTTCGCCTTCTGCAGGAAAAAGGTCATTCTCTTTTTATCTGCCGCTGTGACTTTTTCCTTATACAGCAGCGTATTAAAATCTTCCACATCCCCGGGATCCAAGAAAAAGTATCCATCGATCTTCGCACTGATATCGTAAATCGAGCGCGGGTTGATACTGCTTGACAGCAAAGTCACCGTATAGTATTTACTGAAGGCTTTTTCAATATCTGCATAATCGTTCGCAAAATCCAAAACAAAGGTTTTCTTATCAAACGGCGGGCAGATGCGGTTCAATCGGGATAACGTCTGCACCGCATTGACGCCGTGGAGTTTTTTCAGTACATACATCGCGCACAGCTTCTTCTGGTCGAAGCCCGTCTGATACTTGTCTGCGACCAAGAGCACCTGATATTCGTCCTTATCGAATTCCTTTGGCAGTTTTTTCTCCGGAAACCCATTCATACCTACTTCCGTATATTCCTTGCCATCTATGGTGACTTTACCGGAAAACGCGACCAATGCTTTCAGCCCCGTATAGCCCTTGCGCTTGATATAGTCTTCAAAGGCCTCTCTGTATTTGACGGCCCCTGCGCGAGACTCTGTGATCACCATAGCTTTCGCCTGCCCATTCAGCTCCTGCATGACATTCTGCCGGAAATGCTCGATGATCACCTCGATGCGCTGCGAAATGTTCGTCTCATGCAGCTGCACGAAGCGAGCGATCTGACGCTTGGCCTCATTGGTCTTCATTTCCGGATCATCTTTGATCTCTTTGTTGAGCCGATAGAAGGTATCATAGGTGATGTAATTCTGCAGCACATCAAGAATGAATCCTTCCTCGATCGCCTGCTTCATAGAGTACATATGGAAGGCTTCGTACTGGCCTTTGGCATTCACTCTGCCGAAAAGCTGCAGCGTCGTTGGCTTTGGCGTAGCCGTGAAAGCAAAGATGGAAACATTGGGCTGTTTCCCATGGCAGCTGATCTCGTGAGCGATCATATCTTCCGTATCCGCATTCGCATCCACCTCGCACGAGCCCAGAGACTTTGTGATGGCTGCCATATTTTTCCCTGCCGTAGAGGAATGCGCTTCATCGATGATGACAGCAAAGTGCTTGCTCTTTAAATCCTTGACACTGTCTACAATGTAGGGAAACTTTTGGATGGTCGTCGCGATGATCTTGGTATTCCCGCTGAGTGCATGCGCTAGATCCTGTGAATTGCACTGGTCATCCATCACACGGATGAGCCCTTCCTTATGCTCAATGCCAAGCACCGCCTGCTGCAGCTGCCTGTCTACCACCACGCGGTCCGTGCAGATGATGATATGATCGAAAATGATTTTGTTATCCGCATTGTGCAAAGACGCCAGCCGATGTGCAAGCCATGCGATCTCATTCGTCTTGCCAGAGCCTGCACTGTGCTGCAAAAGATAATTCAGACTGCTGCCATGCTCCTCTACATCAGCGAGCAATTTCCGCACGACATCCAGCTGATGATAACGCGGGAAGATCACCGTCTCATTCTTCTTTGCCTTGCCGCTCGCATCTTCTTTTTCACTGACCTCGATAAACATGAACTTGCCAAGGATCTCCAGCAGGCTGTCCTTTTGCAGGATATCATCCCACATATAATGCACGCTGTAATTGTCCTTCAGTATCGGATTCCCAGCACCGACCTGTATCCCTTCCCCGCAGCCCATGTTGAAGGGCAAGAAGAAGGTACTGCTGCCGCTGAGCCTGGTACACATATAGACCTGCTCCAGATCCATGGCAAAATTGACCAAAGCGCCGGCCTTCCACAGGAAGAGGCGATCCTTCGGACTACGCTCCATGCGATACTGATAGATGGCATCCTGATAAGACTGTCCCGCCGCATTGCACTTCAGCTCCAAGGTGATGATAGCCAGTCCATTCAGGAAGATGACAAGATCCACGCGTTCACTGTCACTCGCCCAGACCTCTTCAGAAACGGTGAAGATGTTCTTATGATACAAAGCAGTAAGCTCCTGATTGAAGGTCGTTGCAGGCTTCGTATACATCAGATCCAGATGAATATTCGCCAGCTCCACGCCATGCTTCAGCACATCAAGACGGCTGCCATTCGTCCTCGTTTCCTGCTGATTGATGAAAGCCACAAGGGTATCTTCCATGGTCCCTTTATAGATTTTGCGAAGCGCCTCCATCTTCTCCGGCTGTGTAGCCTCAAGGAAATCGAACAGCGCCTTGCGGTTCATGGCAAAAAGACGGTCGAACTCCGCCGCCGGAGCTTCCACGTAGCCGCATTCCGGCTTTACAAGCTGGTCAATGATATAACGCTGATACTCTTTTTCTGAAAGGATGTTATTCATGTACAGGAACCTCCTTCTTGCCGGTGACGTACTCGTAGATGAGGGACTTTTTGTAGTCAGCAAGGATATCGAGCTGGCGCTTTTTATCAGCGATGATGGCGTCGATTTCGGAGCATTTGGAGTCGAGGTAGTCGGCAATTTGCTGTTGTTCATCTAAAGGCGGGTAAGGAATGATTATCTGTATAAAATTACTATATCTCATCGCTTGCCCATCTCTAATCAAATTTGACGTACTCTGGAGAGCATTAATATACGATGCCGACTTAAACAACCATTTAAAATATCTGCATTCGCCAGTATTTTTTTGTGGAATCAACATTACATATGCAGAACTAATGCTTCCTGTATGTTTACTATACTCTAAACCACCTTGGAAACTACGCATATGTATAACAAAATCTCCTTCGCACACCATTTTTAAAATATCAAAATCTTTTTGTACAGTAACAATACTTCCACCAATACGATTCATGTAATCTTTTTGCGATATAACACCATATTTTTGTGAAGCAGTATATTGTTCCATCCCTTTTTTAGCCCTATCTTTTCTCTGAGCAAAAAGCCATCTAGGATTAACCGCTTGCCAATTTATAGGAATCTTTCCAATCCATTTAATACCGCTGTCCTTCATCTCCGCATCAGGATTCAGCCCTTTCGTCACTGCTTCGGTGATCACAGACTTCTTATACTCCTCCAAAAGAGAAATCTCCTTTTGGATATCTTCAGCGGTCGCGTCGATCTCGGAGCATTGGATGTCAAGATAGTTGGCGATGTATTTTTGTTCTACCAAAGGCGGTAACAATGCCAACGTGTTAGCAAAAGCCTCTGGAGATAAGTCCCACTGTCCTTCCCTTATTCCGCCAGATATGCGCTTAAATTCCTCTTTATAACAGCTTCTAACCAAATAATGAAAATACTTATGATTATATTCTTCATCAGTAAAATCATAAATAAAATAAGCAGGGCTAACAATACCATTATAATCAGAAACAGCTAATGAGCCTTGCCAAGCCTTCATTTTGTTGATTACAAGCTGACCTTTTTTTACATACTTATACTTTGATGTATCTTCAGATGTAACATTGTGGTTATCATCTCTGCTATCTTTAGGAATAACCCCATAATCTCTATATACAGATAAAACTATTGCATTACCATGGTTTTTAGGCTCATTTCTTTTTAAATGATATTTGATTTTATCGATTTTCCACTCCTTTGGAATCTCGCCTATCCACTCAATCCCGCTGTCCTTCATTTCACGCATGCCCATCACCTCATTTCAGCAGGCGAGCCATGCGCTCATTGACCGCCTTCTCGATTTCTAAAAACTCTGCCAGCAGCTCTGCGCTCGGCTTCGGCGCTTGGTATTTATAGAAGTAGCGGGTGAAGGGGATTTCCGCGCCGGTCTTGATCACAGGCTTCTTCTTCGTCAGATCCTCTTCCCAGAACCATTTCGCATCAGGGATGTGCGGCAGCACCTCACGCGCCATATACGTCTCGATATCTTCCGTGTATTTTACGATCTCTATGTCCTTGGTTTCCTTATCGTAGATGATATTTCCCTTTTTATCGCGCTGGATTTCTGCGGTCTTATCCATCTTGGATAGTCCGTCCATGATTTTCGCGAAGGTCTTTTTGTCTGCCGCATCGCCAAGCACAGCTTGCAGCACCGGCGTGAAGGCTTCCGGTGAGAGCCATTTCTCATCTGTCACATGCGCCTTGAGCTTCGCCAAGATGGCATCATAGCGAGGCTTCGCAGCATAAAAGGCCTTCAGCTTGCTTGCGTCCTTACCTTTCAAAGCATTCCCCTGCTCTTCGTATTCCGCGACCTTGGCTTCATCCCACAAGCCTTTCAGCGCCCCCTTCTGCAGCATACGTTCCATGCTTGCCTCGGTGATAGAATAGCTGCGCTGCAAAGGCTGCATGACAGCATACTCACGGTACATGAAATCTTCGTTCTTGAAGATCTTGCTGTACTCACTGTCAGCCTTGTCAAAATCGGTATACAGCTTAGCGATCTGCGCTCTATCCTCGGGCGAGAATTCATTTTTCTTGTTACCGATAGGCTTACGCAGCTTGTGATAAATATTTGTCGCATCGATCAGCTGCACATAGCCTCTCCTTTCTTTGCGTTTATTCTTGGAAAGAATCCACCAGTAGCTGGCTATACCGGTGTTGTAAAAAAGATCGGTCGGCATAGCAACGATCGCTTCCAGCAAATCATTTTCAAGCAGCCAGCGGCGGATCTGGCTCTCGCCGGATGCTGTAGCGCCGGTAAACAAGGGAGAGCCGTTCTCGATAATGGCGGCGCGGCCGACCTTCTCATCTAGCTTCGCGATGGCAGATTGCAAAAACAGCATCTGCGAATCACCGCCACTAGGCAGCCCTGCTCCCCAGCGGCTATTTTCCCTGTCGTGTTCCTCTCTGACCGCATCTTCCTGTCCTGCCTTTGCATCCTTGCCGCTCCAGGGAGTGCCGAAGGGAGGATTCATCAGCACGAAGCGCACCTTGGTATCCGCGGAGGGGTCTTCTTTGAAGGAGTCCGCATGTACAAAGTTCGTCGCATCCTGACCCTTGATCAGCATTTCCGCCATGCCCACCGCCCAGGAGACACCCATGAACTCCACACCGAACAGCTTCACGTCAGCCGTAGGGTTATAATGCTTGAAATAGCTGTACGCCGTACTCAGCATACCGCCGGTACCAGCAGCCTGATCACAAATGGTGATCATCTTATGGTCATCAAAAATGTCGTCACAGCCTTCAGAAACAAGCAAGGATATGCCCAGCTTGATAATATCACGACCGGTGTAAAACTGACCGGCATCCACGTTCTGGAAGAATCTGCCGATAAGATTCTCGAAAATATACCCCATCTTAATGCTGTCAAAGTTTTCAACGGATAGATCCAGTTCTGAGAACGCTTTGACCGTATTGAACAAGCAGCCGCCTTCGTCCATCTTCTTGATATGGGCTTCCATGTCAAGGTTATTCAAGATATCCTTGATTTGATCGGAAAAGCCTTGAATGTACGCCTTGAAGTTTTCCGCAATGTGGTCGGCATCGTTGCACAGCTCCTGCAGCGTGAACTCACTGACATTATAAAACCGATAGCCGGAAATTTTGTACATGCCCTTCGCAGGGGAATTGGGATTTTCTTTGTATTTGGCTACGACATCCGCCTTTGTCTTTGCCAAAGCGCACTCAAAGCGACGTATGATCGTCATAGGGATGATGACATCACCATACTTATCCGGCATATAGGTGCCACGCAGCTTATTAGCGATGCTCCAGATGAAATTGGCTTCTTCGCTGATATCTACTGGATTATCATCCCAAAGTATATCGATCTTCTGCTCGTGAGTCATTTGAAATCCTCCTATACCCATATGCAAGCTATCATATTGGATTCTCTATATATGCAAAATTTTTAGCGATGCAGTTTTCTTACTCTCTTATTTTACCTTATTTTATCCAGGTTTACCTTATTTCCCCGAAATTTATCATGGTATCGTATGAGCGTTTCACCGATTCCCTCTCTAAGTACAGGTACGGCAATTTGTTCCCAGATTCTTCGACTCATGCCCCGTGTGATTTTCATACGGCTAGAACCCTATCCGGCTCGCTATGCTCGCCACCTTCCCCATGCGGGGAAGGCTTTTCGATTTTTCCCCGAGCCGTCATCCTGAGCGGTCGATAACAGTCTATGTGAAATCATCTTCGCCAGAAAAGAAGAGGAATGGGTCGAAGGATCTCCTCGCAAAGCCGCTACTTTTGATGGAAACGCCGAAAATATTTTCGCTTGATTTATTTTTATAGGCGGCTGCTGTATCCGGCGATCTGGAAGGCGGATTTAACTATTTTCCTCCATCAGCGCATGGATTTTACCCCAAAAGATAGAAAAACGGGGTCTCAAAAAGTCAAACAAGACTTTGTGAAAAAAGTGCGCTATTGTATCATATTTCCGGAGAAAAAGCAAGGCCGAACGATTATACAAAACGCAAGATGGTGGGGGGGTGACAATTTATCAGTCAAAGGATTGTATTATAAAAACACTTTGCGACTTGCAATTTTTAGAGCATAGTTGTAGAATAAAGTCATGAGCTGAGGATGCATCTGTTTGCAAATCCAAGCCGGGCGGCGACTCCGATTTCGGAATTCTAATGCGCAAGGAATCATACGGAGAGCCGACTGATGGTGAGGATAGATCTGCAGAAGGATCCAAGGCCATCGGGCAGGCCAAGATGATGTGGACCTTTCTTTCGAAGCCTGCTCAAGGCCCAATCCATGTCAACCCTATAACCCCGGAGAAATCCAATTTGACCGCACACTTCCCTGCTGCATGGGAGGGCGTGCCCCGACGATAGCCAAGACGTTCGTACTTCGGTACACTTGACGCCGCCGGCACCGATTCCGAGCATCCCCTACATTTCAGTAAAGGCGGGCGGTCTTTCCGGGTGTTTTTTTGTGCGACTTCTTCCTATATATAGCGCTTCTCCGCGGTGTGCTATACTATTTCTTGTCAGAGGAGGCATCTCTCACTCGAGACGTCGATCGCAGAGGGCCATCCTATTCTTTCCGAAACATTTCATGAATATTCCTCTCTTTGGCTGGCACTGCCTGCCATGGACTTACACGATAAGGAGACCTACTATGGCGACCAATACAAAAATGCTTGAACTGACTTTCAACGTCGAAGGCGGACGTTCTATGATCCTTTCCATCCCTTCTCCGAAGGAGGATCTCACTCTGGCTACGGTGAAGGAAAAGGCGGCTCTCATCATCCCGGTGCTCGAGTCTTCCTCCGGCGATCCCGTCACTTCGCTGAAAAGTGCGAAAATCGTGGAGACGAGCGCTACCGTGCTGGAATAGGGATTCGGAGTGACTGGTATACCGCCTTCGGGCATCGTCCCATATGTACTCGCGGTGAAACCGTCACCTTCATTCCCCATTCCTCATTCGAGCAGAGCTTTCATTCATGGGCAAGGGGCAGCACGCCCCTGGCGCCATCTCTGCACCCATTTTTATTTCTTATAAGGAGAATACGACTATGGCTATTCAGAATAAACTTGTCGATATGAAACTGCAGATCCGCGTGGAAGATACTTCTACGGGAGAGATGAAGGTGAAGAATCTGAACTTCACACGCATCAAGTGTGCGGCCACGAATGATGAACTGTATGCGGCGGCGAATGCGATCGCCGCGCTGCAGTCGCGTCCGCTGTCGGGCATCCGCACGGTGGCGACCGGCGATCTGGCTGACGCCAGCTAGCTAGCGGTACCAAAAACCGTCCTGCAAATGATTTTGCAGGACGGTTTTTTATTTGCCTTCATCCTCGTTTCCTCATTTCGAGCGAAGTCGAGAAATCTTTCTTGCACATCGGCTTTCTTGCCGGATGGCTCTACTGGTTTGCACGTTTCCTACGCTATCTCACACTCACCATTTTCCCTTCTGCTATGAAGATCCCTCGGCTTCGCTCGGGATGACGGCTCGGGGAATACCGCGAAGCATCACCCCATCCCCTCTTTTTCTCCACTGAAATTCAGATAGGTGTCGAGGAGCATGGTATAGATGTCGGTCGGGCTTTTCTCTTTCCACTCGTGAAAGGTATCCCTGTGATAGATGAGCCATGGGAAGGAGACGAGGGTGGTTTCCGAATGGGCGAAAAAGTTCTCCAATGTCTTGTGATAGGCTTTTTCGGAAATGGAAGCGCCACCTGCATTTTCGTAGGATACATGCGGACGGCCGGCGTCATCGTAGAAGGTGTGCGTCGTGGTAATGGTTTTCGCATGGAGCGTCCCATCCTGCAGGGAGAGCGCGAGATTCGCCGTCCCATATTCTGCGCCGTCGCGGGATTCATCTGTGAAGGAGTACCACTGTATGCCATCGATGCCGTTCACGCTCATCGGTACGTAGTTCGTCATCATGACATCCGCTCCGGAGCTTGTATCGGGCCATGATCTCCCGCATGGGACGAGTGCATCTTTCGCTTCATTCACTTCATAGATCTTTGTATATGTATGAAGCCCGGTACCGCCGCTCTCTGCGACAAGGATCTCCAGACGGCCATTCCCATCAAGATCACTGCACATATAACCGACGGTGTCTATACCTGGTTCTGAGAGATCCCAGATATCACGGGCATCCGTGATGAGATGGATCTGCTCTTCTGCATCCTTTACCATCATGGCGGACTGTGTGGGATGCGCGCATGGCAAGGATGCGAGAGTGAGCAGGATCAGGCATTGGCAGGTATGTTTCCACATGGGGATCGTCTCCTTTTTCTTTCGTAATGGTGTCTGTCAAGTGATTCGTGATTTCTCCGACATGCCTCTGCTTGTCAGAAGTATCTTCCTCCCCCGCCGTGGCTACTGCCTGCTGCGGAGTCTCCGCTATCCGAGTCTCTGCCTTTCGGCGTGCGGATACGATTCATGAAGAGGAAGGTGTAAGGTACGTCCTTGTAGGTGGTGAGACGGCAGACGGGTATCATCGCGTAAGGACGTTGTTTCCTTCTACCCTTACTATATCAAAAGGTTATGAAAAAATCACGTTCATTTTAGGGGGATATCTGAGGCAGAGGGCATCTTTCTCCATGCAAAAAGATCCCGCCTGCCTACAAGCAGACGGGATCCCTTCAAAACAAATATTTTTTCAAGAAATACACGATGAGGCCGGCGAGGAAGATCACAGCGCCCCATACCAGGAAAAACCAAGCAACTGCAAGCACGATCGCGAGGAATGCGATGATGCCTGCGATGTAGAGGGCCTTTTTCCACCACGGGATGGCCTTCACATCGATGAATTCGATATGGATCCCACCCTGCGGCGCTTCCTTTCGATATTCTTCCCCCTGTTCATTCAGGGTGAGTCCATGGTAGTTCTTTACATCCTCTTCGGACATGCGTCTGGGCTCTTCATGGACTTCCGTGTAGTCTGATTTCTTATCTTCACTCATAAGGATGCAAGTTTTTTATTCAAAAGCTCATTGATGACCTTCGGATTCGCCTTGCCCTTCGTGGCTTTCATGATCTGACCCACGAGAGCGCCGACGGCTTTCTTCTTGCCGGCTTTGAAGTCCTCTACGGCTTTCGGGTTTTCAGAAACGACTTTGTCGACCAGTTCCTGCAGGGCGCCGGTATCCGAGATCTGTACGAGCCCCTGGGCTTTGACGATGTCTTCTGCCTTGCCGCCTTCCTTCCACATGGTGGTGAAGACTTTCTTCGCGATCTTGCCGGAGATGGTGCCTTTGGAGATCAAGGTGAGGAGGCCTGCGAGGTCTTCTGCCTTGACAGGAGCCGCGGAGATCTCGATGCCATCGGTAGAGAGCTGGCTGGCAAATTCGCCCATCAGCCAGTTGACAGCGGCCTTCGGTTCTGCGCCGGCTGCCACGCAGGCTTCGAAGTAGTCGGCGGTGGCTTTGTCATTCGTCATGAAGACAGCATCAGCATCGGAGATCCCGAAGTCTTTCATATAGCGCGCTTTTCTCGCATCCGGGAGTTCCGGCAGGGATTTTCTGATCTCTTCGATGTATTCATCAGAGACGGTGAAGGGGACGAGGTCCGGTTCCGGGAAGTAGCGGTAATCATTCGCTTCTTCCTTGGTACGCATGGACTTGGTGACGCCTTCTTTTTCGTCCCATGTTCTGGTTTCCTGGACGACTTTGCCGCCTTCTTCGAGAAGTTCAGCCTGACGCATCGCTTCGTATTCGATGGCGCGTTCTACGCCCTTGAAGGAGTTGATGTTCTTGATTTCTGTCTTGGTACCGAGTTCCTTCTGACCGACAGGACGGACGGAGACATTCGCATCGCAGCGCAGGCTCCCCTCTTCCATGCGGCAGTCGGAAATGCCGACGTACTGCAAGATCGCGCGCATTTTTTCCATGTAAGCGACGGCTTCTTTCGCCGAGCGCATATCCGGCTCCGATACGATTTCCAGAAGCGGCGTGCCGGTACGGTTGTAGTCGACCAAGGAGTAATCGGAATCGGTGATGGAGGTGCCGTGATGGACGAGCTTGCCGGCATCTTCTTCCATATGGGCGCGTGTGATGCGCAGGCGTTTCACTTCGCCGTCGACTTCGACATCGAGGTAGCCGTGTTCACAGATCGGCAGGTCGAACTGCGAGGTCTGGAAGTTCTTCGGAAGGTCAGGGTAGTAATAGTTTTTGCGGTCGAATTTGCTGAAGCGGGAGATCTCGCAGTTCAGAGCAAGACCGGCGCGGACAGCGTATTCGAGAACTTTCTTATTCAGGACCGGCAGCACGCCCGGCAGACCGAGACAGACAGGGCATACATTGGTATTCGGATCTGCGCCGAAGGATGTCTTGCAGCTGCAGAAGATTTTGGTGGTGGTCTGAAGCTCGGTATGGACTTCAAGGCCGATGACTACTTCATATTTCATTCCTTGATCTCTCCTTTTGGCGCGGTTTTGGTGAATTCAGGATGAGCCTGTTCGAAGGTGTAGGCTGCCTGCAGGATGGTTTCTTCGGCGAGCGTCTTGCCGATGAGCTGCATGCCGAGCGGCATGCCGTTTTTGAAACCGACCGGAATGGAAATGGACGGTGCGCCGATGAGGTTCACCGGTACGGTGCAGATATCTTCCATGTAGAGGGACAGCGGATCGGAGAAGGCGCCGAATTTGAACGAAGTGCCGGAAGCCGACGGGGCTGCGATGACGTCGCAGAGCTTGAAGGCTTCGTCGAATTCCTGTTTCAGTAAGGTGCGGACTTTGAGCGCTTTCAGATAGTATGCATCGTAGTATCCGGCAGAGAGGACGTAGTTCCCGAGCATGATGCGGCGCTTCACTTCTTCGCCGAAGCCCTGGCTTCTGGTCTTGATGTACATATCGATGATATCTTCACCCGGCGCACGGAAACCGTAGCTGACGCCGTCATAGCGGGCGAGGTTCGAGCTGGCTTCTGCTGGAGCGATGATGTAGTAGACAGAGACACCGCTATTGATATGCGGGATGGAGACGGGGACGATTTCCGCGCCTTCCTTTTTATAGAAATCCAGTGCTGCATCGATCGCTGCCTTGGTCTCTTCCTTGATGCCTTCGCCGAAGAATTCTTTCGGTACGCCGATCTTCATACCTTTGACATCGCGGACGAGGGCTTTCTTATAGTCCTTCTTTTCCTGCGGGATGGACGTGGAGTCGCGCGGGTCATGGCCGGCGATCGCATTGAGGACGATCGCCGCATCGGTGACGTCTTTGACGAGCGGTCCGATCTGGTCAAGGGACGATGCGAAAGCCAGAAGGCCGTAACGGGAAACAAGGCCATAGGTCGGTTTCAGACCGACGATGCCATTGAAGGACGCCGGCTGACGGATAGATCCGCCCGTGTCTGAACCAAGGGACCAGATGGCTTCATTCGCCGCGACAGCTGCCGCAGAGCCACCGGAGGAGCCGCCCGGTACATAGTCCGTATTCCACGGATTGCGGGAAGGTCCGAAAGCGGAGCGCTCGGTCGAAGAGCCCATGGCGAATTCATCCATATTCGTCTTGCCCAGAGAAATATAGTCTTCCCCTTTCAGCTTTTCGATGACAGTCGCATCATACGGGGATACCCAGTGTTCCAACATGCGGGAGGCCGCGGTGCAGGTCTCGCCTTTGATGCACATATTATCTTTGATCGCACCCGGAATACCGGCAAGATCGGAGATTTCTTCTCCGGCGGCGATCTTTGCATCGACCTTTGCTGCGACAGAGAGCGCACTCTCATCAGAGGTAGAAAGGTAAGCATGGATGTCCCCTTCTACGCTGTCACGATGCGCGATGATTTTCTTTGTGAGTTCGACAGCGGAGATTTCCTTTTTCACCAGCTGTTCATGGAGATCATGAATCGTGTATTTCACTCGGCTGCCTCCTTAAATAATCTTCGGCACTTTGAAATAGCCGTCTTCTTTTTCCGGCGCATTCATGAGTGCTTCTTCATTCGTAAAAGACTGGTGCGGGACGTCTTCGCGCATGACATTGTACTGCTCGATGGCATGCACGGTCGGCGCTACATCAGTCGTATCATACTGGTTCAGTTCTTCCATGTAGGTGAGGATGCTGTTCATGGAGTCTCTCATCTTTTCCAGATCTTCCTCCGCAAAGGACAGACGGGAAAGAAGAGCGATCTTCTGAGCTTCTTCTGTCGTGATTTTCATAGATACACTTCCTTACTCAAATTGATGGATAATAGAGAATCCTTATCAGATTATAACACAAATGAAGCGAGCTTTGCAGAAGAAATCGGGTGACCGGTGACTAGGGATTAGTAGCTAGGGATTAGACGTTAGACATCTGATGTCTGATATCTGATGTCTCTAGTCTCTTAGACTCCCAGTCGTTTATCACTCTGCAAGGAAGATTTCTCGACTTCGCTCGAAATGACGATACGAGAAGGACGCCCCCCCACTAGCCCCTTCCTCCGTCTGACCTCTGATGTCTGATGTCTGACGTCTCTAGTCTCGTAGTCTCTTAGTCTCCAATCCCAACAAAAAAAGCAACCCGACGGCTGCTTTTTATTTTCCCTGTTACAAGACCTGCGAAAGGAAGGCTTTCGTTCGTTCCTCTTTCGTATGCTCGAAGACGTCCACCGGGCGGCCTTCTTCGACGATGACACCGCCATCAATGAAGAGGACGCGGGAGCCGACTTCTCTGGCGAATCCCATTTCGTGTGTCACAACGACCATGGTCATGCCTTCTTCTGCGACTTCACGCATGACATCCAAGACTTCATGCACCATTTCCGGGTCGAGTGCTGAGGTCGGTTCATCGAAAAGGAGCGCTTTCGGCTTCATCGCGAGCGCGCGGGCGATGGCGACACGCTGCTGCTGCCCACCGGAGAGCTGCGGCGGCTTGTAGTCAGCCTTGTCTTCCATCCCGACTTTGTTGAGGAGCTGCATGCCGCGGTCATAGGCTTCCTTCTTGGAAATCTTTCTGACCTTCATCGGCGCCAGCATCAGATTCTGGATGACGGTCATATGCGGGAAAAGGTTGAAACGCTGGAAGACCATGCCGACTTCGGTGCGGACTTCATTGATATTCTTCTCTCCGTTGACAGGCACGCCATCGAAGGTGATGCTGCCGGTCGTCGGCGTTTCCAGACCATTGATGCAGCGAAGCAGCGTACTCTTCCCTGAGCCGGAAGGCCCGATGATGACGACGACTTCCTTTTCCTTGACTTTGACGCTGATGTCTTTCAAAACCGTCAGATCGCCGAATTTTTTGCTGATATGGGTGATTTCTATCAGATTCTTTTCTTCTGCCATTTATTTTTTCTCCAACATTGCTACCACTCTGGAAATCGCCAGCGTCATGATGAGGTAGAGGATGGCGACGGTGGACCAGATCTCAAAGGAGCCATACGTCTGCGCGATGATGAGCTGCCCGCGGCGGGTCAGTTCTTCGAAGCCGATGACGGAAACCAGCGAGGAATCTTTCAGCATCGCGATGAATTCATTGCCGAGCGGCGGGAGGATATTTCGTACAGCCTGCGGCAGGATGACATAGTACATGGTCTGCCACCAGGAAAGGCCGAGCGAGCGCCCCGCTTCCATCTGCCCCACATCGATCGCCTGGATGCCGGCCCGGAAAATTTCGGAGACATACGCGCCGCTATTGATCCCGCAGGCCGCGACAGCAGCCACGAATGGCTCCACGCGATGCTCCGTCAGGATCGGGAGGGCGAAATAGATCAGGAAGATCTGCACCAGAAGCGGCGTACCGCGGATACAGTCTGCATAGATCGCAGCCAGAATGCGGAGGACTTTTACCTTGCAGATGCGTGCGATGCCGACGAAAAGTCCGATACAGAAACCGATGAAAACACTGACCGCCGTGATCTCGATCGTCACGCCCGCGCCTAAGAGAAGGATAGGCAGTGCTTTTTCGATAAGTTCAAAATCCATGTTTCATTCTCCTTACTATATATACATGCGTCATGCATGCTTCGATTTCATTTTATTGTACAATTTTACGGAGAGGATAGTCAATAGGAAGCCGGATTTTTGTGTATAAAAATACAGAAATCGAATGTTGAAGGAAGGGATTAGGGATGACTAGTGACTGGTGACTGAAGTGCAATCTTTGGGCATCGCCCAATTTATACTCCGCGGCGCTTCATTATTCTTTTGCGCCGCACCACCATTCCTAATTCCTCATTCCTAATTTGAGCAGAGCTTTCATCCGCAATCCATGGGCAACCCGCCCCACGGCCTAACCCTGCCATCCCGCAGCTCTTTGGGACATCATCCATGGACGCAACAAAAAAGCGCCGCGATTTCTCGCAGCGCCTTCCTGTATGCCAATTATTTGGACAGTTCCGGGAACCAGAGACCGATTTCTCTCTGTGCGGTTTCTACTGCATCGGAAGCATGGACAACATTTTCATCGATGGAAGTAGCGAAGTCACCGCGGATGGAGCCAGGAACAGCTTCGAGCGGGTTGGTAGCGCCGTTGATCTGACGAACAGCTGCGACAGCGTTTTCGCCTTCGATGACCATAGCCAGTACCGGGCCGGAGGTGATGAAGTCGATGAGAGCCTTGAAGAAGCCTTTGCCTTTATGTTCTGCATAATGTTCTTCAGCAAGAGCTACCGGGACCTGGATCATTTTGATGGCATGAATGGACAGACCTTTTCTTTCGAAGCGGGAAATCACTTCGCCGCAGATGTGTTTCTTCACGCCGTCCGGCTTTACGAGTACAAGAGTTTTTTCAATGTTAGCCATAATAGCCTCCTTAAAAAGAATGCATTTCTGCTGCGATTTCACGCAGCTTTTTTACACGCTCCTCCGTGGAAGGATGCGTAGAAAACAGATTGGCCATGCCGCCGACGCCGGCAAGCGGATTGATGATGAAAAGACCGCTGGTCGCCGGTTTCGCATCGGGGATGACGCGATGATGCGCGTAGTCATCGAGCTTCAGAAGCGCGCTGGCAAGAGCCAGAGGCTTCCCGGAGATCCTCGCACCGGAAGCATCCGCCATGTATTCACGCGAACGCGACAGGGCGAACTGGATGAGAGACGCTGCGAGCGGCGCGACGACGATGGTCACGATGAGAGCGATCGGATTCGACCGGTTGCCATCTTCATCTCTGGCCGTACCAAAGATCGCTGCCCACTGCGCGATGTTTGCGATGTAGGAAATCGCGGTCGCTATCGACGCCGACAGCGTCATGATGAGCGTATCGCGATGTTTAACATGGGATAATTCGTGGCTGATGACACCGGCGATCTCATCGCGGTTCAGCATGGAAAGGATGCCCTCCGTCACTGCGACAGCCGCATGCTCCGGATTTCGTCCCGTGGCAAACGCATTCGGCACATCGGTCGGAATGACATAGAGACGCGGCATCGGAAGCTCCGCCTTCCGGCAGAGTTCTCGCACCAGCTCATAGAGCTCGGGGACCTGCGACTCCGACAAAGGCTGGGCATTGTACGCGCGAAGCGCCATCTTGTCCGAGTTCCAGTATGTGTAGAAATTAATCGCCAGAGAAATGAGAAACATGGCCATCGCGCCGTTCTGACCACCTACGACACCGCCGATAGCCATCAGGATCAAGCTGAGCAGTGTCAGAAGCATGACTGATTTGACTCTGTTCATACAGAAGACCTCACTTTATAGAATTTTATGAATGTACATGAAAATAAAAAATGGTCGGAACGACATGATTCGAACATGCGACCTCTACCACCCCAAGGTAGCGCTCTACCAAACTGAGCTACGTCCCGACGATTACTACATGAAATAGGATACACGGTTTAGGGATATTTGTCAAGATGGATGAAAAGGGTTCAGGGCCGCCCATGGGGCGTGCCCTTGATTGTGGATGAAAGCTCTGCTCGAACGAGGAATGAGGAATGAGGAATGAGGAATGAGAAATGAGAAATGGTGGTGCGGCGCTTGGCGCCGCTTAGGTGATGGTACTCCCGTATCGTCATCCCGAGCGCAGCCGAGGGATCTTTCTTGTACTACGGTCAGTATCACATAGGCACTGGCGGGGAAACGACGCCTTTTTGCTACGTATTTCCGCTTTCACGCATTCTTCATTGATCGGTCTGCAAAGAAGATTTCTCGCTTTGCTCGAAATGACAATACGGAAGTCTGATATCTCCTAGTCTCCCAGTCTTTTAGTCACCAGTCACTAGCTACTCCCTGCTTTCAAACTTCAAACTTGTGGTGGCTGTTTCGCCGCCATTGTAGCTGATGCTACTCCCGTATCGTCGGCCTTCCCCTCGAGGGGAAGGTGCCCCGTAGGGACGGATAGGGCACTGGCGGTATGAAAGAGCGCGGGAACAAGTCACCAGTTCCTATTTCACACATCCTTCGTCCATCGGTCTGTTAGGAAGATTTCTCGCTTCGCTCGAAATGACGATACGAGAGTCTGATGTCTCCTAGTCTCCTAGTCTCTTAGTCACCAGTCCCGCGCTGCTTACAATCCCAATTCCTTCTCCCATCTTGCTTTGAAGTCGGCAAATTTCGCCAGCGCTTCTTTTTCATCGTTTCCTTTGAGGGAGTAGTAGATCTTGATCTTCGGCTCCGTGCCGCTCGGGCGGACAGCCATCCAGCCGCCGGTCTTCACCATGTACTTCAGGACATTTTCCTTTGGCAGGTCGCCGATGCCGGCTTCAAAGTCTATGACGGAGTCGATTTCCGGGAATATCTCTTTCACATCGATCTCCCGGAGATGCGTCATGATGCCCTGGATTTTTGCAAGACCGGTGAGGCCCTTCAGCGTGTAGGATGTGGTCTTGTCATAGTAATAGCCAAAGTCGGAATAGAGCTCATCGAGCACATCGGCGAGGGTCTTGCCTTCTTTCTTGAAGTACGCCGCCATTTCACAGATGAGCATGGCGGAGACGACGGCATCTTTATCCTGCGCGTGCGTCCCTGCAAGGTAGCCGTAGCTTTCTTCATAGCCGAAGAAATAGTCATGCGCGGGATCCGTTTCCCACTGAGAGATCTTTTCCCCGATATACTTGAAGCCGGTCAGCGTTTCTACGACCTTCAGCCCATAGCGGCGGCCGATTTCCGCGCCCAGCTCGCCGGTCACGACCGTTTTCACCATGGTGGATGCGGGTATCAGCGTCTCTTTCCGGGTAAGGCAGAGGAAGTATGTCAGAAGCGCGCCCATCTGATTTCCGGAAATCAGGACAAAGTCCTCCCCTTTGCGTACCGCGCTGCCGATGCGGTCGCTATCCGGGTCCGTCCCGATGACGATGTCTGCGCCCACTTCTTTGGCGAGGGCGATCCCCATCGAGAGCGCATCTTCATTCTCCGGATTCGGCGCAGAGACGGTCGGGAAGTCGCCATCCGGCAGCTCCTGCTCTTTCACGATATGCACATCCGTGAAGCCTGCTTCTGCCAGAATGGCCTGGACAGGCTTTGCCCCGCTGCCGTGAAGCGGGGTGTAGACAATGGAGAGCGGCGGCGGATTTCCCTGATACAGGGACTGCCGGAAGATCGCGGTCAGAAAACGCGTGACCGTTTTATGCCCCAGCCAGTTCACGAGAGCATCATTTCCCGTGTCTTCGATGTGCGGAAGATCTGTCACCGCTTCGACATAGGATGTCAGGACGTCTGCGTCCTTCGGCACCAGCTGCGCGCCATTGGCGCCATAGACTTTGTATCCATTGTATTCTGCCGGATTGTGGCTCGCTGTCACGACCACGCCCGCTGCGGCATGGAAATATTTGACCGCAAAAGAAAGGACGGGAATCGGTTCGAGTTCTTCAAAAATGCGGACAGGGATCCCTGCCGATGTCAGCACGCGAGCGGCTTCTTTCGCAAAGTCAGCGGAATGATTTCTGGAATCATAGGCAATGACCACCCCCTGTGAAAAAGTCTCCGGATGCTCTTTTTTGAGATAATTGGCAAGCCCTTTCGTCGCTTTGGCGACCGTATAGCGATTCATGCGGTTCGTGCCCGCGCCCATGATACCGCGCAGTCCCGCTGTGCCAAATTCCAGATCCTTATAAAAACGATCTTCGATCTCTTTTTCATCCGTCAAGCGCAGGAGCTCTTCCTTCGTCTCTTCATCCGCCCAAGTCAGCCAGTCTTCGTATATATCTTTATAGCTCATTCATATCCTCCTTCTTAGGAATACGTGAAATTCTTTATTCATTATTATAATGGATGGGGAAAGGGAATGCCAGAGAAAGGAGGAAGGCGTAGCCAGTGACCGGTGCCTGGGAAAAGCGGAAAGTGGCCAGGGATTAGGGATTAGGATCTCACATTCAGCTTTTTTGATGGAATAAAAATAAGTCGTATCTGGGTGCTTTACGAGGAAAAACTCCTAATCCCCAGCTACTAATCCCTAGTCACTATCTTCTATTCCAAACAAGGATTCTAATAAACAAATGTTTTCATTTTCTCAAAAATAAGGTATAATAGAGACAAGTTGAGAGTGAGGGAAACGCTGATTCAATCACAGAATCAGATCCCACAAGAATTTTTATACATAACTTCGTCATAGCCTTCCTTAAATAGCTCGCTATTCTCGTCAGGCTATTCCTCGCCATGTATAAAAATTCAAGAGTAAAATCTGACAATGATTGAATCAGTGTTTCCCTAGAAATCATCAAAGGAAGGACCTCACCATGCGAAAAAGAAACAATCCGAATGAACTGACCACACGCGAGAAATCGATCTTGGAATTTATCCGTCAGAAGATCTGGGACAGCGGCTTTCCTCCGACTGTCCGTGAGATTGGAGAAGCGGTCGGTCTGCGCTCGACGTCCACCGTACACAATTATCTGAAGCGTCTGGAATTCAAAGGTGCCATCCGCAAGAATCCTGACTCCTCGCGCGCGATCGAAGTCGTGGCTGACACCTGGCGCCGTAAGAAGATGATCCCGATGCCGCTCGTCGGAGCCGTCCGTGCAGGCGAACCGATCACTGCGGATGAACACACGGAATCCGTCTATCCCCTGCCGGCCGAACTCATCGGCAAGGATAACAACTGCTTCATGCTGATCGTTCGCGGCGACAGCATGATCAATGCGGGCATCCACGAAGGCGACTACCTCATCGTCTCCGAGCAGGATGATGCGCAGGATGGCGACATCGTAGTCGCACTTGTCGGCAATGAAGATGCGACCGTAAAGCGCTTCTACAAAGAAGAAGATCACATCCGTCTGCAGCCGGAAAATGATGAATACCAGCCGATCATCGCGAAAGAAGTCATCATCCGCGGCAAAGTCATCGGCCTCTACCGGCATATGTGAGTTTTGAGTGACTGGTGACTAGGGATTAGGGATTAGGATCTCACATTCTGCTTTTTTCGAAATCAAAAAGACCATGGATTGTATCGCATTGCGATATGATCCATGGCCTTTTTTGCTGTTTGATGGAATGAAAATAAGTTGTGGCTGGCTGCTATGCGGGAAACATATCCTAATCCCTAGCTACCAGTCCCTAGCCACTAGTCACTTCCCAAAGCTCATGCGGGAAACCATTGCTGCGAGCTTAGGACCGATCTTCGGCACACCCTGTACATCTTCCGGCTTGACGGCACGGATGACGACGATGGCTACGAGGTAGACCACGCCGCCGACGGCAATGGAAGCGAGTGTCGAAAGAGTATTGCTGTGAATCAGGGTGAACGCCGCGTGATACACGCCGAGTACGACAGCGCCCATGATGCCAGCAGCGATGAAAAGCTTCACGGTATGGAGGATATCCATCGTATAGCGTCTGTACTTATAGAGGAAAATCAGATTCAAAACAGCAGCCACGCCGAAGTCCGCATTCGTCGCCCATGCAGCGCCGAGTACGCCCCACGCCGGAATGGCGGTGAGATTCCAAGAGAGGAAGACTTTCACACAGGCCGAAGCGACCATGTTCAGGAATGGAATGGCGGTCTTCCCCATCCCCTGCAGCACGCCTGTCGTGACCTGCTGCACGCCGAGAAGGAAGACGCCAAAGCTCATGACCGCGATACACGGGCCTGCATCGCGGGTCGCATACAGCATGTCGGAGATCGGAGTCGCGATGACACACATCCCGATGAAAGCAGGGATGGTGATGAGATTGGCCAGACGCATCGCCGTATCGGTACGCGTCATGACGACATCATCCTTCTTCTGCGCGATGGCTTCTGAAATGACCGGCACCAGACTGGCTGCCAGAGACGCCGTCACGATGGTCGGCATATTGACGAGCGCCGTTGCCATGCCTGTCAGATAGCCGAAGAGTGTCGTCGCTTCTTCGACAGCAAATCCTGCCACTTCCAGACGACGCGGCACGATCAGCAGGTCGATATTCGAAACGATCGGCAGCATGATATTCGCGAGAGACACCGGAATGGCAAGGATCAGCAGTCTTTTGATGATCGCCATCGCACTCTGCGGCTTGATGGAAGCATCCTGCTCAGAGGCCAGCTTTTTGCGCCAGTTTCTTGTCATATAGTAGAAACCGATCAGGACAAGGATCCCCATAAAAGCGCCCGGCGCTGCGCCCAGCGTGGCGCCCGCAGCTCCGTACTCGAGGCCATACGGCAAGAGGATGACCGCGAAAGCGATCATCGTCACCACGCGAACGACCTGTTCCAAGATCTGCGAGACCGCCGTCGGCGTCATCAGCTGCAGCCCCTGGAAATACCCGCGCAGCGTCGCGAGCAGCGTCGCGCAGAAAACCGCCGGAGAGAGGGCCAAGAGCGACCAGTACGCTCTCTGGTCACGCACGATGCCGGTATCGACCAGCCACTGTGCACCGAAGAAGAGCAGACCGCTGAAGAAGACCCCCGTCATGATGAGCGCGATCATAGAAATGCGGAAGACTTTCTGCCCGCCGAAGTAGTCATTCACCGCATTTCTTTCCGCGACCATGATGGAAATCGCGACCGGCAGTCCCGCAGAAGAAACGGAAAGACAGAGCAGGTAGATCGGATATGCCATCTGATACAGCCCGATCCCCTCCCCGCCCAAAAGGCGCGAAAGGTAAATGCGGCTGAAAGCGCCGATGAATTTGACAATGATCCCGGCAATGGTCAGAATCAATGCCCCTTGAATAAAAGAATTTTTACGCATGTTTCACCTTTTTGCAACATATGACTTCCTGCGAGATGGACTCCCGCAAGCATTACTATATAGTCATATCAGATTTAAGCGAAATTGTAAAGGTCAATTCGTTTCATGGAATGTGTTCCGTGAGAAAGCTGTGTGAAAGACAGCGGAAAAACAGATCCGGTCATGGTCATTGTTTCCCTGTTTCCCTTTTCAGCTCATCCATGAAGTCAGCCATCCAGTCTGTCATTGTCCCTTTGATAAGTGCCTTATGGATACGGAGCTTGGCCGGAGATCCCGGAAGGAATTTCAGATACGGGAGCCATGTCTTCGGCAGCTTCATCGGATCCCAGCCCTGCATGAAGCTTTCATCCGCCCATGTGACAAGGAGGCTGTCCCCTTCATCGAGAATACTTCCGATCCCCAGATGACGTGCTTTCACACGGATCTCCGAGATTCGGAAGAGTTTCTCCGCCGGCTTGCTTGGCGTACCGAAGCGATCGATCACCTCATCGACGAGATCAGTGAGTAATTTCTCATCTTCGATCGCAGCCAAGCGTCGATAGATCTCCATCTTCTGTTCCTGATTGGCGATATATCCGCTGTCAAGATAGGCATCCTGACGGAACTCGATCGTCGTATTCGGCAGCTTCTTCGGGACAGGCCGGTTTTCACGGAGCGCGCGCAGTCGTTCCACCGCTTCTTCGAGCATGGAGCAGTAGGCCGCAAAGCCGATGCTGGCGATATTGCCATGCTGCTCTCTCCCGAGAAGATTTCCGGCACCGCGGATTTCCAGATCCCGCATCGCGACTTTGAAGCCGCTTCCCAGCTCGGTGAATTCACGGATCGTATCCAGTCTTTTTTCTGCCACTTCGGAAAGCACCTTCCCCCGTCGGTAGAAGAACCACGCCCGGGCGATCTTATCGGAACGTCCGACACGCCCGCGCATCTGATAGATCTGTGAAAGCCCCAGACGGTCAGCGTCATAGACAAGCATGGTGTTCGCATTCGGCTGGTCGAGTCCATTCTCGATGAGCGTCGTGCAGAGGAGGACGTCATACTTTCCCTGATAGAAATCGAGCATGACCTTTTCGAGCTGCCGGCCTTCCATGCGCCCGTAGGCGATGCCGATGGTCACATCTTCGGGAAGAATGCTTCGCAGATGGTCTTCCATCGCGCCGATCGTTTCGATGCGGTTGTATACGAAGAATGTCTGCCCGCCTCGCTCTTTTTCACGAAGAATGGCATCTTTGACGATAGAGTCATCATACTCCGTCACATACGTCTGGATGGCATGGCGATTCGATGGCGGTGTCGTGATCGTCACCATATCGCGGACGCCGGTGAGGCTCATATGAAGAGTGCGGGGAATCGGTGTCGCAGACAGTGTCAGCACATCGATGCCGGATGCCAGAGATTTCCACTTCTCCTTCTGCACGACACCGAAGCGCTGCTCTTCATCGACGACAAGAAGCCCGAGCTTCTTTGGATGCACCTTCTTATTGAGCACCGCATGGGTACCGATGACCACATCCAGCGTGCCGCTTTCCATCTCCTGATAGATGCGGTTCTTTCCCTTTGCAGTCGTGAAACGGTTCAATACTGCCAGACGGACACCGAAGTTTTCCATCCGTTCCTTGAAATTCTTATAATGCTGCTCCGCGAGGACCGTCGTCGGACAAAGGACGAAAGCCTGATAGCCGGACATGATGCATTTGAAGACCGCGCGTATCGCGACTTCCGTCTTGCCAAAGCCCACATCTCCGCACAGGAGCATATCCATCGGCATCGGTTTTTCCATCGCCTTTTTGATGGCATCGATCGCGAGGAGCTGATCTGTCGTTTCTACATAGGGGAATGTATCTTCGAATTCACGCTGCTCGGCCGTATCCGGAGCAAAAGCGATCCCCTGCGTGATCTCACGCTTCGCATAGACGTCAAGCAGCTTTTCTGCCAGTTCCTCGATGGACTTTTTCGCCTTCGCCCGCGCCTTCGTCCACGCGCTGCTCCCCATATCATGGAGCTTCGGCGTTTCCCCTTCCGGACCGATATATTTTTCCAGCGACGAGATCTTTTCGACAGGAAGATAGAGTTTGTCATTACCCGCATACTGGATCGTGATATAGTCCCTGTGAATGCCGGAAAGCTCGATGGTACGGATCCCGAGGTACTTACCAATGCCATGCGTGGCCTGTACGACATAGTCGCCGGGATTCAGATCTGAGAAATAGCGGATCTGCTTCCCCTTCGGGCCGGAACGCACGCGGCGCACCTTCTGCTTCCCCAGTACATCTCCTGCTGTGATGACAGCCAGTGAATCATCGGTGAGTTCAAAACCTTCCGAAAGAAGACCATGGATCAGCGTGACCTTCCCCGCCTCCAGCGTGCGGCTCTGCGGGATATGGAAATCAGAAAACAGGGCAGAAAGCTCCCTTTCCTCCGAGGGACGGGGCGCGAGAGAGAGGACTTTCCATCCCTTCGCGAGCAGATTTTTAAGATCCTCCATGAAGATCGGGATCTGCCGCTGATAATTCGTCATGGTGTGCCCCTGCCACGCCACATCTCGCTCCGTATCAAAGCCTGTCAGTTTTCTCTTGAGCAGGCTGCATACGATTTCCTTATTCTTCGCCTTGCGCGCTTCTCCGATGACCTCTTTCCAAGATAGCGCCGTCTTTTTATGCGCGGCATCTTCCTTGAAGTATCGTTTCAGCGATTCTTCGCACCGCTGCGGTTCATCATAAAAGACAAGCGCCTTCGAAAGGTAGGAGAAGACAAGCGCCTCTCCCCCGCCCTTTCCGTCAAGCGGCAGGAAAACCTGCGACTTTCTGTCTTCGATCGAGCGCTGCGTATCTTCGTCAAAAAGCCGCACGCTGTCGACCTCGTCATCGAAAAGCTCGATGCGGACGGGATGCTCTTCATTGATAGGGAAAATGTCGATGATATCACCGCGCACCGCAAAATGGCCGCAGCGCTCGACCTGATCCACCCGTTCATAGCCGGCAGACGTCAGTTTCTCCTGCAAAGCGTCCCATCCGATTTCCTCTCCACTAGAAATCCGGAGTGCCCTCTCCTCCAGTTGCGACGGACTGACCACCTTCTGCGCCGCTTCCACGACCGTAGCAAGGATAATGCCCGGTCTTCCTGTCAGCATGGCTCCCAACGTCCGCATTCGGTCACGCAACCGCTCCGTACTGGAGAATGTCACCTGAAAGCCGGTCTCTTCGACGAGCGGAAAGGAATAAACAGGCGTCTCCGGCAGGAAGAAAGCGAGGTCTTCTTCCCAACGGAAAATATCCTTCTGCTCGGGCACGACGACGATGGCCGTCCCGAAAGACTGCATGGCCGCCGAGAGCGCCAGCGCCTTCTGCGAACTTGCGATCCCCGTCAGGACCGTCGGAGAAGAAGCAGGATCCATCTCCCAGAAATGAGACAGCCTCGCCGCGCACTCTTTCGCAAGCTGCGGCCCCATCGCGGTATCCATCACAAAAGGCGGAAGCGCTGCCGCAGCAGCCGCAGCACGCACATCTGCGATCATCGGGATCTTTTCAGTCATTCTTCTCCCTCCCAGCCATACGCTGTCTGCTTGACCTCTTTTTCTCCATGAAGTGTCCGAATGCGAGATAGGATGGATGTCCCCTGATACATGAAATCCGGGCAGACATCCGCCATCGGAACCAGCACAAAAGGCCGCTCCCAGAAATAGGGATGCGGCAAATGAAGAAATGAGGTATCACTCCGGATGCCGTCACTGTAGATCAGATCCAAATCCAGCGTCCTCGGCCCCCAATGCACGTCTCGGGTGCGTCCGAACTGTTTTTCGACAGACAACAAAAGCGCCATCAAATCTTCGGCAGGCCCTTCCCAGCTGATCTCCATGACAGCATTCAGAAAGACGGGCTGGTCGGTTTTGCCCCAAGGCAGCGTCTCATAGATGGCAGACTTCTTCTCGATATGAAGCCCCTCTGCCGCCTCGAGCGCTTGAGCCGCCTGCCGGAGAATAGCCAGCGAATTCCCTTGGTTGGATCCAAGGGAAATGATATATGTTTGATTCATTTTTCTCTCTTTTTGGTCAGTGTCACTGATACATCGTCCAGAATCCCAGGAATGGGGGAGCCCGGCTTGTGTACCGTGGTCGTTATCTCATCCACCAGCGGAAAACCAGCGAGAACATCTGCATTGATCACGCCGGCGAGGCGTTCCAGCAGCTTGTAAGGGCCGCCCTCCGCCCGTTCTTTCACCATCTGGTACACCGCTACATAATTCACAGAGTCTTCGAGACAGTCCGTCTCTCCGACCTTGGATAAATCAAGATGCAGCTCCACATCGATGTAAAAACGCTGCCCCAATTTCGTCTCCTCCGGTTCATCACCGTGATAGCCGAAAAAGGCCATACGAGTCAGTTTGATCGTATCCATGCCTATCCCTCATTCGTTATAAAAAATCAATGCCAGGCAGCAGAGACCTCACGCCCTCCCCGGGAGCGATGCCCTAAGGAAACCGTTTAGCTCCCTGCGGACAGCACTTCGATCGCTTTCTGATAGACAGAGTCGGTGGATGGATCGAAAGGAAATCCTGTCTGCGTGACTTCCACATCAGGATGGATCCCCACCTTGTCGATCGTCTTCCCGGAAGGCGTCCGATACTCTGCGATAGAGATCTTGAGTGCCTTCTGCTCCCCTGCATCAAAGACCGCCTGCACAGTCCCTTTGCCATAGGAATTTTCCCCAATGATGGTTCCTTCCTGTTTATCCTGCACCGCACCGGCCAGGATCTCAGAGGCACTCGCGCTATTCTTATCGATCAGGACAGCCATCGGCAAAGGAGTCTCGATTCCCTCGATATCATAGGACTCTGACTCGCCATTCTTGGTGTGATAGCTCACGACCGTACCTTTGGTGAGTATTTGATTGGCCACATCAGTCACTGCATGAATCATCCCACCCGGATTCATGCGGACGTCAATGATGAGTTTCTTGGCTCCGGCGATCTTCAAGGAAGCGAGCTGGTCACGGAAATCATCCGCAGTGTGCTTCCCGAAGGAGAAAATATGAATGTAGCCAATATCGTCACTGGCCATAACACTCTGCACCGTCGGCATGGAAATTTCTGACCGTTCCACGGTAAAATGCATCACTTCACCATTCCGTTCGACATCGATCTCTACCGTCGTACCTTTTTCTCCGCGGACAGCCGATGCCGTCCCCGTAAGTCCCATCGCATCCGTTTCTTTCCCATCGATGGAAAGAAGCACATCTCCGGCGGCAAGCCCCGCCTCATGCGCCGATCCATGGTCGAAAACCTTCAAAATGACAGGCCTTGTGTTCTCTCCCTGCCCCATGACGACGCCGATCCCGCCATATTCTCCCATAGCGCTCTGCATGAAAGACTCATACGCATCTCCGGAAAGAACCATGGTATAAGGATCACCGACAGAAGCAAACATCCCCTGCGATGCCCCGGCAAAGAGCGTCTTATCCTCTATCGGACGGAAGTAGTTCTGCTTGATTTCCTGAAAATCCATCAGAAATGTAAAGAGCGCCTTCGGATCATCCGTAAAGCGGAATACCGCACCTCCAGCCAAAGATGCGGTACATACCACCCCCAGCGCAAAGCCGGGGGCATAGTTTTTGAAATAGCGCCAAATTTGTTTTTTCATCATAAATATCCCATAGGATCGACAGCCTGCCCATTGATTTCCACTTCGAAATGGCAGTGCGGCCCCGTCGAGTTTCCGGTCGAGCCGGCAAAGGCAATGACTGCCCCTTTCGACACGGACTGCCCTTCCGATACATTGAGGGACTGGTTGTGCCCATACAGCGTCTGCATACCGCCGCCATGGTCAATGATGACGGCATTGCCATAGCCGCTGATCCAGCCGGAGTAAATGACCGTCCCGCTGTCTGCTGCATGGATCGGCGTACCATAGGCGACACCGATATCTATCCCCGAGTGATAGATGGTACGCCCGAAAATTGGATGGGTACGATATCCGTAGGGAGACGTGATGACACCGCTGCATGGCCAGGAAAGCTGTCCCGTGCCCTCAACATAGTTATCATCACTGCCGCCGCTTTCTTCTTGCTGCGCCTGCCTTGCGGCTTCTGCCTGACGGATGCGCTCCTGAATGAGGTCTTTGACCGCATTCGAACGGGCAATGAGATCCTGCTCCATCTGCGCCGCCGCCGCCTTATTGGCTTTCGCCTGATCCAAGACTCTCTGCTGCTCGGCTTTCTTCTTCGCGACCTCGGCTTGTACCTTCTTCGCTTCTTCTGCCAATGCATCGAGCCGTGCCCGATCTTGCTCCAATTCGGCTTTCTTCGCTTCGATTTTCGCCTTCTGATCCTGAATTTCCAAAATCAGACTATAGTCAGACTGGATGATGCGTTTCAAAAGTTCCAGTCGGTTCGCAAAATCGCTGAAACTTTTCGCCCCCATGATGACTTCCAGATAATTCAGCTGTCCGAATTTATAAATCGAACGCACACGGAGATTCAGTACCTTCTGGCGCTGCTCCAGATAAGCCTGCGCTTTGCGGATCTCTTCCTCCGTCTGTCGGATCTCCGCATTCACTTTCGCCTGCTCGTCCTGGATGCTCTTCAGACGGGCATTCGCCGCATCAAGGTCTGCCTGAATGGCTTTCAGCTTGACAGCGACATCTTCAATGACCTGCTGCCAGCTCTCCTGCGAAGAACGCGACTCATCGATCTGCCCCTGAATATCCTGCAGCTCATCCTCCAGATCATCTGCGATGGAGGGAACTGTCGCCCCTGCCAGCAGCAGAGAGGCGATCGCTGCCGAAAGTATCTTCTGATGTGTTTTCATGATTACACCTTCATATACTTACGGAGCGAAATGGCACTCCCCATGACACCGATCACAATGCCTGCCGCCAAAATAATGAGCGTGGTATATCCCATAAATGGCCAAAGCGGAATCATCGGGATAAAGACAAGACCAGCCGATGCCATTTCAGAGACGACCATTTTATAGCCTTCCCACAGGATGAGCGAAGCGAATCCAGATCCCAGAAAACCGATGACCATGCCTTCGAAAAGGAAAGGCCAGCGAATGAATCCATTGGAAGCACCGACGTACTTCATGATCTGGATCTCTCTTCTTCTGGCAAAAACCGTAAGACGGATGGTATTGGAAATGATAAAGAGCTCGGCACCGGCGAGGAAGACGATGAGTACGATCCCCGAGAGACGGATGACCTGTGCTACTTTATAGAGCTGTTCGATGATATCCTTCCCGTACTGGACAGTTTCTACGCCCTGATACTTGGCGACAACTTCCGCCGCTGTTTTCAGCTGCTCCGGCGTCTGGAAAGACATCTGGTACGATGCGGGGAGAGGATTGCCATTGATGGCATCGAGAAGCCCCTGCTGATCCCCCATACGTTCCCGGAACTCTTTCATCGCCTGGTCTTTGTTCGTGAATTTGATTTCTTTCATGCCAGGCTGTGCTTTCAGGTACTTGCCGATGCCCATGACCTGATCGGTCGTGAGTCCATCCTTCAGATAAACCGTCATCTCGACCTGATTTTCAAGGTACGACGCCATATGGTTGATATTCAGCACGGCAGAAAGAAAGACGCCTAAGATGAACATGGATAACGTCACAGTCAGCACAGACGCGATGGCCATGAAACGATTTCTGAAAAGGGAGCGGAATGTTTCACCCCAGAAATAGGATAATGAACTAAACATTCAGGTCATAGCCTCCCTTTTTCACATCATTCACAATATGTCCTTCTTCGATCATGACGACACGTTTATGCATCGCATTGACCAGATCCTTGTTATGGGTGACCATGATGATGGTCGTCCCCATGTGATTGATCTCGTTGAACAACTTCATGATATCTTCCGAGGTATTCGGGTCCAGATTACCTGTCGGTTCGTCCGCGATGAGAAGGATCGGCTGGTTCACCAGAGCACGGGCAATCGCCACGCGCTGCTGTTCGCCGCCCGAGAGCTTCGAAGGGAGCTCTTTCTCCTTTCCGCGCAGTCCGACCAGATCCAGCACACGCTGTACCTTCGGCTTGATCTCACGGCTCTTTGCCCCCGTAACACGAAGAACAAAGGCAATGTTTTCGTATACGGTCTTCTCGGAGAGCAGTCTGAAATCCTGAAAGACAATCCCGAGCGTGCGCCGATAGTATGGAATCTTGCTGGATTTCAGCTTATTGATGGTAAGACCATTGACAATGACGGTGCCCTCTTCCGGCACCAGCTCATGGGTCAAAATTTTAACAAATGTCGATTTACCGGCGCCGGAAGGCCCCACGATAAAAACGAACTCTCCTTTGTCGATATGAATATTAATGTTACTGAGCGCGGTGTGTTTTGCATCGTACTGCAGGGACACCTGATCAAACGTAATCATTAAATCCTCACTTCCTGGCGATCAATGTTTCTGCATCTTCCGCAATATGTTCCGCAGTAAGACCATATTTTTCGAGCAGATCATCAGCCGTGCCGGATTCACCGAAGGTGTCTTCCGTTCCGATCATAGCCATCGGCACCGGTTTATGAAGACAGAGCACTTCTGCCACAGCGCCGCCGAGCCCGCCTTTGACCGTATGTTCTTCACAGGTCAGGATCGCTCCTGTCTCTTCTGCTGCTTTCAGGATGGCTTTCTCATCGACCGGTTTGATGGAGCTCATGTTGATCACACGCGCAGAAATTCCCTTTTCTTTCAAAAGTTCTGCCGCTTTCACCGCTTTAGCAACCATGATGCCGCAGGCGATGATGGTCACATCATTGCCGGAAACCGCTTCATAAGAAACGCCCGGGGTGAAGGTATAATCCTCTGGGCAGATATCATCGCATTTCGCGCGACCCATACGGATATACACCGGACCATAGTAGTCAGCGGCCCACTTGATCACCGCTTTCGTCTCAGCAGCATCGGCGGGAACGACGACCGTCATATTCGGCAGCGCACGCATCAGCGTGATGTCTTCGAGCATCTGGTGGGTCGCGCCATCTTCACCAACCGTCAGGCCGGAATGAGTGACAGCTACTTTGACATTCAGTTTCGGGTAGCAGATGGAGTTTCTGATCTGTTCATACGCTCTGCCCGCACCGAAAACAGCAAATGTCGAAGCGAATGGAATCTTGCCAGCTGCAGCAAGACCCGCTGCCACGCCCATCATATTCCCTTCAGCAATGCCGGTATCGAAGAAACGATCCGGATATACTTTGGCAAAAACCTGCGTCTTGGTGGATGCAGAGAGGTCAGCATCCAAAACTACGATATCAGGATTTACAGCACCGAGTTCTTTCAGTGCTTCACCGTATGCGTCACGAGTTGCCTTACCCATCATTCTGCCTCCACAGCTTTAATAAATCTTTCACATTCTTCTTTGCTTGGTGCCTTGCCATGCCAGCCGACCTGGTTTTCGATTTCCGGTACGCCTTTGCCCTTGACCGTCTTCATGACGATCATGGTCGGTTTGCCGGAAATGGTCTTTGCCTCTTCAATGGCTTCATGGAGTTTTTCCATATCATGCCCATCAGTTTCAATGACATGCCAGCCAAAAGCTTGGAATTTCTCTCCGATAGGAAGTGAGGACATAACCTCGGTGATCGGTCCATCGATCTGCAACCCGTTGTTATCTACGAAAGCCATCAGGTGGTCGAGCTTGTAATGCGCCGCATACATGGCTGCCTCCCAGACCTGTCCTTCTTCGAGTTCGCCATCCCCCAGGATCACATACACTCTCCAGTCAGCCTTGTCCATCTTGGAAGCAAGCGCCATCCCGCAGGCAGCACTGATGCCCTGCCCCAGAGAACCTGTCGTCATGTCGACACCCGGTGTATGTTTCATGTCCGGATGCCCCTGCAGCATATGACCTGCCTGACGAAGTGTATCCAGCTCTTCTTTGGGGAAATATCCTTTTTCTGCCAGTACGGCATAGAGGGCCGGTGCTGCATGGCCTTTGGAGAGGACCAGACGGTCACGGTCAGCCTTCTTCGGATCTTTAGGATCTACCTTCATTTCATGGAAAAACAGTAAGGTCAGGATGTCCGCGGCGGAAAGAGAACCACCCGTATGGCCGGAGTTGGCTTTGGTGATCATTTTTAAAATGTCGATGCGTACATCTTTTGCCTTGCTTTTGAGAGCAGTAAGCTCTTCTGCTGTCAGCTGACTCATTTGTTTTCCTCCTTGTGATTCACTAAAGATTTCAATATTTTTACATTCTCACAAGCCTGTTTTCTCAGCTCGTCGACCTGCTTCCATTCTTCTGGCGAAGCCGGCGCATCCAGGAAACGGCAAGTATCCTTGTACAATGTTTCTGCATCCATATGATGAATCGAGCAGGATGCTTTTCTATGAATCAGTGCTAAGAAATTATCGATTTTCGGATCATAAGAGATCCCCAGAAAAGGGACATGCATCAAAGCAGAGAAGATCATGGCATGCAGCCGCATACCCACGACGACATCCATATTTCCCATGAGTGAAATGAGCTCTTCGATGCTGTAGGCTTCCTTTAGCACATGGACCCTGTCGCTCTCTTCGATCTCTGCTTCCGCTGCACGCCTGTCTTCCGGAAACTGCATCGGAATCAGGACGACCGAGCAGTCCTTCTCTCGGGTGAGCCGCTCGATATAAGCACGAAGCGGCTTCATCCAGCGAGAAGTATCCGCCCAGCTGCGGATAGCGATACCGACCCGTTTCTTTGCGGGATCCACATGATTCCTTGTGAGGATTTCCTTCCCTTTCTCCAAAGAAACAGGATCCAGAGAAAGTACGGCATCCGCCGTCGTATAGATGGTGCGATGTACCCCGAGTCTCTGAAGAAATCCCTTCGACTCACTGTCACGCACCGTGATGGCATCCACATGGTTTAATACATGCTTCAGTATAATACGGATGATGCGATAACGCACAGGACCGATCCCCTGCGAATAAAGGAAAACCTGTTTCCGGAAAAGCACGCCAAAAATAATGATGGTGAGATAATAAATCATGCTTTTCCAGCTGGTCACATCCTGCAGCAGGCTCCCGCCACCACTGATCAGCAGATCCGTCCGAAAAAGAGACGATAGGATCGGCAGGATGCCGAAGCGGGGCACGGCCTTCACTCCGAATGTTTTTGCCGTATCCGAAGGATTTCCTGAAATCACGGTGATCGAGGGCGCGTCGAAGGTCTTCCGAAGCGCCTGCAGTATGGCAAGCAGCATCGCTTCATCCCCAGCATTATGAAATCCATAATAACCGGAGATCACAATATTATACTTTGCCATATCGTTCTCCAAAGAACTTCGTCAGACGGACAAGGATCATGACGACAAGAAGTGCGCCCACCATAGAGAGCGTACCGGCGGCCAGACCATCCAGTCCACGAACAAAGCTAAGAATAAACGGACTCCTCATGTGTGCGAAAGTTTCCACCATAGATCCCTGCCCGATCGTCACAGCGACAATCAGGAAATAGTGCAGGAGCTGCGGCCATTTCCGATAGAGCGCAGCAAGAGAGACAAGCACAGCAGGATGTCCGAAGAGGAATTCCTTCTCTCTGGGGCGTGCATACATCACATCTTCGAGGAAACGGCGAAGCGCGATCTCAAACTGCGGGACAGGAGCCCCATTGTTACCACTGCGTCCAATAAAGACAAAGCCGACAATGGCCAGAATGCCAAGCCCGGCAAGAAGTCCCAGACGAATCTGGACCGAGCAGAATTTCTTGACAAAGGAAACAAAATCCTTATCAGATGTCACAGTTTTTCCAAAAAATGGGAATTTCTGGATGTAGACAACGGAAATCAGAACCAGCGGCAACACAAAAGTCGCTTTGACGCCACGGAAATATTCCATTTCCAAAAAGAAACGGATATCACTCAGAAGACCACTGACAAAGCAGGCTCCGATCAGGGAAAGGATCCCGCAACCCCAAAGGATCATGACTGATTCGCCCAAAAGACGTCCCCAGCCGACCTCCGAGAAAGCCGTATCTTTCTTTTTTAAGCAATACTGAAGGAAGAGCGACACCACAACAACAGGCGTACAGACCGCCGCACCAAGTGCCAGAAGCTGCAGAAGGATATTCACATGAAGGAGCCAGTAAAGCGCTTCTGCCCCGATGAACCCTGCCGCTTCTATTGCCATTCCGTACCGAGAAAGCTGAGGAATGAGCAAAAGCAAGGTCAGTACAATAAGAGATACCGCGCCTGCCATAGCGACAGCGCGAAGCGGTTTCTCCGGGAAATAGGCATCCATCACAGAAGCTTTACCAACAGAGAAGCCATGATTTTCTAGACGGTCCCTGACGCCGGCGATGTATGCTGCATTCGTCTCAGAGAGTGTTTTCCCATCCAGTGCAAACTTATAGGATGGGAAAAGATTCATACGGATATTTCTTTCAATATCTGAAATGTAGAATCGAGCCGCTGCTTCTTTCTGATTCAGCTTGATCAGCTCATCCTTGGACATCGCATAGAGACGCACCAGATGGTAATCCGAATGACGCGCCATATCCAGCAGCCCTGCCTGCGGTTCAAAGCCGAGCTGACTCTGCGCTTCGATCATGACGATCGGGATGCGACGCTGATTGAGCCCCTGAGAGACTTCTTTCTGATATTCCTTGTAGCCGAAAACTTCTTTTCCCTGGAAAATGACACCACTAACTTTATCCGAAGCATCGACCGCGTGGAAAAAATCATCGATGAAGGCCTTGGGCACATGCGCCACATTAGCCGGACGAAGGACGACATAAAAGCCATGCGATCCGGCGCGTTTGACCGTATTTGTGAAAATGCCAAGCGGCATCGTCATGAATTTATTATAGACGCCAGAGACTTCAAGAGCTTCTACCCCATTTTCTGAAATCGCCTTGACCTCATCCTTGCCGTAAAGAAGCGAGAGATGGTCAGCCATTTCCTTAAAATAGGCGCCTCCATCCGCTGTGTCCACCGGCTGGATATAAATCTTATCCGGCAGGATGCCCGAGATCTCCGGATGCCGCACCTGAAATTCATAACCACGATATACACGAATGAAATTGTGATTCACGAGCTTTTCCGGGGTTTCATCATAGACCGCAAGCGAAGTCACACCGTTTTTACGATACAGCTCAAAAAGCGCATCTGTGGTGGTTCGCTCGACAGCTGCACTATCCAGGATATTGTCATAATCGTAGACCATTTCAACGGTCTGGGCAGCCGCTTCTACATGGTAACGCTGCCAGGAAATCCAGGCTCCCGCCATGGCTCCGATCAGAACCAGAACGGCCAGCAGCTTGAAAACGGTCTGTTGTAAACCTTTCATTCTATCCATCCTTTTACTTTGCTTTGGTGTTGAATTTGTTCTGTTTCAGGAAGCCCTCAATGAAAGGATTCAGATCCCCATCCATAACGCCCTGAATATTGCCCGTTTCAATGCCCGTCCGGTTATCCTTGACAAGGGTATACGGCTGGAACACATAGGAACGGATCTGGCTGCCCCATTCGATCGCCTGCTGCTCGCCTTCGATGTCTTTTGTCATCTGTTCGCGTTTCTTCAGCTCGAGTTCATACAGCTTGGCACGGAGAAGACGAAGACACTGTTCCTTATTTTGGAACTGGGAGCGTTCATTCTGGCAGGCAGCGACGATCCCCGTAGGAATATGAGTCATTCGGACAGCCGAGCTCGTCTTATTGATATGCTGTCCGCCGGCACCGCTGGAACGATAATAATCCACACGGACATCTGCCATGTTCAGATCGACTTCGACATCATCACTGATTTCCGGCATGACATCCACGGCAGAGAAAGACGTATGACGACGTTTCGCTGCATCAAACGGAGAAATACGGACAAGACGGTGGACCCCTTTTTCGGATTTCAGGAATCCGTAGGCATACTTGCCTTTGACCATGTATTCCGCACTCTTGATACCGGCTTCATCGCCCGGAAGCATATTCAGCTCCTCGATAGCAAAGCCTTCCGCTTCAGCCCATTTGATATACATACGGATCAGCATCTCGGTCCAGTCCTGTGCTTCGGTACCGCCTGCCCCGGCATGGAAGGTAATGATAGCATTATTCGCATCGTAGGGTTCGCTCAAAAGAAGCTCGATCTCCTTTTTATCAAGGATCTCTTTCAACTCATCCAGCTCTGCCTTGATTTCCGGCTCCATCCCCTGATCATCTTCCTCGATGGCAAGATCCAGAAGATCCTTCAGGCTTTCCGCTCTGTCAAAGAGGCGGGTATACGTATCATAGGCATCCTTGGCTTCTGTCGCTGCCTGCGAAATCTCGCGGGCTTTATCAGCATCATCCCAAAATGTCGGATCACTCATCTGAATATCGTAACTTGCGATTCTTTCTTTCAGCTGAGGTAAGTCAAAGTGAATCCCTTATTTCTTTTTCATGATTCAGCAGGTCTGTTAAGGTTTTTTTCAAATCTTCCAACATCTGATAGTCATCTCGCTTTCTGTTTTGTGATTATTTTTTAATACTATAAAATAAAACAGCAAATCATCAGGCTGCCAAGTGGCAGACTGATGAATAACATTTGCTGGATTATACAAACTAACTATTTAAGGAAGGCTATGACGAAGCTATGTATAAAAATTCTTGTGGAAGCTGACTCTGCAATTGAATCAGCGTTTCCCTAAATATAGCGGCTCCTGATCAGGAGCCCATCCTCGATCATAGAAAAATGCTTTCTAGCTTACTTTTTCTCTTCGGCCGCTTCGGTCTCCGCATCCCCGTTGTCATCGACATAGTGCTCTTCGGCATCTTTCAAATGATCTTCGGTTGCCGGAGCTTCCGGTTTTTCAAGGTGTGCCCCTTCTTCCGGATCTGTCGTGAAACGGATCTGGATGTGGTAGAGGTAAAGGATGATGGTTTCCATCATGGCCTGCTGCATTTCTTCGAAAATATCGAATGCTTCGACCTTGTATTCTACGATCGGATTTCTCTGGCCATAGGAACGCAGACTGATACCTTCCTTAAGCATATCCATGTCATCTAAGTGTTCCATCCACTTAGAATCGACAACTTTCAGCATGACCGCTTTTTCGAGTTCGCGCATCATTGGAGAACCGATGGATTCTTCTCTTGCATTGTATGTCTCATGAGCTATCGTTTTCAGCTTGTCTTCGACTTCTTCACGGCTCATGTCTTCGATTTCTTCGAGCTTCAGATCACCCGGAGCGAGGAAATATTTTTCAGCATACTTCAGCAAGCCGGCGAAATCCCATTCTTCCGGATATAGTTTCGGGTCCGCATAGGTTTCCATCCCCTTCTCAATGATGTGATCCACCATAGAAAGGATCTGGTCTTTCATGTCTTCGCCTTCAAGGATCTTTCTGCGCTGGTCATAGACGACCTTACGCTGCTGGTTCATGACATCATCATATTCCAGGACATACTTACGAATATCAAAGTTACGTGCTTCGACACGTTTCTGTGCTTTCTGAATGGCATTTGAAACCATGCGGCTGTTGATCGGTTCATCTTCTTCAAGGCCCATCTTTTCCATAAAGCTCTTGATGCTATCCCCGCCAAAGATACGGAGCAGGTCATCTTCCAAAGACAGGAAGAACTGGCTGGAGCCCGGATCCCCCTGACGGCCGGCACGTCCACGGAGCTGGTTATCGATACGGCGGCTTTCATGTCGTTCCGTACCGATGATGGCAAGACCGCCAAGTTCTGCGACGCCTTCGCCCAGAGAAATATCGGTGCCTCGGCCCGCCATGTTCGTCGCGATCGTGACCGCGCCCTTCTGACCGGCCAGCGCGACAATGGCCGCTTCTCGTTCATGGTACTTCGCATTCAGGACAGAGTGCGGAATATTCGCCTGATCCAGCATATGCGAAAGTTCTTCTGACTGCTCGATGGATGTCGTGCCGATCAGCATAGGCTGCCCTGTCGCATGACGGCGCTCTACTTCTCTGACGACTGCTTTATACTTGCCGCGTTTGTTCTTGAAAATGACATCCGGCAGATCCTTACGCTGGATCGGTTTGTTCGTCGGTACCTGAAGGACTGGCAGCCCATAAATTTTAATAAATTCCTGCTCTTCCGTCTTCGCTGTACCGGTCATACCTGCCAGCTTGTCATACATGCGGAAGTAGTTCTGGAAAGTGATTGTCGCAAGCGTCTGGCTTTCACGCTGTACTTCAAGTCCTTCCTTGGCTTCGATTGCCTGATGCAGGCCATCGGAGTAGCGGCGGCCATACATGAGACGGCCGGTGAATTCATCTACGATGACGACTTCCCCGTCTTTGACCACGTAGTCCTTATCGCGAGTCATCATGGTCTGTGCACGCAGCGCCTGGGTGAAGAGATGGTTCAGCTCCAGATTTTCCGCATCATAGAGGTTTTCTACATGCAGCAGCTTTTCCATCTTTGCCACACCGGCTTCAGTCGGTGCTACCGTCTTCTGCTTCTCATCGATGGTGTAGTCTTCCTCTTTTTTCAGCTGCGGGACGAGTTTGGCGACGGTGTAGTATGCATCAGTCGATTTCTGCCCCGGGCCCGAAATGATCAGCGGCGTACGGGCTTCATCGATAAGGATGGAGTCCACTTCATCGATCAGGCAGTAGTGCAGCGGACGCTGTACCATCTGATCGAGGGAAGTGACCATGTTATCACGCAGGTAATCAAAACCGAATTCATTATTTGTTCCGTAGGTGATATCCGAATTGTACGCGATTTTTCTCTGGTTGAAATCCAAGTCGTGAATGATGAGACCGACGGAGAGGCCAAGGAATTTGTATACCTGTCCCATCCATTCGCTGTCTCGTTTCGCCAGATAATCATTGACGGTAATAACGTGGACGCCCTTTCCTTCCAGCGCATTCAGATAGACCGGTGCCGTAGCGACCAGCGTCTTACCTTCACCGGTACACATCTCAGCGATGTTTCCACGATGCAAAATAATACCGCCGATCAGCTGGGTATCGAAGTGACGCATCCCCAGCACGCGGCGAGAGGCTTCACGAATGACCGCAAAAGCCTCCGGCAGGATATCATCCAGTGTCTCACCCTTGGCAAGACGTGCTTTGAATTCATTGGTTTTGTTCGCCAGAGAAGAATCGCTCAGCTTCTTCAGACCATCCTCTAAAGGGTTGATCTGTTGCTCTACAATTTTGCGGATCTTTTTGATTTCCTTCTCATTAGATCCATTGAAGAGTCTGTCAAAAAACTTATCAAACATGGACACAGCTCCTTTTATAGTACAAGCGTTGTAAAAGCGATGGTCAAAGAAATCAGAAGGAGCCCCCGATACAAACATGAGCGAGGAAACTCGCAAGGATATTCCTTTCTTTTTATACCATCAGTAATTCTATACTTACATGCTATTTCATTTTAACAAACTCGTAGGCTATAGTCAAAAAAGGAGCGGAAATTTCCGCTCCTTTTTTATAAAAAATCAGCTTTTCTTATTTTTCAGCATCGATCAGGCCATATTTGCCATCATCTCTGCGATATACGACAGCCATAGCTTCCGTATCCGAATTGAAGAACATGAAGAAGCTGTGTCCCAGAAGATTCATTTGCAGGATGGCTTCTTCCGGCGACATCGGGCTGATATTGAAGTGTTTCGTCTTCACGATCTCAAAATCAGCATCCGCCTGTGCAGCGATCGGTTCTTTTTCAAGAACAAACTGACGGGACAGTGTATTCTTTTCTTTGAACTTCTTTGCCAGACGAGTCTTATATTTATGAATCTGCCGTTCCACCTTGTCGAAAACGAGATCAATGGATTTGTACATATCATCAGATTTTTCGACACCACGAAGAATGACGCCGTCTACGAAAACTGTCGTTTCACAAGTTTTGGTCATATTGGAAATACGGAGTAATACATTAATCTTTATCGGTTTATCGAAGTACCTCTGGATCTTACCTGTATGCTTTTCTACATAAGAATGCAGCGCATCGGTCATTTCAAGATTCTTGCCTCTAACTGTTAATTCCATAATGAAATCCTCCTTTCGTGAATAAGCTCTTGCTTATCCATCTATGTATATTATACATGATATCTCATTTTTATCAAATCAAAAAATTCTATAATGCTCGACGAAAAGTCATGGATTGACATACTGCGGATTATACGAACGAATGAATAATGTGTATAAAAAAGGCAGCAGACCAGCACGAGGGTCTACTGCCTTTTTTTAAAACTCTATTCCTTTTCTTGCACGGATGCCTTTCTGGAAAGCATGCTTCACAAGTGTCATTTCGGTCACGGTATCAGCGAGATCAATGAGCTGCTGCTCGGCATAACGTCCTGTCAGGATCATATTGAGGCGCTCCGGTCTTTTCTGAATGAGCTCCGCTACTTCACCTGCAGAAATCATGCCAAAATGAATGGCATAATTGATCTCATCTAAGACAATCAGATCCCATGCATCACTCATGACTTCTTTTTCGACCATCTCCCATGCTTCCTTGGCCAGTGCCGTTTTCCGCCGGAATTCTTCTTCACTTTCTTTATCCTTATTATGGAAGACGAAGCCGTCCCCCATCGGCCGAATCTGGATGCGGTCATTTCCCTCACCCAAAGTCTCAACGGCTTTCAGCTCACCATACTTCCAAGCTCCCTTGATGAATTGAAGGATCAGCACCTTCTGGCCATCTCCCCAGGCGCGGATCGCTGTCCCCAGGGCCGCCGTAGTTTTTCCTTTACCGGTCCCTGTATTGATCAGAACCAGTCCTTTTTGTACAGTCATAGATTTACCCTCATAAAAAGCATACAGGATGCATCAGCTTCTGCGGTTCCACCGGGAAAGTACATGCTCAATCGTAAACTGCATACCTCTCGATGAAACCATCCTATTTGCGGCTCTTCTTAAAGGCCTCACACGATGCGATCCATTTTTCTGCAGCTGTTGGATTTCCATCAAAGGAAAGGTGCAGATAGCTTGCCAGTACATTATCCTTTGCATAGCCCTCAATGTGCCCCGCCTTCTGCCGTGTCCCCTGAAGAGTATATGCCCAGGGGAAATCCTCACCGCAGGAAAGGGTGGAGAAATGAAACTCATGCCCCTTCAGGAGATCCCCTTGATCTGCGATAACGCTCTTTCTAAGAGCCTTGCCAGTCACATAGCCCACACGCTGGAGTTTCTTCTGCATCTCGCAAACTCCGGGGACAAGGCCGACCATCTCATAGGAGTCTCCGTCAAAGCCTTGGATCTTCTCGCAAAGATACATCAACCCGCCACATTCTGCATAGATTGGCATGCCGCATGCAGCCGCTTCCCGAATAGATGCTTTCATGGCTGTGTTTCCGACCAACTCATGAAGAAACATCTCTGGAAAACCACCGCCGAAGATCAGACCATCGACGTCAGGAATGCTGGAATCCCGGAGCGGACTAAAATCAACAAGCTCTGCGCCTTGCCGTTCGAGCGCTTCGAGACTAGCCGGGTAATAAAAAGAAAAAGCTTCATCCCGCGCCACGCCGATGCGTACATTTTTAACCTTGAGTTTTGTTTCGCTTTCCTCGACTTCCAGCAGAGGAGCCTGCCTTGCCACGCCCAAGACTGCCTCTGTATCTACCCATTTCCCAGCAGCTTCTCCCATGTGCTCAATGAGCGCCTGCGTTTCAATTTCCGTCACGGGAGTAAGACCCAAATGACGCTCCGGTGTCTGCAATGCATCGTCCCGGTGGAAAGCCCCTAGTACAGGCATGTGGATCTTCTCCATGACCTCGCGCACCATCGCTTCATGTCGGTCTGTGCCCAGACGATTCAGGATGACCCCTGCGATATGGACATCCGGATCATATTCCCTAAAGCCAAGCGCCGTCGCAGCGATACTGTAACCAACCGATTTGCAGTCGAGTACCAGCACCACAGGTGCCTTGAGTTTCTTTGCGATATCCGCAGTCGAACTGATGCCATTCGCACCACCATCATAGAGCCCCATGACTCCTTCGATAATGGAAATATCCGCCCCTTTCGACAACGAGGCAAATGTCGGCACCAATCGGTCCGGCGGTGTCATCCAGGTATCCAAATTATAGGAATTTTGCCCGGCCGCCTTTCCATGAAATCCAGGATCAATATAGTCCGGACCTACTTTGAAAGGCTGTACAGCATATCCCTTGAAATGAAAATAAGCTAAGAGTCCGGTCACAATGGTCGTCTTTCCGACACCGCTGTTCGTACCGGCGATCACAATCCTTGGACGAGCGATAGATTCCATATTTATTTATCCTTTTTGGCAATGATGGTAGACAGATAATTGGGCTTATAATCTGCCGGAAGTCCTCCGATATCACGAATGACGATCTCATCAGGAAGTCCTGCGCGCGATACCATGACAGAACGTGCAAGCATGTGATGCTTTCTGAGTTCTTCCTGTACGAAAGCAAAGCTCTTGTACACTTTCATGATCACTGCATTATCACAGGCAGCCAGTGCCTGGTCAAATTTCTTCGGATCACAGGTCGCCGGAATAATGAGGACATTTTCCTCCCATTCTGTGACCGGCAGGCCGATATAGGATGCAATGCCAAGGAACGCCGGGATGCCCGGAATCGTCTCGACTTCATATTCTTCAGAGTCTTTGAATTCATTGAAAATATACATATAGGTGCTGTAAAGCATCGGGTCACCCAGCGTCAGGAAGACCAGATTTTTCCCTTCATCCAGTTTTTCCTGAATCAGTTTGCGGTTGATTTCCCACTGCTTATTCACAGCCTCCATGTCAGTATTCATCTGGAAGACCATCGGGAAAATTTCAACGGTATCCGGAATATAGGGCTTTGCAATATTAAAAGCAACAGACCCTTCCTTTTTCTCCGTCTTTGGTGTGATAATCATATCTGCCTGCTCGATAGCTTCGACCGCCTTGACAGTCAGAAGTTTTGAATCTCCCGGACCTACACCGATGCCATATAATTTACCTTTTTTCATCATAAACCTCCTCAAAATGATTATGAAACAGTTATAGGGAAAGAGTTCCCCTTAAAAATTGCTGTTATGCACCGTTTTATTGTACCATATTTCGTTAGAAATTGATATGAAAGCGCACAGCGGCTCGCGAATTATTAAGTTCTGCAGAATACAGAAACTTCATGACTGCCCGATTCCGCTTGTGTATCATCATGATATCGCAGAAATCTCCATTTACAGAAAGTGATATAAATGAAAAAACAAGTATTATATATTATGTTATTTATGAAGAAAAACTATTGTATATGGCATTCGAAACTGTTACCATGAAGAAAACATGAAATTCGTCAAAGCGCGGCACTTCATAGCCGCACGCAAAGGAGCTTTCTATGACAGCTTTTCTTATCAACTGGTATCCACTGCTATGCCTTCTTTTTATTGCCATCGGCTACGGGATTTCTTTTTGGAAGAAAAAATCCCCCTTCGCCGCCATTCTTCTGCTATACGCGATCCTCTTTTTCAGTCTTTATGCCTTCCTGCAGGTACTTCACGCAGACAGCGTCGCGCCTTTCTGCTTTACCGGTGTCATGCTGATCGATCTGCTCTTCTGGAATGAAAAAAGATGATACAGGCATGTGGGCAGAAAATGCATCGATGAGCATGCTCTCTCTTGCCCCTTTATCTCATATGTTATACTAATAAGGTATTATAAAATCAAAAGAACAAGGAGGACTTTATGAATATTCTTGTCACTGGCGGTGCTGGCTATATCGGTTCCCACACTGTCCGCGCACTGGCAGCTACCGAAGGACTGACGCCAGTGGTTTTCGATAATCTTTCTACAGGTCATGCCGAATCCGTCCCGGAAGACGTAACGCTGGTCAAAGGTGACATTCACGACATTGATTTCGTAGCAGAAACACTCCAGAAATATCAGATCGATGGCGTGATTCACTTTGCTGCCTATTCCCTTGTCGGTGAATCCATGGTGGATCCTGCTAAGTATTATACAAATAACGTCGAGGGTACGCTCCACCTGCTTCTTGGCATGCAAAAAGCGGGCGTTTCCAAGATCGTATTTTCTTCCACGGCCGCAGTATATGGCGAGCCTGAAAAAACGCCGATTGAAGAAGATTTCCCGCACAATCCGACCAATGTCTATGGCCGCACGAAACTGGTCATCGAGCACATGATGAAAGACTTCACCGATGCCTATGGCCTTCGCTATGTCGCGCTCCGCTACTTCAATGCGGCTGGCGCTGCACTCGATGGCACGATCGGGGAAGACCACAACCCAGAGTCTCACCTGATCCCCCTCATCCTAAAAACAGCACAGGGCGTGCGCGACCACATCGCAATCTACGGCACGGACTACCCGACGCCAGACGGAACTTGCATTCGTGACTATATCCATGTCGTGGATCTTGCGGATGCACACATACTTGCCATGCAGTACCTCTTACGGGGCGGCGAAAGCACCTATTTCAATCTTGGCAGTGAAAACGGCTTCTCTGTCCGCGATATCATCGACACCGCCAAAGAAGTGACGGGCATCGATTTCAAAGTGACAGAAGAAGCGCGCCGCAGCGGTGATCCCGCTGTACTTATCGCCTCTTCCAGAAAGTGTAAAGCTGTCCTCGGCTGGCATCCCACCCATTCTGATACAAGGGAAATCATAGCTTCTGCCTGGAAATGGCATAAGTCGCATCCCTATGGATATAAAAAGTAAGAATCATTTCTTTTTGGTTTTTCCACGCTTCAAGGATAAAATACATAAGAAGGAGATTTATCATGCAGAAAATCAGAAAAGCCGTTATTCCGGCCGCTGGCTTTGGCACTCGTTTCCTGCCGGAAACAAAGGCCATGCCGAAGGAAATGCTGCCTATCGTCGACAAACCCACCATCCAGTATATCGTCGAAGAGATCAAAGCAAGCGGCATTGAGCAGATCCTGATCATTTCCGGTCACGCCAAGAGGGCTATCGAAGACCACTTTGACTCCTCCCCTGAACTCGAAGCGCATCTTTATGAATCCGGCAAAATGGATCTTCTGAAAGAAGTCCGCAAGGTCGCTTCCGTCAAGATCCACTACACCCGTCAGCCATATATGAGAGGCCTCGGCGATGCTATACTCTGCGCGAAGGATTTCATCGATGATGAACCATTCGGTGTCATTCTTGGCGATGATGTCGTGTACAATGGCAATGAAACCCCGGCACTGAAACAGCTGATGGACCAGTACCAAAAGACAGGTGCCACCATCATCGGCTGCCAGATCGTCCCCAAAAGCGCAGTCTCCTCTTATGGCATCGTGAACGGCGTACCAACAAAAGATTCGAATCTGGTTCACGTTAAGGATATGATCGAGAAACCGTCTATAGAGGAAGCACCGAGCCAGTTTGCAGCGCTCGGCCGTTACGTCATCACGCCTGATATTTTCGGAATTCTGGAACAGACGAAGCCCGGTAAGGGCGGAGAGATCCAGCTCACCGACGCCCTCCGCGTCATGGCACATGATGGTCATGTCTATGCCTACAATTTCACCGGTAAGCGTTATGACACGGGAAATAAGCTTGGCTACCTCAAGGCGACCGTTGAATTCGCTCTTCGCAGGAAAGACCTCGGGGAAGATTTCAAGAACTATCTAAAAACGCTGGTCACAAGCATGGACTAAGGGAAATACTGATTTCCCTCCCTGCACGCAAAAATCCGACTGTTTACTTTTGGTAAACAGTCGGATTTTTTGATGCTACGCGAAAGGAAAGCGGTGTATCATAGGATGCCGCGCACGCCGCTCCTTTTCTCCATTTACATACAGCGCCAAATATGGAGAAGCTGGTCTTCTGTCATTTTATCGACCTGGAAATAGGATGCTCCCATAGCTTTTGCGATCTTTTTCGCAAGACCGAGACGGATAAAGCCAGCCTCCGTATCGATGACGGCCACAGGAAGATGGCGGCGTCCTATGCGTTTCGCTTCATCCATGGCATCGGTCACGGGATCGGTCCCTTCATTGAGCGGACTTGTCGCACGACCATCGGTGATGAGAATGACGACGGGGTCCTGTGCCGGATCCTGTCGATAAAGCATATCGAGTACATCCTCCGCTTTGAGAAGACCTTTGGCAAGCGGCGTCTTACCGCCAGTCGGCATAGAGGCAAGTTTCTTCTGTGCGAAATCCACGCTTCTTGTGACGGGGAGAAGGACCTCAGCCTGTTTCTTACGGAAGGCGATCATGCCGACGCGATCACGTTTCTGATACGCATCGAGAAGGATCTTAAAGATGACACCTTTGACAGTTTTCATACGTTCCCGAGCACCCATGGAACCAGAGGCATCGACAACGAAAAGGAAAATATTCCCCGTACGTTTTTCACGCACTTTACTGCGAAGGTCATCTTTTCTGATGACGACAGCACATCCATTCGACGGACGGGCCTTCTGATACGGGGCCGCCGCACGCAACGTGGCATCAAAAGCAATGTCGCTTGTCTTTGCTTTGGGAATTTCCGCACGTACATAACGCCCCTGCATAAGGTCAGTCATGGTAAGACTTCGCTTACCACTCCCTTTCTTTGGCTTTCTGTCCTTGGCAGGCTCGATCCACATCGGAGGCAGATTGACATGGAGATTTGCCGCATCGACACGTTCACGGGAAGCCCCCTTCGGATTCGACATCTGAGCATTGGTATCATTTTGATCCTCATTGCCCTTGCTGTCTTCCGTATCCGTCTGCTCAGGCTGCGGCTGCTCCGGTCTTGTAAAATCTTGTTCACTTTGTGAAGGGTCCTGTGGCTGATGCTTCGGCGATTCCTCGTTATCCTGCGGCTGAGGCGGCGGATTTTCTGTATCCTCTCGCCTGCTTTCCTCTTCTTCCGCTTTTCTCATGCGGTGAGGCAGTATAAATACAGCCGCCTTTTCAAGATCTTTCGGAAGGACATATTTTCTGCCAGCCAATGCCGCTTCGGCTCTGGCAGCTTCGATGAGATAAATATCAGCACGATGACCCGCTACATGCGCCTTCAGTGTATAGACGGCAGCCAGCTGGATCATGGCCGGGGACACTTCGACTTCTTTAAGTCTCTCTCTGGCTTTTGCGATCTGATCTCTCAGCGCTTCTGTTTCCTGCTCCCATTTCTTACGGAAGGCAAGTCCGTCTTTTTCGAAATCCAGTACACGTCGAATGATTTCAATCCTGGTCTTATCATCTGTCGCAGGCTCTACCTGCGCAAAGAGCCCGAAACGGTCGAGTGAGGAGGAAGAGAGCGTACCACTTTCTGGATTCATGACAGAAAGTACCGTGAAACGAGACTCTCTCTGCTCGGAGAGACCATCACGCTCGAGGCGGTAGCCGCCTGCCTCGCGAATGTTCAGAATAGCAGAAAGCAGGTCATCGCGCAGCAGATTCGCATCATCAATGTAGAGCAGCCCGTCATTGGCTTCATCGATAAGACCCGGCAGGAGCTTTTTGTGTCCGCTCCGAATGGCCTCTTCGGCATCGATAGCCCCGAAGAGGCGGTCTTCTGTGATGCTAATCGGCACCTCTACCCACGGGGCGTCCAGAAGCTCTCTGGCGCTTCGGACGAGCGTGGATTTCCCTGTTCCCTTTTCACCGGACAGGAGAAGCCCTCCGGCATGCGGATTTACGAGGGTGAGGAGGATCGCTTCCTTCGCCTTTTCTGCGCCGCAGATGGCGGCGAAAGGAAATCCGTTACGCTTCATCGTCGATGACCTTATCCACTTCGGACCAGTCCAGAGTCTGTTCTTCGAAAGGACGGCGTCTCATGCGGTGCGGAAGCGCCAGGCGGGAAGCCTCACGAATGTCTTCCTTCGTGACCTCGGTGTGCCCTTCTACGGCCGCGATGGTTTCTGCCGTCTTGATCAGCGTGATGTCTGCACGGTGACCATCGACGCCAAGCGTGATAGAGATCTTGGCAGCCAGCAGGAGAATGTCATTCGAGACCGTGACCTGCGGGAGCAGCTTCATCGCACGCTCGATGCGGCGGACTTCTTTCTCCTGCTCATCCTTCCATGCATCAAGGAAAGGCTGCGGATCCGCTTCATAAGCCAGACGGCGTTTGATGATTTCAGCTCTCTTTTCCGGATCCTGTTCGCCAACGACCTTGACAGAAAGAGCGAAACGGTCAAGAAGCTGCGGACGGATGTCCCCTTCTTCCGGGTTCATCGTGCCGACCAGGGAGAAGCGCGCCGGATGAGAGTAGGAAATTCCTTCACGCTCTACGGTATTGATCCCCATAGCGGCCGAGTCAAGAAGTACATCGACGACATGGTCATCCAGCAGATTGATCTCATCGACATAGAGAATGTTGCGGTTCGCATCTGCGAGAATGCCTGTTTCAAAGGAACGCTTGCCTTCACGGATAGCGGCTTCGATATCCAGTGTTCCGACGACACGGTCTTCCGTCGCACTGACTGGAAGCTCGACCACTTTCATCGGCAGCATCTCTACGTCCGGTTCTGCATGGTCGTATTTTTCATGGCATTCATCACACCAGTTTGCCTTGTCATCCGGATCATCATGGAAACGGCATCCCTTGATGCAGCGACGCGGCGGAAGCAGGTCAGCGAGAGCGCGCACAGCGGTCGACTTTGCCGTTCCTTTCTCACCCTGAATGAGTACCCCGCCCAGCTTTGGATTGACAACATTCAGCACGAGTGCTCTTTTCATCGTATCCTGGCCGATGATGGCCGTAAATGGAAATGTTCCCTGTCTTTTCATGAATATCCTCCTTAAAATAAATGGATCTTATCGATAGAAAAAAGGTGCAGGAGAAACACGGGTTCTTTGCGGAATCAGCGTTTCCTCACATATCTTTTTATAAAAAACTGTTTCATCGCACATTCTGCTTCAGACTTTTTCACCTGACCGTCCGCGCGAAGCCAGCGGGAGAAGCAGCCACCGCCGCATAGAGGGAAGTAGGAGCAGTCGCGGCACTCCGCCATGGACTGCTCGACAAAAGCGGCGACGGTTCTCACTCTTTCAGGATCACGCCCTTCGTGGACATTGCCCAGAAGATAGCGCTCTCTTCCCATCAGCGAGGAGCATGCATAGATATTTCCATGCACATCGACGAAAGCCGCTTCACCGTGCATGGCATAGCACTGAGGGAAATCGTAATCTTTGTTTTTTTCGAGACAAGCAACTCGATCCTCCTGCGTGAAGTGGATATGCCGTCCCGTCATCTGTTCCAAAAGGTCCATGCGCGCCGCAGTCTTTTCGAGTGCTTTTGTCATCGCCTCTGCGGAAGGCGCATGAAGAGCAGCCCCGCGCCCCTGCTCACGCAAGATGTCGAAGCCGACCTGGTGAACATTTCCATAGAAATGTGCCATGTCGGCAATACCGGGGAGATCATCTGTCATATCCTCTGTCACGACGCAGGTGATGCCCGTCCCGATGCCGGCAGACGCCAGATTCTTAAAGCCTTCTGACGCAGCCTGAAAGGACGAGCCGCCGTCTTTTCTCCGGCGCGTGCGGTCCATGAGATCCTTGCGTCCGTCGCAGGAAATACCGATCCCCACTCCATGCCGGTAGAGCCATGTACCTATATCCTTGGTGAGGAGTGAACCATTCGTCTGTATCTGCATCTGCGCATCATAGTGATTTCTCTCGGCGATTTCTACCAGTTTCCGAATGAGAGGAAATCGAAGCAGCGGCTCCCCGCCGGAAAACTGCAGGAGAAAGCGATTCCCTCCCCTTCCGGCAAGGTGTAGTGCCGCAATGGCCGTCTCCTCCCTCATATCCACCTGATCTGCATCTGCTGCATAACAATACCGACAGGCAAAGTTACAACGACCGGTCAGCGTGAGGACCAGCATACGGATCGGCGCAAGGTCAGTCGTCATCATCTTCGAGTTCCCCTTCGACAGAGAGGTAAAGCTCCTGCAGCTCCTCTTTCATCTCATCGCTCGCATGCCACATGTCACGCTGGTTCGCCTCAAGAAGAGTCTCTGCCATGCTCTGGAGCGCCCATGGATTGACCTTCTTCATCCATTTTTGCATCGCCGGATCCAAAGCATATTTCTGGGCATACTGTTCATACATCCAGTCATCCATGACACCGCTTGTCGCATCCCACTGGAAGGAAATCGAGAGACGGTTTGCAAGATCGGTCGCCCCTTTGTAGCCGTGTTTCATGAGCCCTTCGATGTACTTTGGATTCATAGATTCTGCACGGAAAACGCGCTTCATCTCTTCCTGTACCGTCTTTACACCGACAGAAGACCGATTCGTACTGTCACCCACATAGGAAACAGGCGCTTTCCCGCCGAGGCTCTTGACCGCCGCGATCATCCCGCCATGGAATGCATTGTAATCATCCGATGAGAGGATATTGCTCTCATGGTTTTCCTCATTCTTGACCGTAAGGTCGAGAGAAGCGAGGCGCTTCTGAAACAGCTCCGGATGGAAGACGCCGCGTTTGCCGCCGCCGAAGACATGCCCGCCCCAGCGGACATACACATTCGCCAGATCCTCTTCCGTCTGCCAGTTCTTCGCATCAAGCACCGTATTGACACCCGCGCCGTAGGTTCCGGGCGCATCGCCAAAAATACGAAAAGCTGCATTTCTCCATGCTGTATCTCCATCGACACCGGCATCCTCCATGGATCTGGCATCTTCTTTCACATGCTTCCGGATGAAATTATCCTCTTCAGATTCATCCAGAGAAGCCACAAGCATGACCGCCTGATCCATCAGTTCGGCAAGCTGCGGAAGGGTATCGCGGAAAAGTCCGGAAATCCGTCCCGTCACATCGATGCGAGGCCGTTTGAGTTCGGTAAGGGGGATCACCTCAAGCCCTGTCACCCGAAGGCTTCCCTTCTGCCAAACGGGACGGACGCCCAGAAGGTAGAGGAATTCAGCGATATCCTGTCCCGAGGAGCGCATATTCGGTCCGGACCACAGTACCATACCGATATTTTCAGGATACTTGCCCTGGTCAGCGATGAATTTCTCTATCATGCGATCGCCCAGCTTCACCCCGAGCTGCCATCCTGCCGGGGAGGGCATGGTACGGGGATCCGTGCCATAGAAATTGCGCCCCGAAGGGAGAAGCGAAACACCGCCGGCATTTGGTGAACCGGAAGGCCCCGGCTCCACATAGCGGCCTGCCAGCGCATCCATCGTGTGCGTAAGTTCCTCCTTCGCCCCCTGAATACGCGGTACCATCTCCTCGTTCACAAACAGGAGGAGTTTCTTCAGCGTCTCCCTCCATGCATCACTGCCCTGCGCCTCCGGAAGCGCCATGGCCGAAGTGATTGCTTCTGCCGTAAAGCTACCGGAAGCCAGCGTCTCGATGACCTTCTTCGCTTCCTTTCGGATCTTGTCCATCAGCTGACCGCCGGTGATGCCTTGCGCTTCCACCATGTCTCCCGTATGCTGCTGGATATCATCTAATGTAACGCCGTATTTTTCTGCCAGCAAATCATAAATAGAAGGCATCTCTCCATTCGAAAGACGAAGCATCTGGAGAATGCCATCTACAAGAAGAGTGCCTGTCAGCGGCTGTCCCAGGATATGCAGCCCCACGTGGACTTCGCTGTCTTTCAGCTCTTCTATATAGTCATGCAGCGAAGCGACATAGTCCGCAAATGGCTTCTTTTCCTGATAGGGCACTTCTTCATCCAGTTTGGCTTTCACCGCCAATTTGCGAATCGGCTCTTCCATCGCAGAAACATCGCTCCCATTTCCCTTGAGCGCTGCATATTCATTGATCGTTTTCTCCAGCTCGGCGATTTCATCGTAGGCACCTGCATCAGCGACAGGCGCCGGCATGTAACTCACCAAACAGGCAGCAGCGCGGCGCTTGGCGATCATACCTTCGCCGGTGATCGTCATATGGTATGGATAGATATTCGGGATGTCCCCGAGCGCAATGTCCGGATAGCTTTCTTCATCCAGTCCGACACCTTTCCCCGGAAGCCATTCCAGATTTCCATGCGTCCCCATATGAATGACAGCATCCGCTTTCCACACGTGACGCAGCCAGTAGTAGAAAGCGAGATACTGATGCGTCGGCGGGATCTTCGGGTCATGATACGCCTTCGATGGATCCATCCCGTACTGGCGCGATGGCTGCACCGTGAGGAAAAGATGTCCGTCCATCGTACCGGGGATGAGAATATCTCCTTTCTCTGAGATCATGACATCGCCCGGCGCCTCCCCCCAGGTATCCACCATGGACGCCTTCGCTTCTTTCCCCAGCTGTCGGAAGAAATCCAGATACTCACAGCAGGAAAGCTTCTGGCAGGACTCCGCCTGCTCTTCCGTCATCATGGAAATGTCATTCGTCGCATGAGATGTCATGAGATGGATGAAATCATCCGAAGTTTCCGGGATGAAATCCATCTGATACCCTGCTTTCTTCATTTCCTTCATAAGACGGATGGTACTCTCCATCGTATCCAGACCGGAAGCACTCCCTATATTCGAATTCTTCGCCGGATAATTGTGGAAAATGATAGCGATCTTTTTATTTTCATTCTTCATCTGATGAAGGGTCGCCCATTTCCCCGCCTTTCTGACCATCTGCGTCACGCGCTCAGGAATCGGCACATAGGAGACACTGCCATCGACATCTTTTTTTCGCCCTGCGATCGGCAGACCGGAAATCGCGCCGTCCAGCTCTGGAAGCGCGACCGCGATCGACGTTTCCACCGCATTCATCCCCTCAGGATTCTTGCGCCAGTCAGTCTCCGATGTGAGAAGCGTATAGGCAGAGAGGATAGGCACACCCAGCTTCTTCAAGACGGGAAGGCTCGTCTTTCCTGCGCCAAGCATAGAAAACTTCATCGTGGACACCAGCGCATCGATGACAGGTTGTCCGTCCTTCATGAAATACGTCTCCAGTACCTCCGACAACGACGGCATACCTGCCGACTCATCGATGAACCCGTTCGCAAAGACAGGGAGCACCGCATAGCCTTCTTTCTCTGCTTCCTCCAGAAAGGCCTTCACATACGCGGTGTCGTCCCAGATCCATTCATCGCGGTAGAAAAGCAGCCCCAGTACCGGTCGGTCACCATAGGGATGCGCCGCCTCGAAATCCGAGAGCGTCTTCTGAGAGCGGCTCTCCACGCTCGGATCATAGATTCCCGCCCAGCTGTACTTCTCAGGCGGCTGTGCTTTTTCCGCCTTGTCATCAAAGAGTCCGTTCGCATACAGCCAGAGATTTTTGAAATTGCTGAAGCCTCCATACAGACAGTACTTGCGGAATGTCTCGAGCACCTCGCCATCGATGGAAGCGCTGTGCTCTGCCATATCCCCATCAATGGCATCGACAAAGTATGCGATGTGATTCTGATCCAAAAAATTTTTACAGTCTTTCCAAAAGGAGGACTTCAGTGCATTCTTCATCAAGTGGATCATGACCAGAGAAGCGCCGGATACTTTGCGCTCCCAATTCCTGTTCCAGTCGCTCGTGCGTTCCACGCGCACAGAAATAGACAGGTCAGAAATCAGCCTCTTCTCCTGAAGCGCCTCACAGGCTTTCTTCATGGAGGCATACCGCCTGTCGTGGTTCGTCATATATAGAATTTTGGGTTCCATAGCTCGCCTTTCTCTCGGTTCGTCCTAATAAATATGTACGGATACTTTTTGCTTCCCTAAGAAATCAAAATCATTTTCTTCATAGAAGACTATGGTTTACTCATTCATTATACTACAGGCCTATATACTTTAAAACATTTTAATGACATTTATAATCAAGATTTTAGTTTGCTCAAATAAAATCGAGGCAACCATCCGAAAATGATCGCCTCGATTCGCTATGCTATCATCATGAAATTTCTAAACCAAGAAACACTGTACTCTTTACTAACCACTGTCTCAGCGAACAGCCGGCGTCATCAGCCCTTAAAATTCTTTGCATCGATGACCGCGATCCCGGTATTTACATCTCTTTCAGAGACAGTCTCAACATTGGCAAGCGCAGCGGCTGCCATCACCGCTTCATATCCCATCTTCTCCGGATTCTGTGCGATGGTCGCGAAATGGTAGCTGCCATCTTTTAGAGCTGCCACAGCCGGATCTGAAAGGTCGAAGCCCATGACAGAAAGATCCTTGCGTCCTTCCTTCATCACCGCGGCAATCGTAGCTTTCGTGGAGCTGTTGTTGCAGGCGATGATATCCTTCACGCTCTGATCCTGAAGCGTTTTTTCCACCAGTTCGCCCGCCGTCTGCTCATCGCCATAATTGATCAGATATACTTTGGAAATTTTCCATTTTTTTGGTGCCACATTGTACCAGTTGGCAATGGTGGAATCCAGACGTTCCGAGATCGTGCGTCTTGCGAGGTTGCTGACATGCATGACTACAGTGATTTCTTCCTCTTCCGATACACCGCTTTCCTTCAGAAGCTCCACCATCTTCTTTGCCACTTCCGCACCAGCTGCCAGATTATTCGTCATGTAGGACGCATCATAGTCTTCCGTATTCATCATCGTATCGACCAGAACGACCGGCAGCTTATCGCCTCGAAGATTCTTCGCAGTCTCGGTCAGACGCATGCTGTCAGCCGCACCGAGAATAATGGAATCCGCCTTTTTCGCCTGCGCATCAAGCAGCATGGCGCGCTGCAGCTCCCAGTTGCCATCCTTATTCACGCCGCCTACATAGACATTGATCCCATTCTCTTCCCCTGCTTTTTTCATGCCGGCAATCACTTTTTTCCAATAGCTGCCATTTATGGCTTTCACGACAGCATAGACATTCTTCTGTCCGCTTTTCACAGAGGTGACTGCTTTGAAATCCTGCTTCGCCGGTGCCTCAGCGACCTTCTGCGTCACCGTGCCCTGCGGCTCAGCCTGATTGCCACACCCTGCGACCCCACCCGCCAGAATACATGCAGAAATAAGAAGTGCCCACATTTTTTCATATCGATTGCTCCTTTTCCACAGAAGCGTCATCGTGGAAAAAGAAATCTAAGATATTTCTTACAGGCGGCCACCATGATCGCTTCCATCATTAAATTATAACTTTATCCATTTTAAATGTTCTCACATGAATTTTAAGCTTGAAAAAGTAAGGAGCTAATTAGCATGCAAAAATGCCGCATGAGCATAAAACTCATGCGGCATTTGAAAGTGTAAAAGGCAGAATGCAGGCCTCGGGCAGACAACATTTCCTAAGGGAATCCTCTTATTTAGGCAGATGAGACGTCGCTGTATTCGCCAGATGACTGGTCTGATTCAAAGAAAAAAGCATATTCATATCCTTCATGTTATTTTCCCCGACAAAATGGCGGATCTCCGTGACACTGGCATTGGATAGGCCCATATTCCATGAACGCGCCAGCGGAATGTCGATCATCGCGCAGATGACCGTGCGAAGGGCTGCACCATGACTGACGATGGCATAGCTTTTATGATCTCCACGGGATAGAAGCTCCTCCATGAATGCCATCGTCCGCACCTGACAGTCTCTGAAAGACTCTCCGTGTGGAAGACGTAGCTGGTCAGGGTGATGGTACATCTCACTGATCATGCCGGGCCAGAGCTGATCAATCTCGCTGAAAGTCTTCCCCTCCCAGTCACCAAAGCAAAGCTCCTGAAGTGCAGTCACGATTTCAAGCTCCATGCCATGGGACTTTGCGATGCCTTCCGCCGTGATTCGCGCCCGCTTCAGAGGGCTCGTAATCACGCCGTCAAGAGGGATATCCTTGAAATAGGACGCCACTTTCTCCGCCTGCGCCACCCCCATATCGGAGAGCGCCACATCCGTCGAGCCCTGATAACGCCCCGACTTATTCCATTCAGTCTCTCCATGGCGGATAAGATATAGTGTAATCATAGCTGTCGTCTCCTTGTGTTATCTCTATTCACATCTGTCCCTCGGTTCAATTTTCCACAGCGCCGAGCGCCTTTATGAGAATCTGATTTTCTTCTTCTGTTCGCACAGCGACGCGGAAGTAAGTCTCGTCCAATCCTTCATAGTTTCCGCACTGACGGATAAATATGTGATACGGCATCAGTGCTTTCTGCAGCTTCCCTGCCGTTTCAAATTTTCCAATGAGCTGGCAGAGAATGAAATTCACAGAGCCGGGCAGCACCTTGACGAAACCAAGAGCCTCAAGTGCAGCCGAAAGTTTTTCTCTTTCCGTTTGACAGTACCCCCTGCTATCCTTGATATAATCTATGTCTTGCGCCGCTGCCGTCATGTAGGACTGCGCGAGTCCATTCACGTTCCACGGAATCAGCGTATCCCGCAGTCTTCCCCCCAGCGCGGGATGAAGAAAAGCAGCTCCGATACGAAGTCCCGGCACGGCATAGAATTTGGTGAGCGACATCACGACCGCTCCGCAGGTTTCATTCACAAGAACGCGCCGATAGGATACATCATCCCCGACAAAATCAATGAAAGATTCATCGATGATGAGGAAGCTCTCTTTCTTCTTTGCCAAACGAAGAACCACTTCAAAGTCCGACGGAGAGAGCAGCTGCCCGTCGGGATTATTGGGGTGACCAAGGTAGATCAAAGAATGAGGCAGGAGTTTCTTCTCGATTTCCTCTAAGGGAAGGGCAAATCCCCGATCCGCTGTGAGGAGAAAGCTGTCCACCGGGCAGCCTGCCGCCTCCGCAGAAAGACGATACTCTGAAAAGGATGGTGCCGGAACGATCACTTTCTTCGGATGAAGAATCTCGACGAGTTTGTACATGAGCTCGGTCGCCCCATTTCCGAGTGCCATTGATTCTTCCGAGATCCCATAACGGATAGAAAGACTTTTTTTCAGCGCGCGGCACTCCACATCCGGATAGCGGAGCGTCTCTTTTTCCCAGTGCGCCATGAGCGCATCTCTTCCCTTGAGAGACAGACCGAGCGGATTGATATTGATACTGAAATCGAAGACTTTGTCCTGCTCCTCTTCGGAGAGTCCAAAGACATCGCCCCCATGGCGGGATGATTTGATAGACATAGTGAAATGATCCTTTATCAATTGATTTCTCTTATGCAGGGAAACACTGGTTAAGGAAACGCTGAATCAGCGTTTCCTTCGTACACAAAAAGCACGACCCCGATCGAGTCCGTGCTTTCATTATAATGTATCGATTAGATTTTTTCTACCTGCATACCGCGATTGGTAAGGCTCACCAGATCCAGGAAGGTGATGCCATCGACTGCTTCCTCCAGCTTTTCCCGAAGAGGCAGGGCCTCCATGCCCGGCGGCAGAATAAGTCCTAGGACTGTCCCGCTATGCGCACAGATGACCCCTTTCCCGCCAAGGGAAAGGCCGACTCTGTGAAAATCTGCAAGCTGCTTTTTATACAGGATTTTCTGGTTGCAGAAAGCAGAAATAGAGGCCGCCTCGCCTATGAGGTCGATGGATTTTTCCGCGATGCCTTGCTCGAACAGGTGAAGGGCATGCGCGATATCCTTTTCATTGCTTTTCTGCAGAGCAATGAGGTCTTCCCGCGAATTAAAGGCCATCGTGTCGATCTCTCCTCCGCAGTCATAGATGAGAATATCCATCGCCGGTGAGAGTCCGAGAGAACGGATTGCTTTCCCTTCCCTGTAGTCGAATTGCACGATTCCTTCGAAGAAGGTCGCATCGCTGGGCTCTATAGAGAGCGCAATGTGGGCGATCTCCTCCATCGAGAGCTTCCTCCCGAAGGAAAGCGCAACGGCCTGTGCAACGGCACTGATATCCGCTGTACTCGAAGCAAGCCCCTTCCCTTTCGGTATCGAGGAAATCAGGCGCACGGACGGCCGGTCCGTCTCTCCAAGATAAGCCAGCGCCTTCTTCACCGCTTCCTCTGCTTTGTCGGGAAGTGCCTCATCGGCTTTGTCATCCACCAGAGCCATCGCATAGCGATTGATAGGGCAGGTCACCATGAAGGAAGCCCCCTCTGTATAGCCCTGTATGAATTCGCCGCAGGAACCTGGCGAGCTAACTACATATGCCATACCTGCCCCCTTGTAAGAATGACGAAAAGCAGAGCCAGAAAGGCTTCTGTGAGCTCGGTGACAAATCCATAGGTATCTCCTGTCGTGCCGCCGATTTTCTTGACGATCCAGCGGTTCAGCTTGAGCCCGATCGCGATGGCAGCCCCTGCCAAAAGAAGGTAGGTCCATCCGAAGAAGAGGGCAGGCAGCAATGCCAGCACAAAGGCTTTCTCCAGTGCATACTTCTCACGATAAGCGGCAAACGCTTTCCCCATGCCGTATGGCCGGGCATAGGGATACTCGCAGATAGAGATCACCATATTGAGCCGCCCCAACGTCGGCATCGCCATAAGAACCAGATAGAGCGGCGCATCCGCCGAGCCCAGCGAGAGCGTTTCCACCAGCACAAAGATCAGAATGGACAGCATACCGAAAGAACCGATAAGGCTGTCCTTCATGATCTCCAGACAGCGCTCCTTTGAGCGGCCGGAAAACAGGCCGTCCGAAGAATCCATCAGCCCGTCGGCGAGTGTCCCCCCGGTGAGGAAAAGCTCTCCCACCACCAGAAGGAATCCCGTCAAAAGCGGTACACCAAGCGGCTTCATCAAGAAATAGATGAGGCACATAAAAGCGCCGATGATCCATCCTATCACAGGAAACCAGGTGACGCTTTTCCCGAATTCCTCATCATTCCATACGGTGCGGTCGGAAATATGGATACGGGTCAGAAACTGCAGACCCACTAAAAATGCATTCATGAAATCACCAGAAGATATAAATCAGCACCGTCTCAAGCGCAATGAAAAGAATCGTCGCACCGTACATCATCATGATCGAGGTCATGATATGGTCCGACTTCAGGGGTGTCTCGGCATCCCCCATGTATTCACGGAATTCCGGTTTCCCTTCATAGTAGTTATACCCGCCGAGCTGCACATGCATCGCACCGGCGACCGTCGCTTCCGCATAGCCGCCATTGGGACTCGGATGTTTCTTCGCATCACGCAGGCAGATCTCTACGGCATGACGCCAGTCCAGGCGCAAAAGGAACGCCGCTGCCGCAAAGAGCAGAAAGGTGATACGCGCCGGGATATAATTCAGTACATCATCGAGGCGTGCCGCAAAGCGCCCAAAAAAGAGATAGCGGTCATTTTTATAGCCGAGCATAGAGTCCATCGTATTTCCTGCACGATAGACCATCGCTCCTACCGGACCGAAAAGCAAAAAATAGAAGAGCGGAGAAATGATCCCATCCGTCGTATTCTCTGCGATGGTCTCGATCGTGCCGCGCGCTATATTGCTTTCATCCAGATTCTCTGTATCCCGACCGACGATCCAGCTCAGTCGCTTTCTCGCTGTCACGAGATCCTTATCATCTTTCAGAAGATGGTAGATTTCCAAACCGTCTCTGGCAAGCGAGCACGGCGTCATCGTGAAATAAAGGACAATGGTACTGATGGCTGCATAGAACCACAGTCCGCCAAGATGTCCAAGGTAAATCAGAAAAGCCGTCAGAAGACCTACGGTAAGCAGCACGAGCAACACCGTAAGCATCCCGCGAAAAAACATATTTCCATCGGACGTCTTTTTCTCCGGATACAGGTGGCTCTCGTAGAAAGAGATCAGATTTCCGATAAGTACCACCGGATGCCATTTCGAGCGCGGATCGCCATAGACCGTATCCACCACGAGAGCTGCGAAAGGGATCGCCGCCTCTGTGATGGAAGTAAGAAGCCCGCTCACTTATTCATTCTCCAAAATCTTATAGAAGGCGTCCATGTCGAAGTTCTTTCTGACAGTATTCGCCAGACGATCGAATTCCGACTCCTTATACTTTCTGTAGCGGAACTGGATCGGCAGATCTTCGAGTCCTTTTTTCCGGCGGAGCGCATTGATGACGGCACGGCGGATCTCATCATTATCGAATATGCCATGGCAGTAGGTGCCAAAGACATTGTGTTTTTCATTGATGAATCCGTCCATGAGGTCGACCGGCGCTTCGCTTCTCTGGGTGATATGGAAAAGGGACTGTGCCTCTTTGGTGAGCGTCGTCTCCCCCATATGGATCTCATACCCGCGCATGCCCTTGGCGGAGAATTTCATATCGAGGAAAGGCAGCTCCTCGCAGTCAAAGAGCACCTGATAGGTATTCTTTTTGCCATGCATTGAAGTTTCATAGGGCAGAAGGCCGAGCCCTTCGACTTCATCATTTTCACTTTCTACATGAAGCGGGTCGCAGACCTTTTCACCAAGCATCTGGTAACCGCCGCAGATCCCGATGACAGGTACGCCCTCTTCTGCCAGCTCGCAGATTTCCTTCGCATAGCCCTGCCGCTTCAGGTACAGCAGGTCTTCCGTCGTATTCTTACTGCCCGGCAGCATAATGAGATCCGGATGGCCGATCATATCCCCCTGCTGGACGAAGCGGACATTCACATCCGGTTCATGATTGAGCGCATCAAAGTCGGTAAAATTCGAAATCTTCGGAGTCTGCATAACAGCGATGTGAATATCTCTCATCACATGGTCGCTCGGCATATCCTGCAGGGAGACCGAGTCCTCATCGTCGATGCCCAGCTTGTCGAGGTAAGGGATGACGCCCAAGACCGGGACGCCTGTCCTTTCTTTGAGGAAGGTCAGCGCCGGTTCAAGCAGGGTGATATCTCCCCTGAACTTATTGATAATGAGCCCTTTCACGAGGGCTCTCTCGTCCTCATCGAGCAGCATCAGCGTGCCGACGATCGAAGCAAGTGCACCGCCGCGGTCAATATCTGCGATCAGGAAAACAGGCGCATGGCATTCTTTGGCGATACGCATATTGACAATATCATTTTTCTTCAGATTCACTTCCGCCGGACTGCCAGCCCCTTCGATGACGAGCGCATCATAATGCGTCTCCATATAGGCCAGGGCTTCCTTCACGCTCGCCCATGCCTGCTGGCTGAACTTGTTCTGGTAGTCAGAAGCACTGTAGTTACCGACCGACTGTCCCAGAAGAATGACCTGCGAGCAGGAATTGCCCGTCGGTTTCAAAAGGACCGGATTCATCTGCACGATCGGATCTGCACCCGCCGCTTCCGCCTGCGCGACCGTCGAACGTCCGATTTCACCGCCGGAACGGGTGACATAGGAATTCAGCGCCATGTTCTGCGCTTTGAATGGAGCTGTATTATATCCATCCTGCGTCAAAATGCGGCAAAATGCAGTACACAGGATGCTTTTCCCTACATGAGAACTGGTCCCCTGAAACATGACTCTTTTTGCGATCTTTGTCATCATAACTCCACTCCTCTTTCTTTGAGTTCAATGGTTATCCCTGCCACGGACAGATATACCTTGTCAGCACGCTTGGCGATATACTGATTCGCCAGACCGACAAGATCCCTGTATACCCGACTCATGGCATTGGCAGGAACGATGCCCATGCCTAGCTCATCGGAAACAAAAATGATCTCTTTATCAGTGACTTTGGAAATCGAATCAAACATATGATCCAGATCCTTCTCCAGTGCTTTCTGGAGCGTCGTCAGATCTTCCACACCCAATGTCTCCACCGTGATCCCCTTCATATGATCCATCAGAAGGTTATTCACATACATGGTCAGACAGTCGAAAAGAATGTCATCAGCGCCTGCGAGGATCTCATCCATCATCGGCCCTGCCTCATGCATGACCTCAAAGGTCTCCCAGTCAGCCGGCCGTCTCTCGCGATGAAGCATCACACGATACTTCATCTCATCATCAAAGATCTGGCTGGTGGCGATATATCCCTTCCTTTTCCCTGTGGAATGATACATCAGCTTCTCCGCAAATTCGCTTTTCCCGCTGCGTGCACCGCCCAGAACCAGAAAAATTTGATTCTTCATTTCCTCATCACCTCATTTTTCGCCCCCCTCGGGGCATTTACCGTTTTATTTTACCATAGTTAGCGCTAGATAGCCACTTGCGTGAACGAGTCCTGCGGAAGAAAAAAGACGAGTCTTTCGACTCACCTCTTCCATTCTCAAACTTTATATAACTTGAAAACTAAAACATTTTTGTCTATCATACATAGATAAAGCAAATGTCAAATTCCTGTATTTCAGAAAGGATGATTCCTATGCAAATCACTAATTTTAAAAAATGGATTATTCCGGTACTGCTTGTTCTGATACTGGAAATTGGATTTACCTTTATTTTAACAGGGAATTTCACGCTGGTTTACGATAGAAAATCCATGCTTTTGACTGCTATTATTCTAACCTGGCTCATTCTATTGTTTACCCCCCCCAAAAAAACCTCTTAACAATAGGCTTTCCGCTTCTTTTTACGATTTCTTCCATTTCTATTAAAACACTCAGTCAAGAATCGCTCAACGTTTCTGATATACTTTGCTTTACTGGATTCTGTGCCGGTGTCTACAGTCTTCTCCTGACAGCCGGATTATTCATAATTGATTCCAAGATTCGAAAAATCTACTATTTTTCCGCATTAATTCTTTTCCTTTTTCCATTCTGTGCCCTTTGGTTCTACTACGGCATCAGCGGTTCTTGGATCCATCCTGATACCATCATGGCCGTTCTGCAGTCTAACGCCGCAGAGAGCCGCAGCTACTTAAAAGACAATCTCACCATCAGCAGCTTTATTCCCTTACTTTGCACATTATCCATGGTCACTGCCTTTCTTTGTTCAATTCATACCTTCCCAACCTTAACACTCTGCTCTTTTCGCAACAAGAAATTCTTTTTCTTCTGTGTTGCTTTTCTTCTTGTAACAGGATATTTGATAAAACATGGAAGTAACAATTCACTGATCGAAATTTTTAAAGGAACAAAGCAATATGTTCAAAAATACAACGATTTTGCTCAAAACAAAGCCTTACGGGAATCAAAACTGAAACGATTTTCACTGATGAACGATTCTGAAGAAAAGGGTGTTTATGTCCTGATTATTGGTGAATCTCAAAACCGTCTTCATATGAATGCCTACGGCTATGAAAGAAATACAACACCATGGCTTACGGCGCAATCAGAAAACACAAACTTTCTTTTCTTTAATCATGCCTTTTCTTGCCATACCCATACTGTTCCAGTACTCACCTACGCTTTGACCGCCAAAAACCAGTATAATGAACAAAAGCTAGAAGATGCAGTTTCTATCATTGAAATGGCCAAAGCTGCCGGTTATAAAACGGTTTGGCTTAGTAACCAAGTACGCTATGGTAACTATGACACCCCTATATCGGTCATTGCTTCGGAAGCAGATCAACAAATCTGGATCAATCATAACATCGGAGAAACAACGAAAACGAACTTCTATGATGGCGCACTCGTTGAGCAACTGAAAGCCCTTTCTTACAATGATAAAATGTTGATTGTTGTTCACCTCATGGGAAATCACGGTTCCTACTCGGACAGATATCCCGCTAGCTTTACCCAATTCCACGGGCAAAATAAAACCATTGATGAGTATGATAACAGTATTCTCTATAATGACTACGTTGTATCTCAACTTTACGAAAGCGCCCAGAATATTCCAAATTTCCAGGCCATGATTTATTTTTCTGATCACACGGATGCCGTCGATCAAGGGCTATCTCATGACGCCAGCAATTTCGTCTGGCCTATGACCTACATTCCATTCTACATGGCCTTCTCCCCAACTTATGAAAAAGCGTATCCAGACACTTTTGAAATACTGCAAAAACATAAAACATACTATTTCACAAATGATCTCATATTCAATACATTGATGGGAATCATGCACATTCAGGCAAATGATTGCTATGAGCCAGAAAACGACCTCACATCTCCCGCCTACGATGATAACCAGTCCCGCTTCATGACGTTGTACGGAAAAAAGAAAATCATTGACAGTAAATAATTATTGACAGTGAGTAATTTTGGCAAGCAGTTCTTCATAAAACAAACCGGTGTCATGGCACATGCGAAAAAAGTACCCTTTTCTTAGAAAAAGGGCACTTCCCCATCACAAAGGCGCAGCAAGCTGTCATGTCCATGAAGGTACTCCCAGCAATCTGGCACCAGCGCATTTCACGATTCATGTCGTACAAGTACGGCTAAACTTCGCTCTAGGGAAACACTGATTAAATTGTTGTCCGACTTGGCTCTTGTATTTTCATACAAGGCAAGGAATAAGCCGACGCAAATAACGAGCTATTTAAGAAGGGTTATGACGAAGCATTGTATGAAAATACATGCCAAGTCGGACTCTGCGATTTAATCAGCGTTTCCCTAGGGTTTGCCCGCGAGGCGAATCCTGCATGAGATCATTTTGACCTGCTGCGTCTTTATGTGATTTGTATTTCTTACGCTCTCCGGCGGCTAGCACGCCTTCGGGCGGGAGCAGGGAAATCGGAGCCGCCGACCGCCCTCTCCGCGCTCCTTTCCTATAGGTGTGTGCACAAAGAAGTGTGGGAAAGGGCTTTCGGCACCCGGGAGGATTTCCTCTCTCCATAACATACCATCGTAGGATTTTTAAAATATACACGGTTTAATGAAAAAAACATCAGCTGTCCTCTTTTCTTTTATACCGCAGCATCCTATCCTCCCCTTGCTTTCCCCATTCCTCATGGGGTACAATGAAAACCGATACAAAACGTTTCAAAAAAACATACCAGGAGGTCAACCATGGAAGATTTAGAAAAGCAGGATCCTTATCGCATCGAAATGATGCGTACCCTTTGGGAAAACAATTTCAGAGGCACGATTTTTGATTATAGAGACTCGTATGTAGCGACAGTACGCCTCATTTTCAGCATTCCGCTCGACCGCGAAGAGGTGCCGGAAAATGCACCGGTTGTCGATCCGATGATTTTCGTTCTCGTCGAAGATACAGTACTGAAGCCGATCGAAGTCGTTGCCTTCGAAGAAGCGATGACCCCGATCCTCGCAAAGAAGCTCGCCAGCAATGTCTTCACCCCGGATCGCATCGTTTATTTCTACCCGAGCCCAGCAGAAGGCGCAGAGACAAAGTAAGGGAAAAGAGAAGGGTTCAAGGTTCAGGTTGATGGGTTCGGGGTGGTGGTGGCAGCTTCGCTGCAATATATATTTGCGGCGAAGCCACCACCTTCATTCCTAATTCCTAATTCGAGCAGAGTGTTCCATCGCAATCCATGGACGACACGTTCTATGGCCCGATCCTGAACCATTTTTATTTTTCATTTTACAAATGGGCATCGGTATAGTATAATATCCCCATCGACTTATGCAGTCGTGATTTATGGCAGTCTCCGGGTCCCGTGCAATGGGATCCCATGAATCTTGTCAGGTCCGAGAGGAAGCAGCAATAAGTGGCTCTTTCCATGTGCCACGGTGCATCCTGGAGGCTGTCATAAATCATGCTTGCATAAGTCTTTTTTGTTGCACAAACGGCCTCGTTCATCCTGGCATCTTTTTCCTTTTACCTATTTCTATCTTTATCTTGAGGAGGCATCCGATCTTATGGCCTATCTCGCACTTTATAGAAAATGGCGTCCCCGCACTTTCAGTGAAGTGGTCGGGCAGAAGCATATTTCCATCCCGCTCCAGCGTGCCATCGAGCAGGATCGGCTGGCTCACGCCTATCTCTTCTCCGGTCCGCGCGGTACAGGAAAGACCAGCATGGCCAAAATTCTAGCCAAGGCTGTGAATTGTGAACATCTCGAAGAAGGCAATCCCTGCAACAACTGCGAGATCTGCCGGGAAATCAATGCGGGCGCGAGTCTCGATGTCTATGAGATTGATGCCGCATCAAACAGGGGCATCGAAGAAATCCGTGCCCTGAAAGAGTCTGTCAGGACACTTCCCGCCGCCTGCCGCAAGAAAGTGTACATCATCGATGAAGTACACATGCTGACGAAGGAAGCCTTCAATGCCCTCTTGAAAACGCTGGAGGAGCCGCCGAGCCACGTGCTTTTCATTCTGGCCACCACCGAGCCGGAGAAAATCCCGCTCACCATTCTCTCCCGCTGCCAGCGTTACGAATTTCACCGCATTTCCGTGGAAGACATCAAGCAGCACCTGCTCTATATCGCCAAAGAAAGCGGCATGCCGCTCACAGAAGATGCGGCGGATCTCATCGCGGTCCGCGCTGACGGCGGTCTCAGAGATGCGCTCTCGCTGCTTGACCAGTGCTCCTCTGCGACCGAAGCAGCGACGCTCGATGCTGCGGAAGTCTACGACCTTCTCGGGCTAACTGGGAAAGACCAGATCATTGCCTTGTCTCATCATATTTTTCATGGAGAAAGCGGTGAGACACTGACCCTCTTCTACCGCATTCTGCAAAGCGGAAAAGAGCCTGCCGCCATTCTTCGTGATCTTTTGGAGCATTTCAGAAATCTGATGATCTGCCGCATCGAGCCAAATGCGCCTGAGCTTTCTGCCTATGGAAAGAATATCAGCCCTTTGAGAAAGGATGCTGCCAAGATCCAAGAAGCCTATCTGGACAGTCTTTTCGACTATCTCCACCAGTCACTGACCGAGACGCGAAGAAGTTCGTCGCCTCGCATGAGTGCGGAGATGGGGCTTCTTCATCTCTGCCGTCTGAAAGGCTCCGCTGCCGTGGACAGTCTGGCAGAACGAGTCAGCCAGCTGGAAAAAGAGATCGAGGCACTGAAAAAAGGAAAACTCTCCAGGCAGGTGCCCGCTCCGGCCCCCTCTTTCGAGCCGCCCATCCCGGCCGCATCCCCCGCAGCAGAGAGCGAGCCGGTATCTATGATGCCGCCCCCGCCTTTCCCGGAGCCTCAGCCGCTTCCAGAAGAAGGGTCTGCCTTTGCGCCTTCTCCTAAGCCAAAGCCGGCTGAAAAAAGAAATCCACCGTCCCTGACGCCGTCCCAGCCTGCCAAGGCCACGGCGACCGAAGCGGCACCAAAGGAAGAGAGTATGGCCCATGCCGATCTGCTCGACCCTGCGACCTATCCTGCCATTTGGCAGAAGGTACTCAGCTATTTCCGTGACATCTGCCGCATCGATATGCTGACCTGCTATCAGAAAGGTGTACTTCTCTATCTCACGCCGCAACGCGCCATCGTTTCTTCTCCGCAGCAGTGGCTGGTCTCTGCCGGAAACAATAAGTCGTACCAAAAGATGGCGGCCGAGGCTTTTCAAAAAATCATCGGCTCTCCCGTCACCCTTCATGTTGTCCTGAAGGGCGGTACGGAAGAGGCGGATGCCCTGGCACTTCTTGCCGCAGGAAAACAGGCAAAGGAAGAGAATATGCCGGTGCCTCCCGTAAGAGCGGTATCTCCGGGAAAGAAGGCAGGCCCGGCAGACGGATACCAGCTGGTAACGGAAAAAGACATCAAAGCTCCCGATCGGGATGACCCGTCTTTGAAAGAAGCCTTGAAAATCCTGCCTGACTGTGATATATATGAAAAGGTTACGGAATAGTTCTAAGCGGTAAGGGAGCTATCGGAAAACCCGCGCCCCATGCCATGATCTTGTCTATTTCAAGAAGCAGTCCATATTTTATTCAAAAGGTTCTTAGAGGAGGATCTCATTATGTTCGGAAATAAAGCCCAGATGCAGAATATGCTGAAAAAAGCTCGTAAAATGCAGGAAGAACTGCAGAAGAAGCAGGAAGAACTGAAGCAGCAGACCGTCGACGTCTCTGTCGGCGGCGGCGCGATCGCTCTCACCCTGAATGGAGATAAGCAGGTCGTCTCCCTGAAGATCGCGAAAGATGCGATCGACCCGGAAGATCCGGAAATGCTCGAAGACCTCATCACCACCGCTTTCAATGAAGCCAGCAAGAAAGCCGATGAAATGGTACAGAAGGGCATGAGCGAAGTGACGGGCGGCCTGGGGCTTCCTGGCGGCATGTTCTGATGAATCAGGAACTTGAGCTGGTCGCTGAGCAGTTCAGAAAACTTCCTGGCATCGGCGTCAAGAGCGCCCGCCGTCTGGCCTACTTCATGATGGAGCGTCCGGAAAGCGAAGTCCGCGATTTTCTTCATGCCATCGAAGAAGCCAGAAGCAAGATCTGCTACTGCTCGGTGTGCTGCAATCTTTCCACGAGCGATCCCTGTGATATCTGCAGCGATGCGCGACGTGACCACTCGGTCATCCTTGTCGTCGAACAGCCGCAGGATGTCATGGCACTCGAGCAGAGCCATGAGTATCATGGTCTGTATCACGTACTGCATGGCGCACTCTCCCCGCTGGATGGTATCGGCCCGGAAGATCTCAAGATCAAAGAGCTTCTGGAACGCTTGAAGGATGAAACGGTGAAGGAAGTCATCCTTGCAACGGACCCCGATACGGAAGGCGAGGCCACGGCTTTCTATCTCACCCGTCTCATCAAACCGTCCGGCATTAAGGTCACCCGCATCGGCCGCGGTATCCCTGTCGGCGGCGATATTGGCTTCGCTGACAGCATGACCCTTGCCGGCGCGGTGGAAAACAGAAAAGAAGTCTAAGCAACTTGTCAAAGGTGGACGGAGTATCCGCTCCTGAAGAACCTGTCAGGAAACGCTCAGGCGATCGCAGAGTTCGATCCCGAAAGCATTTTTCTGCACTTCATCAGAAGAGTCCCTGCTCCCGGCATTTTTATAGGAGACGCATATGCTTGAATCTTTAGGCGGACTAGGCGCGTACGGCATTGCCAGCGTCCTCATGGTCGTCGTGGCATTCCTGCTCTTTGCCAAATTTATAAAAAAAATCATCGGAAATATCATCATGGGCGGTGTACTCTTCTGGCTTTTGAATACGCTCGGCATCACCCACATGGTATGGAATACGATGCATGGCATCGTGGTCGCCATTTTCGGTGTCCCCGGCACGCTCATCCTGGCCATTCTGGATGTGATCGGTCATTAAGAGCAAGCAAAAGGGGCTGTGAAGAAATGAGAATTCATTTCTTCACAGCCTCTTCTTTTATGTCC
>ERZ1673722.233-NODE-233-length-79548-cov-22.595763_pt1 | contig 79548 bp, 78 predicted proteins | sample MGYA00580222_ERZ1673722 | MGnify/ENA primary metagenome ERZ1673722 (study PRJEB41218, sample SAMN15661750) | gut metagenome | host: Homo sapiens | place: Canada: London | collected 2015-08-20/2019-03-30 | study: EMG produced TPA metagenomics assembly of... | reverse complement strand
GAATGAGATAGAATAGACCTGTAAGATACAAATGAATGTATCCTGCAGGTTTTTTGCAGCTCACGAAAAGCCTTTTTCAAACACGCTCTAGCGCGCTGCTTGTGTAAATAAAAGGTGGTGTGTTCAATTGTTTGATGTGACAATGAACATACCACCTTTTGATATTTTACGGATTTCAATTTTGAAAGTGCAAAAATAAGAAAACTATCGCAGAAACATCCGTAAAAGTTTTTCTTTCCATCCCACATACTCCTGATACCGGATCGGAAGATCCATCCAGGTTTTTTTGTCGACAATGCTGCGAGTGTGACTGAAGGTTTTGAAGCCTTCCATGCCGTGGTATCCACCCATACCGCTCTCACCGACACCGCCAAATGGCATGGCACTGGTAGCAAGATGGATAATGGTGTCGTTGATGCAGCCGCCGCCGAAGTGACACAGATCCAGTACTTTTTTCTGCGCTTTTTTGTCTTCGCTGAAGAAATATAATGCCAGTGGATGGGGGTGAGATTCTACGGTGCGGATCGCCTCATCCAGAGAGGAATATGTCAGCACCGGAAGGAGCGGTCCGAAGATCTCTTCCCCCATGACCGGATCGTCCCAGGAAACATCGGTGAGGACGGTTGGGGCGATGCGAAGAGTAGAAGAATCTGATTCGCCACCACAGATTATTTTTTCTTTTGCGATTAGACCGAGGATCCGTTCAAAATGTTTTTCGTTGATAATTTTTCCGTAATCCGGATTGTTCAACGGACGATCTCCAAACTGTCTGGTAATTTCTTTCTGAATTGCAGCAAGCAAGGCATCTTTGATGGAAACATCACAGAGGATATAATCCGGAGCTACACAGGTCTGCCCGCAGTTTAAGTATTTTCCAAAGACGATGCGTCTGGCAGCTAATGGAATCTTTGCGGTGGAATCTACGATACACGGACTTTTCCCACCGAGTTCCAGGGTGACAGGGGTTAGATACTCTGCAGCATGGCGGAGTACTTCACGGCCGACGGTTTTGCCGCCGGTAAAAAAGATTTTATCAAAACGCTGTGTAAGCAGGGCCTGGTTTTCCTGACGGCCGCCGGTGATCATACGGACATATTCCGGAGGGTAAGTCTCTTTTATAATCATTTCCATTACAGCACTCGTAGCTGGTGCGTAGGCACTTGGTTTGACGATGACGGTATTGCCGGCGGCCAGTGCGTCAATCAGAGGTTCCAGTGTCAGGAGTACCGGATAATTCCAGGGACTCATGATCAGAACCGTGCCGTACGGTGTCGGGGACTGAAAACTTCTTGCGGCGAACTGTGCCAGTGGGGTTGGAACCCGTTTTTCACGGGTCAGCCTGCGGATATGCTTTTCCATCCAGGTCAGTTCAGAAAGGGTCAGTCCGATCTCACACATATAACTTTCCATCCGGCTTTTTCCCAGATCTTTTTTCAATGCTCCGTACAGATCCTCTTCGTGGCGAAGCATAGAAGTTCTTAATTTTTTCAGTTGTTCGAGACGCCAGGAGACCGGCAGAGTCTTTCCGGTGGCGAAGAACTTACGCTGAGATGCCAGTATAGTCTCGATGTCCTGTTTCTGCATGGCTGTTATTCTCCTTTTCTTTTTTCTCCTGTACCAGATGATACATCAAAGCAAGCTGTTTGTCATCCCAAAGAATCGGAACTGGATAAAGCGGATTCGCCTCTTTATCGGCATAGCGGGCCAGTTTCGGGATATCTTCGTTACGGATACCGGCGAGGGTCGTCGGGATGTTCATGGAAGCGTTCATTTTTCGGATATGTGCGATAAAAGCATTGGCTGCGGTGGTATCGTCCGGGGAAGAAGAAAGTTTGGTGATCCGGGCGAGGTGAGCCAGTTTTTTGTGCGCGGCGCTTCCGTACGCTTCGAGAACGATCGGAAGAAGAACGGAGTTTGCCAGTCCATGCGGGATGCCGTACTGACCGCCCAGACTGTGTGCTACGGCATGTACATATCCGACATAACTTTTGGTAAATGCAGTACCGGCCAGATAGGAGGCGCGGAGCATTTCTTTTCTTGCTGTCCGGTTTTTGCCATTTTTATAGGCGACCGGGAGATACTGGAAGATCAGCTGGATCGCTTCGATCGCGGCTTTTCGGGTCTGCTTCGTGGTGGAGCGGCCGATATATGCTTCAATCGCATGTGTCAGGGCATCCATACCGGTAGTGGCGGTGAGTTGCGCTGGCAGTCCGACTGTGACTTCAGGCTCCAGAACGGCGTAGTGCGGGATCAGGCTGAAATCGTTGATCGCGTATTTGTGATGGGTATCGGCATCGGTGATGACAGCGGCCAGTGTTGTTTCACTTCCGGTTCCGGCTGTGGTGGGAACGGCGATCAGCAGGGGCAGCTTGTGCATGACATGAAGGATTCCTTCCATCTTGGCCAGTGATTTGTTTGGACGGGCGAGTCTGGCACCGACTCCTTTGGCGCAGTCCATGGAAGAGCCGCCGCCGAAAGCGAGAAGCGCCTGACAATGTTTTTTCAGATACAGGTTTTTGGCATCTTCCACGTTGGCAGAAGTAGGATTGGCCACCGTATCTTTGTAGACGATACAGGTGATCCCGGCTTTTTTCAAAATCTGTTCCAGCGGTGTAGTCAGTCCAAGAGAATACACACCCGGATCCGTGACAAGAAGAAGCCTGGTAATGCTATGTTTCTGCAAAACTTTCGGAACACCGGAAAATCCATCGATCAGCTTCGGTTCCCGGTACGGCATCAGCGGCAGGGCAGCGCGAAAACTGATTTGAAAACAACGACAGTAAAGTTTCTTTAATGTATGCATGATATTTCAACTCCATTATTATAAAATCCCCTGAAATCAGGGTGTTGTGTATTTTTATCCTGTGATAGAATAAAGCTGGGTGTAACCCCCATGTCAAGAATGCAAATGTTACAAAAGACAGCGAATAACAGCAGGAACGGGGAACATACAGAAAAAGAAGAAAACAACTGTAACAATACAAATTTGGAACCGGATTACAACATAGAAATGTCGGAAAAACAGGAGGAAAAACATGGCGGGAGAGGAATATTGCATCAGCGCGGGAGCATTTGCCAGGATGTGTCAGACGACGAGAGACACGCTGCGTTATTATGAAAAACAGGGGATCCTGGTGCCGAAGAAAAGTGAGAAAAACGGGTATCACTATTACAGCTATGCGCAGATCAGCTCCTATTATTTTATCAGTACCTTTCGTGGACTGGGATGTTCGGTGGAGGATATAAAAGAATATCTGCTTGGCGGGGAAGAAGTGCGCTTTGACGGTTTTGTTGACCGGCAGTACGCGGCGCTTCTGATGCAGCAAAGAGAGCTGGAGCGGCGGATCGGAATTATCGGAAATACAAGAAAACTGCTGGAACAGATCCGGAAGAATGATACAGGAAAGCCGGAACTGTATGAGCAGCCGGAGATTTTTCGATTAAAGGTAACAAAAGTACTCTCAGATCCGGCGACCTCTTTTAGCGAGATTTCCACAGACATTCACAGACATCTAAAAGAATGTGCTCATCCCGGAATACAGGCCTTTCCTATGGGAGCGTCGATCGGACGGGAGGATTTCCAGAAAGAACAGTATGTGTATAGGGAAGTTTTCAGCTTTGCGGACGCACAGGCATCCGGTCCGGGCATCCGCGAGCTTCCTGGCAGACTTACGGTTGTGATGGTCTGCCGGGAGAAAGACGGAGATATCCGGATCGCTTACCAGAAGATCCGAAATTATCTGAAAGAGCAGGCACTGCAGCTTAGTTCGGATCTTTACAGCCTCAGTATTGTGAATGTCATCGATCCGAATGCGGAACGAAAATACCTGAAATATATCATCGCCTGCGTCGAACCGGTAAAATCAATGTATGAAAGGCATAGAGGGTTGAAAATAACCCGAAAATAATCCATAAAATTTTGTGTAAATATTATATGTAAATATAGATAATATATCCGGGGGATATGGATACTGGGACAAAAGGGAATTCATGTTTCGGCATGGGGATTTTTTTAGGACAGTTGCTCTTAAGAAGCATGGATCGGGCAGTCAGTATCATAATATCATAAATCAATTTGACAATCTGACTTTCTGTGGTATAATTTTCATGCTGTGAAAACAGCCGACAGTTCATTTGTACCTTCCTGTCGAAAAATAAAACCGGGGCTAATCATGAGGATTTCAGGCTCTGCGTGCGAAGAAGTACGCAGAGTTTTTTGTATATTAGATATGGATTTTCTGATATATAAAAACTGCTCTATTTAGAATGCATAGCTCTTAACAGGTACATACATTTCACATACAGGAGAGTTGAAATATGTATTATTTACAAACAAAAGCCAGCTTTGATGCAGCACATTTTCTTTGGAAATACGAGGGAAAATGTAGAAACATCCACGGACATCGTTGGAATGTTGTTGCAAAAATCAAGAGTCAGGAGTTAGAACAAGAAGGACAGACACGAGGAATGGTAGTGGATTTTGGTAATCTGAAAAAAGACCTGAAGGTACTTTGTGATTACTTTGACCATAGCCTGATCTACGAGACGGGATCTCTGAAAGCAGAGACCGTAGCTGCACTTCTGAATGAAGATTTTCATTTGGAGGAAGTTTCATTTCGTCCTACAGCAGAAAATTTCGCATATTATTTCTACAAAGAATTAACAGATTTAGGGTATGGAGTTCATTATGTGGAAGTATATGAGACACCTAATAATTGTGCAGTCTATGAGGAAGAGTAGATGAAAGTAGTAGAAAAATTTACCAGTATTAATGGGGAAGGCACGCGTGCAGGAGAACTTGCAGTTTTTATCCGTTTTAAAGGGTGCAACCTGCGATGCAGTTATTGTGATACTATGTGGGCTAATGAACCTGAGTGCCCATATAAAGAAGAAACCCCTGAAGAAATATTAAATTATGTTCTTGGAACAGGAATTCACAATGTGACACTTACAGGCGGAGAACCGCTGTTGCAAAAAGATATCAGGGATCTCATCCATCTTTTTTTAAAAGCAGGACTGCAGGTTGAGATTGAGACAAATGGAGCAGTCGATCTGGCTGCATTTTGTGAAGAACGTCCGGTATTTACAATGGACTATAAGTTACCATCAAGCGGGTGCGAAGACCATATGATAACAGAGAACATGGAACTGCTTGAAAAGGATGATACTGTAAAATTTGTATCCGGCAGTCAGGAAGATTTGCTGAAAGCATTGGAATTGATTCGGACTTATGATCTGACCAACAGATGTCATGTTTATCTTAGCCCTGTTTTTGGCTCAATAGAACCGGTGCAAATAGTAGAATTCATGTTGAAGCATCGGTTGAATGGTGTGCGGTTGCAGATACAGATGCATAAAGTGATCTGGGATCCAGATGAACGGGGAGTATAAATAGTGAGGTGATAGAGATGAAAGCATTAGTTCTTTTTAGCGGAGGAATCGACTCAACAACGGCATTGGGACTGGCAATCCAAAAGTATGGGAAAGACCAGGTGATCGCCCTTTCGGTTTCCTACGGACAAAAACATGATAAAGAAATTAAAGCTGCAATAGCAGTTGCCCAATATTATGGTGTGGAGCATTTGTTCCTGGATTTGAGTAAGATATTTCAATATAGTAACTGTTCACTGCTTCAACAGTCTACGGAAGACATCCCGGAGGAAAGTTACGCAGAACAGATTTCAAAAACAAATGGAGATAAGCCGGTAAGCACATATGTACCGTTCAGAAATGGATTATTCCTTTCTTCTGCGGCAAGTATTGCACTGAGCAAGGACTGCGAAGTAATTTATTATGGAGCTCATGCAGATGATTCTGCAGGCTTTGCGTATCCGGACTGCTCGCCGGTATTCAATCAGGCTATGAATGAAGCAATATGGGAAGGTTCCGGACATCAGCTTAAAATAGAAGCACCTTTTGTTAATGTATCCAAAGCTGAAGTAGTAAGGATTGGATTAGAACTGGGAGTTCCTTACGAGTTGACCTGGTCCTGCTACGAAGGAGGCGAGAAGCCTTGCGGAAAATGCGGAACATGCATTGACCGTGCAGCGGCATTTCAGGCAAACCATATGGAAGATCCGGCATTGAGATAGAGGAGGAAACGATGAGAGAAAAAGAAAATTTAACATTATTGGGAAATCAGCAAACGGAGTACAGTATGGATTACAATCCATCTGTATTAGAGGCATTTCAGAATAAACATCCTGAAAATGATTATTTTGTCAAGTTTAACTGCCCCGAATTTACAAGCCTTTGTCCGATTACCGGACAGCCGGACTTTGCAACGATCACAATTTCTTATGTTCCGGATGAACGTCTTGTGGAGAGTAAATCCTTGAAATTATATTTGTTCTCGTTTAGAAATCATGGAGACTTTCATGAAGATGTGATCAACATAATCATGAAGGATCTGGTCAGTCTTCTTGAACCGAAATATATAGAAGTCTGGGGTAAATTTCTCCCAAGAGGAGGATTGTCCATTGATCCGTATTGTAATTACGGAAAGCCGGGTACGGATTGGGAAAAGGTTGCCTGGAACCGCATGAGTAATCATGATATGTTCCCGGAGAAGGTTGACAATCGGTGAGAGTCGTTATAAGCAAGGAACTTTCTTTTCCTATCTATTTTCGCTTGTAACTCGTAAGATGGAAACCTATAATATAAAAAGGTTGTGATTGATATACGATTCTTTTCTTGAGCGGAGGAGATTTTAAATGTATTTTTGCTTGTAACGGTGAAGGTACTGAGCAGTTACGAGCAAAAATGCTTTATACTATTTGAAAATGGTGGGGGAAAAACAATGCAGACTTATACATATGTATCAAAAGGAAAATTCGAATTAAGAGAAAAACCGAAACCGGTAATTATGCATGAAAGGGATGCTATTGTAAAGGTAACGCTTGCGAGTATCTGTTCCAGTGATTTACATATTAAGCATGGAAGTGTTCCACGTGCAGTTTTAGGAATTACTGTTGGTCACGAGATGGTTGGAATTGTTGAAGAAGTTGGAGGCGCTGTTACTCATGTCAAACCGGGAGACAGAGTAACAGTCAATGTGGAGACATTCTGTGGTGAATGTTATTTCTGCAAAAAAGGTTATGTCAATAACTGTACGGACCAAAATGGCGGTTGGGCTCTTGGCTGCCGTATCGATGGCGGTCAGGCTGAGTATGTGCGCGTACCGTTCGCAGATCAAGGATTAAACAAGATTCCGGACGAAGTTACAGAGCGACAGGCATTATTTGTTGGAGATGTACTGGCTACCGGCTACTGGGCAACTCGTATTTCTGAAATTACAGAAGATGACACGGTACTGATCATCGGTGCAGGTCCCACAGGAATCTGCACATTGCTTTGCGTTATGCTGAAGAGTCCAAAACATATTATCATGTGTGAGAAAGACGAAGAACGTATCCAATTTATTAATAAGCATTATCCGGATGTACTTACTGTTTCTCCGGAAGAATGTGAGGAATTTGTAAAAAAAACAAGTGATCATGGTGGAGCAGATGTTGTTCTTGAAGTTGCCGGAGCTGAATCAACGTTTCGCCTTGCATGGGAGTGCGCAAGACCGAATGCAATTGTAACAATCGTTGCACTGTATGATAAAGCACAGAGATTACCGCTTCCAGATATGTATGGGAAAAATCTTATCTTCAAAACCGGTGGAGTAGATGGATGCGACTGCGATGAGACATTGCAACTGATTGCTGATGGAAAGATTAATACAGAACCACTTATCACGCATACTTATCCTCTAAGTAAGATTGATGAGGCTTATGATCTTTTCGAGAATAAGAGAGATGGTGTTATAAAAGTAGCTGTTGAATGTTGGCATTAGTAGAATTCACCGGAAATAAAGATAGTAATTATTGGGAAACTAATACAAGAGAAAACGATCAAACTGGGACAGAACGATAAAGATGGAACACTTTATGATGTTACCACTATCACACTATATGATGGTTCTTACATGGGCATTAAGATTTACGGTTTAGATGATTTAGATATGATTTTTGCTGTTCGGTAATCAAGAGGGCGGCAGGAAGAGAACAGCTTCTTGCTGAACAGCAGGCATCGGAAAAATTGCAAGAGGTGATATTGCTGTTACCGGTACATATGTTACGTCGGTACTTATAGTATCGGCGTTTGTTTTTGCCCTAAAAAGTGTCGCCCGGATAGCGACCATATAAAGATGTCTTTCAATTATACTCATATTGTAACAAAGAAAAAGAGTTGCCGGAGCATTTCGGAGATTGGAGGCATATATGTACGGAGCAATTTTAGGAGATATTATAGGAAGTCCATTTGAGTTTGACAGAGGAGATAAAACAAAGGAATTCGATCTGTTTAGTAAAGACTGTGACTTTACAGATGATTCTGTTATGACAATAGCGGTTGGAGAAGCTCTTCTTGCAGTCGGAAAGGAAGCTACAGTAAAGGAAATTGAAGAGGCGGTAGTAACTAACATGCAGGATAGGGGAAAAAGATATCCATATGCAGGTTATGGTGGAAGATTCAGGCATTGGCTTAGAGAAAGCAATCCAAAGCCATACGGAAGTTATGGAAATGGTTCTGCCATGAGAGTGTCAGCAGCGGGATGGCTTTATGATTCGATGGAAAGAACAAGAGAGGTAGCAAGAGCGACAGCAAACGTGACACATAATCATCCGGAAGGCATTAAGGGTGCAGAGGCAACAGCCAGTGCAATATACATGGCTAGGAATGGATTCTCGAAAGAAGAGATTAAAGAATATATTGAGAGGGAGTTTCATTATAATCTTAATAGAACACTTGATGAAATCAGACCGGGATATCATATGGATGAGACTTGTCAGAGAACAGTACCGGAGGCGATTATTGCATTTCTGGAATCCCAAGATTTTGAGGATGCCATACGGAATGCAGTATCACTTGGTGGAGATACTGACACACTTGGCACTATTACAGGCAGTATTGCAGAAGCATTTTATGGAATTCCGGCTGTATTGGTTGCAGAGTGCAGAAGTCGGCTCGATGAAGGCCTGATGACGGATGTTCTTGATGAGTTTGATCATGCTCTTGGCAGAGATAGAAATGTCGATTCAGATGATAAGAATGGGACACCCGGGAAAGTACTTTGAATGACTTTACCCAGCTTTTACTTGCATTACATAAAATGCTGTGATATACTCAAAACTACATGAAGCAAACCATGTTTTCATGCAAATATTTATTATTAGCCCACCAAGCATATTGGTTAAGCCCATACGGACAGGCGGGGCAGCTGCCGAGAGCGGTGAGAGACCGCATTATTGATTTAGTTAAAAGCTAAATTTTATAAGTTTCCAACCGGAAGAAAGCGAAGAAATCCGGTTGAGGTATCACTTGTGAAATGGTCAATAAAGAGTAGTTAGCTTGTGGCTGTGGGCAGATACAGTTACGGAATAGCAAATATTTGCTGGCAAAGATGCCAACGACAAACTCTGAGAACATAGTTTTTGCGGATGTAGAGAAAATACAAAGTAGAACTATAGAATGACAATGCGGACAGGTGATTTCACCTGTCCTTTTTTTGTTGCATTACCTATCAATAATTGGTCCGGTGGATCAATTTTGATTTACGCGAACAACGAGGCAAAGTCCATGCCTGCATGCGATCTTGGCGATTGTCGCGATAACGAGTAAAATTTGCGAAGCGTATTTTATCTCGTTATATAAATATAACGGGTCAGTACTTTCACAGTCACATATAAACAATATTTGATCTGTGGACAGGAAAAAGACAACAGGGAGAAGATATGGATAAGAAAAAACAGATGCATGCGCCGGTCTATGAGGCGCTGGAAAAACTGAAGAAACGAAGGGTCGTTCCCTTCGATGTGCCAGGGCATAAGAGAGGGCGGGGTAATCCGGAGCTGGTGGAACTTCTGGGTGAAAAATGTGTCAGTCTGGATGTGAATTCTATGAAACCGCTGGACAATCTCTGCCATCCGGTATCGGTGATCAAAGAGGCAGAGGAGCTGGCGGCGGAAGCATTCCGTGCGGATCATGCTTTTTTCATGGTAGGAGGAACTACCTCTTCCGTACAGGGAATGGTACTTTCCTGCTGCAAGGCGGGGGATAAGATTATCCTTCCAAGAAATGTACACAAGAGTGTGATTAATGCCCTGGTATTGTGTGGAGCGATACCGGTTTATGTAAACCCGGAGGTGGATAACCGTCTCGGAATTTCCCTGGGAATGGAAGTGTCCGAAGTGGAAAAAGCGATTGTTGCGAATCCGGATGCGGTAGCGGTGCTGGTGAACAATCCTACTTATTATGGGATCTGTTCGGATCTTCGATCCATTGTAAAGATTGCTCATGCACACAATATGCTGGTTCTGGTGGATGAAGCCCACGGAACCCATCTGTATTTTGGTGAGAACCTTCCGGTCTGTGCCATGGACGCAGGAGCGGATATGGCATCGGTTTCCATGCATAAGTCCGGGGGAAGCCTGACCCAGAGTTCCCTGTTGCTGACGGGAAAAAATGTGAACTGGGAATATGTGAGTCAGATTATCAATCTGACCCAGACCACCAGTGCATCGTACCTTCTGATGTCCAGTCTGGATATTTCCAGAAGAAATCTGGCTCTCAGGGGAAAAGAATCCTTTGCAAAAGTGAGCCGGATGGCAGAGTATGCAAGGGAAGAGATCAATGCCATCGGTGGATTCTATGCGTATGGAAAAGACATGATCAATGGGAGCAGTGTATACGATTTTGATGTGACTAAACTGTCTGTCTATACCAGAGATATCGGTCTTGCGGGTATCGAAGTGTATGATCTTTTGCGGGATGAATATGATATCCAGATTGAACTGGGAGATATTGCCAATATTCTGGCGTATATTTCCATTGGTGACCGGATTCAGGATATTGAACGCCTGGTAGGGGCTCTTTCGGATATCCAGAGGCTGTACGCCAGAGATCCGGAGCAGATGCCGAATACCGAATATATTAACCCGACCGTTATGGTATCTCCGCAGACGGCATTTTATGCGGAGAAAAAGGCAGTGCCGATCCGGGAGACAGAAGGGATGATCTGTGGTGAATTTGCCATGTGTTATCCACCGGGGATTCCGATTCTGGCCCCGGGAGAGATGATCACAAAAGAAATTATTGACTACATTATATATGCGAAAGAAAAGGGCTGTTCCATGCAGGGAACGCAGGATCCGGCGGTGGAATATCTGTATGTGATGGAAGCTCCGACCGGTGCGGTAAGAAGATAAGGGGGGAAAAGAATGGAATTATGGTTTTCGGACTACCATACAGAAAAAGTAAAAGTTTCTGTAAAGGTACAAAAGCAGCTGTTCGGGCTGCAGACGGAATTTCAGCGGATCGATGTATTTGATTCGGATGAATTTGGCCGTTTTTTAAGTGCAGACGGAAGCATTGTATTTTCAGAGAAGGATGAATTTATCTACGATGAAATGGTCGTACATATTCCAATGGCTGTTCATCCGAATGTGAAACATGTGCTGGTGATCGGTGGCGGTGACGGCGGTGTGGCAAGAGAACTGGGACATTACAAAGAGATTGAGACCATTGATGTGGTGGAACCGGATCGGGTGTTTGTGGAAGTCTGTAAAGAATACTTTCCGGATAATGCCTGCGGACTGTCAGATCCACGGGTAACGGTCTATTATGAAGACGGATTGCGATTTCTGCGAAGCAAACAAAATATGTACGATCTGATCATCAATGACGCAATCGATCCACTGGGACATAATGCAGGATTATTTACCAAAGAATTCTACGGAAACTGTTACCGGGCGCTAAAGGAAGACGGAATCATGGTTTATCAGCATGGCAGTCCGTTTTATGATGAGGACGAAGAATCCTGCCGGGTCATGCACAGGAAGGCCAGTCACAGCTTTCCCGTCAGCAGAGTGTATCAGGCACATATACCAACCTGCTCTTCCGGATACTGGCTGTTTGGATTTGCTTCCAAAAAATATCATCCCCTGGATGATCTGAATGTAAAACGATGGAAAGAACGGAAAATCAAGACTTGGTATTATACCACGAATCTTCATAAGGGAGCTTTTATGCTTCCGAAGTATGTGGAAGATATGCTGGAAGAAGAAGAAAAGTAGCAACTGTGAAGGTACGGAACAATCAGGAAAAGTAACTGGGTCAGAAAGACCCTAAGAGTACATAATAGAAAACAGGAGGAAAAAAGAATGGGAAGATTACTGATTATCGGATGCGGAGGCGTAGCAGGAGTAGCGATTCATAAGTGCTGTCAGAACAGTAAAACATTTTCAGAGATCTGCATCGCCAGCAGAACGAAAGAAAAATGTGATACTTTAAAGAAAAAACTGGAAGCAACCACAGATACGAAGATCACAACGGCACAGGTAAATGCGGATAAAGTAGAAGAACTGGTTGCCCTGATCCGGTCGTATCAGCCGGATGCGGTTCTGAATGTGGCGCTGCCGTATCAGGATCTGACGATCATGGAGGCTTGCCTGGAGTGTAAGGTGGATTATATCGATACTGCGAATTACGAACCGGAAGATACCGATGATCCGGAGTGGAGGGCCATCTATGAAAAACGATGCAAAGAGGCTGGATTTACTGCATATTTTGATTATTCCTGGCAGTGGGCGTATCGTGAAAGATTCAAAGAAGCGGGGATTACAGCTCTCTTGGGAAGCGGATTTGATCCGGGTGTAACCAGCGTATTTACCGCATATGCAATGAAACATTATTTTGATCAGATCGACACCATTGATATCCTGGACTGCAATGGCGGAGACCACGGATATCCATTTGCAACCAACTTTAATCCGGAGATCAACCTTCGTGAAGTATCTGCCAATGGTTCCTACTGGGAGAACGGTCACTGGGTAGAGACAGAACCGATGGAGATCAAGAGAGAATATAATTTCCCGCAGGTAGGAGAAAAAGATATGTATCTGCTTCACCATGAGGAGATAGAATCACTGGCGAAGAATGTACCTGGTGTAAAAAGAATCCGGTTCTTTATGACATTCGGACAGAGTTATCTGACACATATGAAATGTCTGGAAAATGTAGGAATGCTTTCCACTTCTCCAATCAATTATGAAGGAAGAGAAATCGTTCCGATTCAGTTTCTGAAAGCACTGCTCCCGGATCCGGCATCTCTTGGTCCGCGTACTGTGGGAAAGACAAATATCGGCTGTATCTTCACCGGAAAGAAAGACGGAAAAGAAAAGACGATTTATATTTATAATGTGTGTGATCACCAGGAATGCTACAAAGAAGTTGGCTCCCAGGCAATCTCTTATACGACAGGTGTTCCTGCAATGATCGGTGCGGCGCTGGTTGTGGATAAAGTATGGGATAAAGACGGCGTCTTCAATATCGAAGAATTTGATCCGGATCCGTTTATGGATATGCTGAATCAGTATGGTCTGCCGTGGGTTGTGGATGAAGATCCACAGATCGTAGAATGATGTGGAAAGATCTGCCAACTCCCTGTTACGTGGCAGATGAGAAAAAGTTAAAAGAAAATCTCAGGATTCTTCAGAAACTGGAGAAGGACACGGGCTGTCATGTGTTACTGGCACAGAAGGCGTTTTCCATGTTTTCTCTGTACCCGATGATTGGAACCTTTATCAGCGGAACCACGGCCAGCGGGCTTTATGAAGCCCGCCTTGGCAGGGAGGAGATGGGAAAAGAAAATCATGTGTTTGCACCGGCGTATAAGGAAGCCGATATGAAAGAACTGGTGAAAATCTGTGATCATATCGTGTTCAATTCCTTCCGACAGTATGAAAAATATAAAGAGTTATGTAAACAAAGCGCACAGATCCGGGAAGATGGAAAACCGGTCAGCGTGGGAATTCGGGTGAATCCGGAATGTTCCACACAGGAAGGTCATGAGATTTATGATCCATGCGGACCGGGATCACGGCTTGGTGTGACGAAGGCAGAGTTTCGGGAAGATCTGCTGGAAGGTGTGGAAGGGCTTCATTTTCATACGCTCTGTGAGCAAGATGCCGATGATCTGGTGATTACGTTTCGGGCTTTTGAAGCAAAGTTTGGTAAGTATCTGAAAAAGATGAAATGGCTGAATCTGGGAGGAGGCCACCATATCACAAGACCGGGTTATCAGCTGAAACAGTTAAAACAGTTGATCGCCTATATTCGGGCAACCTATCAGGTAGAAGTATATCTGGAACCCGGAGAGGCTATAGCTTTAAATGCCGGATATCTGGTGACAGAAGTGCAGGATATCGTGAAAAATGGAATGGAGATCCTGATTTTGGATGCGTCCGCGGCCTGTCATATGCCGGATGTACTGGAAATGCCCTATCGTCCGCCTCTGCGGGGTGGGTACGAACCGGGAGAAAAAACATATACGTACCGGTTATCCAGCATGACCTGTCTTGCCGGGGATGTGATTGGGGATTACAGTTTTGAACATCCGGTAGCGATCGGAGATCGTCTGGTCTTTGAAGATATGGCGATTTATTCTATGGTGAAAAATAATACCTTTAACGGTATGCCGCTTCCGGGAATCACTTTGTTGAAGGAAGATGGAACGGTGGAGATGATAAAGACATTCGGGTATGAGGATTTTAAAGAGAGACTGTCATAACATCACAGAATATCCTGAGAGATTATTAGATTCTTCAGAGAGTATTTGATATTTGCAGAAACACCAGGAGAAAAACAGGAGACAGGAAGACATGGACAGCGGAAAAAAGACAATAAATCATGTAGAAATAAGAAAGATTCTGCCGGTGCAGGACGGGTACCGTATGCCAGGAGAATATGAGCCGCACCGGGGCTGTATTCTGATTTGGCCGGAACGGCCGGGATCCTGGCGAAATGGTGCACGGGAGGCAAAAAAAGCATTTGCAGACGTAATCCGGGCAATCGCAAAAAGTGAAGAAGTTTATCTTGCGGCAAGTGGGAAGACATTTTCAGAGGCGGAAAAGCTGGCACAGCGTCTGCAGACAGATGAAGCATTGTATCCGATAAGGGTTTTTACGGCAGAGACCGACGATGCCTGGGCCAGAGATGTGGGACCAACCTTTGTGACGGATGGACAGGAAGTAAGGGGAATCAACTGGGAGTTTAACGCCTGGGGAGGAACCGAAGACGGACTGTACGCTTCATGGGAAAAAGACAATCGTTTTGCTCCCTTCTTTTGCGAGAAAGAGGGATACACCTGGTATGACGCAAGACCGTTTGTGCTGGAAGGTGGTTCTGTCCACAGCGATGGAGAGGGAACCGTGATGGTGACCGAATCCTGTCTGCTCAGTAAGGGCAGAAATCCGGATCTTACCAAAGAGGAGATTACAGAAAAACTGAAAGCCTATCTGGGGGCCGAAAAAGTGCTATGGCTGCCCCGGGGAATCTATATGGATGAGACCAACGAGCATGTGGACAATGTCTGTGCATTCTTAAAACCGGGTGAGGTGATTCTTGCCTGGACAGACAACAGGGAAGATCCTCAGTATCCGTTATCCATGGCGTGTCTGGGATATCTGGAAGGAGAGACAGATGCAAAGGGAAGAAAAATCACGGTGCATAAACTTCCGATTCCAGATCATCCGGTCTGCGTGACCGGGGAGGAACTGGAAGGATATGTATTTGAAGAAGGCGAGGATGTCCGGGAAGAAGGGGAACGTCTTGCAGCTTCTTATGTAAATTTTTATTTTTCCAACGGTGCGGTGGTCATGCCGGCATTTGGAGGGGAAAATGAAGAAAGTGACCGGAGAGCAGCACAGATTCTGGGAAAACTTTGTCCGGATCGTGAGATTATCCCGGTATATGCCAGAGATATCCTGACAGGGGGAGGAAATATCCACTGTATTACGCAGCAGATTCCGGCAGGGCAAAGACGAAACAAACAGAAGCGGTGAGAAGAGCTGGTAAAAGTCCCATGAAAAGGACAAAAGTACCGGGGTGACAGGAGGAAAGAGAACATGGGAAAAAGACAGGTGACGGTGGCAGCAGTGCAGATGCAGTGTACCAATCATCCGCAGGAAAACCTTAAAAAAGCAGAAAAAATGGTACGTCAGGCAGCCGCCGCCGGTGCACAGATCATTTTGCTCTCGGAACTTTTTGAGAGAGAATATTTCTGTCAGCAGAGGAGATATGATTTTTACAGTTATGCGAAGCCTGTGGAAGAAAATGAAGCGGTATGCTGGGGACGGAAGCTGGCGAAGGAACTGAAAGTGGTTTTACCGATCAGCTTTTATGAGAAAGAGGTCAATAATCTCTACAATTCGGTGGCCTGCATCGATGCGGACGGAGAAATTCTCGGCGTATACCGAAAAACACATATCCCGGATGATCATTATTATCAGGAGAAATTTTATTTTACACCGGGAGACACCGGTTTCCGGGTGTTTGACACCAGATATGGAAAGATCGGTGTGGGAATCTGCTGGGATCAGTGGTTCCCGGAGACTGCACGGTGTATGGCTTTAGAAGGAGCAGAACTGCTCTTTTACCCGACAGCAATTGGTTCCGAACCGATCCTCGCATGTGACAGTATGCCACACTGGAGACGGTGTATGCAGGGACATGCAGCGATGAACCTGATGCCGGTGATCGCGGCCAACCGGATCGGCAAAGAGGAAGTAAAACCCTGTGCGGAAAATGGCGGGCAGGAGTCTGCACTGATTTTTTACGGCTCTTCCTTTATCACAGATGAAACCGGAGAACTGCTGCAGACAGCTTCCCGGGATCAGGAAGAAATACTGACAGAGACATTTGATCTGGACGAACTGGCAGCAAAACGTCTGGAATGGGGACTGTTCCGCGACAGGAGACCGAAGTGCTACGGGAAAATTACAGAGTAGACGAGAGAGCAGAAAAAACTATGAGAAACACGCTTTGCAAGTTTCTTGAGTTATCGCGGCAGTCGCCAAGGTCTAATACAAGCATGGACTTTGGTGCATTGCTCGCGTAAATAAAAAATCCGGGAAAGTGGTATCTCTTAACACCACTTTCCCGGATTTTGTGCTGTGTCACGCCAGTACCTTGCCTTCCGGGAATGCAGAACGGAAGATGAAACGAACCAGCGGTCCGGCTACGATCAGCTGGAAAGGAAGAGCCATGATAAAGTTCTTGGGGATGTTGGTCAGCCAGATCATCAGCAGCTGGGACCATGCACCGGAGCGCACACATCCTTCCACAGCACCGTACATGGACATGATGAGTACCATCGGTACTACCATGGAACAGGATACACAGATGACTTTTTTCAGTACACTGTCTTCCGGTTTTACCAGATAGGTAAATGCGAACTTTTTCGCCAGACCGGATACCAGGAACCAGTCACAGCACATGGCGAAGACATAAGCAATAGGGAATCCCAGCCATCCTTCCTTTAAAACTTCCATGGAAAAACCACCCATATGCAGAGTGACATTATACATACTCATCCAGAGTACCATGCAAAAACACATCAGGACGGTGTAGATTAAACTTTCTCTTTTATTCTGTGGCATATTTGTTACTCCTTTTTCTCTTTCAAAGTTCACTTGTTTTTTACAGCGTTGATTATTATAACGTAATAGTTTGTGTTTCGTAAGTGTTATTTTTTTGACAAATTCAGCAGACCAGAGTTCATTGCACAGATATCTGTTGTAAATTACCTGTTGCGGGTGAATGTAATAGGAAACTATCCACAAAGTTTTCCTCCGCTGGAAACGGAGTTCCGTGTATATCACGGGTAAATCAGCAGGAACCTGTGGAAAATTATGAAAAAATTGTAATTATTCAGTAGTCACTGTCCCGCGAGGTGTTTTGGCTTGGATGTCTCGGGATTTTGACATATTCATGTCAAAACACCTCGCGGGACAGTGGCTACTGAATAGTTATGAAAAATTTACAGAAGATAGTGGACAAGAAAAAAATGGTGGAAATCATCCGTTACACAGCGAAAAAGATAAAAGAACCAACGAAGAAAACTGGAACTTCTGAGAGAAGTATGATAAAATACATCCGTAAGTGTGACTGGAAACAGTCGCGAAAACAGTATGAAGGAGGACCCAATCATGAAGGTTACGAAAGAAACCACTATGGGCGAGATGCTGGAACTGGATGGCGGAATCGCTGTGATCCTGATGCAGGCTGGTATGCACTGCGTAGGATGCCCGTCTTCTATCGGAGAATCTCTGGAAGAAGCATGCATGGTGCATGGTCTGGATGCAGACGTTGTTCTGGCAAATATTAACGAATATCTGAGCAGCAGAAACGCGTAAGGTGTAAAGGCAGTTCAAACCTTAAGATCCTCAGTTTCCGACCGGTTGTAATGTCTGGTCGGAACTGAGGATTTTTAAGATTTATTGGAGGATATGAAGAAAAGAAGAATCGCAGAAGGACGAAAACAGGCTTCTGTGTCTATACAGAGTATACAAAAAGCATATGTCAGATTTGAACTTGTTGCCCTATTGTCAACAAGTTTTCTATTTCTTATAATTTTAGAAAAAGATAAAATATTTTAAAAAAGAGGACGAGATATGAACAAAGATAATTATATCCACACGCCGTACAATGACGAATGGATCGCACAGCGGGCAGATCCGTATGTGTATCGCCACACGGACGGAACCTGTTACTTTACTGCATCTGTACCGGCGTATGACCGGATCGTACTGCGGGCGGCGAAGAATCTGGACGGCCTGGCAGATGCCGAAGAAAAAACACTCTGGGTAAAGCATGAGAGCGGTCAACAGAGTATCCATATCTGGGCGCCGGAGATCCATTATCTGTTCGGCGGCTGGTATATCTACTATGCAGCCGGGGACAAAGATGATATCTGGAACATCCGTCCGTATGTCCTGCACTGCAAGGGCGAAGATCCGATGAAAGATGAATGGGAAGAACTGGGTATGATGCAGGCGGCAGATGAAGATGAATTTTCTTTCCGTGCATTTTCTCTGGACGCTACCGTGTTTGAACACAGAGGAGAATGGTACTATATCTGGGCGGAAAAAACAGGTGTTGGCCGGCAGATCTCCAACCTGTATATCGGCAGACTGAAAAAAGCCAATAAACTTGCTACTGTACAGGTATTACTGACGACTCCGGACTATGACTGGGAGCGCGTGGGCTTCTGGGTTAATGAGGGACCGGCGATCTTAAAGCACGACGGCAGGATCTTTATGACATTTTCCGCAAGTGCTACAGGAGCCTGCTATTGCATGGGTATGATGTATATCGACGAAGACGCAGAACTTCTAGACCCACATGCGTGGACAAAACTGCGCTATCCGGTACTGAAAACCGATGAAGAGAAAGGAATCTACGGACCGGGACATAACTGCTTTGTGAAAGCAAATGACGGAGAAACGGATCTTTGCGTGTACCACGCCCGCCCGTACGATGAGATTATCGGAGATCCACTGTATGATCCGAACCGGCATGCAAGAATTATGAAAGTGACTTATGAGGAAAAAGGATTTCCGGTATTTGCATACCAGAAAGTGAAAGAGAGCTGATCGGCAGAACATGTTAGAGATTACAAAACTGGAAGAGAGCGTGGAGATTTTCAAAGCACTGGGATCGGAAGTCCGGTTGCAGCTGCTAGAGCTTCTGCGGGAGTATCCACAGATGAATCTGAATGAGCTGGCGGCAAAGCTTGGGATCACCAACGGCGCACTGACCGGCCATATGAAGAAGCTAGAGCGGGCCGGGCTTGTTCAGGTAACAGCCGAAGGCGGTGGACATGGCAACGGAAAAGTTTGCAGAATCCTGCAGGATGACCTGCTGGTCCACCTGCAGGGCGGTGAAAGGCAGCAGGAGCAAAGCTACGACATCGAGATCCCGGTAGGACACTACATCGCGCATGAGGTCTGTCCAACCTGCGGGATTGCCACCCACCAAAGTCTGGTAGGGGAAGTCGATGACCCACGGGCGTTTACCTATCCGGAGCGTTTTGAGGCGCGGATCCTCTGGTTTACAAAGGGATATGTGGAATACGAGATTCCCAATCAGCTTCCGGGGCGGACGGTGGTTGACCGGCTGACACTGTCCATGGAAATCAGTTCCGAAGCCCCCGGTGTCAACAGTGACTGGCCGTCGGAAATTACCTTTCAAATCAATGAAACACAGGTAGGCACATGGGTAAGCCCCGGAGACTTCGGGGATGTGCCGGGCGTCTTTACCCCGGACTGGTGGCTGCGGGGATGGAATCAATATGGCCTTCGAAAAACGCTGACGATCGACCGGGCCGGAACTTTTCTGGATGGCCGGAAGATCTCGGAGATTACGATCCGGGAACTGCAGCTGGACTATCAGAGCAGACTGCATTTTCGGATGCAGGCAGAAGAAAGAAACGGCCGGGCCGGAGGTCTTACGATTTTTGGAAGAGAATTCGGCAATTATAATCAGGACATTCAGGTGCAGGTATCTTACGAACCGGTATCCGAAGAAAAATAAAGGTCACAGAAAACCCGAGACATATCGCGCGAATTTATGCGATCAGCATAAATTCTGAGCATCGCGCAGCGTGTTACTGGGGACGGAGTGAACAGTAACAAATAAAGAAGAAAAAGTGGAGGAAAACAAATGGCAAAATTAGTAATCAATGCAGACCGAAAACTTTCCCATATCAATAAAGAACTGCAGGGACATTTTTCCGAGCATCTGGGAAGATGTATCTATGAGGGACTGTATGTGGGAGAAAATTCTGAAATCCCGAACGTCAACGGGATGCGTACCGATGTGGTGGAAGCCTTAAAACAGATCCGTATCCCGGTACTTCGCTGGCCGGGTGGATGTTTCGCTGACGAATATCACTGGAAAGACGGCATCGGACCGAAAGAAGGAAGAAAGAAAATCGTCAACACCCACTGGGGCGGCGTGGTAGAAGACAACAGCTTCGGAACGCACGAATTCTTCGAGCTGTGCCGTCAGCTGGGCTGTGAGACTTATATCAACGGCAACATGGGAAGCGGAACCGTACAGGAAATGTCTGAGTGGGTAGAATACATGACCTTCGAGGGCGTATCCCCGATGGCAGACCTGAGAACGAAAAACGGTCACAAAGAAGCGTGGACGGTAGATTACTTTGGTGTGGGAAATGAAAACTGGGGCTGTGGCGGTAACATGAACCCGGATTTCTATGGAAATATGTACCGCAGATACCAGACATATGTGCGGAACTATGCCGGAAACAAACCAATCAAAAAGATCGCCTGCGGAGCAAATGTGGACGATTACGAGTGGACAGAGGAAGTCATGAAAACCACCTTCCGTCGAAACGAACCTGGTCAGCACGGATTTATGGACGGGCTGTCTCTGCACTACTATACGCATCCGGGCGGATGGTTAAACAAAGGAAGTGCTACTGAATTTGACGAAAAAAAATGGTACCAGACCATGAAAAAGACCTGGTGCATGGACGAACTGATCACCCGTCACGGAGCGATCATGGATAAATACGATCCGAAAAAAGAAGTCGGAATGATCGTCGATGAATGGGGAACCTGGTACGAAGTAGAACCGGGAACCAACCCGGGCTTCCTGTATCAGCAGAACACGATGCGCGATGCCCTGGTAGCAGGTATCAACCTGAATATCTTTAATAAACACAGCGACCGTGTAAAAATGGCAAACATCGCCCAGATGATAAACGTCTTGCAGGCCGTAATCCTGACCGAAGGCAGCAAAATGATCAAGACCCCGACCTATCATGTATTTGATATGTACAAATACCATCAGGACGCAGACCTCCTGGACAGCACCCTGGAGACAGAAACCGTCGGACTCGAAGAAGAAAACATGGTACCAAACCTGTCCGAGTCGGTATCCATTGATGCAGACGGCGTGATGCACATCACCATGACCAACCTGGATCTGGAACACGCCTACCCGATCGAGACAACGATCCTCGGCAAAAAAGTAGAATCCATTAAAGCCCAGATCGTAACCCAGGAAATGCACGCCAAAAACACCTTCGAAGACCCGGAAAACGTAACCGTCCAGTCCTTCGAGGGCGTAGAAAAAGTACACGCCGGAATCAAATTCACCATTCCGGCCTGCAGTGTACTGCACATTGCACTGAAATAAAGTCCGCGTGAAAATCGCGGAGCAATCCCTGCGATACCAAAAGGGTGGCCTGTTATACAGGCTGCCCTTTTCCGGTAAAATGACACGATATAAAAAACAGAGAAAGAAAAAACAATGGACACATTCACAAGAATCTGCAAAAAATGTCTGCTTCGTGAAATGAGCGAAGCAGACACCTACAAAACCATGTACGAATACATCGCCAACCTGAACCCCGACGACAAAACCCCGGATCAGGAATACGAAACCCGCCTGTCCCAGTGCAAAACCTGCGACCACCTGCTCTCCGGTATGTGCCGCATCTGCGGCTGCTATGTAGAAATGCGCGCCGCCATAACTCACCGCCACTGCCCGGATATTCATCCGAGATGGTGAAAATTGATCCAAATGGAGAAAACCGTTTTGCCGCGCTGCGGACAGTCTGTTTAAGCAAAAACTAATGCGAAAACAGGCTGTCTTTTTTACTAAGCAGTTATGATAAAAAACAACTTAAAGAGTAAACAGTTTCAAAGGGAACTGTTCAGTACTTTCAAAGTTACAAGTCATATGTCACTTATTGAATAGTAACTTCCAAAATCAAAAACAATCTACCAGATGGAAATCTCCCATCGAACAAAACCAGTCTCAATGAAAGCCAGAAGCGAGAGGGCGGACAGCACCAGGCAGACAGCCTTTTGCTGGTGCTTTTAGCAAAGATGAGATCCGGCACCTACGCAGACTTTCGCGAGGGTCCGCCGACCCTCGCGAATATAGTCGGAGTTGGTGACTAGAGCGTGTCTGAAAAATCATTTCCGCAATCTGCAAGCCCCACTTTGCGGTATATTTTACCCTCATTCGGTTGCCGTAGCCCGCTACGCCGCCCTCATTCGGATAAAATCTCCCACAAACTGAGACTCGCAGCTCACGAAAAGCCTTTTTCAGACACGCTCTAGCTCAGATTTGCGTTACCAGCGGCTGTCTGCCCGATGCTGTCCGCCCTCCCGCTTCGTTCGTCCTGAACCAAACCGAACTTATTTTTCTCTACACATCCGTAAAAACTCTTCATGCACCCGATGATCCTCATCCAGCTCCGGATGAAATGCCAGCGCCATCTGCTTCCCATACCGAACCGCCACAACCCGGTCCTCTACCACAGCCAGCACTTCAACCCCATCCGAAACCTCCGACACATAAGGCGCCCGGATAAACGTCATAGGAATCTCCCCAATTCCTTTAAACTCTGCTTCCGTGTGAAAACTCCCCAACTGCCGTCCATAAGCATTCCTCTTCACCGTCATCGGAACCGTCTGAAGATGCACCATCGCATCCCACTCCAGCGAATCCGCCAGAAGAATCATCCCCGCACAGGTAGCCAAAACCGGAAGCCCATCCTTAATCTGCTTCCGGATCGTATCAAACATCCCAAGCTCCCGTAAAAGCTTCCCATGTACCGTACTTTCGCCGCCGGGAAGAACCAGCCCGTCATAAGACTGGTTCAGATCCTCCGCCTTGCGAAGCTCCACACAGGAAGCCCCAAGCACTTCCAGTTTCCGCTCGTGCTCGATAAAAGCTCCCTGTACGGCAAGAACTGCAATTTTCATCTTATTTTCCCCTTTCTGCCATCAGAAGCTGAATCTCAGATTCGTTGATACCGACCATCGCTTCCCCGAGATCCTCAGATAATCTGGCGATCATCTTCGCATCTGTATAATTCGTAACCGCTTTCACAATCGCATTTGCTCTCTTCTCCGGATTGCCTGATTTGAAGATACCGGATCCTACGAAGACACCCTCGGCACCCAGTTGCATCATCAAAGCTGCATCTGCAGGAGTAGCCACACCTCCGGCTGCAAAATTAACCACCGGAAGCTTTCCATTTTCATGTACATAAGCAACCAGATCAAAAGGAACCTGTAACTGCTTTGCAATCTCAAAAAGCTCATCCTCACGCATGCCTTTGATCTGTGCGATCGCACTGTTCATTTTACGCATATGACGTACCGCCTGCACGATATCACCGGTACCAGGTTCTCCTTTGGTACGGATCATGGAAGCACCCTCGTTGATCCGGCGAAGCGCCTCGCCCAGATCCTTTGCGCCACATACAAAAGGTACTTTAAAGTTTTTCTTATTGATATGGTACACATCATCTGCAGGAGAGAGCACTTCACTCTCATCGATATAGTCAATCTCGATCGCTTCGAGAACCTGAGCCTCCACAAAATGACCGATTCGGCATTTGGCCATAACCGGGATAGTAACAGCATTCTGGATCCCCTGAATCATCTTCGGATCACTCATACGGGAAACACCGCCGGCTGCACGGATATCTGCAGGTATCCGTTCCAGTGCCATGACAGCACAGGCACCTGCTGCTTCCGCAATCTTTGCCTGCTCCGGTGTGGTGACATCCATGATGACACCGCCCTTTAACATCTGTGCCAGTTCCTTGTTCAGTTCGTATCTGTTTTCCATAATAATAATATTCCTCCTTAAGTAGTAGGTTAATCTCTTGAAAAAAATGTATGGGTAGATTATAATGCTAAAGTGGATATGAAAAAATCATCAAAATAAATATATTCAGTAAGGCCAGACAGGAGAAAAGAAGAATAATGCTGACGTATAATTTCACAAATATAGGGTCAGATTCCATGTATGAATATCTGTACAAATGCATCAAAAACGATATTTTACAGGGGACTTTGCAGGCAGGAGAAAAACTTCCCTCCAAGCGGAGTTTTGCAAAAAATCTGGGTATCAGCGTGATCACTGTAGAAAATGCCTATGAGCAGCTGATCGCGGAGGGCTATATTTATTCCATGCCCAAAAGAGGATTCTATGTAACGGACTTTAAAGGGGTGCTGGAGACAAAACAGAGAGAAGAAGTGCAGGAGATTATTCCCATGACCAGTGGAGAAAACAGCTATCTGGCTGATTTTACCAGTAATCAGACCGAGGCCGATCAGTTTCCCTTTACCATCTGGGCGAAGATGGTCAGGGAGGTGTTAAGCGACAGCCGGATTCAGTTGATGACCAACCCGCCCTGTGGAGGAATCATGTCGCTCAGACAGTCGATCGCGGGCTATCTGAAAGACTTCCGGGGCATGACGGTACAGCCGGAGCAGATCATCATAGGAGCCGGAACCGAGTACCTGTACGGTCTGCTGATCCAGCTTCTGGGACACGAGGCAGTCTATGCGGTGGAAAATCCGGGATATCAGAAGATCGGGAAAATCTATCGGAACTATCAGGTAAACTGGACATACATCGATATGGATGATGAAGGCGTGGAAGTTTCTCAGTTAGAAGAAAAAAAGGTAGATATCGTACATATTTCTCCATCCCATCATTATCCGACCGGAATTGTGATGCCGATCAGCCGCCGTTATGAACTTCTTGGCTGGGCTTCAAAAGGAGAAGGCAGGTACATCATCGAGGACGATTACGACAGTGAACTGCGTCTGGGCGGGAAACCGATCCCCACACTGCAAAGTATCGATATTTCCGAAAAAGTTATTTATATGAATACCTTTACAAAGACGCTGGCTTCTACTGTACGTATCAGTTATATGATCCTGCCGCGTCCGCTTCTGGAACAGTTTTATCAGAAATTATCATTTTATTCCTGTACGGTATCAAACTTTGAACAATATACCCTGGATCTGTTTATCAAAGAAGGATATTTCGAAAAACATATTAACAGGCTGCGCAATTACTATCAAAATAAGAAAAACGGATTCTTATCTGCGATCTGGGATAGTGGTCTGTACAAATGCGTGGAAATATCCGGGGAAGAGGCCGGTGTGCATTTCTTGATGAAACTGAAAACGGAGAAAGCTGAGGAGAATGTAATAGAGCTGGCAAAAGCCCAGGGCATCAAGCTGTCACCACTTTCCAAGTTCTACTATGAAAAGAAGGCAGGAATTGAAAACACGTATGTAATGAATTATTCTTCGGTAGATATGGAGCGGATCGGAAAGATTGTAAGAGGGCTGGAGAAAATCTGCTGAAAAAAATGAGAAAATAAAAACGGGATGCACCTGGAATCATTTTTGATGTCCGGGTGTATCCCGTTTTCTGCACTTATGTAATTAATTGTTTTATTCGTCTAACTTGATTTTCTCCTTCAGAACCACACAGGCAGCCAGGTCACCGATGACATTGACACAGGTTGCACCCATGTCACACAGGGTGTTGATACTGATGTAGACACCCATAACGCCGGCCGGAAGCCCTGCCATGGTAGCAAGAGCTGCGAAAGAAGCAATGGCTCCGCCGGGGATACCCGGAGTTCCCACAGAAAGGAGAACGTTGGCTAACAGGATGATGATCATCATGCTGATGCTTACGTTAATACCGCAGGCATTAGCGAAGAACATGATCATAAAGGACATCAGGATGGATACCGCATCCATGTTGACGGTTGCTCCCAGAGGAATGGTGATACTGGTGATCTTGTTGGAGACACCGAGTTCTTCTTCCACACACTGTTTGCTGATCGGGATGGTTGCGGAACTGGAACAGGTTCCGAAGGCATTCAGAGCAGCAGGCATGATGGCCTTGAAGAATTTGACCGGGTTTGTCTTACCAAGAAGTTTTACGGATCCTCCATAGATGATCAGTGCAAATCCGTAGAAAGTCACATACAGAATGATCAGCTGGGTAGCCAGAGACAGGATCGTCTTGGTTCCGTTAGCTTCTACAACCGGTACGATGGTACAGAAGACACCGATCGGGGTAAAATACATCACGGTGCTGATGATCTTCAGACATACCTCGTTACAGGAATCAATCAGATGTAACAGAGGTTCCCCTTTTTCTTTGATCGCCAACAGGGTAAAACCGATGATAACGGCAAATACCAGAACCTGAAGCATATTTCCGTTGGTAAAAGCAGCTACCGGATTGGACGGGATCAGGTTTTTTACGGTATCCAGGATGCTAGTCATCTCGGTAGCCTGGATATCGGAAGTTGCCATCTCGAAGTTAACTCCTTTTCCAAGGCGGATCAGACGTGGGATGATCAGTCCTGCCAGACTGGCAAGTCCGGTGGTACACAGGAAAAAGATCATGGAATAACCGGTGATCTTTCCGGTGGTACGGGCATTACCGATACTGGTGATACCCATGATGATGGAACAGAAGACCAGAGGGAAGATCATCATATTCAGTGCATTCATATAGATGCTTCCCAGAAGACTGGTGACGGTCAGTACAGGTTCAAATCGTCCAGCCAGAAAAAGTCCGGTCAGAATACCGAGAATCAGGCCGATAAAGATTGCACCTGTGATATGTTTTTGATACCATGTATAAAACTTTTTCATAGATTTCCTCCTCTAAAAAAAATATGAAATATTTTACCATAAAGATATTAAGCAAATATTACACAAAAATTACACGGAGAAATATTTTGAAGAAATATTGACGGAAAACGGGTATCTGGCATATAATAACACCGATTATATTGCGATATGTTTTTGACAATGTCGTGATATAATTCCTTTATCTGACAAATAAGCCAAAATGATATCATCGAAGATGAGCTTACATGCATTTTGGTCCGTACCTGTGAAGGTATGGAACAGTTACGAAAACGCAATGATTCAGCGGCTGTCGGAAGGCAGCCGGACAAGAGGAGGCAAACATGAACAAATATGTGGAAAATCCTTCTGCATGGACTGCACCGGTGATCCCGGAGAAGATCCCACAGGGCGACATGCCAGGAGACAAGATCGAGATTGGTGAAGATCACATCAACAAAGCAAACCTGATCTTCAGAGAACTTTTAGGACAGATCAGAGAACTGAAAAAAGAAGACGCAGACCGCAAGATCGTACTGACTGTATGCGGTGGATCCGGAGTAGGAAAATCAGAGACCGCTTCTCTGCTTTCTTTCTATTTTAATCAGATTGGCATGAAAGCCTATACACTGTCCGGAGATAACTATCCGCACAGAATTCCAAAGTACAACGATGCAGAACGTCTTCATGTATTTCGTGAGAGCGCGATCCGCGGTATGGTAAAAGACGGAACATTTACAAAAGAAAGATTCGACATCATCCATGAAAGACAGATTGTAGGAATGGATGCAGATCCGAAGCTGAAAGAGAGCTACGACTGGTATGAATCTTATCTGGAGAATGGTAAGACAGGCCTGAGAGGATATCTTGGTACCCTGAATGAAATCGATTTCAAAGAAGTGGAAGAAATCGTTGAAAGCTTTAAAAACAAGGCAGAAAAGATCTGGCTGAAACGGATGGGAAGAGAAGATACCGAACTGTGGTATGAAGAAGTGGATTTCTCTGATACCGAGATCCTGATCATCGAGTGGACACATGGAAACAGTGACAATTACAAGGGTGTAGATATCCCGGTTCTGTTAAACAGTACTCCGCAGGAGACTATGGCACACAGAAAAGCAAGAAATCGTGACGGTGCTGTAGACAGCCCATTTACCACCATGGTACTGGAACTGGAACAGGATATGCTGGAGAGCCAGGCTCATAAAGCGAAAGTGATCGTATCCAAAGCAGGAAAACTGTTATCCTATGACGAATACAAAGAGATCATGGATCAGGGAAGAATATAAGGAGAGAGAAGCATGAGTAAAATGACCGTTACAGCAGATGCAAAACCGATGTTAAATGCATATCCGGACAGCGTAGGCGGAACCCTCAGTGATATCACCGGATTTTTACAGAAACCGGAATTAAAGGATGTATTTTCTTCCTTCTATATTCTGCCCAGCGTATTTAATACGGATCTTGATCGCGGGTTCTCTGTAATCGATTACACATTGAATGAAGAACTGGCAGATAAAAAAGATCTGGAAGCACTGGAAGAACTGGGAATTAATCTGAAACTGGATTTTATCCTGAACCATGCTTCTGTATTATCCAGACAGTTTCAGGATATCCTGAAAAACGGCGACGACTCCAAATACCGTGATTTCTTTATCGACTGGAACAAGTTCTGGGAAGGAAAGGGAACCATGACTGAAGAAGGATATATCCAGCCGGATCAGGAACTGATCGAGCATATGTTCTTCCGTAAACCGGGGCTTCCCATCCTGATGGTACGTTTCCCGGACGGAAAAAATGTGCCTTACTGGAATACGTTCTATCAGGAAATTAAATATCCGGTACTGGATGCACAGGATATTATGCAGGTGGCAAAGGTACAGTATTACAAAGCAGATCTGATCGCGAAGAAAGTCAATGAGGAGATCGCAGCAGGTAAAAAACCGTCAGAACTCAGCATTGATACTTTCTGTAAAGACAGCGTGGTAGAACTTCTGGAGAGCAAGAGAAAATATCTGGGACAGATGGATCTGAATATCAAATCTCCACTGGTATGGGAGTTTTATGATAATACTTTGAAAACACTGGCAGGATACGGCGCAAAGATTGTCCGTCTGGATGCATTTGCCTATGCGCCGAAGGAGCCGGGCGAGAAAAACTTCCTGAATGAGCCGGGAACCTGGGAACTGCTGGAAAAAGTCCGCAAGCTGGCAGACAAATACAACCTGACTCTGCTTCCGGAGATCCATGCAAGTTACGGAGAGAAGAACTATGAACAGATTGCAAAACAGGGTTACATGACCTACGATTTCTTCCTTCCGGGCATGATCATCGATGCACTGGAAAGCGGCAACGGTTCCACTCTGGAAAAATGGGCAAAAGAACTGATGGAAAAAGAAATCCATGTAGTCAACATGCTGGGCTGCCACGATGGAATCCCGCTTCTGGATCTGAAGGGGCTGATCCCGGAAGAAAGGATCCAGCAGATTATCGACACTGTTGTTGCAAGAGGCGGATATGTGAAAGATCTTCATGGTCAGAAAAATGTATATTATCAGGTAAATGCAACTTATTACAGTGCACTGGGCGAAGATGACAAAAAAATGCTTATGGCCAGAGCACTGCAGATGTTCATGCCTGGAAAACCGCAGGTATGGTACTTGGATCTTTTCGCTGGCAAGAACGACCACGAGGCTGTTAAACGTGCCGGTGCCGGCGGTCATAAAGAAATCAACCGTACCAATCTGTCCGCAGCACAGATCGAAGAACTGATGAAGACAGATATCGTAAAAGAGCAGTTGAAACTTCTGCATTTTAGAAACGTATCCAAAGCGTTCGGTTTTGATGCAGAACTTGCAGTATCCACAGAAGGTGAAATCATTACCTTCATCTGGACAAACCAGGGCGAGAGTGCAACACTGCGCGCAAATCTGAAGACTTTTGAGTACGAGATTACAGATTCTGAGGGAATCTACGCATAAGGGGATCAGGCAGTGATGTGAGGGAGTAAAAGAAATAAGGGAAAACAGGGCGAACGCTGAGAGGGAAGCAGCTTCGCCCTGTTTTTTCGTTGCACTGCATATCAATAATTGAGCCAGTGAACCGTAACAGTGAACCAATTTTCCATGATATTTAAAGTTCATTGCGCTGGAAAAATATACAGGGATGGCGTATACTGAAAGAAAGTATGATTCCGGGAAAATGAGGCGGAAATACGAAAGAGGAAAGGGAAGCGGGGGAACATATGGAACCTATGAAAAAGGGACATCACCGTCTGGAAGTGATGTCACATTATTATGGAAAACGGATACAGCAGGATATGAGCAACTTTGTCAAATGGATCCTGCTGGCACTTCTGATCGGTGGAGTGGTTGGCGGTGCCAGCAGTTTATTTGCCGGGTGTCTGAGCTGGGTGACACAGTTTCGGGCAGACAGACCGGCGGTTGTTTTATTATTGCCTTTTGGTGGTCTGTTGATTGTATTTTTATATCAGAAGATTGGAAAAGAGGACAGAGGAACAAACCAGGTACTCTCTACGATCCGGTCGCAGGATGAGGTCCCGCTTCGTTCAGCACCACTGATTTTTATCGCTACAGCATTGACACATCTGCTTGGTGGCTCAGCAGGCCGGGAAGGTGCGGCGATCCAGCTTGGAGGAAGTATCGGAAATCAACTGGGACGGTGGATCCATCTGGATGAGGAAGACCGCCATGTGATCGTTATGTGCGGGATGAGTGCTGCGTTTTCGGCTGTTTTCGGTACGCCGATGGCGGCAGCGGTATTTGCCATGGAAGTGGTCAGCGTAGGTGTGATGTACTATGCGGCTTTGCTGCCCTGTGTGGTGGCATCGCTGGTTGCTTATGATTTTGCGGGAAGTTTCGGAATCCATCCGGAGAACTTTCATGTCACGGGAATCCCGGCATTTTCAATGGAAAACGGGATTAAAATGGGCATCATCGCCGTAGGCTGCGGTGCAGTCAGTATCCTTTTTTGTCTGTTACTGGAATATGTGAGCAAGGGATATGATAAATGGCTGAAAAATCCATATCTGCGTGTCTTCGCGGCGGGCTGTCTGGTAGTAGTCCTGTACTGGATCCTTGGGACAGATCGGTATATGGGTGCGGGTAATCAGCTGATCGAGCAGGCAGTGGAACATGGACAGACGCAGACCTTTGACTTTTTCTGGAAAATGCTTCTGACAGCACTGGCGATGCGTGCAGGTTTTCGAGGGGGGGAGATCGTTCCTTCATTTGCCATTGGTGCCACTTTTGGCTGTCTGGCAGGACAGATAATGGGATTTTCACCGTCTTTAAGTGCAGCCGCCGGGATGACCGCTGTGTTCTGCGGTGTGACGAACTGCCCGGTTACTTCTATACTGATAGCCTTTGAGTTGTTTGGCTTCCAGGGCGTTTCGTATTATCTGCTGGCTGTGGCGGTCAGCTATGCAGTGTCCGGATATTACGGGCTGTATAAAGACCAGACGATCGTGTACTCAAAATATAAGGCGAAATATGTAAACCGGCATACGAAGACCTGATAACTAATTGAAAAACGAACTTCTACCTTGATGTTGTGGCAAACAAAGTAAGGGTGGAAGTTCGTTTTTCATTTACGTGGGCAACGAGTCAAAGTCCGTGCTCCCATGAGACCTGATACATTGTTTTCGAAATAACTGAATCATTCATTTGTCTGTGAGACGATGTACCAGACGAATGTCACGGAAGGACACAAAATCTTCACAAAAAAATCAGCACTCCCCCTTGACGAGTGCTGATTGAAGTGTTATATTACATCTAGAACAAAGGAAGGGAACAAAAAGAACGAAGAAAAAGTTCGAAAGCTCCTGAAGCATCCCAGTTCCAAAGAAACAAGGTAATAATACATGATGAATAAAAAGGAGAGATGACTTATGTTGATGCCTAGTATTTTTGGAGAGAATTTGTTTGATGACTTTTTTGATGATTATTTTCCGTTCGATACCGACAAGGAACTGCACAAAGCAGAGAAAAAACTGTACGGCAGAAGAGCCGGACATGTGATGAAAACCGATATCAAAGAAAAAGACAATGGATATGAATTTGAAATAGATCTTCCGGGATTTGCCAAAGATGAAGTAAAGGTTTCTCTGGAAAATGGTTATATGACCATCGAGGCAGCCAAAGGCCTTGATAAAGACGAGAAAGAAAAAGAAACCGGAAAATATATCCGTAAAGAACGTTATGCAGGTGCCTGCACACGTAGCTTCTATGTGGGAGAGGAAGTAGATCCGGGTGAGATCAAAGCCGAATTCAAACATGGTATTCTGAAACTGTTCGTTCCGAAGAAAGAAGCAAAACCGGCAGTGGAAGAAAACAAATACATCGCCATTGAAGGATAATATCTGAATCGGGTAACTATTAACCATACGGTTTGCCGAATGGCAGACGGTAGCACATTTATATATAATACTTAACAAAACCTCTTTGTAGAAGGCTGCTAAGCAATCAGTTTGGAGGAAAAGATAAATGAATACTTTAAAAGCTGAAAAAAGAAGCATGGACGTCAAAGCAAAGAAATTAAGAAGAGAAGGCTATGTCACAGGTAATCTGTTTGGCAGAGAGATTGAAGGATCTCTTCCGATCCAGATGACGAAAAAGGCAGTAGATCAGCTGCTGAAGACGGACAACAAAGGAAGTCAGATTATGCTGGAAGTAGACGGCAAGACCTACGATGCACTGATCAAAGAGGTTGATTACAATGCAATGGCAAACCGCGTGGATGAGATTGATTTCCAGGCACTGGTAAGTACCGAGAAAGTACATTCCGTAGCGGAAATCGTTTTGCTCAACCATGAGAAAGTAGAGGCAGGTGTTCTGCAGGAAGATCTGGAAGAGATTTCTTATAAGGCACTGCCTGCTGACCTGGTGGATAAAGTTCAGGTGGATGTCGGTGAGATGAAGATCGGTGATGTGATCAAAGTCAAAGATCTGGAGATCGCCAAGAATCCGAACATCGATCTGAAAACGGATCCGGAAGCAGTTGTTGTATCCTGCACCGCAGTTCACAACAGTGTACCGGAACCGGAGACAGCTGAAGAGGCTGAATAATACAAAAATCAAGTAAATAAAAACACAAACAGGGCGAATCGTTCGAAAGAGCGATTTGCCCTGTTTAGTGTCTTACAAAAACTGTTTTTCAGTAAATCGGGAACACTCTGCGAAGATGCACACGGCATCCTATTCTTTATTCTCTGCTTTTTAGGACAAATTCATTTTTTTTCACTTCCAACAGCCCGTCCTTCTGCATTTTCCCAATTTCTTTCGAAAGCGCACTCCGGTCCACGCTGAGATAGTCAGCGAGCTGCTGGCGGTTGAAGGCGATGGTGATCTCAGGTGAGCCGATGAGCAGTTCCTGATAGGAAAGATAGGCGAGCAGCCGTTCACGGATGGTTTTCGGTGTGGTGTGCAGGATCCGGCGGGAAAGCTGCAGGTTACTGGTTGCCATGATGCGGAGCAGATTTTCAATCATCTGCTGGTGATGACTGCATGGTTTTTCACAGGTATGCAAAATCTTCGGAACATCCAGAAATAAAATCTGACTGGGTGTGACGGATACGACATTGACCATCAGCGGTTCCGAAGGGGAACAGGCGTAGGCTTCGCCGAAAAGCTGTCCGGGCCCGACGTGATTCAGGATATTTTTACTGCCCCAGAAATCGTCGATTTCAATATGAACAGAACCTTCCAGTACGATTCCTACAGAGGTAATAGATTCACCGGCACAAAAGATCATTTCCCCTTTGGAAAACGACCGGATCTGTCCGGAGAGACAATGCAGAATAGACGGAATTTCCTCCGGTTTCACACCATAAAACAGGGGGATTTTTTTTAATATTGGAAAATCCATTTTTTCTCCTTTTTGTGGTTAAAACAACATATTTTTATCTGATATTATAGTATCCTCTGTTTGTAAACGCAAGGGAGCTGTCGCAAAGAGAAGAAGGACAGCATAACAGAGACAGAAATGCATTTGTGTAAAATCAGATATAGAGAGATTTCAGGAGTGCATACAGAAAATAAGGAGGAATCGAATATGATCCGAAGAGTGATTCAGATAGAGGAAGATAAATGTAACGGTTGTGGCGCCTGTGCTAAGGCCTGTCACGAAGGGGCAATCGGTATGGTAAACGGGAAAGCAAAACTGATGCGCGACGATTACTGTGACGGACTGGGGGATTGCCTTCCGGCATGTCCGATGGATGCGATTCATTTTATTGAACGGGAAGCGGAAGCTTATGACGAGGCGGCAGTGCTGAAAAATAAAGAAGAAAAGGCGAAAGCGGAGCGTTCCCGTCTGCGTCAGTGGCCGGTACAGATCAAATTACTGCCGGTGCATGCACCTTTTTATGAGGGAGCGAACCTGCTGATCGCGGCAGACTGTACAGCATACGCTTATGCGAAGTTCCACGATGAATTTTTAAAAGATCGTGTGGTGCTGGTGGGATGTCCGAAACTTGACAGCACCGATTATGCCGTTAAACTGGTAGAGATCATCCGGCAGAATGAGGTGCAGAGTATCACTGTTGTCCGCATGGAGGTTCCATGTTGCGGAGGACTTGAGATGGCGGCAAAACGTGCCCTTGAAGCGAGCGGAAAACGGCTGCCATGGCAGGTGATCACGGTCGGAACTGACGGTACGATCCGGGAGTAACGGGCAGAACGTTTTCCAGGCAGACGGATGGGAAAAACCAAACGGTGTAATCCGTGAGGCTATCTGTGCGAGAGACATAGTACGAAGGATAAAAGCAGAAAAATTAGGGATACTTATGAGATAGATAAGGTAAAAGTAAAGAAAACGATAAAAAAACTGATAAAAGGAGTACAAAAAATGGAGAAAAATATGTTTTGTTTTCAGTGTGAGCAGACAGCAGGATGCAATGGATGTACCGGAAAGCGCGGAGTATGCGGAAAGACGGCTGATGTAGCAAAGGCGCAGGATGAGCTGACAGGGGCACTGATCGGCCTTGCGAAGACCTGCGGCAACAATCCGAAGACCGCTGATACCGACCGGGTGATCATCGAGGGATTATTTACAACACTGACCAATGTAAGTTTCAACGAAGAGACGATTCGTGTGATGATCGAGCGTGTGGAAGAGGAAAAAAACAGAATCGCACCGGGATGCGGAACCTGTGTGGCAAAATGTGGAAATACAGACAATTATGATATGGAACAAATCTGGAATGCAGACGAGGATATCCGGTCGTTAAAATCCCTGTTATTATTCGGCATTCGGGGTGTTGCAGCGTATGCATACCATGCGATGGTACTTGGATATCAGTCGGAAGAAGTGAACTTTTTCTTATATAAAGCACTGGCTACGTTGTCTATGGATCTTGGCATGGAAGAACTTCTCCCGGTGGTTCTGGAGACGGGAAAAGTTAATCTGACCTGTATGGAACTGCTGGATCGTGCCAACACAGAGACTTACGGAATCCCGAAACCTACAGAGGTTTCAATGAAAGTGGAAAAAGGGCCGTTTATCGTGGTTACCGGTCATGATCTGCGTGATCTGAAGCTGCTTCTGGAACAGACCGAAGGAAAGGGCATCAATATCTATACCCATGGCGAGATGCTTCCGGCACACGCATACCCGGAACTGAAAAAATACGGTCATCTGAAAGGAAACTTCGGAACGGCATGGCAGAACCAGCAGAAAGAATTTGCTGATCTTCCGGGAGCCATCCTGTTTACGACCAACTGTCTGATGCCACCGAAGGAGAGCTACGCAGACCGCGTCTTTTCCACGGAAGTAGTTTCTTATCCGGGTGTGGTACATGTAGATGACGGAAAAGATTTCACACCGGTGATCGAAAAGGCACTGGAACTTGGAGGATTTGGGGAAGACAGGCAGTACAAGGGAATCAACGGTGGAGAAAAGCTGACCACCGGTTTCGGACACGGAACGATCCTGCAGGCAGCAGATCAGATCGTGGATGCGGTAAAGGCAGGAGCGATCCGGCATTTCTTTTTGGTCGGCGGCTGCGACGGAGCAAAAAAAGGCAGAAACTATTATACGGAATTCGTAAAACAGACACCGTCCGATACGATCATTCTTACGCTGGCGTGTGGAAAATACCGGTTTAACGATCTGGATCTCGGAAGCATCGGCGGTTTCCCTCGGATCATGGATATGGGACAGTGTAACGATGCCTACGGAGCCATCAAAGTGGCAGTCGCACTTGCACAAGCTTTCGACTGCGGAGTCAATGAACTTCCGCTTTCCATGGTGCTTTCCTGGTACGAGCAGAAGGCGGTGTGTATCCTGCTGACACTTCTGCACCTTGGAATCAAAAATATTTATCTCGGACCGTCTCTCCCGGCATTCCTGTCTCCCAATGTGCTGCAGTATCTGGTAGAAAACTACCGGATCAGTCCAATCGGGGATCCTAAGGAAGATCTGGAGAAAATGCTAGAGCGTGTTTGAAAAATCATTCCCGCAATCTGCACGCCCCATTTTGCGGCATATTTTGCCCGAATTCAGTTGCCGTAGCCCGCTACGGCGCCTTCATCCGGACAAAATCTTCCACAAATCGTGACGCACATCTTGCAGAAAGCCTTTTTCAAACACGCTCTAGGATAATGGGCAGCATTTTTTAAAGAAAAATCTCCGGCAATTTGTAAATGATTGCCGGAGATTTTTGAATTTCTATGGGGATTTTGCTCCTTGACAGGAAATAGTCAGGTCAGTATAATCTGAAACTGGTACTACCAGTGAAAGGAGAAATAAATATTTTGAAGCACGTAAGACAGTTTTGTATGATATTGTTGTTCTCGTTTATCGGCGAGTTTTTCCGTATGGTGATTCCACTTCCGGTTCCGGCCAGTGTGTATGGGCTGGTATTGCTGCTGGCTGCACTTCTTACCGGTGTCATAAAGCTGGATCAGGTAGAGGGAGCCGCTGATTTTCTGATAGAAATTATGCCGGTTATGTTTATCCCGGCGGCAGTAGGACTTTTGAATGCATGGGATGTGCTGCGACCGGTCGTGGTTCCGGTGGTCGTAGTGACGGTAGTAACAACTGTACTTGTCATGGGAGTGACCGGACAGGTGACACAGCGGGTGATCCGCTGGGAGAGAAAACGTAAGGAGGGAAAAGAAAAATGAAAGATTTCCTGACAAATTCCGTATTTTTTGGTGCGGCGATCAGTTTGGTGGCCTATGAGATCGGAACTCTTCTGAAAAAGAAATTTAAACTGGCAATTTTTAATCCGTTGTTGATTGCAGTCATCTGCGTGATGGCGGTGCTGATTCTGTTTCATATTGATTATGATACCTATAACGAAGGTGGACAGTATATCAGTTATCTGTTGACACCGGCGACGGTCAGTCTGGCTGTCCCCCTCTATCGACAGATTGAACTGCTGAAGAATAATATCAAAGCCGTTGCAGCGGGCATTCTGTCCGGGGTGCTGGCAAGTATGGTCGGTGTTTACATCCTGGCGCGGGCGTTCCATCTAAACTCTCAGTTGTATGTAACTCTGCTTCCGAAATCCATTACTACAGCCATTGGTATGGGGGTATCGGAAGAACTTGGCGGTGTGGTAACTATTACCGTAGCAGTTATCGTCATTACGGGTGTCCTTGGAAATGTGATTTCAGATCTTGTCTGTAAGCTCTTTCGTCTGGAAGAACCGGTGGCAAAAGGACTGGCTCTTGGAACTGCCGCTCATGCCATCGGAACAGCAAAAGCGATGGAGCTGGGTGAGATCGAGGGTGCGATGAGCAGTCTTGCAATCGCTGTGGCAGGGTTGCTGACGGTGGTAACATCTTCTGTTTTTGCAAGTCTGATGTAAAAATATGTTGGGTATTTTTGTCCGGAAATCATGCCGGCTGTGGGTCTGGCAGGGAAGAAAAGTAAGAAAGTGAGAAAAACAGTTGGATAAGGAAAGTGTACAGGCAACTTCACCAAAAGCCTATGACCAGGTACTGGAATATTTGAAAACACTGATAAAAAACAAAGATATTTCTTATGGCGGGAAGATACCCTCCGAGCGGGAACTGATGGAAACACTGAGGATTTCCCGAAATTCGGTCCGGGAAGCACTACGGATCCTGGAGCATACAGGTGTTCTGGAAAGCCGCCACGGCAAAGGGAATTTTCTGGTAAACCGGATGGGAGAAAGCCTCAGCAGTGTTTTTTCTATGCTGGTTCTGATGGAAGAGAGTAATTACCGGGAAGTCAATCAGCTTCGGTCAGTTCTGGAAAAACAGGCGTATGTGCAGGCTTGCGCGCTGATTTCAGAGGAAGGAAAGGAAAAAGCAGGAGCGATTATCAACCGGATGGAAAACGGAGATCTTGAGGAACGGATGCGCTCGGATCATGAACTGCACCACCTGGTATTTGAGTATTCGCAGAACCGGCTTCTGATTCTTCTGATGGATGCCTTGTCTGAGATCATACGCTCAGAGGGTGAGGTGGTTTTGCGGCAGGCGGCATCCATTGATACGGAAGAATGGATCGCACTTCATAAGAATATTGCCATCTGTCTTATTGAGGGAAATATTCAGGAAGGGCTTTTGGCATTGGAAGAACATTATGAATGGCTTGAACGTGACATCAAAATGTGATAGGATACAAAAGGAGATTTATGACTGTGCAAAGGTAAAGTGGTGAACACAAAGTGCAGTCTCAGAACGTGATCCCCGAAAACCGCCGGTACGGAGGCGGAAATATGCATGACCGGAGTCTCTTCTGACAAAGCAGGTACAGAAAGATTCCGGAAATAGATAGGAGAGTACAGGAGGAATTAGCGATGAAAAAAATAAGAATCGGTATTGCAGGTTATGGCAATCTGGGAAAAGGCGTTGAGATGGCAATCCGTCAGAATGAAGATATGGAACTGGCAGGTGTATTTACCAGAAGAGATCCTGCAACAGTAACTGTCAAAACACCTGGCGCAAAAGCATACACCATGGAAGATGCAAAGAATATGAAGGATCAGATCGATGTTATGATCATCTGTGGCGGAAGTGCTACAGACCTTCCAAAACAGACGCCGGAACTGGCAAAAGATTTTAATGTCATCGACAGTTTTGATACCCATGCAAACATTCCACAGCATTTTGCCAATGTAGATGCAGCCGCAAAAGAAAATGGTCATCTGGCTATGATCTCTGTAGGCTGGGATCCGGGTCTGTTTTCTCTGAACCGTATCTATGCAGAATCCATTCTGCCAAACGGAAAAACCTATACATTCTGGGGTAAAGGCGTAAGCCAGGGACACTCTGATGCAATCAGAAGAATCCCGGGTGTAAAACGTGGTATTCAGTATACTGTTCCGGTGGAAGAAGCGATGGATCAGGTAAGAGCCGGAAAACAGCCGGAACTGACAACACGTCAGAAACACACCAGAGAGTGCTTCGTAGTTGCCGAGGAAGGTGCTGATAAAAAACAGATCGAAGAATCTATCAAAACTATGAAAAACTATTTTGATGAATACGATACCACAGTAAACTTTATCTCTGAAGAAGAATTTGATGCTGTTCATAACAAGATGCCTCACGGTGGATTTGTTATGAGAAGTGGTATGACCGGTGAAAATGAAAATACCCATCAGATGATCGAATATTCTCTGAAACTGGAATCCAATCCGGAATTTACTTCCAGTGTACTGGTTGCTTACGCAAGGGCACTGAGCCGTATGAAAGCAGAAGGAATGACAGGATGTAAGACGGTCTTTGATGTAGCTCCGGCATATCTTTCCCCGCTGAGCGCAGACGAGATTCGTGCACATCTGCTGTAAAAATAGAAGAACAAAAGACAAAAAGAAGAGCTGGCTGTTAAAAAACGGTCACTCTTCTTTTTTCGTGAGCAACGAGTAAAAAAATACCACCCGACACAGAAAAAGTGTCAGATGGTGTTTGTGTGATGATTTTATTTAAAATTGAGTATAAAAAATTGCGGGAGCAGGATTTGAACCTGCGACCTTCGGGTTATGAGCCCGACGAGCTTCCAGACTGCTCCATCCCGCGTTATCAATTATATTATATGCTTATGCTGTGGATTTGTCAAATAGTACTGGAAGAATGGAAGTAACCGTGTTACACTTTGAAAAGAACAGGAATAAAGTGATGAGCTGGAAAGGGGTTATGTATGAATCTGATTAAGAAATGTCTGAACCGGGTTTTTGTGGAGGGACTCAGTGGAATGGCACTGGGACTTTTTGCAACACTGATCATCGGAACGATCATCCAGCAGATCGGGACGCTTGCAGGAGGATCCATCGGGGCACTGATCTATGCGGTGGGGAAAATGGCAGCCGGGTTGACCTGTGCCGGAATCGGTGTGGGTGTAGCGTATAAGTTTCAGGAATCTCCAATGGTTGTACTGTCAGCTGCTACCAGTGGTATGATCGGTGGCTATGCTTCGAAGGTACTGGCCGGAACATTATTGGTGGATGGTAATCTGGCACTCCAGGGACCGGGAGAACCTCTCGGCGCCTTCATTGCCGCGTATGTAGGTATTGAAATCGGTCATCTGGTTGCAGGAAAAACAAGGCTGGACATTATTTTGGTTCCGTTGCTTTCTATTGGTACGGGCTCTGCCGTGGGTGTTCTGGTGGGGCCTTCCATTTCTTCTTTTATGACGTGGCTCGGTGGTCTGATCAACTGGGGAACGGAGCAACAGCCATTTTTGATGGGAATTGTGGTATCCGCTCTGATGGGCATGATTCTGACATTGCCGATCAGTTCAGCAGCATTAGGTGTAATCCTGAATCTGTCCGGGCTGGCAGCAGGAGCCGCTACTGTGGGATGTTGCTGTAATATGATAGGATTTGCAGTGGCGAGTTTCCGGGAAAACGGTGTGGGCGGACTGATCGCACAGGGTGTGGGAACTTCCATGCTACAGGTGCCGAATATCGTTAAAAAACCACTGATCTGGCTTCCGGTGATTCTGTCGAGCGCTGTGCTTGGCCCGGTTTCCACAATGTTGTTTCATATGACGAACAATGCGACAGGCTCAGGGATGGGATCTGCCGGCTTTGTTGGACAGATCATGACCTGGCAGGTGATGGCACAGACGGAGCATCCGGTTGTAGTATTGCTGAAGATTGTTGTGATACAGTTTATACTGCCGGCAGTTCTTACAGTGGTATTTGCACAGTTTATGAGAAAACATAATTTTATCAAGGATGGAGATATGAAACTGGATCTGTAAAAGGAGCGGTATGACATAGAGGAGACAATATGATTTTACTGATTATTATACCGGTTTATATATCTTTAAACCTTTATATCCTTCATCGGGTGCACAAGTGGTTGACAGCGTGTTCCGAACGTTTTCATTCTAGAAAGTTTGCAGTGCCATATATTGTAATTTATTCCCTGTTGGCACTCTCACTGTTATTTGCATTCCTTCTTCCTTCTTCAGAATTGCAGGTATTGGTAAAGCGTATCAGTAATTACTGGCTGGGAACTTTTGCATACATTCTGATATTTATTGCAGTTGCAGATATCCTGCGGCTGGTACTGAAGAAAATACCGGGGAAAATACATGATTTCTTTTTTAGTAAAGTTGGATATGTATTCGTGGGAATTCTTCTGACTGCATTGATTGGAGGAATCAGTGCTTATGGTATCGTGCATTCTAATATCGTAAAAGTCAAACCGTATGAAGTGACGATCCGGAAAAACTGTGGAGACAACAGGGATCTGAAAGTGGTACTGGTTGCGGATCTGCATCTTGGTTATAGTGTGGGAAACGGGCAGATGCAGCGGATGGTGAAAAAGATTAATGATCAGAATGCGGATCTGGTGGTATTTGCCGGGGATATTTTTGATAATGAATATGAAGCCGTGCAGAACCCGGACAGGATCGCAAAGACACTGGCGGGAATTAAGAGCAGATATGGTTCGTTTGGTGTGTTTGGCAATCATGATGTGACAGAGCGATTACTTGGTGGATTTTCTGTGGCGTCTCAGGCTAAAGAGATGCGTGATCCACGATTTGATGAATTTGCTAAAAAAGCAAAGATCCGGATTCTGGATGACGAAGTGATGCTGATCGATGATGCTTTTTATCTGGTGGGAAGAAAAGATGCGCAAAAGCCGGGTGACGGAACTAAAAATCGCATAGAGCCGGAAGTGATTCTGAGTGGTTTGGATAAGGCTAAACCGATCATTGTTCTGGAACATCAGCCGAAACAACTGAAAGAACTTGAGACATCGGGTGCAGATATGCAGCTATGTGGACATACCCATGATGGCCAGATGTTCCCGGGAAATCTGACTGTCAAACTGATGTGGGAAAATGCCTGTGGTTATCTGAAAAAAGGGAACCTGCACAGTATCGTAACTTCCGGGGTTGGTGTCTGGGGACCGGCGATGCGTGTCGGTACCGACTGCGAGATCTGTCCGATCACGATTCATTTTCAGGGATGAGTTTCGAACCATGCCTGTATAAAAGTATGAATCAGGAAACGGTACAACAGAATGGAAGACAGAAGGAAGGAGTTAGTGAGAGATGACAGCTAAGAAAAAGAAAAAAGGTGGGGGAATCTTCTGGAAACTGCTGTTTCTGGTTGCACTGTGTGTATTCTGCTTCTCTATGTATCAGCTGGTAAATATCTATCTGGGGTATAAAAAAGGAGTGGATGAATATCATGCTGTGGCAGAAGCAACAACGGTGCAGAGCAGTGAACCGTTGGAAGTGGTGGAAGAGAAGAAAGATGAGGAAGGAAATCTGATACCGGAGGAAGAACTTACCGTCAATCCGCCGGAAGTGGATTTTGACGCATTAAAAGCAATCAATGACGATGTAGTGGGATGGCTGGAGCTGGAGGCAATTCCATCTATCAGTTATCCAATTGCCCAGGGAGAAGATAATGAATATTATCTGCACCGGACAATTAAAAAGACTTATAATTTTGCGGGGTCTGTATTTATTGATTCTACCAATGCATCTGATTTTTCTGATTGCAATACCATCATCTATGGTCATAATATGAAAAACGGTTCAATGTTCGGAAAACTAAAACAGATGTACGAAAGTGAAAAATACAAAGATAGCAAATACCTGTGGATCTGTACGCCGAACGGAAAATACAGGTATGAGATTTTTTCCATGCAGTATGCAAAGGTGGGCAGTGATGTATATACATTGTTCAGTGCACATGATGAACAGTTTGAGGCTTATGTGAAGAAGATGGCAAAACAGTCGAAGGTGGATATGAAGGCACTGGGACTTGGAAAAGATGATTATGTGGTGACATTGTCTACCTGTACTTCCGATGAATCGGTGCGTTTTGTTGTACAGGCGCGCTGGGTCGGAACATATAAATAAAATCAGATATGCAGAAGTGAAAGAATGTGAATGGGTGGAAGAAACCTGTGAAATATGTGGATAAGGAGGATGTATCATGGGACAGGATGTGGAAAAATTACAGGAACTTATTGATCAACATGACCGGATCGTATTTTTTGGTGGGGCCGGAGTTTCTACAGAAAGTGGAATTCCGGATTTTCGGAGTGTGGACGGTCTGTATAATCAGAAATATGATTATCCGCCGGAGACCATTTTAAGTCATACGTTTTTTATGCGGCATCCGGAAGAATTTTACCGCTTTTACCGGGATAAGATGCTGGCACTGGATGCAAAGCCGAATGCGGCACATAAAAAACTGTCGGAACTGGAGGCGGCGGGAAAGCTTACCGGTGTGGTGACACAGAACATTGACGGACTTCATCAGGCAGCAGGAAGTAAACATGTGATGGAACTTCACGGATCGGTACACAGAAATTACTGTATGAAATGTCATAGATTTTTTGATGCATCGTACATGCTGCATTCTGCGGGGGTTCCAAAATGCGAGTGCGGCGGTGTGATCAAGCCGGATGTGGTTTTATATGAAGAAGGACTGGATAATGAGGTAGTATCGGATGCCATCCGTACCATTGCAGAGGCAGAAGTGATGATCGTGGGCGGCACATCTCTCGCAGTATATCCGGCCGCCGGTCTGCTGGATTATTTCAGTGGAAGAGCACTGGTACTGATCAATAAAGGTGCCACACCACAGGATCGAAATGCAGATCTTCTGATCCAGAAACCAATTGGTCAGATTTTTTCACAGATTAAAGTAAAGGGGAAATAAAAATATGACATATCAGTATGAAGTGGGGGATATTGTAAAATTAAAAAAACAACATCCCTGTGGAAGCAGCGAATGGGAAATTCTCCGTGTGGGTGCTGACTTCCGTCTGAAATGCACCGGGTGCGGTCATCAAATCATGATTGCACGGAAACTGGTGGAAAAAAACACAAGAAATTTACAGAAAAAGAGTGAAGAAAATACTTGAAATTGTTTTTGATTCATGGTAGAATATCGTCTTGTGATATATAATTTATCCTTGTTTCCGGTACTGAAACCGGAAGCCAAAAGTCCAAAAGGAGGTAAAACAGCATGAGCAAATATGAATTAGCATTGGTTGTGAATGCAAAAATCGAGGATGAAGCTCGTGAAGCCGTAGTAGAGAAAGCAAAAAGCTATGTAGCACGTTACGGCGGAACAGTTACAGAAGTTGAAGAATGGGGTAAGAAAAGATTAGCTTACGAAGTTCAGAAAATGAGAGAAGGCTTCTACTATTTCATCCAGTTCGAAGCAGATGCAACCTGTCCTGCAGAAGTTGAAAGACACGTTCGTATCATGGACAATGTAATGAGATATTTAATTGTTAAGAAAGAAGCTTAATTTTTCTTAAGTGCCAAGCCCATTAAAGGTTTGTAAGATCCCGTAAAAGTATATACATTTACAAGAGAGGTAAGAATATGAACAAAGTTATTTTAATGGGTCGTTTAACAAGAGATCCTGAGGTAAGATATTCAGCAGGTGACAATTCAATGGCAATCGCAAGATATACACTGGCTGTTGACAGAAGATTCAAGAGAGACGGTGAGGCAACGGCTGATTTTATTGGCTGTGTAGCCTTTGGAAGATCAGCAGAATTTGCTGAGAAGTATTTCCGTCAGGGATTGAAGGTTGTAGTCAGTGGAAGAATTCAGACCGGAAGCTACACAAACCGGGATGGCCAGAAGGTCTATACCACGGATGTAGTAGTTGAAGACCAGGAGTTTGCAGAGAGCAAGGCAGCCAGCGACAATTACCGTGGCGGTAATTTTGGCGGTCAGGCAGCACCATCCGCTCCGACAGCAGGTGGAAGCGGATCTGCAGACGGTTTTATGAATATTCCGGATGGAATTGATGAGGATCTGCCATTTAACTAATACGCATTGAACCCAGGTTCGGGTGCGAATCGTTAGATTTCGATAAGGAGGTAATATTCATGGCTTACAATAAAAGTGAAAGACCGGATTCTCCAATGAAGAGAAGAGGCGGACGCAGAAGAAAAAAAGTTTGTGTATTCTGTGGTAAAGAAAACAATGAAATCAGCTACAAAGATGTAAATAAATTAAGAAAATATGTTTCCGAGAGAGGAAAAATCCTTCCTAGAAGAATCACAGGAAACTGTGCAAAACATCAGAGAGCTCTGACTGTAGAAATCAAAAAAGCAAGACATATCGCTATTATGCCATATGTAACAGACTAATTCAAAAAGTTTGTTGTACCGTCATCGGGAAACCGATGGCGGTTTTCTTGTTTAAAAAGAAAAGACTTTTTTCTTTGCGCGGGAAATGATATAATAGGAGAGTAATTTGGTGGTTTGTCATTTTTGACAGAGTGCCGGAAAATCATACCTTTGTTTAAAGAAAGCAAAGGTGTACTTGGAAAAGGAGATTTTTACTCTGTGGGAAAGAATATGCGGAGGGAAAATCGATAATAGGTACAGAGTATGAAAGATGGAATTAAGTTAAAGGGTAAGCTGGCAACATATATGCGCTGGCCTTTTATTCTGACGATACTTCTGGTGGCAATGGATGTGTTGTTATACAGCGTCAGCTGGAAGGCGGGAGGAATCGGTACAGTATTTACGGCAGTGTATCTGTTGCTCGGGATTCTGCTATATTTTCACAGAAGACCGGTGCTCCTCAACGAACTGATTTCTTTTGCTACCCAATATGGTCAGGTGCAGAAAAGTCTGATGAAAAACTTTGCACTTCCCTATGCCTTGCTGGATGCAGAAGGAAAGATCCTCTGGATGAATGATGAGTTCCTTTATCTGACGGGGAAAGATCAGAAGTACCGTCGCTTTATCGGAAATATTTTTCCGGAGGTGACAATGAACAAACTTCCGTTGCCGGAGGAAGTAAGAGATTTTGAAGTCGCATATCAGGATCATGATTTTCGGCTGAACATGCGAAGAGTAGAGATCGATGAACTGCTGGATGGTTCTCAGATCATAGATGCAGATAAAGAGAAGAATTATTTGATTGCAGCCTATCTTTTTGATGAAACAGAACTTAAAAAGTATATGCGGAAGAATCAGGAAGAACAGCTTGTGACCGGACTTTTGTATCTGGATAATTATGAGGAAGCGCTGGAAAGCGTTGAAGAGGTCAGAAGCTCTTTGTTGATCGCGCTGATTGATCGTAAGATTAACAAGTATTTTGCTTCGATAGACGGCGTGGTGAAGAAACTGGAAAAAGATAAATATTTTCTGGTCATGCGCCGTAAGTCACTGGAACAGTTAAAAGAGAAAAAATTTAATATTCTGGAAGAAGTAAAATCTGTAAATATCGGAAATGAGATGGCGGTAACTATCAGTATCGGTATCGGTATCAATGCGGATTCGTATGCGCATACTTCCGAATCGGCCCGGATCGCCATGGAACTGGCTCTTGGTCGTGGTGGTGACCAGGTTGTCATCAAAGATGGCAATAATATCACGTATTTTGGCGGAAAATCTCAGATGATGGAAAAGACTACCAGAGTCAAAGCCAGAGTGAAAGCCCATGCTCTGAAAGAATTTATGAGCAGTAAGGACAAGATCGTGGTCATGGGACACAAGATTACAGATGTGGATTCTTTCGGAGCTGCCATCGGTATCTACCGGGCTGCAAGAACTCTGGAGAAAAAAGCTTATATTGTAATCAATAATCCGACTTCATCGATCCGTCCGCTGATGGACGGGTTCCTGCACAGCCAGGATTATGATTCACGGATGTTTGTCACAAGTCATGAAGCAAAAGAGATTGTGGATGATAACACGGTAGTGGTTGTAGTGGATACGAACCGACCAGGTTATACAGAATGTGAAGAACTTCTGTATATGACCAAGACAATCGTGGTACTGGATCATCACAGACAGAGTAAAGATATTATTCAGAATGCGGTATTATCTTATATTGAACCCTATGCATCATCGGCCTGCGAGATGGTTGCAGAGATTCTGCAATATTTTGCGGACGGTATTCGGATCCGGAATATCGAGGCTGACAGTCTGTATGCGGGAATAATGATCGATACCAATAATTTTCTTACAAAAACCGGTGTCCGCACGTTTGAGGCTGCAGCTTTTCTGCGGAGATGTGGTGCGGATGTGACAAGGGTAAGAAAGATGTTTCGTGAACATGTTGAGGATTATCGGGCTAAAGGAGAAGCTATCCGAAACGCAGAACTGTTTCGGGAACACTTTGCAATTTCGGTGTGTCCAAGTGAAGGACTTGACAGCCCTACAGTGGTTGGTGCACAGGCGGCAAATGAGTTGCTGAATATCATTGGGGTAAAGGCTTCTTTTGTGCTGACAGATTATCGCAATACGATTTATATCAGTGCAAGATCCATCGACGAAATAAATGTACAGATTGTGATGGAACGCCTTGGCGGTGGCGGGCACCTGAATATCGCAGGAGCGCAGCTGGAACATTACTCTATTACAGAGGCGAAAGATGTACTGAAACAGACTTTACAGAAAATGCTAGATGAAGGAGATATATAAAGATGAAAGTTATTTTGCTTGAAGATGTAAAAGCTCTTGGAAAAAAAGGACAGGTTGTTAATGTAAGTGACGGATACGCAAGAAATCTTCTGCTTCCCAAAAAACTTGGTGTGGAAGCAACCGGAAAAAATATGAATGATCTGAAACTTCAGAAAGCTCATGAAGACAAAGTAGCACAGGAAAATCTGGATGCTGCAAAAGCATTCGCGGAAGAACTGAAAGACAAACAGGTAACCGTAGGCATTAAAGTTGGAGAAGGTGGAAGAACTTTCGGATCCATCTCTGCAAAAGAGATTGCGGAGGCGGCAAAGGCACAGCTTGGATATGAACTGGACAAAAAGAAACTGCAGCTTTCAGCTCCGATCAAAGAGCTGGGTACAACTATGGTGCCAATCAAGTTACACCCGAAGGTAACAGGTGAACTGAAGGTTGTGGTAAAAGAAGCATAGGAGGAATTCTTCCGTGGAAGAAGAACTGATTAAACGAATTCTGCCCCACAGCGATGATGCGGAGCGCTCTGTCATCGGTTGTATGATGATGAACCGTGAGGCGATTATGATTGCATCCGAGATCCTGACCGGAGATGAGTTCTATCGACAGCAGATGGGAATTGTTTTCGATTCCATGGTGGAATTATATAACGAAGGAAAACCGGTAGACTTTGTCACACTTCCGGAGAAACTGAAAGAAAAGGATGTTCCGCCGGAGATCAGCAGCATGGAATTTGCAAAGGATCTTCTGACGGCGGTACCTACTTCGGTTAACGTAGGACATTATGCAAAAATCGTCAAAGAAAAAGCAATGTTGCGCCGACTGATCAAGATGAACGAAGATATTGCCAATACCTGTTATCTGGATAAAGAACCGGTGAAAGAAATCATGGAAGATACAGAAAAGCAGCTGTTTCAGCTTCTTCAGACCAGAACGGGTGGAGATTATGTTCCGATTCGCCAGGTGGTGTTAAACGCCCTGGAGACCATCGAGAAAGCTTCACAGACGAAGGGAACTGTAACGGGAATTCCAACGGGCTTTGTGGATCTGGATTATAAGACATCCGGTCTGCAACCTTCGGATTTTATCCTGGTAGCGGCTCGGCCTTCCATGGGTAAGACGGCATTTGTTCTGAATATGGCACAGTATATGGCTTTTCGAAAAGACAAATCAGTAGCCATCTTTTCGCTGGAGATGAGTAAGGAACAGCTGGTGAACCGTCTGTTCTCACTGGAGTCTAAGGTGGATTCTCAAAAGATCCGTACCGGAAGTCTGGAAGATGAAGACTGGGCGAAATTGATCGAGGGAGCCGGTGTGATTGGAAATTCTCGTCTGATCATTGATGATACACCAGGTATTTCCATTTCTGAGCTTCGGTCCAAATGCAGAAAATTCAAATTGGAACAGGGACTGGATATTATTATCATTGACTACTTACAGTTGATGTCCGGTAGTGGACGTGGCGGTGATTCCCGTCAGCAGGAGATTTCTGATATTTCCCGGGCACTGAAAGGGGTAGCCAGAGAGTTAAATGTTCCGGTGGTTGCGCTGTCACAGCTGAGCCGTGCGGTGGAAAAACGAGATGATAAACGGCCGATGCTTTCAGACCTCCGAGAATCAGGAGCGATCGAGCAGGATGCGGACGTGGTTATGTTCATTTATCGTGATGATTATTATAATAAAGATACGGAAAACAAAAACATGGCGGAAATTATCATCGCCAAACAGCGAAACGGCCCGATCGGTACAGTAAATCTGGTATGGATGCCGGAGTACACTCGGTTTGTTAACGCGAAAAAGGACTAAAAAAGGCGAAGAGATTTTCTTGTAAAGTACCTCCTGTATGCTCTATAATGAGTGCAGGAGGTACTTGCATTATGAAAGAAACCAGATACCTGATTTCTGAGACGGCAAAACTGGTTCAGGTAGAACCTCATGTACTGCGCTACTGGGAAGAGGAACTGGGCTTGTCCATCAAACGAAATGAGATGGGACATCGATACTACACCGATAAAGATCTGGAAATATTTCAGAAAATCAAGGAACTGAAAAAAGAGGGTTTGCAGTTAAAGACAATAAAAGAGAAACTTCATGAGAAGGATGAAATTCCGCAAGTGGAAGAACATAGGATATCGGGAGAGGGTATTACAAAACAACAGAAAACAGAGCCGGAATTTCAGGAAGAACAGATTCAGGTAAAGATTGTAACTCCACGGAAGTTTTTGACAGAGCAGTCCTTTGAAAAAAAAGAAGAAAAGCAGAAAAGAAGATCTGAACAACCGACAAAAGAAGAACGTTTTCAGGCAATCATGGAACGCCTGATTCACGATATTGAACTGAAGGAGAGGAAAGAAGGACGTTACCGAAGATTGGATGAAGCGATCCGGCGACATCAACAATCCAGAAAAATGGTCGCCGCCACGCAGGAAAATCGCAAAAAGAAAAAATAATGTAACTGTGAAGGGTGCAAACAGTTACTAAATAACATAAAGAAGGAGCTGTACACAGTTTTGTGTACAGCTCCTTTTTCCGCGCGGAAATAATTATATTTAAAATAATAATTATTCTTCAACGATAGCTTCTGTAGGACAGACACCTGCACAGGTACCGCATTCTACACAAGTATCAGCATCGATAACATATTTTCCATCACCTTCGCTGATAGCTTCTACTGGACATTCACCAGCGCATGTTCCACATGCTACACATTCGTCAGAAATTACATATGCCATAATTCAAATCCTCCTTTTCGTATTTACCGATATATTCTCGGCTATATGCTCATTCTAATATAAGTAGTGCGGGATTACAAGTACAAATTTACGTACAATCGCAGGAGTTTGTATGATTTTGGTGTGATACAACAGTTGCCTACGGGAGAAAATGGTATTATAATGTGCGTATCACAGGAAAGGAGATAAACAGAATGAGAAAAATTTCCAAAGATATGATTATTGCCGATCTGGTTACGATCGATCCAAATATCGTAGTAATTTTAATGCGCGCCGGTATGCACTGCATTGGTTGTCCATCTGCACAGGGAGAGACCCTGGAAGAGGCAGCGATGGTTCATGGACTGGATGTAGATCTGCTGGTAGATCAGATTAATGATTATCTGGCACAATAAAAAATCGTGTAAAGAAAAACGAAACGGCAGGAAGAATTCAGATGTCCTGCCGTTTCGTTTTTTTTACGCATTGTATATCAATAATTGACTCCGTGAACCGATTTCAACTGAAACCTGATTTTGAAAGTTATACATTCAATAATAACAGCTGCTGCAGTGCCTGATCAGCTATCAGAATCTCACCGTGTTCTTTGAAATAGGCTTCTGTTGCAGCGGTGCAGGCTTTGCCGGTACCATATTCGGAGAGCATGTTGCAGACTCTGTTAAAGTCTTCCGGATTCATGCCGGACTGATGTAGGATCAGTACGTAAGTAGTCTCACGGTCTTTATAGAGTGTGTTTGTGCCGGTATACCATCCGTTTAAAGCAAGAGCCGCCCGGATAACGGTGTCCAGACTGGAAAATGTGAAGATACGGGTCAGATCCGGACGGGTCTGAGCAATGTCATTTTCCGCTACCTCTGTATCAGAGTGCGTTTCTGCAGTATCCGGCTGAATCTTTGTTTTTCTGTCGGAGGAATCTTCGGTTTTATTTTTTTCAGAGGAAGCAACAGGCTTTTTGAGTCGTCCTTCACACAGTTTCTGGAAAAGATCCAGGATGTCGTCTGCACCGGTAACAGACGGCCCTTCCGTCTGGGAAGGAGCAGTTTCATCGGTACCGGCAGCAAACTTGGAAAAACGGGTATCCAGTTCTTCCGGGTCTTCTACTTTTGTGATGATCAGTACGATACTGTCCGGTGTAATCGGAATTGCTTCAATCATCAGTGGAACATTGTCGGCTTCAAAACCAAACTGATCCTGAGCCTGTAGCATCATATCACGAAAAAGATCTTTTGCTTTTTCGGATCCGTAAGCCAGTTCACTTAACTTTAGCTGGCGATCCGCCAGATCTTCGCTGGTCAGTGTGCAGCGGATCTGGGTATCATTAATTTTTTCTATTTTCACAGATATCACATCCTTACTATCAACCATTGTTCTAGAGCGTGTCTGAAATAACTGTATCATTCACTTGTCTGCGAATCCAATTGTACAGTTTAAAAAGCCTCAGCGTAGCTAGCTACAAAAAGAGCATATTGAATCATTGTTATTATATACTATATGCAAACCGGATGTAAAGGATTAAAATCTCTGCATTTGTTATTTCACAGTAGTTTCTGCAGGTGATAGAAAAAGATTGCAAACCGTACGGAAGAGGATTTTCGACGAATAAAGACAGAATTTAACAATTTTGAGAAAAATGTGTAATATTTTAATGGTTTTCGGCCTTTTCGTAATATTCTTCTTGCATTATAGGAAAAATCAGGTATAATAAAAACCAGAAGAGGTGGCACGGTTCCTGGAAAGGATGTGAGGCCAGCCACTGTTTTGATAATCTATAAACATTTCAAAAAACGTTTCAACTATTTACAATTTTATTCAATTCATTAGCGTATAATATCGTATTTTCCCCAAAGTGTAAAAATGAATGTAATTAATTTAATTGATGGGACGAGTGTCATCTTTTCGAAAAATAATGGTGCTGTGCACTTAAGAAAGGATCATATATCACAAAAAACATGAAAAAAAATAAGAAGCAAAAGGATGATTTTCGAAAGGAACTGGATGCTTATCAGGCACAGGGGATTTCGTTGTGGCTGGACGGAGAACCCAGCAGTCCGAAGGAAATCTGGAAAGCACATAAGATCGCAGAAGATATTTCCTATATGAGAGATTACGTTCCGGATTCTTACGGACGTCTGCTCCGGCTGGAGTTCGATGCGGTGAAGAAAGAAGATGGTTATACACAGAAATTATAAATGGAAACAGAAAATGTAAAGCAGCAGAGAAACAATAATATCCTATAAGGTTCCCTCCCTTGCATAGAAAAGCTGTTTTGCAAAAAGAAGAAGCCACAGCAGAAAAAATTCAGTTATTCTTGCTGTGGCTTTTTTTGCATTGCATATCATTAATTGGTCCGGTGGACCAATTTTGATTTTTACGCGAGCAACGAGTCAAAGTCAAAGATAAAATATATTGTAACTGTTCAGTACCTTCACAGTTACGAGCCAAAATGCATTTAAACGATAAAAACACGCTTTGCGAGTTTTTATCGTTATCGCGGCACTCCTCAAGGTTCCGTGCAAGCACGGACTTTGACTCGTTGCTCGCGTAAATCACCTTCGGTGATGGCATTTTGACTTTTATGTCTCGGGATTTTGACATATTCATGTCAAAACACCTCGCGGGATAGTGGCTACTGAATAGTTACAATATATTTGCAATGTAGAAAAAACAAAAAATATGTCAAAAAAAGATGACGGGAAATCATTCTGTTGTTATAATAAAGGGCAGTAGGAGGTTATCAGAAATGAAGAAAAAAATAACGCCGGTTTTTTCGGTGATCATATTGATTTTTTTAGTGATCTGCGCAGGGATCCTTTCTATATTTATTAAAAAATATACCCCGTCCGGAACAATCATAGATGGAAAAGACTATTTTCAGCTCACCGGAGATGATGAGGCGGGGCTGGTGGTGAACCATGAGCTTGAAGATACAAAAGTAAAAATGATCGACGGAAGGTATTATGTAGAGAATTCTGTCGTTGCTACATATATTAATAGCAGATTTTACTGGGACAGTCAGCAGCAGGTGATGTTGTATACGTTGCCAACGGAAGAATTTCAGATTGTTCCTGAGAGTATGCAGTATGTGACATCAGCAGGGACTCAAACGACGGGTTATGTGATACTGAAACAGATTGATGGCGGTGTTTATCTGGATCTTGAATTTGTCAGCCAGTATACGGATATGACGTATACTGCTTTTGAAGATCCGGCTCGTGTGGTGGTTCGAACAAAATGGAATGATCTGCAGCTGGTAACGGCACAGAAAAACAGTGAGATTCGTCAGAAAGGCGGGATTAAGAGTCCTATTGTGGCCAAGGTAAAAAAAGGAGATACACTGTATCTGCAGGAGGAGCTGGACAATTGGAGCAGAGTTGCTACGGCAGATGGCTACAGTGGATATATAAAAAAAGAAGTACTTTCGGATCCGAAGGATGATAATGAGGAACATGCAAGTACTGTACCGGAATATACCAATATCAGTAAAGATTATAAAATCAATCTTGCGTTTCATCAGGTGACCAGTATGGATGGAAACGCAACACTGGCACAGATGGTGGCAGATGCACAGGGAGTGAACACGATTTCACCAACCTGGTTTTCAGTGACGGATAATAATGGAACAATTTCTTCACTGGCAAGTGCTGATTATGTAAACCAGGCACATGCTATGGGGATGGAGGTCTGGGGACTGATCGATAATTTTAACAGTGGAACGGATAATCTGACATTCCTGTCAAGTACAGCGGCACGTGCCAATATCATTCAGCAACTGATGACGCAGGCAGCCTCAGTGGGATTGGATGGAATCAACCTGGATTTTGAATCAATTACAGAAGAACAGGCACCGCATTATATTCAGTTTGTACGAGAACTTTCGATTGCCTGCCGTAATCAGGGAATAGTATTTTCCATTGATGACCCGGTTCCGACTTACAGCAAACATTATGACAGAACAGAACAGGGAATTGTTGCAGACTATGTGATCATTATGGGTTACGATGAACATTATGCAGGGAGCACAGATGCAGGTTCGGTGTCTTCACTTGGATTTGTAAAAGCAGGTATCGAAGATACACTGAAAGAAGTGCCGACACAGAAAGTGATCAATGCGATTCCATTCTATACAAGAGTCTGGATCCAGCCATTTGGTGCGGGAAATCTGACCAGCGAAGTGTTGGGAATGGATGGAGCTGCAAATTATATCAGTGAACATGGTATGGATACTTACTGGGATGATGAAGCCGGGCAGAATGTAGCGAGTGTAGAAGCTGAGGATGGAATCTATACCATTTGGGTGGAAGATGAACAGTCCATCGGGGAGAAGATGAAACTGATACAGGAGAATCAGCTGGCAGGAGTAGCTGAGTGGAAACTGGGATTTGAGCGGGCATCTGTATGGCCGGTGATCGCACAGTATCTGCAGTAAAATAAAAGGAGTATAGACAAGAAGGGAAAGGGACAAAAAGAGATGGCAGAAGAAAGATTTAAAACGACGTTGATGGGTGGTTTTGATAAAGATGATGTATTGAATCAGGTTCGCGAGATGAAGGACGCAGCATATGCGGAAAAAAGCAAACTGATTAAAGAAAAAAAGGAACAGGCAAAGCAGATTCAGGAACTGAAAAAACAGCTTGCGAAAAAGGACAGTGAAAAAGCAGCAGCACTGCAGAAACAAAAAGAAGCACATAAAGAAGAAATCGCTCATCTGGAAGAACGAATTCAGGAAAAACAGAAACAGAAAGAAAAACTGGAGCGTGAGATCAGCGAAAAATATCAAAAATATATTGACCGCTATGATCTGATCGGTGGACTGGTGCTGGAATCTGAGGAGAAAGCGGAAAAGATTATCAGAGAAGCAAATGAAAAAGCAGAACAGGTACTCAGCGATGCAGATCAGCAGGCAGAGACTACAACACAGAATGCAAGAAAAGCAGCAGATCAGATTGTGTCAGAGGCCATTGCTACGAGAGATGAACTGATGGACGAAGCGAAGAAAGAAGCAGAGAAATGCTTGGCAGCCGTACAGGCAGAAGTGGATGCGAAACTGGCTGATGGAAAACGAAAATACATTGCTGTACAGGATGAGATGAATGAAATTGTAGAACTGATCAATCAGGCACAGATTCGTTTTATGGCTTCTTATAAAGAAGTACATAAGATTGTCAGTGCGATGCCGGAAACCATGCGAGAGCTGGAAGATGAAGAGGCATCCAGAAAAAAAGAAGACGAAAGTACAGTTGCTGCACAGAATAATCTGCAGACGGGGGAGTCGGAGTATGAAGAAGATCTCGACGAGGAAGAGGAAGATTTTTCCGAGGAAGAGATGAAACAGATGATGAACCGTCAGGATGAAGAATGAAAAACACAGGACTTGAACCAGACTCCCGGGCATATATTTTAATAAATATGCTCCGGGAGTTTTTATGATGAAAAAGAAAATATGGGAACTGGGAATGACGGTGCTACTTCTGACCGGTGTGTTCTGGCTGGCAAGGACGGGAGCAAGACTTACAGGGGCAGATGCCGGAGCGGGGAATGGTGTGGTATTGATAGACAGTGGTCACGGGGGCAGTGATCCGGGGAAAATAGGGATTCATCAGGAAAAGGAAAAAGATATTAATCTGCAGATTGCAAAACGGCTGAAAAAGCAACTGGAAAAAAACGGGGTAAAGGTCTATATGACGAGAGAAAATGATGTAGATCTTTCGGAAGGAGACGGAGGAAACAGTAAAGTACAGGATCTGAAAAGACGTTGTGAGATGGTTCGGAAGATCCAGCCGGACTGTGTATTAAGTATTCATCAAAACAGCTACCCGGAAGAAGCAATTCATGGGGCACAGGTCTTTTATTATGAGGATTCTTCAGAAGGAAAAAAGCTGGCAGAGATATTACAGAAACATTTGGTGGAAGTGCTGGATAAAGAAAATCACAGACAGGCCAAAGGGAACAGGACTTATTATATGCTGAAAAAGACAGAGGCAACACTGGTGATTGTAGAATGCGGTTTTTTAAGTAATAATCAGGAAGCCTTATTGCTGACAGATGAAAAATATCAGAACAAGGTGGCAAAAGCAATCTGCAGTGGTACTTTGGAATATCTGAGCAGCCTGGCAGAGAAAAAGTGAAAATAAAAAAATCACAGGAGCCTGAGAAGTCTTGTGATAAATTTACACTTGCCCATCGCACGTTACTCTAGTATACTGTTATCAGATGTGAAGAAATAAGGTGAAAGAAAATGAAAACAAAAGTGATTCGCATGAATCCCCAGGAATTAGATATGGAAGGTATCCGGGAAGCCGGAGAGATTCTGAGACAGGGCGGTCTGGTAGCATTCCCCACAGAGACGGTATATGGACTTGGAGGAAACGGACTGGATCCGCAGGCATCTGCTAAAATCTATCGGGCGAAAGGTCGGCCTTCCGATAATCCACTGATCATTCATATTGCAGATATGGAAGATCTGGAGAAAATTGTAAAAGAGGTGCCGGAGAGTGCAAAAAAACTGGCATCAGTTTACTGGCCGGGACCATTGACAATGATTTTTCAGAAAAGCGATATTGTGCCTTATGAGACGACCGGTGGAATGGATACTGTGGCAGTGCGTATGCCGGATCATCCGCTGGCACAGGCACTGATCCGGGCAGGGGGAGGCTATGTTGCGGCACCAAGTGCCAATACATCGGGTCGCCCGAGTCCAACGATGGCTTCCCATGTGGAAGAGGATCTGGATGGGAAGATTGATATGATTCTGGATGGCGGACCCGTGGGGATCGGTCTGGAATCAACAATTGTGGATTTTACGGAAGAGATTCCGACGATTCTGCGTCCGGGATATATTAATCAGGAGATGGTAAGACGTGTGATCGGTCAGGTGCAGATGGATCGGGGATTGATCCAGGCAGACAGTAAAGTCAAACCGAAAGCTCCCGGAATGAAATACCGCCACTATGCACCGAAAGCGGATCTGACCGTGGTGGAAGGATCACCGAAAGCTGTACAGGAGAAAATCTGTGCGCTGGTGGAAGAAAAGATCAGAGCAGGAGAGAAGGTGGGCGTGATTGCTACAGAGGAGAGTATAAAGGCTTATCCGGAAGGAATTGTAAAATGCATCGGAACAAGGGCAGATGAGGAGAGTATTGCGAGACATCTGTTCGCTGTGCTGCGGGAATTTGACGACTGTGGAGTGACTTATATTTATTCAGAAGCTTTTGATACGCCCCAGATGGGACAGGCGATCATGAACCGTCTGATGAAGGCGGCAGGTCAGAAAAAGATTCTGGTATGAGGATGAACTATGGTAATACGGTATAAAAAACTGATTTTTGTAGATACCAATGATAATTGCAGGGCACCGATGGCGGAGATGATACTGAAGAGAAAATTTCTTACCAATCCGCTGACGATCGAGTCGAGGGGAATGGTGGTATTATTTCCGGAACCGCTGAATCCGAAAGCGGAGGCAGTGTTGACCAGCAATGGATATCCCCAGCCGAGTCATATAGCCATGCAGTTAGAGCAGGAAGATATCAACAACGATGTCCTGATCCTGACGATGGAGGATAAACAGAAATCGCTGATCTGGGAGACGTATGAGAATGCACCCCATGTCTATACAGTAAAGGAATACGTGGGGGAGAGCGGAGATATCCCGTCCCTGCACGGTCAGCCCCTGACGGTATACAGTCAGTGTTATACGGAGCTGGAATTATTAATGAGAAAACTAGTAACAAGGTTAAACGAAGAGGAGGAACTGTAACATGATAGCAATTGGTTGTGACCATGGCGGATATGAACTGAAGAAAGAGATCGAGGCATACCTGGACAGCAGAGGACTGGAGTACCGCGATTACGGATGCGACAGCACAGATTCTGTAGATTATCCAATCTATGCAAGAAAGGTAGCACACGCCATCGTAGACGGCGAGTGTGAGAAAGGAATCCTGATCTGCGGAACCGGAATCGGTATCTCGATTGCAGCCAACAAAGTACCGGGAATCCGTGCCGCATTATGTACCGATTGCTTCTGTGCACAGGCAACCAGAGAACACAACGATGCGAACGTACTGGCACTCGGTGGCAGAGTTGTAGGACCGGGACTTGCAATCAAGATCGTTGAGACATTCCTGGATACCCCGTTTTCCAACGATGAGCGCCATATCCGCAGAATCAAACTGATCGAGGAGCCGGCAGACGGAGAATAAAAAAGACTGAAAAAGGTAACAGCCGTAGCGATGAATGGAAACTGGAGCTGCGCTACAAAATAACAAAAGAGTGACATGCTGGGAACAGCAGGAAGGAGAACAAATGTCAAAAGTAGTAGTTATGGATCACCCGTTAATTCAGCATAAAATCGGAATTATCAGAAGAACAGAGACAAGCAGCAAGGAATTCAGAGAAATGATCGGTGAGATCGCTATGCTGATGTGCTATGAGGCGACCAGAGATCTGAAACTGGAAGATGTGGAGATCGAAACTCCGATCACAAAAATGACTGCAAAAGAACTGGCAGGAAAGAAACTGGCTGTAGTGCCGATCCTCCGTGCAGGTCTGGGAATGGTAGAAGGTATGCTGGCAATGATCCCGGCTGCAAAAGTAGGACATATCGGTCTGTACCGTGATCCGGAAACTCTGGTGCCGGTAGAATATTACTGCAAACTTCCGGCAGACAGTTCTGAGCGTGATATCTTTGTCGTTGACCCGATGCTGGCAACCGGTGGATCTGCAGAAGCAGCGATCACCATGCTGAAACAGAAAGGTGTAAAAAATATCCGTTTCATGTGTATCATCGCAGCACCGGAAGGTGTGAAGAAACTGCAGGAAGTACACCCGGATGTGGATATCTATATCGGTGCACTGGATGATCATCTGAACGATCACGGCTATATCGTACCGGGTCTTGGGGATGCCGGAGACAGAATTTTCGGAACAAAATAACAGCAGGCAGGAAGGCAACCCCTTGACAAATCAGGGAGTTTCCGATAAAATCCTATCAGCAATAAAATAAAAAGGCGATGAAGGGAATAGTACACAGGCGACAATCAACAGAGAGGAAATCAATGGTGGAAGATTTCTGTGCGGAACGTGTGGAACCGGCCCCGGAGCTGTCTGTGAATAAGCAGACCGCGACTTTGGCGTTAAAAAAGAGTGAAAGAAAGTGAGCAGTCTTCGGGCTGTTAATTAGGGTGGTACCGCCGGATAAGCATCTGGTCCCTTTTTGGGGATCAGATGCTTATTTTGATCTGGAATCCCCTGGAGATAGAGAAATGTACTCTCGGATACAACTGACAAAAATCATCTCGCAAAATCAGGCACAGAAAGATTCCGAGAGTACGTGAAAACAAAAATGGAGGAAATAAAGATGGCAAAAGACAAAAAAATGGTAGAAGCGATCACTTCCATGGAAGAGGATTTCGCACAGTGGTATACCGATGTAGTAAAAAAAGCAGATCTGATTGATTACACCAGTGTAAAAGGATGTATGGCGATCAAACCGGCAGGTTATGCGATCTGGGAAAATATCCAGCATGAACTTGACAGAAGATTCAAAGAGACAGGTGTAGAAAATGTGTATATGCCAATGCTGATTCCGGAAAGCCTTCTGCAGAAAGAAAAAGATCACGTAGAAGGATTTGCACCGGAAGTTGCATGGGTGACACACGGTGGACTTGAACCGCTGCAGGAACGTCTGTGCATCCGCCCGACTTCTGAGACTCTGTTCTGTGATTTTTATGCAAAAGAGATCCAGTCTCACAGAGATCTGCCGAAAGTATATAATCAGTGGTGTTCCGTTATGCGCTGGGAGAAGACAACCCGTCCGTTCCTGCGTTCCAGAGAATTTCTGTGGCAGGAAGGACATACCGCACATGCAACTGCTGAGGAAGCAGAAGAGAGAACCATCCAGATGCTGAATCTGTATGCAGATTTCTGCGAGCAGGTACTGGCAATCCCGGTTATCAAAGGAAGAAAGACAGACAAAGAAAAATTTGCAGGTGCAGAAGCTACTTACACCATCGAATCCCTGATGCATGACGGAAAAGCCCTGCAGTCCGGTACCAGCCATAACTTTGGCGATGGATTTGCAAAGGCATTCGGCATCCAGTATACAGACAAAGAAAATAAATTACAGTATGTACATCAGACATCCTGGGGTATGACAACCCGTATGATCGGTGCGCTGATCATGGTACACGGCGATGACAGCGGACTGAAACTGCCGCCGAGAATCGCACCGGTACAGGCAGTGATTATCCCGATCCAGCAGAGAAAAGAAGGTGTTCTGGAAAAAGCCGCTGAACTGGAAGCTGCACTGAAAGCAGCAGGTATCCGTGTGAAAACAGATGCTACCGACAAGAGCCCGGGATTCAAATTCGCTGAGCAGGAGATGCGTGGTATCCCGGTTCGTATCGAGTGTGGACCGAAGGATATCGAGGCAAATCAGGCAGTTGTTGCAAGAAGAGATACCGGTGAAAAGATCGTTGTCGCTTTACCGGAACTGGCTGAGAAAGTAACAGAAATCCTGGATACAATTCAGACAGATATGCTGGAGAGAGCAAGAGCACACAGAGATGCACATACCTATACAGCAACCACCTACGAAGAGTTTGTAAAGACCATCAACGAAAAACCTGGATTTATCAAAGCTATGTGGTGCGGCGATCAGGCATGTGAGGACAAGATCAAAGAAGATACAGCAGCAACTTCCCGTTGTATCCCATTCAACCAGGAACATCTGGCAGATACCTGTGTATGCTGTGGAAAACCGGCGACAAAGATGGTATACTGGGGCAGAGCATACTAAAAGAAAAAGTGTGGGAACATCAATAAAGGCATACGGCTGTTATCGGTGTTCAGAACGAATAGCATGAAACAGAAAAGGAGTGGATAGAATGCGGTTACAGTTACCGGCAGCAGTAAACATGATTATTGATGTGCTTCAGGCACATGGGTATGAGGGATTTGCAGTGGGTGGCTGTGTCCGGGATTCGGTGTTGAACAGAACGCCGGATGACTGGGACATAACCACATCTGCCACTCCTTATCAGGTGAAAGAACTATTTTCCAAAACCGTGGACACCGGTCTGCAGCATGGAACCGTGACGGTCATGGTACATGGTGTCGGCTATGAAGTGACCACGTACCGGATTGACGGGGAATATGAAGATGGCAGGCATCCGAAAGAGGTACAGTTTACCTCAAATCTGACGGAAGATCTGAAACGTCGTGACTTTACGATCAATGCCATGGCTTACAGCAAAGACCGTGGGCTGATTGATGAATTTGGCGGGATGAATGATCTGCAAAGAAAGATCATCCGCTGTGTGGGAGATCCGTGGCAGCGGTTCGGTGAGGATGCACTGAGGATCCTTCGGGCGGTACGGTTTGCAGCGCAGCTTGGATTTGAGATTGAAGAAAATACCAAAAAGGCAATTGTGGAACTGGCACCGACGCTTTCAAAGATCAGTGCGGAGCGGATCCAGACAGAGACAGTGAAACTATTGATGTCGGATCGTCCGGAGATGTGGAGAAGTGTGTATGATCTTGGCATCACACGGATCATCATGCCGGAGTTCGATGCGATCATGGAAACGCCGCAAAATACCCCGCATCACATGTACAATGTGGGGGAACATACATTAAAGGCGCTGAGCCTGACGGAAAAAGACCGGATCCTGCGTCTGACGATGCTGCTTCACGATATTGGAAAAGCAAGTATGCGGACGACCGATGCAAACGGTGTGGATCATTTTAAAGGGCATGGTCCGGCGGGAAAAGAAATCGCGAAAAAAATTCTTCGCAGACTGAAGTTTGATAACGATACGATCGCACAGGTGACACATCTGATCTACTGGCACGATTATCGACCGGCACCGGAAGAAAAAGCGGTCCGGCGGGCGATCCACAAAGTGGGAGAAGATCTGTTTCCGCTGTTTTTGAAGGTACAGCGGGCGGATAACCTGGCGCAGAGCATGTATCTGAGAGAGGAGAAGCTGGCGCGGATCGACGGTGTGGAAAAACTTTACCATGAGATCATGGAAAAACACCAGTGTGTGTCGCTGAAAACACTGGCAGTGACCGGCAGGGATTTGATCGCAGAAGGAATGAAACCGGGACCGCAGATGGGAGCTGTGCTTCAGGAACTACTGGAGATGGTACTGGATCAGCCAGAGATGAATGAGAAAGAAAAATTGCTTGCCTGGTGGAAAGAACATGGGACTTGTCAAAAGGCAGAGGGTACTTTATAATATAGGGTACTTTAGAAATAAAGAGAAATATAAAGCTTCGGCGAAAACCGGGCAGAAACAATGGATATCAGAAAATCAGGAGGAGACGTTCATGAAGAGAGAAACCGTAATCGTACTCGATTTTGGTGGACAGTACAATCAGTTAATTGCGCGACGCGTACGTGAGTGTAATGTATACTGTGAAATTTATTCTTACAAAACCGATTTGGAAAAAATCAAAGCTATGGAGCCGAAGGGAATTATTTTCACCGGCGGTCCCAACAGTGTATACCTGGAGGATTCTCCTTCTTATGCAAAAGAAATCTATGATCTGGGTATCCCGGTTCTCGGTATCTGCTATGGTTCTCAGCTGATGATGCACCAGCTGGGCGGAAAAGTGTGCAAGGCGCCGGTTCGTGAATATGGTAAGATCGAAGTAACCGTAGATCAGTCTTCTGCATTATTTGAAAATGTATCCGAAAAGACCATCTGCTGGATGAGTCATAACGATTATATCGAGCAGGCAGCGCCTGGATTCAAGATCATTGCTCATACACCGGACTGTCCGGTAGCAGCAGTGGAAAATGTAGAAAAGAAACTGTATGCAACTCAGTTCCATCCGGAAGTTCTTCATACAAAAGAAGGAAAACAGATGCTGGCAAATTTCGTATTTAACGTATGTGGTTGTGCCGGCAGCTGGAAGATGGATTCTTTCGTAGAAGAGTCTATCAAGGCGATCCGTGAAAAAGTCGGTGACGGTAAAGTATTGTGTGCACTGTCCGGCGGTGTGGATTCTTCCGTGGCAGCTGTTCTGTTATCCAAAGCAGTTGGCGATCAGCTGACCTGTGTATTCGTAGACCATGGTCTTCTGAGAAAGAACGAAGGCGATGAAGTAGAGGCGGTCTTCGGTCCGGACGGCAATTATAACCTGAACTTTATCCGGGTCAACGCACAGGAACGTTTCTATGAGAAACTGAAAGGCGTGGAAGAACCGGAAGCAAAGCGAAAAATTATCGGTGAGGAATTCATTCGTGTATTTGAAGAAGAAGCAAAGAAAATCGGAGCTGTGGACTTCCTGGTACAGGGAACTATCTATCCGGATGTTGTAGAAAGTGGTGTTGGCGGAGAATCCACCGTAATCAAATCTCATCACAACGTAGGTGGTCTGCCGGAGCATGTAGATTTCAAAGAAATCATCGAGCCTCTGCGTGACCTGTTCAAAGACGAAGTAAGAAAAGCCGGTCTGGAACTTGGCATTCCGGATTACCTGGTATTCCGTCAGCCATTCCCTGGTCCTGGGCTCGGTATCCGTATCATCGGCGATGTAACCGCAGAAAAAGTACAGATGGTACAGGATGCAGATGCCATCTGGCGTGAAGAAATCGCCAAAGCTGGCTTGGACAAAGAAGTAAACCAGTACTTCGCAGCGCTGACCAACATGCGTTCCGTAGGTGTTATGGGTGATGAAAGAACATACGACTACGCCATCGCACTGCGTGCAGTAACCACCACAGACTTCATGACTGCAGAAAGCGCTGAGATTCCGTGGGATGTCATCGGAAGAACAACCAGCAGAATTGTAAATGAAGTGAAGCATGTAAATAGAGTAATGTACGATTGCACGGGGAAACCGCCGGCAACGATTGAGTTTGAATAGTTGAAGCTGATATTTCAGGGCAAACAGTTTTATCCAGTTTCAGGGCAAAACTTTCAGCCAGTGAAATAACAAAAATCATGTGAAAACATGAAATGCAATTTAGAATAAAGAATGACCTTGATGGTCTGGAATTTCCAGACTGTCAGGGTCTTTTTTCTTATCTGGCAGCAGTTTTCTAGGATTTGAAAAGTGGAGAAAAGCCTTATTTTAAGGGATTTTAGAGGTCTGGAAAGTGACATAAAATTTTAATTTTATGAGGAAGATTACGATTGCAGAATATTCTATTCTGGCTGACAGAAAAATATTATTTGATTGAATGTCGGGTAGGTAATTTCATAAATCTGAGAAAGGGTAACAGGATAAAAACTTTGCCCCAAAAAAGAATGAAAAAGATTGCCCTATGACATAGAGTATTTGCTATTATCCGTTTTTGGGAAACTCATAAATCAAATAAAAACCTCTGAAAACCCAGTAAAATCAATACTTTTAAGCAATTTCCCATTTCCCCAGAAAGAATGTTTTGGGAAGAAAAATCCCCAGAAATACGTTTTTGGGAGATTTAATCTGTTTTTGGGAACATTTTTGGGAAAACAAACCCCATTTTGGGAAGATAAAATGCTTTTGGGAATTGTCAAATATCAGGAGGTGCTGCTATGCGTAAGAAAGGTTACAAAGGAAGATGTGAAAAAAAGGATTTAGGTAAGAGTCAGGAAGTATGCAGAACATACGATGCAATACAATCCAAATATGCAGATATTCTTCAGAATGACAACGACATACAGGTAATCAGATGCAATGTGTTGTTAGACGGTTTATCAGAAGGAGCTTATACCTCAGACTTTGTTTGTGTCAAAGCAGATGGAGATTTGATGGTCAGGGAATGTGTTTTTAGAAAGTTTCTCACAAAGCCTATGACAGTAAAGCTTCTGGATGCTTCAAGAGATTACTGGTTAAATCATGGTGTATCAGATTGGGGGATGGTTATTGATGAAGAATAATACTTTTCAGAATAAAGACTTACAGAAGAATAGATTACAAAAGAATATCACAAAGAATCAATTATTACAGAATGATACTCAGCTTATAAGAGTTCTGGATATGGAAGCCGACAGAGTATTTATCATTGATTGTATCAAAAGAACTATGCCAGTCTGGACAGATGCGGAATCTATAAATGAATATCTTCCATGTTCTGAAGATACATTACAGGAAATCACAAATATATTTCTGATTGACCTTGATAATGTGGATTCAGAGAGCAGAAAGACAGCATATGAAAGATATACAATGATTGCCCCTCTGCTGCCTTTTGTATCAGACCTGAAGAAACGAAAAGAACTGATAAACAGCCTTGCAAATATGAACTCAGTCAGCAAACAGACAATCAGATACTATCTCTGCTTATATCTGGTTTATCAGAATATAGCTATACTTATATCAAAGCAGAGAGCGAAAGAAAGCGTTTTATCTCAGGATGAGAAGAATATGAGGTGGGCTTTAAACAAGTTCTTTTATACCAAGCACAAGAACAGTTTGCCTGTGGCATATACGCTATTATTGAAAGAAAAATATTGTGATTCACTGGGGAATCTGCTGCCTGAATATCCTTCATTTTACCAGTTCCGATACTTCTACAGAAGAACAAAAAAGATGCAGACCTATTATATTTCCAGAGATGGACTAAAGGACTACCAGAAGAACAACAGACCATTGTTAGGGGATGGAATACAGGAATATGCTTCATCTATAGGAATGGGAATGTTAGATGCAACTGTGTGTGATATTTACCTTGTTAATGAAGCTGGTAATCTGGTAGGCAGACCGATATTAACAGCTTGTATAGATGCCTATAGTTCTCTGTGTTGTGGTTATTCCCTATCATGGGAAGGTGGTGTGTATTCCCTAAGAGGATTGATGTTAAATATCATTTCAGATAAACAGAAGTGGTGCAGTCAGTATGGTATCAGCATAGAGAAATCACAATGGGATGCAGATAAACTCCCAGCAATTTTTGTAACTGATATGGGTTCTGAATATAAATCTGAGAACTTTGAACAGATAACAGAACTAGGAGTAACTGTGGTAAATCTTCCATCCTACAGACCAGAGCTGAAAGGAGCTGTGGAGAAATTCTTTGATTTAGTACAGAACACCTATAAGCCACACCTGAAAGGGAAAGGTGTAATAGAGCCAGATTATCAAGAGAGAGGTTCACATGATTACAGAAAAGATGCTTGCCTTACTATGGCAGATTTTGAAAAGGTCATTCTTCGATGTATCATTTATTACAACTCACAGAGGATTATAGAAAATTTCCCATATACTGAAGGTATGATACAGAATCAGATTCAGCCTTTTGCAAGTAATATCTGGGAATGGGGAAAGACACAGACAGGGGCTAATTTGATTACAGTTGATAAAGAACAGATTGTATTGACCCTTCTTCCAAGGACTACAGGTAAGTTCTCCAGATTTGGACTCAGAGTAAACAAAATGCGATATAAACATGAGAATTTCACAGAAAAATATCTTGCTGGTGGAGAGGTAACAGTTGCCTATAATCCAGATGATGTATCAGCGGTATGGTTGATTGACAATGGTTCTTATATCCGATTTGACTTAATAGAAAGCCGATATAAGGGCAAGGAATTATCAGATGTAGAAATAATGCAGAAAGGTCAGAAAGAGCTTGTAAAGGTTGCTACAGCGGATAATATACAGGCACAGATTAACCTTGCACAGTCTATAGAAATCATAGCTGCATCTGTAAATAACCCTGATAAGGTCAATGTAAAATCTATCAGGAATACCAGACAGAGGGAGCAGACAAAGAACCATATTGATTATATTAGGGGGATTGAAGCATGATGGACTTTACAACAAAACTTCCAGAAATGAAATCAGGGAATGAGCTTATATCTGCATTATCTATCATTCCTGAATATGATGAAACCATATGCCAGCAGAACCAAGCAGTTAGATTGATGGCATTATCAGACCTGTACCAGATATACATTCCTTCTCAGATGAGCCTTGAAATCTACAGTAAATTATACCTTGCTTTGCTTCGTTCCATGCAGAAAAAGGGAACACAGATGGCAATAAAACAAAGATATGAGAACTACAAAGCAATACAGCAACAGTCCTATAGCGGTATTCTGGGAGGTTCTGATTCATTTACGATTATTGGTACTTCAGGTATCGGGAAATCCTCTGCCATCAGTAGAGCTATATCCCTGATTACTGAAAACAGAATCATAGAAACAGACAAGCCATATATAAAGATTATCCCATGCTTGATTGTACAATGTCCGTTTGATTCTTCAGTAAAAGGAATGTTATTTGAAATTCTCAGGAAAGTTGATGAAACACTGGGAAGTAATTATTATCAGTATGCACTTAAAGCAAGAGCAACAACAGATATGTTAATTGGTTCGGTGGCACAGGTGGCTTTAAATCATATTGGGATGCTGGTTGTGGATGAGATACAAAATGTTGTGAATAGTAAGAATGGAAAAAGCCTGATAGGTGCATTGACTCAGCTCATCAATAATTCAGGTATTTCTATTTGCATGGTGGGTACTCCTGAAAGCACAGTATTTTTTGAACAGGCTATGCAGCTTGCAAGGCGGTCTGTAGGACTACAATATACAACTATGAATTATGATGATTATTTCCAGAGCTTTTGCAAGATTATTTTTAAATATCAATTTTTAAAAAATCGAACAGAGATAACCGCTGCTATCACAGAATGGTTATATGAACATTCCGCTGGTGTCGTTTCTGTTGTGGTATCTCTGATTCACGATGCACAGGAAATAGCAATTCTCACAGGGAAAGAGGTTTTAAATCTGGATACCCTGAATGAAGCATACCAGCAAAGGTTATCGTTGCTTCATGGATATATACAACCTTCAGTAATTCAGAATAAACCGACAACCAGAAAGAAAAAGACTGCTACCAGTCTGACCATGAATCAGTCAGAGGAAAAGATAAAAGAAGATAATTGCTCTATTGCTGTCATTGCAGAGAAGGCAAAAACAGAGAATTTAGATGTCGTGGCACTTCTGAAAACTGTGTATAAGGTCGTGGAGGTGGCAATATGACAATGTATCTTCCAGAGATTTATCACGATGAGCTGGTATATAGTTGGTTAGCAAGATATTACATACAGACAGGATATGTCAGATATACTTTTGTAGCAGAAGAATTATTTCAGAGTAAAACTGTCAGACCAGATATAGAATTTGTGAATCAATATACCGCTCCAATGTTACAGGCTATTACTGAAAAAATGCCGATGTCAGAGACAATAGAAAATCATACCATGTTTCCGTATTATGGTAGATTCTTGCAAAAAGAGCGTAGAAATCAGGCATATACAGCGATGATACAGACCAAAGGAAATTATCATAATCTGCTGCCGATGCCGAAAAGAAAAGGTAATACGGACAGATATTTGAGGTATTGTCCTGTATGTGCAGAGAATGACCGTAAACAATATGGAGAAGCATACTGGCACAGGATACACCAATTACAAGGGGTTAAAATTTGTTCGCAGCATAGATGTTATTTGGTGGATAGTCATGTGCAAATAAGCGGTAAAGCAAGCCCGACACTGATAGCAGCAGAAACAATTATTCCTGAAAAATATGAAAATCTTTTATTATGTCAGAATGATATAGAATATCAACTTGCTGATTATGTAACAGTGTTTTTTCAATCAAAACTTGATTTGGATAGTGATATTACAGTAGGGAAATTCCTTCATTCCAGAATGGAAAATACCCCTTACAGGTCAGTCAGAGGGGAAAAAAGAAATATATCACTGCTCCATGCAGATTTTCAGGAATATTATAAAAAACTGCCTGATAACAATTTATCTGAATTGTGGCAAATTCAGAAGGTGCTGACAGATGATAGAATAAATCTGTATGAGGTATGTATGCTTGCCATGTTCTTAAATGTATCGGTAGCGGATTTGGCAAGGATGAAATTACCTGAACAGACTCAGGAACAGCGATTTGATGAGCAAATATATCTGTTGCATGAGCAAGGCTTAAAATATCCTGAGATTGCAAGGCGGTTAGGGGCTTCTTATGATACGGTAAAGGCAATTGGAGGACAACGGTATAAGAAATATCATAAAGAATCAAGTAAAGTATTGAAATGTGGTATAAAGGCTTATGACTGGCAGCAGATAGATAAAGATACACTTCCATTTGTCAGAGATGCTATTAGAAAGCTACAGGGAAATGAAAAGAACAGACCCAAGAAAGTGACCGTATTTGCAATAGAAAAGCTACTACACTTACCAAGTAAAAGAATTGCAACATATCTTCCGAAGTGTAAAGCAGAAATAGAAAAGCATTATGAAACACAGGAAGAATACTGGGCTAGAGAGGTTGTGTGGGCTGTTAAGTGTATTCTGAGGGAAGGAAATACATTGAACTGGAAACATATTAGAAATTTGACCAATATGAGAAAACGGGATTTAATGAAGTGTGTTCCGTATCTGCCCAAATATATAGATATGGATATGGTAGACAAAATTAAAATATTAATTTGAAAAATAATGGCTATGGAAACTGCTCCATAGCCTGAATTTATTTCTGATTCTTTTCTGACAGTGAGTAGACAAGAGAACGAACAAGACTTTTATCGTGTTCTGATAGATTGGAAATATCTAAAGATTCATTCTTTTCTAATCCAAGCAGATAATCTGTACTAACGTGAAGAGTTCGTGCCAATTTTATTATGATTTCAGGGGACGGGATTCTATCGCCAACCTCATAAAAAGATATGATACTGTTCTGCGTACCGATTAATTCAGCAAGTTGTTTTTGCGTAAGATTTTTCTGCTTTCGTAGGGATTTTAGTCTTTGTCCAAATTCTATCATATTGTCAACTCCATTCCACGTTATTGTATAAAGTTAAGTTTAATAAATGGTGGAATGAAATATACAAATCTGTAGAATTATGATATAATCCAAGGAGAAAAATCTTCAGATTGGAGGGCAATATTATGTTGAGTCCACAAGAGGTTATGGAGAAATACCCAGAAGAAGTTAATGAGTTTTTCAAGGTTTTATTTGCATTATCCGATGAACAGACCGCAGCAATGGACAAAGTAATTCCTATGACACAAGAGCTTTTTGAATCGTGTTTTGAGAAACTTATGTCTGTTGATGCAATACGTTCATGTATGAAACTTATGGAGGAGTATCCAGAGTTCACAGATACAATGACAGAGAATATTATGAATGAGCTGGATTTGACAGAAGAAGATTTTCAACCTCTGTCTGAAGAAGAATCAAGAGCTGGATTACAGGCACTTAAAGAAAGGATTGCCAGAGAAACAGGGGCAGCAGTCTGAGAAAGGAAATTTATGAAAAGAAAAATACTAATAGGTGTTATTGTAATTATAGCTATCGGAGCAGTTGTCGCATTTCCTAAAATTAATGGACAAATGAAATTTAATAAAGCAATAGAATTGATAGGAACAGGAACATTATCTGGATGCACAGAAGGAGTAAAGTATTTTTCTGAAATAAAGGAATTAAAAGAGAAACAGATTATTGACTTTTCAATTAAATTTGTGAATGAATCATGTGATAATCATGATATGGACTCTGCTGATAGTTATATAAGGGCAGTAAGAAATTCTGATATATTATCTGATGAAATATTGGAAGAATTAAACAACAGAATAGGATATGCTGAAGCAGAGGAATTGGATAAAAATAATCAATATATGGATGCCTACTATGCTTATACAAAATTAGGAAATTATGAGGATAGTGAAAACAAGGCATCTAATATATTCGATAATCAGAAAGATATTTTTTATGAAGAAGCAGTAGAAAATTTCAATTCTGGGATAAGAGAAGATGTTATGCTATCTAAAGTTCAGTTTGAAAAACTGGATGGGTATGAAGATTCGAATGAATATTTGAAAATGTATGATTTTTTAAATGAAATTATTGGTACATATTCATATAAATCGACAGTCGGAAGTACAACATTTGCAGACGAAAAATATTCGATTGATTATGGAAGCGTTGAATACACTGGGAAAGCGTCTGAAATTTTGAGTTCAAAAGCAACTGTAATTAGTATCGACAATGAGTTGTATTTGCTCAGTAATTTCTATGACAATAAAAATTCAGGAGAAGTATTTTCACTAGAAAATGGAAAAGTTCATTTTAGATATGCAGATATAGATGAAAGCAATAATTATCATTTAAGTAGTTCGTTAAAGACAGACAAGATATTGAAAAGAGAATCTGTAATTTCTGAAGAAATTAAAAATCCTTCAGTAGGTATGACTGCTGATGAAGTGAAGCAATCTACATGGGGCGAGCCTGAGAAGATTAATAAATCAACGTATTCTTGGGGAACAAGTGAACAATGGTGTTATTCGGGATATAGGTATGTATATTTAGATAACGGAATTGTTACATCTATTCAAGAGTAAAGGGGAATACCATTACGGCATTCCCCGATATGTGTGTCTTAGTGGGAAAATTATTTATTCTTCATCTCGACCGTAAATATCAAAGGTAACACTTCCTGTATAGGTAGCTGCTCCATGGTATGTAGTATAATTTGATTCTTCAGGAACATAATTTAAAATCAAAGCTCCACCAGTGTTTTTTGATTTAGTTGAATGAAAGGTTGCTACTTCAAGGGATGAGTTACCGTCAGAACTATAAAAAAGTGGATTAAATGAAGAATCTGTTGCGGATAATGTATAATAGTAATTACTATTAACTGTATTATACAAACGTATGTATTGATTCTTTCCAGTAACAGAGCTGTCATCGTTAAATGATGAAGGCGATAAATCAACATGAACAACATAAGAAGGTGTCAAGTGATAATTGTCTGCTATTTCAACATAAATAGCTTTGGAATTTTCGTTGTGTAAAATTTCCATTGAAGATGGAATAAGAATTTCATAAATATTTTCTTCCGCTGACGCTGGAGCTTCATAAGTGATTGTAGTTGTTTGCTGTGAATCTGCTGCATATACAGATATTATTGTTGCTGACAAAAGTAATGATGCTAGAAAAAAAGCTACATATAAATGTAAATGTCGTTTATTCATTAAGTGTATCCTCCACGATTAGATTAAATTTTAAACTTGACCCATTTAAAGACGAGCCATTTCTGGAAAAGCAATCGTATTTCATTACTGCCTTGTAAGTGCCAGCTTCCAAGGGCTGATTAAGTGTGATATTGTAAATTGCTTTTCCGTTTTGGATTAACTGTGATTTCCAGAGTTCTGTTCCATCTTCAAGGGATAATGTGAGCTGGAAGTCACAGTTTTTATTTTTCTCAGGATTATAGAAATTTACTTCCTGTTCTTCTGAATTTGCTACCATGGTAAGAGTATCCCAGCATGGAATAGCAATATTATCAGCGATTTCTTCAGAGGGCTGAGAATCATCGCTATTCACTTTTATACCTTCTGCATTGTTGTCATATGTTCGGTCAGGGGATTTGTTGAGAAGATTAGAAATGAAAATGCCTGCTGCCAGACCCAGAGCAATCATAATGATACATATAAGTATAATCAGGAAAGGTTTCTTTTTCTGAGATTTTTCGTTTTGTTCCGCTGCCATGTTCCACCTTCTTTCTATGCGGTATTTGAAAATGTTTATACTTGTTATAAGACACACACGTTGTTTATTATATCGAAAATACAAGGATATAGACAACAAGAAAAATTGTAAATAAGCCTATTTTTATCAGGTTGGGAATAGATTACTCAGGTGGACAGGCAGCCGAAGCCCATAAATGATTTTTATTTGTAAATATGCCCTATGGGGTAGGGAAGTGGATATAAATTTTCTGAGGGAATAAGAAAAGGAGAGCAACACATTTTCGGTCACTCTCCTGAGTTTAAATATTAATTTTTAATTTTCTTTCAGCTCTGCCTTGTATTTATAGAAGGTATTTCTTGCAATTCCAAGCAACTTGATACAATCAGTATCGTTTAATGTTCCGTGAAAATCTTTTGAATATGTCAGAATCTTTTCTTTTGTAACAATGGATTTTTGTGTGGTTAATTTTGTACCTTTCTTCAATCCTATCTGTTTACCAGCTAAACGAGCGGTTTCAATGCCTTCTTTTGTTCGCTGGTGTAAATCAGTAACTTCCTTTTCTGCCTGTTCAAATGCCTGTCGTATCTGTTTTGTTGCCAATAGCTTAATGACCTTGTTAGTGGCTTCAATATAAATATCGGCTATTTCATTGCCTGTCGTGTCAATACTCTCTGTTATTGCCTTACGGTATGTATCAGTGTCAATGAAATGTTCTTTGATGAACACTAAATTGATACCCTTATCAAATAATTCCAGATACAGTTGAATACCGCTGTCTGCATCTCTGCTCATTCTGCTGACTGAATCAAATACAATAGTATCTCCAGTCCTTACAATCTTTAATAACTGCTGCCATTTCTTACGACTCAGCGTTTTTGTACCTGTAAATACTTCCTGATAAATAATTGCGGTCGGGTATTCATTCTTTATATTTCTTATCTGTCTGTCAATGTTCTGTTTTGATGTGCTGATTCTGCAATATCCATAGATTTTATTTTTATTCATAGTCGGATTCCTTTCTGTAAAATGTATCAAAACAAGCGGTCGTTTCTTTAAAGCTGTTAAAACTAGGGTAATATGTTATGATTTTTACTTGTTTTGATACAGCGTTTCTTTTGATACAGATATAAGAGGGAGAATCAATCCCCCTCTCTGTGTGTTATGCCTGAATAAATTTTTCGTTGCAATCGCCACAAACGATATTAAGTATTTTTGTACTTCTTACGATTGCACCACAACAAGGGCATATCCATTTTATTGAGTTTCCTTTTTTCGGTGCTGTTGGTTTAACTGGTGTACCGTTTCCGTTTTTTCCAGTTCCCACACCTGTAAAAGTAAAACCTGTATTTCTGCTAATCAATACCTCTTGTAAATCGTTATTGATGCAGAAGTTGATTGTTTCTTCAGAAGGTGTTGTGATTGTCCAGCCGTATTTATCGTGTCTTTCAATTATCAACTCTCTTTCCTCTGCCAGAGCCTTGAATTTTTTATTGTGGTAAACACCCTTATTAGATGTATCTTTGATACCATTCTGCATAGCATACAAGTGACAACCTTCGTGAATCAATGTTGCTACTATGTTTTCTATCGGTCTGTTGAGGTAATCAGCACCAATATTTAATTCATAGCTTGCTTTTCCTGATTCTGTTTTCCAGACTTTAGATGTTGTTACATGACCGTAAGCCCCGACCGTACTCTGAATTGTTATCGTAGGCATTTCCAGTTCATTGTCAAAGTATTCTGAGTTAATAAGCTTAAAAACTTTGTTGAGATATTGTGTCACTCTGTTGTAGCTTGTTAATTCTTTCATTGTGTACCCTCACTTTCATATTAAAATTAATTGTTTAACCTAGTCTTGTTTCTGTTGTGATTATAACATGGGTACATGTTTAAAATCAATAACATGGGTACATATAAAATGTAGAAAATATGGGTACATATTTGTGTAAAACATCAATAGAAATAAATATGGGTACATGTTACAATGAGGAGTGAAAAATCGGAACTGTAAAGAAATGATTTCATAATAGCAAGAAAGAGGGGAAAGGCAGTAATGACTTACGATGAAATGAAAAAGATGTTAGGAAATGGTTTTAATCAGAAAGATACTATAGAAGTATTGCAGATGCTTCAGGGGAAGCGATTAAAGGTCTTTATTGATGCATATAAGGAGAAGCCTTTTATGCTGCTGTGTCGCAGTCGAAATAATAAAGTAGAGGTTGCAATAAAGGACAATCGTATTCAGATTCAAAATCAGGATAAATATAATACAATGCTTTTGAATGTTCCGTTTGATGAGATTCAGAATTTTATGATGAATATTCAGGAAGGATACTCAAAGAAATGTATGTCTAAAATATATAGATTGTTTTTTGAACTGGTATCTGACAGTTGTATAAAGTATGATATTCATTTATTTGAATATGATTCATAACCATGAAACCGCCGGTATTTAGGCGGTTTTATTGAAAACTCAGTAAATTGACAAAAATGGGTACATGTTATAAGATTGACCTATAGAATTTATGGAGGTGTGAACATGACAGAGAATGAAAAATACCTGAAGCAGTTGGCAACAAATGATAAATATTTGAAGCAGCTTGATGATATAAAGATTCGAGTACCCAAGGGATACAGAGAAGTGATAAAAAAATATGCTGCAAGTCAGAATCTATCAGTAAATCAATTAGTAATCAGGGCTATTCAGGCAGATGCACAGCAACATGGGATAGAACTAGAAGTTCCTTCTGGGATGAGAGAGGTTAAAAGCGAAACAAGCAATTAAGGTTATACATTATAGCAGCGGTTTTAAATATTAATTTTTAAAAGTAGAGTCATTGTACTGGAGGTGTGGGGATATGTTTCTTAATATACTGGGAGCTGTGGCAGCAGTCCTGACAGGTAAAGAGCTGATACAGGAAAAGTGTACACCAGTGATACCAGCGGAGAACTGGCAGAACAGGGAGTTGATACAGAAAGACATATTAAATCCTGATTGCAGTAATAACCAGTTCATGAAGAATCTTGCTAATGGTAAGTACAGAAAAACAGAACAGATAACAGAACCACATAGGGATAGTGCTGGTAACATTATCATTGATAATACAGTATTGTTTTGGGAGGATGTAAACTCACATCAATATTCTACAACTCAGATAGAGCGATTCAAGCAATCAGGGAGATATAATCTGACTGCTGAAGAATCACAGATGCAGAGGGAGCAGCAGAAAAGAAGGCGATACAAAGACTTGAATAGTAAAATAATTGCAACAGGTAATAATACATTTACAAGAGTATTTCTGGATACAGATGGTAAATGGCGGTATTATGATTCTGAAATTGAATGTATATATGTTTAAGAATTAAGAAATGGCGGTTGTATTCCGATTATGGTTCACAACCGCTATTTTTTTGCCAACGGTAGAAAAGGTAAAAGTATTTGTTTTAAGGCAGAATATTTTGTGACGGACAGTGGCAACGGTAGGAAACCTTAGAATAAGGTTGTTTACTGTGATTTATAGCGTAATATACAGAAATATAAATTCATGTTGTTTGTATGTAGTTGAAAGAAGGCTAAAAAACAAGGCTGTTTATAGGTTGAATTTTGGAATGTCCGTTGGTTTTACCGTTAAAGTATGTTGTTAAAATACTGCTGCCATGTAGATGGATGTAAGGGAAAAAGCTTTAAAATAAGTATTTGAAAATTACTTGATAATGGTTTGTGGTTGGAAAATTTGATGGAAAGTAGCAAAATAAAAAACGGTGTCAGAAATTAAGGTGCAAACGGAAAATATCATAATATTTCGGTGTGTCCGTAGTTCCTAAAATCAAGAAAAAAGTTGTAAAATAAATATAGAGGGATGCGGTAGTTCCTAAAATCAAAGAAAAATCCGTATAATAATAGTAGGATTCTTTGTACCGATAATGTGAAAGGAGTAAAACAACAGAACAGGTACAAGATTTGTACCAGCTTTTAATAAAAACTATATAGAAGAAAGGAATGTGATTTAATGGAACACGCACAACTGGATTGTGGCATAGATATAAAAGATGTTCTGGATACAGAACGTCATATGACTGATAGCCCATATCAAAATATAGCACTATTGGTTGCTAGGCAAGAGTTTAATGAAAATATTTTGACAGATATTTTTATGATACGACTTGCAGAAAAATTATATTTTGCAAAAAAGCGTTTAGAAATGGATGCTGAAGAAAAAGCAGATTTTTGTAGAATAGATAATGAAGATAGATTACCCAATTATGAAGAAATTCATGTTAAACAAAAATATAAAAATTATGCGAGCTTATGTAGATTTTTAAATGAGCCTGATAAATTAACTGGGAAGCAGAGAACGAAACAAATAGAACGTTTCAAGAGATGTTTTAATTGGAAAAAAACAGGAAGTGGACAGGAAATTGTTATCACACAAAAATATAGTAAACCAAAACCAGAAAAGCTAAGAGGTTCAGGAAATGCCATCTATATAAAACATATTGAATATTTACTACTGGCATATCTTTATCATTGTAAGGAAAATACAGCTCAAATGTCATTGACAGATATGATAATTCAATTTGGAATGGTAAAGTGTGCTTATCCTCAACTGAAGCAGCGGTTATATGAGATGGAAGATTTTAATTTTGAAGATTGTGCTGTAAAAGATTTTGTTCAGGACACACAGAACATATCATATCAGTTGATAGATAGAACATTAAAAAGTTTATGTGACAGAAGGCTGATTACATGCGAAAAAATAATTTTGGTTGATAATAAAGAAGCTACTTTAAAGCAAAAGGACATCATTCGTCATACAGAATTAGTGTTGTTAAAAAAGTTCGGGTTGAAAAAAATATCACAGGTGCATATGCAACCAGATATTCAAAGGAAGTTTTATGCAGAAAGAAATAAACTTTTACAGGAAGAACATGGATGGAAGTATATACAGACTAAATATCAATTAAAATCAAAGCAAGAAGATATTTTATATGGAATACAAGGAATTACACAGGAAATAAAGCGAGAGTTAGCAGAATTATTTAAGATGAGAATGTATCATGAGTACGATAAGAAAAAGCAGAAATATTATAATGAAATAGTTGATTTTTCAAGATTATTTGATGAGAGTGAGGATAGTGATAATGAAACGAATATAGCTTGTCATGATATTATGGCAGATGTAAAATCAGCCAATAAACAAAAATATTTAGATAAATACGAGGAAATGATAAGAAAATATATTGGATAATAAAAACTTGTCACCATTAGCAAATAAAGAGAAAAACGCATATATTATTATTTGCTATAGGTGACAAGTTTTTTAGAAGAGCTATTTTTCCGTATGAGCGATAGCGAATAGGAAAAGACAAACAACCGTAGGTTGTGCGTCAGTAGATGGAAAATAATGTGTTACCCCCACTTTACCTGTAGTTTCGCTATCGCTCAACCACAGGTCGCCCCCTAGAAGGGGCTAAAGTATGGGCTATCGCCCATGTTTGGATTATTTTTAAAACACTTTTTAATACAGATAAAACAAAATTCTGATTGCAAAAAGTTAATGTCCTGTCTATAATATAGAAAACAAGGTTATTCTCTATATTTCAGGGCAAACAGTTTTATCCAGTTTCAGGGCAAAACTTTCAGCCAGTGAAATAACAAAAATCATGTGAAAACATGAAATGCAATTTAGAATAAAGAATGACCTTGATGGTCTGGAATTTCCAGACTGTCAGGGTCTTTTTTCTTATCTGGCAGCAGTTTTCTAGGATTTGAAAAGTGGAGAAAAGCCTTATTTTAAGGGATTTTAGAGGTCTGGAAAGTGACATAAAATTTTAATTTTATGAGGAAGATTACGATTGCAGAATATTCTATTCTGGCTGACAGAAAAATATTATTTGATTGAATGTCGGGTAGGTAATTTCATAAATCTGAGAAAGGGTAACAGGATAAAAACTTTGCCCCAAAAAAGAATGAAAAAGATTGCCCTATGACAGCTGAGCTGTAAAGCCTTTGTTTACAAGGGTTTTACAGCTTTTCCTTTATAGGATTGCATTTTCACTGCATTATTTTTCTTCAACTGTTCTGTGATAGATTGCTGTATGCTGATTGCTGGTGTAATCGGCAACACTGGTTGTT
>ERZ1673722.231-NODE-231-length-79773-cov-18.049675_pt1 | contig 79773 bp, 64 predicted proteins | sample MGYA00580222_ERZ1673722 | MGnify/ENA primary metagenome ERZ1673722 (study PRJEB41218, sample SAMN15661750) | gut metagenome | host: Homo sapiens | place: Canada: London | collected 2015-08-20/2019-03-30 | study: EMG produced TPA metagenomics assembly of... | reverse complement strand
AGGTTATATGTAATCGTTACGTAAATATACTTTCCGACGGTTCCGGTGTTTGGAACGAGGAATACAAGCACACATGCTACTGCAATCGGTATCGCCAGCCATAACAGCCATGGTCTTGCCTTTCCGTATTTCGTTTTGACACGGTCCATGACGTAACCCATCAGCATGTCGGTGACACCGTCTGCGAAGCGGGAAAACATCATAATACTTCCGATGATCGCTGCGTTTAATCCCAGTGCATCGGTGTAGAAATACGCTACAAATGTGGATGTCAGCACAAGGATCAGGTTACTGGCCAGGTCTCCGCATCCGTAACTGATCTTTTCTTTCGTGCTGATCTTTTCGGTAAAGCTCTGCTTTGCCGAAACTTGTTCTTTTGCTGCCATTGTTCTATCCTCCCATACATTTTTGAGGCTGCGGATGAATCTCCTTCTCTCTTCCGCCCTCTTTGTGGCCGTACCATGCGCCTACGACCTTTGTTCTGTTTCTCAGTATAGGGATTTTTGAGGCAATTTTCTACTCACTTTCCACACGCTGTTTCTCATTTTCTTGTCTTTTTCTGTTTTATTATTATGTTTTCATATTTTTTAGTGCAATTATCGATGATGATTCAGGCAAATTATCTCTATACATGCAACCTCATGTACCTTCAAATGTTCCTGAACAGAAAGAATCTGTTCCTCTCCCACTATTTCCCGCCAGACACGGTACTCCGGATCCGCACTGTGGCATACCATTTCCTTTTCTTCCGATGTCATTGCCTCCGGTGCGCCCATTGCCGCCCAGCAGTCATATGGACTGCCCTGTTCCCGCGTAATCTTGTAGCACTGGATACGGTATTCTCCCCTTGGTACTTTCCGGAGCTGCACAGAAAATGTCAGATTTTCCCTCGCCTGAAAAACACGATAGCGATTTGTCCGTGAAATGTTGACAGTATGGCGATGGCGGTACAGCATGTCGTAATGTACATAATTGTAGAGATAAATCTGTATTCTCTCTTCTCTTTCTTCGTTACTGATAAAATACCCCTTCCCCGATGCAACAAGACGCGTCCCCATTTTTCCGAGAAGTTTTGCCGCACCATAAACCGCTTTTGGTATCCCGTCATCTGTAAACATTCCGAATCCTCCATGAAAAGAATCGCGCACCGGAAAGATCTCGTCCACAATTACCGGCGTTCCCTGAAATCCCATTTTCTGCAGTCTCTTTCTGATTTTCCGAAGATAGTTTTGCAAATAATCCATATCCCGGCTGACTGCAAAGTCAAAGCTTTCACTATTGACAATCAGGTTCAGGTCTTCCTGCTCTTCCCATGGCATAACTGTGCCAAAGCTGCGTACTCCGTAAATCTCCGGAAAACAGCCCGCCTCCTCCATTTTCAAAAGCAGCTCTTTTATCCCATGTTCTCCCAGCGTTCCACAAGAAAGACAGGTCAGAAAATCCGGGCAGTTTTTTTTAACCGAATCAAGTAAGTCCCCTGCTTCCATTGCGAAAAGCAATAAGCAGTGGGTTGGGACTTGCTTGTATCAGGAGTGGTACAAGCCACTCCTGATAAGCTGCGAAGCAGCTATTCGGTTATGAGCAAGTAGCGAAGCGGATTGCGAATATCCGCTTGACTTCTCTATCTGCGAAAAAACTGCGGTTCCGCAAAGCATATGCATCCGCAGAACCGCAGTTTTTGTTTTAGTTTTTTGTCTATTTATTTACTTTCAGCACCAGACACTGATACGGCTGCAGACGGATCGTTTCCTCGCCTGCCTCGCAGGTGTCATAGTTATTCAGAAGTACTTCTTCGATTGTATCTGTAAATGGCAATGTAATGCCATCCGCAAGAGAAGTAGTAAGGATCAGAATATTATTCTTCTCATCCTTCCTGCGGTACGCCAGAACACCGCTTACCGTCTCGTATTCCGGAATCAGCATTCCGTAGAGGAAGGTTTCTTCCAGATCTTCACGTCGTCTTACTGCCACCATTTTGCGGTAAAACCACAGCAGGGAATCAGGATCTTTTTCCTCGGCCTCATAGTTCAGTTCCGTATAGTTTTTATTCACCGGGAACCACGGTGTACCTGTTGTGAATCCCGCCTCAGCAGATGCATCCCACTGCATCGGAGTTCGGCTGTGCTCGCGGCTCTCGCGGTTGATCTGCTCGAGCGCTTCCGCATCCGTTTTTCCTTCGGCAATCAGGCGGTCGTAAATAGCAAAGGTCGGTTTATCGACAAATCCCTGAATGGACTGTTTCGGGTCGTCGCGCATGCCGATTTCCTGTCCCTGATACAGGAACACAATACCCGGCAGGAAGAAATTGGTGACCGGAAGCATCTTTTCGCTGTAGCGGTTCTGGTCCTCCGGCATCAGGAACCGGTCGATGCTGCGCGGTTTGTCATGATTTTCAAGAAAATTGCAGAGCATGCCGCGGCCATCCACGATTTTCTGCGCCGCAAAAAGCTGATCGCGATAATCGTCAAACAACGCCACGGTATTGCCCCATTTCGGGTTACGCACATTGTCGAGGGTGTGACAAAAATCGAAAACGGACGAGAAACTGCCGTTTTCCCCGATCACATCCTCCACATCCTCCGGTCCCATGTGATCGTACTCTCCGATCGTCAGCGCATCGGTCGGCGCAAAGGTGCGCTCCTTCATTTCACACAAGATATCAGCAAGACCGTCTACATTGTTGAAATACTCGAACGCCATATTGTACTCGTCCGGTCCATCCGGCGGAAGGTTGGTGTACTGATAATTCTTTTTCAGATGGCTGATCGCATCAAGACGGAATCCGCCAAGTCCCAGATCCATCCATTTTAAAATCATCTCATAAATTTCTTCCCGCAATTCCGGATTCTCCCAATTGAGATCCGGCTGCTCTTTTGTGAAGATGTGGAGGTAATACAGGTTATCATATCCCGGTACTTTCTCCCATGCGCTGCCGCCAAAAATCGACCGCCAGTTGTTCGGCTCTTTGCCGTCTTTTCCTTCCCGGAACACATAATACTTTCCGTACTTTCCAAACGGATCTTGGAGTGCCGCCTGAAACCACGCATGCCGGTCAGAGGAATGATTCACGACAAGATCCATCAGAATGCGGATGCCGCGCTTTTTTGCCTCCGCGATCAGCTCCTTCATGTCCTCCATCGTTCCAAACGACGGGTCGATATCCATGTAATCGGAAATATCGTATCCGTTATCCACCATTGGGGATGCAAACACCGGGCAGAGCCAGATGACATTGGCTCCCAGCTTTTCTATTTTGTCAAGATGACGGATCACGCCTTTCAGATCTCCGATTCCGTCCCCGTTAGTATCCTGAAAACTCTTCGGATAAATCTGGTATCCAACCGTTTTGTGCCACCACTTTTTCTCCATTGCTTTTCTCCTGTTCATTTTGTTTTTATAATGCGGGCCGTTCTTTAGGTTTACCGCAAAACCTATAGTGTTTTCACTATATCACAAAAGAATGGATTGTGCTACTTTTTTCTTTTTTATTTTTCCTATGTTCGCCTTACCGTTACGGTTCACTGTTTTTTCATCAGCGGCAAAATCACGCAGGAAGCAGCTTTTCCGCCCATATGAATGGTCTGATGTGCAATTTTATTTTCCGTTTTTTCCGACCACAGCCCTTTCTGATTGCTGTGAACATGATACTGCGGGAAGTCGGAGGAGGAAACATCTACACGAATGCGGGAACCCTTTGGAATCGTGTATACAATATTCCACATAGTAATCTGTACCTCTGCCACGCTGCCTGGTTCATAGGCCCCGACCTCTGTTTTTCCCTGCTCCAGCGTTGCAATCGAGGAACGAATGTTGTAAGCTTTTCCCTCCGGCGTCACTTCCATGATTTTCGCTGTGAATGCCGTATCCTCGCAATCACTTTCCACGAACAGGCAGACGGAGGCTTTTCCGTTCAGCGTGAAAGCTTCTTCCAGCGGTTCTGATACAAAACTCAGGACATCCTCACGATAGTCCGGTTCCGGCTGGAGATGGCTGCCGATCTGCGGCATCGTATGCAGAAGGGCTTCTCCTCCGATGCTCTCGACGGGAGTGGCCGGGTCAAACGTGTAGTTCCTCGTTTTTTCCTGTTCCGGCGCGTCTGCCAGCAATGCTTTTTCATCCAGATACAACGTCATGCTTCCCGCACTTCCTTTTTCTCCCAGTCCGTCGGATACGATGTCAATCCACCGGTCCGCTCCGATTTCATAGGCACGGATCCGCTGTGTCGGGATTTCTTTTTGTTTCAGCGTCAGCTCAAACCATTCCAGCATCTTTGGAATTTCTTCATTCTGCGGGTGCAGCACCTCTTTGCCCTCGAGGCAGATCTGGAAAAAGTGGTTCCAGGCGCCGATTTCGAGCCAGCTGTGCTGTTTCGTCTCCTCATTCAGTCGCTCCCACGTTTTTATACTGCTGCCGTGGTGATGATCGTACCAGCCGCTTAAAAAATAAATCGGAACCTTCGTTTTTGATGGAATTTCCCGCAACTGTTTCCACCAGCCCGTCTGCCAGAGTGCCGCATCCGGGCTCGGGCTTGTGATGTATTCGCGGTAGGACGGAACACGCTGTCCCCACAGCGCCTTGTCCACTTCAATCTGCGGCAGATAACGGCAGCTTTCGCGATAGTCAGCATTCACTGGTTTTTCCGCATTTTCCATCGACCATGCGGTCAGGATATCGTGGCGGAAGCAGCCCTTCTCGTAGGCTGATACAAAACGATCCGTTCCATAGTCCTCCAGAAACATTGTGGCAACTTTCCCCTCCGCGGCATCAGCGAACGCCCAGCCGGTCATGCTTGTGTAGGAATGGCCCCAGTAGCCTAAGATTTCGCACCATGGCTGCTCCACAAGGTAATCCATGGTGTCAATGCCATCGTTCCGCTCATTGATGTTTGGCTCCCATTTTCCTTCCGACTGCTCTCTGCCGCGGCAATACTGGTAGACATACACATAACCTCTGCGCGCCAGCCCCTCACCGTAGGCACGGTGAATACGGTCGTTGCCCGGATAGCAGGTACGAGTCAGGATGACGGGATATTTCTTGTTTTCTCCTGATCCGCCTTCCCTTGGAAAATAATAGATTGTATGCAGCTTCACACCATCGCGCATCTCGATCTGGCTGTCTTTTCTTTCAAATGCTGCACAGCTTTCGGAAACGCCGCTTTTCGCAAACTGTTCCTCCACGCGTTTTACCGCAGCCGTCATAAAATCTTCTGCCATTGCCCTAAACCTCCATTTCCAGCAATGCCATGCCGAGTGTCTTTCCATGTTTGTCCAGCGCCAGCGATCTTGTGACACCGCCGCCGAGTGTCTTGTCGAGGACAAAGTTCAGCGCATGGATTCCGTCCAGTTCGTAGCGGGTTACTTTTCCGTGGCAGATTTCGCGGAAGTATTCTGCTACGCGTGCTTCTGTTACTTTTTCTTTCAGCATTTCATAATTGTTCTCATCATATGGGATCACCGAAATATTGGAGATCTCGCCTTTATCGCCTGTTCTTGCATGTGCAATCTCTTTTAATTTCATCGCCTTATACCTCCCGGAATGTAACTTTTGCTTCTACTGCATCGCGCGGCACAAAAATTGAGCAGACCGAGACAATCTCGGACACCCGTTTCACTGCTCCGCCGCCTCCTGCGGGACCGTTGGTATAGAGAGCCTCCACCTCGTTTGCCAGCAGAACGGCATTTTTCCGGTCTTTCGTTCTGCCTGCGGCGCGGAGACGCACTTCACACGGAGTTCCACTTCCGATCTTCTTGGAAATTGCATCACGATACAGGGAATTGCATCCGATAAAATCAGTACGGTACTCTTCCAGCTCGATGCCTGTCAGTTCAATCCGCTTCTCCAGAATCTCCGCCGCCAGCTCCGCCCGTGCCATACAGTTGCTTCCGCCGTAGGAAATTTCACCCTCACCGATGAAGCAGTCCTTGTAGCCGACACTCACTTTCAAAGTTTCCGGTCTTCCATGCGTTGTCGCATGCTCGGCGCGAACCTGGTTTTCCCCGATCTGCCGGAACGTCACCTTTGAAAAGTCCGCTGTTGCATCCGGGGTCAGATAAGCCTTTGGGTTGTGGATTTCGTAGATCATCTGCTCTTTACAGGTATCCACACTCACCAGTCCGCCACTTCCCTCGACCTTTGTCACGGTAAATGCGCCTGTCTCGTCGATCTCAATGAGCGGAAATCCAAGTTTCCACAGATCCGGCACATCCTTGTAGCCCGGATCCGCAAAATAGCCGCCTGTCACCTGTCCGGCACACTCCAGCAGATGGCCTGCCAGAACCGCCTGTCCCATCTGATCCGGGTTGTCGTCAATGTTCCATCCGAACTCATGTACCAGCGGTCCGATCGTCAGTGCAGGATCGGAAACGCGACCGGTAATGACAAGATTGGCACCCTCTTCCAACGCTTTTGTGATGCCCTCCGCACCCATATAGACATTCGCAGAAATCAGAACATCTTTTTTCTCTTTTAACAGCGTGCCATCCTCCAGCACTTTTTCATTTTCATACTTATCCAGTTCGTCTGTAATATCATCGCCGGTCACACAGGCAATCTTCAATCCACCGACACCCAGTTTTCTGGCAATTTCACACGTCCGTTCTGCAGCAGATACCGGGTTGGCAGCTCCCATATTGGTAATAACTTTTACTTTGTTTTTCGCCATCAGCGGGAGAATTTTTTCCATTCGGTAGTCGAGTAGCTGGTTGTAACCCTTCGACGGATCTTTCTCTTTGTCCTGCTGCCCGATCGCAACGGTGCGTTCCGCCAGACACTCGAAAATAATGTAGTCCAGATTTCCTTTTTCCATCAGCTCCACTGCCGGCTCAATGCGGTCTCCCGCATAGCCTGCGCCGCTTCCGATTCTGATTTTTTTCATGTTCTATGGCCTCACTTTCTTTGATCTGAGATCATTGTAATGCGATATCCGGGCAGATACTACAAAAGGGATCGTAATTTCTAAAATTTTAGAAATCATGATCCCTCTTTTATGTGAGTTCTGTTACAGCAAAGACAGAAAATACCACAAAGCCCCAAAGCTGCAGAAATTCCGGCATTTCATTCTCCTTCTGTCTTATTCTTTGATTTTATTGTATAACGTTGCCAGCGAAATTCCGAGTTCCTTTGCCGCTTTTTGCTTCCCTTCCATATCCCGTCCGTACAGCAACAACGTATTTTGGATCTCCTGCCGTTCAAAGCGGCGCACCCGCTCTTCCAGCGTCATGTGAGCCTCTGATTCCCGTTTTTCAAACTGTACGAGACTCGTCACAATTGAGATGCTTCCGCGGATCTGATGCTCTTCCCAGATCGGATAAACACTTGCAAAGTATTCCTGCGTTCCCTCTCTCCGCACCATTCCCTCGACCGGGATGCCGCTCCAAATGACTTCCGGAGCAATGGCAGATTTGCGGTAATCCGTGATTTTATGACCTTTCGCGGTTTCAAGCGGAACGCCGATGAAATCGCTGTAGACTTGATTGAAGAACACAATCCTGCTGTGCTGATCGCAGATCAGGATTCCCTGCTGTAAAGATTCCAGAACGGAATGTACCTGCATTTTTCGTTCCTCCCGTTTTCTCTTTCTGTACTCTCGGAGTCTTTCTGTCATGAGGATATTTAGCCCTTATACTCCTCCGTAAATGTCTTGTATGAATAGATCACATTCTCAATTTTATCTCCACGGTCGCAATTACATTTTGATATCACATGGCATCACCATACCTTCCGGCAATTTTTAACTTTATTGCCACAAAGTATGGACTCATTCAAAAAAACGCACGGCAGGAAATCCCGCCGTGCGTCCATAGATTCTGATTTACGCTTAAATTATTTAAGAGTAACTTTAGCGCCTTCAGCCTCAAGTTTAGTTTTGAGCTCTTCAGCTTCTGCTTTGGAAGCACCCTCTTTGAGGACTTTCGGAGCACCGTCAACTACTTCTTTAGCTTCTTTCAGGCCAAGTCCTGTAGCTTCACGTACAACTTTGATAACTTTAACTTTGTTCGGGCCAACCTCTGTCAGCTCTACGTCGAACTCGTCTTTCTCCTCAGCTGCTGCTGCATCGCCTGCTGCTGCTGCAACTACAACGCCTGCTGCTGCGGATACGCCGAACTCTTCCTCACATGCTTTTACAAGATCGTTTAACTCTAATACAGATAACTCTTTGATAGCGTCAATAAACTCTGCGGTTGTTAACTTTGCCATTTTATTTTCCTCCTTGGATATTTTCTGAATAATGTTCTCAGGCTGCGTATTTCACGCTGCCCGCTTGAGGCTTAGGCCTCTGCTGCGCCGCCTTTGGACTCTGCGATCTGGTTGAGGACGCGAGCCAGGTTTGCGATCGGGGACTGGATGCTTCCAAGCAGTTTGCCAAGAAGTTCTTCTCTTGACGGAACGTTTGCCAGTGCTTCCATTCCAGCTTTGTCGTAGTAGTTTCCTTCTACAACACCAGAAACCATCTCCAGCTTCGGAGTGGTTTTTGCAAATTTAGCGATGATTCTTGCCGGAGCTGTTGCATCGTCCTTGCTGATTGCGATAGCGTTTGTGCCATCCAGGTCTTTGGTAAGAGACTCGAAAGCAGTACCAGCGAATGCACGTTTCATCATTGTATTTTTGTATACTTTGTAATGAACGCCTGCTTCTCTTAACTCTTTACGCAGCTGAGTATCCTGAGCAACGGTTAATCCGCTGTAGTTTACCAGCAGCACGCACTGTGCGCCTTCTACCTGTGCGCTGATCTCTTCCAGGACCGGCTTCTTCAGATCGATTTTTGCATTGATTGCCATGATTGCACCTCCTTGTAGTATTTCGTACCTACGCTTTGGAAGTATAAAAAAAGCTCTTCGCGAAGATTGGCGAAGAGATCTCAAAATTCCATAACATGAACCTTGTGTAACTTCTCCTCGGCAGGCGTTTGAAACTTACGCCTTGCGGCACCTGCTGTCTTCGGCGTGATACAGGTGGTATGATAGCATATGTGAGGCGGGTTGTCAAGATCAAAATAGACTTTTTTCATATTTGTGCAACTTCATCAAAATATACGTTCTATTTTTTCAAACCGTTTCTACATCTATCATGTTATACTTGTTTTGTTGTCTCACCTACACCAAGGCAACTTGGAAAGGAGGTGACGTTGTTGGAACCTATTACTTCGCTTATTGTTTCCGTTATGGCAGGTGTGATTTGCCACCTCATCTGCAAATGGTTGGACGAAAACGATTAAAAGGACAACCAGCCTAAAAGTTTAAGCCGCTTTACGGAATAGAAAACCCCGGAGACTGCCATCTCCGGGGTTTTCGTTGTTGAAACCTTTAGCTTCGCTTTGCCTACGGCAAGTATATCATATGCCGAATCGAATTTCAAGATTCCTCTCCCACATTTTTATTTCACTTTTACCAATCTCACCGCCATATACGGTCTTGACGGCATGTCGATCGTAAATTCTCCGCTGTGGCGGCCTGCCGGGGTGATGGTCATGTTCCAGGTGTCGATGATTTCCGATGAAGATATTCTGAAGCTCAAAGATCTGCCGATCTGGTTTACACACGCAAAAACCGACCCCGTTGTCGTTCCAGATGATTTTGTCGTTCCGACCTATGAACGTCTGGCAAAGGTCAATCCGAATGCTCACTTCACCTACTGGGACAAGGTACTCGATCACACCGGAACACAGAAAAATGCGGATGGCACCCCATTCGAATACATCGGCCACTGGTCCTGGATCCCGATGCTGAACGATGAGTGTGTCCTCGATTATGACGGAAAACCGGTTATGACAGACGGAAAAGAGACTCCGATTCTGGAGTGGATGGCTGCACAGAAAAAAGCATAACACAGCACTTGCCGGATTCTCCGCCTACGGCGGATTGTTGCAATGACAAAAACAGATGGTATGAAATCGGACTTCAAAGCTGATTTCATACCATCTGTTTTTGTCTGTTCTTGTCTTTTTTTCTCTGTTCCGTTTGATATCATCAACCGTGCAAGTCGGCTGATCTTTTTGAAAAGCTCTTGCCCCTACTGTTCTTTTCTTTTCAGCTCTTCATAAAATTTCTGCAGCACATAAAATGCCGGTTTGCGGTACTTTTTGTCCTCAGAGAGCAGCCCCTTCCGGTTATAATATTTCTGGATCAGGCTTGTTCTGCGCGGGCAGCGGAAGTCGTAGAGAATCCAGGGGGTCATGCCCTTGATGTAGTCAATGTTCCGCAGCGTTGCAATCTGTTTTTCGTACACATCCGCCTGGCACTCCTCGGTTCCTTTGTCCGAGATGGTTCCATGTTGATGCAGCAGCGCATCTGCGCCGAACTCCGTTACGATAACCGGCTTGTCCGGCTGGCTGTTTTCCATCAGTGCCGGCAGCATCGCAAAATCCGGGGTGTACCAGCCGCAGTACTCGTTGATGCCGATGATGTCAAGGTATTCCATCAGACGGTCCTCAATCTTATTCTTCGCAGCATTAACCAGGCAGGCCGCAGACACCATTCGCGTCTCATCCTCCCGATGCGCGCATTCTGCCAGTGCGCTCATGAATTTCAGCCGTTCATCCGTATCAGCATTCTCATTTCCGACAGACCAGATGATCACGCTCGCGCGGTTCCAGTCACGGTTGATGAGTTCGCGGAGCTGATTCTGGGCATCCTCATATGTTTTTTCACGTTCAAAACGAATTGCCCAGTAAACCGGAATTTCCTCCCACAAAAGAAGCCCAAGCTCGTCGGCGAGTTTTGCCATTTCTTCGTTATGCGGGTAATGTGCAAGGCGCATGAAGTTGCATCCCAGTTCTTTCGCAATGCGGATATTTTCGATCCGTTCCTCTCTTGTCAGGCCTTTTCCGTTTTCCACGCTGTCTTCGTGGCAACTGATACCACGCAGGAAAACGGACTCTCCGTTCAGCAGAATGTCTCTGCCGTTCACGCGAATTTCACGAAAGCCGACCCGATCGCTGACGGTATCGGTTCCACAGGTTACTTTTACATCATACAGCTTCGGTTTTTCCGGTGTCCAAAGCTCCGGTTTTGCATCAAAAACAACTTCTCCGGCTCCGTTTTCCAGCTGGATTTTCCGGCTCACGCCAAGCTCCTCGATGACAAGCTCTGCCTTGGCTGTGATTTTTTCCGACAGTGTCACTTTCGCCATAACATGTCCAAATGTTCCGTCCGGCACAAGCGCAATTTTAAAAGTTTTGATATGGCATTTCGGAACACGGATCAGTGCGATATCGCGGTATACGCCGCAGTAGTTGAACCAGTCGGTATTCTCGGTCGGCACCTGCTCCGGCCGTCTCGTTCCGTCAACAGCAAGCACGATGCGGTTCTCCGCTTTCAGGTATTCTGTGATATTCCAGAACGCCGGTGTCGATCCGCCGCGATGCATACCGACGTATTTTCCGTTTAAGAAAACGCGGCACAGATAATTGGCTGCGCCCACCTTCAGAAAGACTGTTTCCTCTCTTTCTGCGATATAGGAAAATTTTCTCGTAAAGACCATGCTTCCCTCATACAGGAGATACATCGGATCGATGGTATTCCAGCTGCACGGAAGCTGCATCACCGGCCACTCGTCAAAGGAATAGTCGATTGGCACAGTGAAGCCTTTTTCGTCGCGGTATCTCTCTTTGTACCATTTCTGGCGCAGACAGGTATCGTACTGATCGACTGCATAATGCCAGCCGCCGTTCAGCAGCTCCTCTCTTCTTCCCCCTTCAAATATCATCGTGTCCACTGTGGCAAATCCCGTTTCGTACTGTTCGGTATAATCCTCGAGATGGATATCCGACATATACTTTTTCTCTTTTTTTGCTTCCATAAACTTTTCCCTCACTTCTCCAAACGATCCGAAACACGCTCTGCGAGTTTCTCAGGGTATCGCGGCAGTCGCCGGGTCTCGTGCAGACACGGACTTTGGCGCGGCACCACCCATTCCTTGTTTTTATTATAACGCTTTCACAGGAAAAATCTATGGTCAAAACTGTTGAGGATATTGCAAAAATTGCGGTACCGCTTATTTTTCTTCGTTTTCGTTCTTTCCTTCCGCCGCCATCTGCCGCTTCCTCCGTGTCACAAGGCCACCGATCCGTCCCGTTTCTTTTGCCGTGAGTGATCGCCAGCCGTCATTCAGCACGCGTTCTAAAAGCCCCAGCTCACCTGCGATTTCGTATTTCATTTTCTCCTTCTCCGTCATATGTTCCAGATCAATTTTCTTCTGCCTTGCCATTTTTTCTGCACTCCTTTTCTCTGCATTTTTGCTTTATCCAGAGTGTAGACACTTTTTTCCGGCCTTATACCTCCTGTTGTCAAACGGATATTCGCAATCCGCTTCGCTGCTTGCTCATAGCCGAAGAGCTGCTTCGCAGCTTATCTTTTCATCCCTGCTTTCGAAATCCCCCCCCGAAGGCAGGAATCTTTTATCTGCCGCCACACAAAAACCTCGCTTTTTGAAACACGGTCCGGTTTCCCATTCCGTTTTTTCAAAAAGCGAGGTCCTTTTCTTTATTTCTATTCTATGTTCCTATCTCCTCACTCCGGCGTCTCTCCGAGCCCGCTTTTAATTGCGGCAATGGCCGCCCGAAGTGCTTCCTCTTCATCCTCTCCGCTGCTGCAGATCTCAATAGTGTCTCCCTGCCTGATTCCTGCGGCAACGATACTCAAAATACTCTTTAAATTAACCGTTCCCTGCATCCCGTTGTTTTCATAGGTAAACGACATGGAAGATTTGTACCGGCTTACACTGTTTGACAAATTTACCGCGTTTAAAAGATGCAGTCCTGACGGATTGACAATCGTTACTTTTTCACTTACCATCTTACGTTCCACCTGTCTTTCCTTTGTAATCCGCTCATTTTTCTTTGAAAAATGGCTGCTTACTTATGTTTTGTCGTGTCCCGGGTTCAAAAATCCTCCTGCAAGCTTTGCCTGCATCGGTTTTTTGACCTTTTGACACTGATATTTTCATGATAGCACAGTTTTGTTAATACAGTTTGAACATTCTGTTAGATACTCCTCAATTCTTTCCTCTTACTCAGCTGGCTGAAGAACAGGTAATAAATAAAGTACGCAATCGTTGTGATTACCCACGACAGCGGATAGCAGAAGGCCGCTCCTTTTAAGGAGTGGAAATGCGGCAGAACCGCCGTCATCCACACGATACGTACTCCGCAGATTCCTATTCCGGTGATAAACATCGGAATCCATGCGTCTCCGACACCGCGGAGTGCACCGGAAAGGATTTCGATGGAAATATAGGTGAAGAAGGTCGGCACCAGGAAATGGATCAGTCCGTGACAGATTTCACGCACCGCCGTATCTGTGGTAAACAGAGAAATCAGGGTATCGCCGATAAACCACATAAACATGACCATCAGACCCGTCATCAGGAATGCCATGATCATGCTGGTGCGCACACCGCGGTGTACACGATCCATCTTTTTCGCACCGTAATTCTGACCGACAAAGGTTGTCGCCGCAATACCGAGCGCATTGATCATCATCCAGAAAAGACCGTCCACCTTACCGTAAGCCGCCCACGCAGCCACATTGTTGGTTCCAAGCGAATTGACGGCAGACTGAATGATCACGTTCGATACCGAGTACAGAATCGACTGTACGCCTGCAGGAAAACCAATGCGGATAATCCGTTTCAGCATAATCCAGTCAATGCTGATTTTCCGCAGATGAAGCCGGTAAATATCTCTTGTCCGCATCAGGGAACCCATAACAAGAACCGCACTGATGATCTGCGACAGAATGGTTGCAAGCGCCGCGCCCATAACACCCATCTGCAAACCGACAACAAATAAAAAGTCAAGCACGATATTGGTCATACAGCAGATGATCAGATACAGCAGCGGACGTTTCGAGTCGCCGACCGCACGCAGGATACCGGAACCCATGTTGTAAATCAGGTTTCCGATGGTTCCAAGGAAATAAACACGCATATAAATCAACGCATAGTTTACAACGTCATCCGGCGTGTTCATCAGGTCGAGCATCCATCTTGAGCATCCAATGCCGACTACCGTCAGCACAATACCTCCGAGAATGGAAAAGGCAATGGACGTGTGCACTGCCCACTGAACCTTGTCCTCTTTATTGGCTCCGTAATGCTGTGAAATAACAACTGTCGCACCACTGGAAAGTCCGACGAAAAATCCGACCAGCAGATTGATCAGCGTACCTGTCGTTCCGCCGACCGCCGCAAGTGCCTGTTTTCCCAGAAAGTGTCCGACAATCATGGCATCCGCCGTGTTGTAAAGCTGTTGGAAAAACGTTCCGAACAGAATCGGCAGGAAAAAGATCAGAATCTGCTGCCAGATAACACCTTCCGTAATCTGATTTACCTTTACTACTTCTTTCTTCTCTTTGTTCATACCCAAATACCTTCTAAAACTGCCGCCGGATCTCATGGCTGAGTCCGACGGCAGTCCCCCTTTAAAATTTTCTTCTGCTCCTCTGCAGATACTCTTCTTCTGTTTTATATTTTCAGCTGCTTCATCCCTCTTGTCAAGCGGATATTCGCAATCCGCTTCGCTACTTGCTTGATTCGGTTAAGTAATCTTTCAAAAAATCAAACAGCGTCTGCATTTCTTCCCGCGTGCCAATCGTAATACGCAGATAATTGTCAATGCGGGGTTTCTCAAAATACCGCACATAGATGTGTCGTTCCCGGAGTGCCTGAAAAATCTTCCCGGCCGGTACGCTTTTGTGCGTTGCAAAAATAAAGTTCGATTTCGAATCTTCGAAAGAAAATCCCAGCTTTTTCAGCTCCTCCTTCGACCACTCTCTCGTTTCCATCACTTTTTTCACCGTCTTGCGGAAATATTCCACATCACGGATCGCTGCGGCTCCGGCTGCGATCGTGGTCTGATTCATGGTATACGAATTGAAAGAATATTTCACATCATTCAGATACGAAATCATCTTCTCATTTCCGATTGCATAGCCGATGCGCATGCCGGCAAGCGAACGGGATTTTGATGTTGTCTGCACAACCAGCAGGTTTTCATATTTTTCCAACAGCGGCTGCGCAGTGGCTGCTCCGAAATCCACATATGCCTCATCCACAATTACAACCACATCCGGGTTGTGCTGTAATATCGATTCGATCGCAGAAAGTGAAAGCTCCACACCCGTCGGTGCATTCGGGTTCGGGAACACGATTCCGCCATTTGGATGGTTTTCTGCAAAATACTGCTCCGGCACAATGCAGAAATTTTCATCGAGCGGGATCTGCTCGTACGGAATGCGGAATTCCTCCGCCCAGACATCGTAGAAGGAATACGTAATGTCCGGGAAAAGAATCGGTTTGTCAGAGTTAAAATACGTCATAAACGCCATCGCCAGAACATCATCCGAACCAACGCCGACAAAAACCTGCTTTGTGCTTACGTGGTAGACATCCGCAATCGCCTGCACCAGTTCTGCCGCGGTCGGATCCGGATAGAGACGGAGGGTATCCTCTTCTGCTACCCGTCTGATCGCCTCTGCGGCTTTTGGTGACGGCGGATACGGATTCTCATTCGTATTCAGCTTAATCATGCCAGCCTCATGCGGCTGCTCGCCCGGTACATACGGCACAACTTTTCTTACATTCTTTTCCCAGTTACTCATAAGTTCCTTCCTTTCTGCCTGTGGTCAGGAAATGCACCCTGACTTTATTCCGTCTTTCTGTTTTTTTGGAAACCCCTGTGAATCGTAACCATTTTTTCTTTTCCTTCTGCTCCCGGCAGTTTCCCGCCGACGCAAAGTCCCTTTTCTTCCCGGTGAACCGCTTTATCCTCTCTTCTTCCAGGTAGACGGATAGAAAAGAATCAGCATCGGAAACAGTTCCAGACGGCCTGCCAGCATATCAAAAATCAGAATCAGCTTGGAAACCGGACCGTATCCAAAGAAGTTACTGGTCGGTCCTACCTGGTCAAGACCCGGTCCGATGTTGTTCAGTGTTGCGGCAACTGCCGTGAAGTTTGTCTCGAAGGAAAATCCATCCACACTGATGATCAGCATGGAAAAGCTGTAGATCACCAGATAAACAATCAAAAATACGTTGATCGCCCGCAGAACCTCATGCTCTACCGGGTGATCGTCGAAACGGATGCGTTTGATACTGCGCGGATGTACGATCGAACCAAGCTCTTTTTTCACGGTTTTTAAGAGGATCAGGATTCGCGAAACCTTGATTCCGCCTCCCGTTGAACCGGCGCAGGCTCCGATGAACATCAGCATCACCAGAATACATTTTGACAGCTCCGGCCAGAGGTCAAAGTCCGTCGTGGAATAACCCGTTGTCGTGATAATCGATCCAACCTGGAAAAAGGCAGTCCGCACCGCTTCACCGATGGAATGGTACATCGGATAGGTATTCCAGGAAATCACGCCTCCTGCCAGAAGGATAATCAGGAAATACGCTCTTACCTCCTGGGACGAAATGGCGGCCTTTCCCTTTTTGCAAAGCATCAGATAATAAAAGTTAAAATTCACACCGAACGCAATCATGGCGATTGTCAGAATCCACTGCTGCAGTGGTGTGTACACTGCACAACCGCTGTTCAACACGGCAAAGCCTCCTGTTCCGGCAGCTCCCATGGCGAGTGTGACAGAATCAAATGTCTTCATGCCGGAAAGCAGCAGGGCAACAATGGTAAAAAGTGTCATGCCAAGATAAATCTGATACAGAATTTTAGCGGTTCCGCGCACTCTCGGAACAAATTTGGAAACAGTCGGTCCCGGGCTCTCTGCCTTCATCAGGTTCATGACGGAACCGCCCTTCATCGGAAGCAATGCAAGAATGAACACAAGAACGCCCATACCGCCAATCCAGTGGGAAAAGCTTCTCCAGAACAGGCTGGCGTGTGAAAGGGCTTCCACATCGCTCAAAATGCTGGCTCCTGTCGTTGTAAAACCGGAAACGATCTCAAACAGCGCATTGATATAAAACGGAATTTCCCCCGTAATTACAAACGGCACCGCTCCGAAAACACCAAGGACAACCCAGCTTAACGAAACGCAGACAAATCCGTCGCGGGAATAGATTTCCATATTGGACGGTTTTCTGAAGCAGAGGATCAGACCGGCCGCAATGCAGAGCAATCCCCAGATAAGATACGCAAAGCCTGTCTTTTCCTGATACATGGCTCCGACCAGCGCCGGAAGCAGCATCAGCATACCTTCCACTTTCAGCACCCAGCTGATGACAAAACGAATCATTTTATAGTTCATAATCCGCTTCCCCCGTTACTCTGCCAGAATCTCATGGATATCCTGAAGACCGGTTTCCGTTGTTACGATAATGACGGAATCTCCTGCCTCAAAGGAATCCTGTCCACCCGGAATGATGACCTTTCCCTGTCTGTTAATCGCTGCTACCAGAAGGTTTGGCCGTGTTTTCATATCCTGCAGACGGATGCCGATCATACGGCAATTCTGGTTCACGATAAACTCAAGAGCCTCCACACGGTCTTCCATCAGCTTGTACAGCGTCTCAACGTTGCTTCCGATGGAGTTTTTCATTGCCCGGACATACTGCAGAATGTACTCTGCGGTGATGTGTTTCGGATAGATCAGGCTGTCCAGGTTCAGGCTGTGGATAACATCATTAAATTCCAGATGGTTGATTTTCGTTACAACCTTTGAGGATACCTTCTCTTTCGCATACAGCGACAGAATGATGTTCTCCTCATCCATATCGGTGCAGGCCACAAAGGAATCCATATTCTGGATGCGCTCTTCTTTTAAGAGCTCCTGGTCACTTCCGTCACCGTAAATAACGGTTGCATCCGGCAGTGCTTCGCTTAAAACCTCACAGCGATCCTTATTTTTCTCGATAATCTTGACATCGACGTTCATATTTGCCAGTGATTTTGCGAGATAATACGTAATTTCACCGCCGCCGACGATCATCGTATTGTGTACCTTGTTTGTATGAACACCGATTTTCTTAAACAGGCTCTCTGCATTCTGTGGTGTGGTGATGATGGAAAGGCTGTCTTTTGCCTGGATCACAAAATTTCCATCCGGTATGTAAACCTCGCCGTTTCGCTCAACGGCACAGACCAGCAGACTGTACTGAAGCGCTCCGGCCAGCTCACGCAGCGACATATGGACAATTTTCGATGTTTCCGGCACTTTAAAGCGCAGCATTTCGATTCTTCCGCGGGAAAAGCTGTCGATCTCAATCGCAGATGGGAACCGCAGCAGTCTTGCCATTTCCATGGCGGCCGCGTGCTCCGGGTTGATGATCATGGACAGACCCAGCTTTTTACGGATAAATTCTCTCTCCTCCCGATACATCGGGTTTCGGACTCTGGCAATGGTGTGACAGTCTGCCGCCTGTTTGGCGATGACACAGCAAAGCAGGTTCATTTCATCACTTTTGGTTACGGCAATCATCAGATCCGCATGCTCAATATCCGCCTCCTGAAGCACCTGATAGCTTGCTCCGTTTCCTACAATTCCCATAACGTCGTAGGTGTTGGAGACGTTGCGGACGACAATACTGTCTGTGTCAATGACCGTCACAAGGTTGTCCTCGCGGCTCAGCTGGGCGGTCAGTGCGGTTCCGACTTTTCCGCAGCCCACAATGATAATTTTCATGTTCTCTCCCTTCAATGCAAAAGCATTTCGCGTAAAATAGTAAAGACCCGCCAGGCGGCATCGTAAAACCATTTTTCGATGCACTCCAAAAAGCAGATCTGTACCCCTATTGTACGATGGCGATTATATCATATTTCCCGGAAAAGCGGAATAGATTTTAACAACATTTTGGACGGAGTTTTTGTAATGATTGATCAAAAAAGGGAAAACCTGTTGAACCTTGCGCTGGCCGCAACGGAAGTCGAACGGCGGCGTGTGCCGGAGCTTTCGGCAGGTTATAACTCTTACAGCAAAACATGGGAAGTAATTGTACAGTATCAGGGAGACCTGGCTTTTCTGGAGGAGCAGGGGGTACGTGTAACGCTTCTGCTGTTTTCGTATGCCATTCTTCTGGTACCGGAGTCTCTGATGGATTACGTGACGGGACTGCCGCAGATTACGTATCTGGAAAAGCCAAAACCTTTGTTTTTCGCGGATGCGTTTATGCGGAGCATATCCTGTATTACACCTGTGCAGGAGGGGATTTCAGGTCTGTATGGGAATGGGGTGCTACTTGCATGCATTGATTCCGGCGTGGACTATGCGCATCCGGATTTCTGCGCACCGGACGGGACAAGCCGGATTGCACTTTTATGGGATCAGACGATTCCGGGAAATCCACCGACGGGGTATGCACTCGGATCGGTGTATACACGGCGGCAGATCAATGAGGCACTTGCGGCTTCTTCGCCCACGGAGCGGTTTGCCCTCGTGCCGTCCCGCGATGTGACGGGGCATGGGACAGCGGTTCTCGGAATTGCCGCCGGAAACGGGCGGTCCTCTGCGGATGGAGCCATACGGGGTGTAGCGCCTGAGGCAACGCTCGTTGTCGTAAAGCTTGGAAATCCTGATCCGGCGGATCTGCCGCGGACATCGCAATTGCTGCAGGCGGTGGATTTCTGTGTACGGTATGCGCTGCTGGTGGAGCGGCCGCTCGTCATTAACTTGAGTTTCGGGAATAATTATGGTTCGCACAGCGGGCAATCGCTGCTGGAAACGTATCTCAATGCAGTGTCAAATTTAGGGCAACATGTGATCTGTATCGGGTCAGGGAATGAAGGGGATACCGGACGCCATTATGCCGGGAACCTGAAGTCGGATCGCAGGTCGGCCGGCCAAACGCAAACCGTCCGCGCGACGTCCGATCCGACTGCGACGTCTGCGGTCTCGGCAGCTACCGCTCGAATGGTCCACACAATGTCCGCACTGCCCAATCCTCCTGCAGTCTCGGCAGCGGCCAACCGCGCTGTCTCCATTGAATTTCAGGTCGGCGCCTATGAATCCTCGTTCAGTCTCCAGATCTGGAAGGTTTATGGGGATGAAATCTCGATCGAACTGATTTCCCCCGGCGGCATCCGCTCCGGCACGCTCTCTCCTGTCCTCGGCACGGCGCGTCTGACTCTTGGTCCGACAGAACTTCTCCTGTTTTATGGCATGCCATCCCCCTACAGCCAGGCGCAGGAAATTTACCTGACCTTTCAGGGCGCAGGAAACCATCTGTCCGTCGAAAACGGCATCTGGACCTTGCGTCTCACCCCCGGCCGCCTGATCTCCGGTTCCTTTGACCTCTGGCTTCCCGGCGGAAATGCCATCGGTCCACAGACCCGCTTCTTCTCTCCCACTGCCGACACCACACTCACCATCCCTTCCACCGCCCGCTCCGCTATCACGGTCGGTGCCTATGATCCCCGCCTCTCCTCCTATGCCAGCTTCTCCGGCCGCGGCTATACCCGTATTCTCCACGAAATCAAACCTGATCTCGCCGCCCCGGGTGTCAATATCCCAGCTCCCCGTTCCGGCGGCGGCTATGCTTCCTTCACCGGCACCTCGTTTGCCACGCCTTTTGTATCGGGAAGCGCCGCGCTTATGATGGAATGGGGTATTCTGCGCGGAAATGACCCGTTTTTATATGGTGAAAAACTGAAAGCTTATCTCATTGCAGGTGCAAAACCCATCGCATCCGAGAGCGAATACCCGAACAGGCGGGTGGGATGGGGACGACTTTGTTTAGAAAGTAGCCTGCCAGATTAAAGTTATTGAAGGATTCGATAGAAGAAATAAAAGCGCAATGTAAAGAGTTAAACGACAAATGAGACATATTTTTATCTCTGTACTATCTTGTACTTTGCTACGAAAATAAAACTCGTAGCAAGGTACTTATAGTGTTCATTTGTCTGGCAACTCTTTTTTATTTAACTGTTAATAACTTGCTGTTTAAAATTTTTTGAATGCAAAGAGAATCACTTACCCAAAAGATATTCTTCCAACATTTCCTTTACTTTTTTCTCAATTTCGTCTATGATCTCTTCACACCTTGTCTTTTTCATCCCTGCACCAGTTCCTACCGCCAGTAACTCTTTTCTGCCTGGATTTCTTCCATTTCCATCTACTGACGTAGTATGTTCGCCATAATACGTATTACTGTAAGTAAGATCATATGCCGGACTTAAATGCCATTTATCTTCGTCTGCTTCGTACAAATACGTGAAGTTCTTCGAATGATCATCTCTGTTATGTGCAAAAACATTGAAACACATTCGGCGGAACATATTTTCAACATCTTCATCGCAATTGCGTGTCATGATTTTTGTCAGTTTCATTAATCCATGATAGTCCAGACTTGGCTGCTCAAAATCCAATTCCAGAATTGCAGCTGTCGTCAACATGTGCACTTTCTTTTTCCCTTTCAAACAGTTTCTCCTGTCAAACCTTTTAGTTCCAAAATATCCTTTACATTTTTCTGATGGAAACAATCTCGTTTCACTCATCATAATTCCGCAGGCCTTGGCACAGCAGGAATAGTCATATTCCATTTTTCCTGCATCTTTTCCGTCCACATGCGCTGGAAATTTGATAATCCATTCTTCATTATCAATGGTTGTCATGATTTTAGGTCTTGCTCCGCCGCTGGTACCTCCCAGCAGATACAATTCGTCCAGTTTATCCGAATACTCTGTATTCAGTATCTTTTGACACTCTTCCGCCAGTTTGTCCAGATCTGCACTGCTCTGCTCCTCTGGAAAATTCTTTTCCGGGTGATATGTCAACGCTCCCATCCCCGATGTGCCCACAATCGCCAGACGATCCAGTACGGTCAGTTCATCCGGATTTTGTTTATGTGCCCGTAACAGGCGATCCAACAGTAATCTGCCCCAATGATCTGGAAGACTGTCCGCAAAAACCCCAAATAATCCTTCAAAATGATCCTTAACTGGAACAAATACCTGTTTTTGCAAAGGCAATGAAAATGGGTTGATCGAAAATCCGGTTTCCAGCCATTCATCACTGTACTGAAATGCCACTTTGTGGTCTGCCGTCATAGCTAATGTTCCCACCGTTTGATCCTCATAACACACCTGCAGTACTTTATCTTGTTTCATTGATAACCTCCTGAATATCTTTATACGGTACCTGCGTGAAAATATTTCTGAGCTCATCTGCAAGATCCAGTGCGATTGCAATTTTCGTTAAAGATAACAGGGAAATTTGTCCTGTCGTTTCGAATCTTTTGATTGAGCCGTAACTCACTCCGCTTATAGATGCTAATTTTTCCTGCGTAATTGAACGTCTCTTTCTGATTTTTCTCACTCGCTGCGCAAGTTTTTGATCCAGTTCTTCCGGAGTTTCCCATATAAATTGTTCCATTTTTTCCCCTTCTTGTTACAGATTATATGTTATCTAAAATATCCTGTTTTTATTCAAAACAGATTATATATTATCTATTCTATTTTACCACTCACGTGCAGAAAGCACAATGATTTCCTGCCCTGTTTCCATAAAAACTCCACCCCGTTTTTGTAACTGCAGATAAATTTTGCATCTCCTTTACTCTATAGGGATAATTTGCGCTTTTTTGACTATCCGGTAGTATTTGTTTCAGAGTAAGTAAAAAAGCCTCTGCCGGGCAAAAATTTTGCTTCCCGGCAGAGGCTTTGCTGGTCAAACGGATATTCATGCAAGCATGATTCGCGATTTTTCTTCCATTTCGCATGGCTTGGAATCGTTACAAATACTGGCTGAATTCCACTTTTTCTTTATTTGGTCCTTCGATCGTGAAGAAACGGACGCCATTTTCCCAGAACGGAAGGAAATGTACTTCATCCTGCGTCGTATTCAGACCGGCCCCGGTAATCATTTCGTGAACCTTTTCAATATTCTTTACGTCAATCGCCACATGGTCGATTGCTCCGGGTTTCAGTGCTGCAGCTTTGTTTTCGTACGTTTCGATCACAAGTGTTCCAAGCTTTAAGAATGCCACTTTCTCATCCGCTGCCTCATTTACGGTGCGGAATGCAATTTCAAATCCAAGCTTTTCATAAAACGCAATCGTCATCTCAATATCGTTGGTCGGAATACCGACATGCTGGATTCCATTTAACTGCTCTCTTAATTCCATTTCTTATCCCCCAGTCTTTTTTCTACCTGTGCCAGATCCGGCATGGCCGGAATAGAGCGTGTCTGAAAAAGGCTTTTCGTGAACTGCGAGTCCCAGTTCGTGGGAGATTTTATCCGAATAAGGGCGGCGTAGCGGGCTACGGCAACCGAATGAGGGTAAAATATACCGCAAAGTGGGGCTTGCAGATTGCGGAAATGATTTTTCAGACACGCTCTAGCACCTTTTTTCTCCACACAAAGGCTTGCAACGGCGTTTCCAAAACGGGCAAACGCTGCCAGTTCTTCCTGCGGCTGTAAAGATATGCTCCATTCCACCAAGCGTCACTACAACTATTTTTACACTCTGATGATATAATATTTCCGCTGTTTTTGCAACATTTTGCTCTCTCCTGCCCGTTCGCTGCCGTTTTGCTGTTTCTTTTTTTCACAGATCACAAGGATGAGTGCCAGCATTCCTCCCATCAGGCTGCACCAACTGCCAGCCGCCCGTCCGGGCGCATGGTACACAAGAACAATTTTGTGCTCGCCTGATGGGATTTTTGCGCCGAGAAATGCCGTGTTTGCGCGGAACAGCAGTGTTTCTTTCCCATCCACTTTCAGCACAAAATTTTCATCGTATGGAATGCTGGTGATGAGGTATCCGTCTCTTTCCGCGTAAAGCACGCCTGTGATGCCGTCGCCGCCGTATGTTGCTGTTGTTCCGCCAATCAGGGTAACCGCCTGACTGTACAGCTGCTCCGTTTTTTCCAACGGCTGTGCCATACCAGTCCATGTCTCAAAATTTTTCAGGATATAATGGCCTTTTCCCATCCGAATGAATGCGGTTCCATCTTCTTTCATCGTTACAAGATAGTTAAACTGTGTATTCCCATTGGCATACGTATGGTTGATGCCGGTCAGGCGGTTGGTCTGGCCGTTGATGCGGATGAACATATCATGACTCGCTTTCTGATTCTCCACCTCGAAAGAAACGGCGAGCAGCGTCGCTCCCTCTGCGGCACCCGGCAGCGTTGCTGGGACGGTCACGGATTTTTTCGTCTCAATCTCATATCCGTCCGCTGTCTTCTGAATGCGCAGATCTTCCTGATCGGTCTCTGGAATTTCAAGGTTTACTTTCTGAAAACAACTGTGAAACAGGGGTCCTACAGAACCATTCTTTGTATCTGAATCTGCAGCGGCTCTGAAATTATCCACAGATTCCGTCGATTTTTCCTGATCCGGGATTGCCGCTGTTGTCTTCCGCATTTCCTGATCCGGGATCACGGCTGCCGTCTCCAGTATTTCCTGGTTCTGCGGATAAGGTAACGATTTGTATTCCGTCTCGGAAACCACCTGGTCTGTCACGTAGGCAACCGGCGCCGCGGATATGGCACGATAAACCTGAAAGTCCCCGTAATCCCGGTACAATTCATACCCTTCCGGCCGTGTTTTTGCCAGAATATATTTCACTCCCATGAACTGCCAGAACAGCGGATCATCGGAAACCGTCTGCATCATGCGGTTGCGGAAGGCTTCATTAATCCCATACGTCTCGTCCCGGAATTTCTTATATTCTGCATTGTATGCCGAGGAATAAATCGTCGAAACATTCTGCCCGACATCCCATATCCGGTTGACGTTCGCAAGGTTCTGTCCGCCGTCTCCATACTGCTCCATACGGTACCAGCCGGGATCCTCCGCGCGGATCTCACGGATTGCCGCTGCAATCTTGCTGTCCGTCAGAGCTTCATACGTCTTGCGCGGGATCATCACATGCTTTTCCTGATTGATTGCTTTTCCGGCAAATGCAAGAATCACAGCACTAAAGACGAGCGGTAGAAACGGAAGCTCTCTGCCCCGCAGCTGTTTTTTTGCCGGAAACCACCGCCATGCCAGATAGCACGCAGTCACACAGATCACATCCAGTATGCCGAGATGCCAGTATGGTTCAAAGTATGTCTCTTGCTTTGCATTCCACATCAGAATCAGAACTATGAGGTACGGAAACAATTCTCGCAGCTCTGTCATGACTTTGCGCTTAAAATTCCCGGTGCTTCGATTTTTTCCACACTCCCGCTTCCGGACAAGCTGGTTTTCCACATAAAGCCCGACTTCTGCACAGAGGACCGGAAGAAACGGGATGAATACTTTATCTTTGCTGTACAGGCCGCCGTTCAGCAGATAGCCGAACAGGGGAATACAAAAGAATACCAGCAAAAGGAAGGACAACAGTTTCTCACGCAACCGGCTCTTTCCGATCACTCTGCCCAAAAGCGCCACCCCCGCAAATGCGGAGAGGCCAATGCCATACGGCGTGTAGCAGAGACGCAGGATCAGAAACTGCGGTTTCCACATCGCCGGATCGGTAAAAAGTCCTGCAATGCCGCCAGCCGCAGTGCCGCGTCCGCACCCGCCGCTGCTGCCGAACAGGGCGGCCGCCGATGGGATCAGCAGAATACCGGAAAGAAGGATTCCTGCGAGGACCGGAAGCGCAAAGCGGATTGCTGCGCCAAAAAAGCTCCGCAAACCCGCCAAAGCTTCAACTGTTCCTGAAGATTTTTCACCTGCCATCTGCTTTTTCTCTGCCCCGGCCTTTTGATTCCGCGACACTTTTCGATTCTCCTGTTCCGCTTCATACGCAGCATTTTCTGTACCGCATTTCAAATATTCCGTCACCGCATACGCCGTGAGCGCAAGCAGCCCGCCGACAGAAAAATAAAAGCTGGTCAGAATCATCCCAAGAACGGAAAGAATCAGAAGACCGCTCTTTCTCTTCTGAAAATGGCGATCCACGCCCAGCAGAGCCAGCAGCAGAAACGGCATATAATTGACAAACATAAGCTGATTATAGGAATGATACAGAAGTGCGGTAGAACACGTAAAGAAAAGTGATGTAAAAAGACAGTTGCCGTAATGCAGACCCTTTTTGCTGATCCAGCGATAAAAAAGCACTGCATCCGCCGCATACAGCAGCGCGGAGGAACCCATCACCCACAGGTCCATCGGGATGAACGGGAAAAGGTAGGATAACAGCACGGTCGGACTCAGCAGTCCGTAGTAGGCAAAATGGTAAATATTCTGACCTCCTCCCAGATTCCATGCGAAATCCGGGAAGAGGTTTCCGGTCGCGTAAAACCGCTTTCGGAAGTAATCGGCAAGGGTGCTGTGCTGGCTGATCCAGTCAATCGAGGAGCCGAATACGCCGTATTGCAGGACGAACAGCCGGCACAAAAGTAAAGAAAAGAAAAACAGACCAGCCGCCGTGAAATCCTTTCCGGTAAGACCTTCCAAAAAGCCGTTCCGCCGTCCTTTCGGCTGACCTTTCTTTTTCCGTAATTTCCCCGGCTCTCTTGTTTCCTTTAAGATTTCCTTTTTCATGCCCGGATTTCTCCTCTTTCAGAAGCATGGCGTTTGTCGGCATACTCTGGAAAATACACGTTTTTCTTTTCTGCCGTATGGGCATCTTTTCTTCTCTTTGCAGCACTCTCCTGCTTTTTCACCGGCTGCACACTGTGCATCTTGACCGTCTCTTCACTCGTCTCCTTTAAGAGATAGATCGGACGGTGCTTTGTTTCAAGATATGTCTTGGAAAGATAAATGCCTACAATGCCCGTGCAGAAAAGCTGTACACCGCTCACCAGAAAAAGGATGCATGCCATCGACGGCCAGCCCGCAACGGGATCGCCAAACAGCAGCGTTCTTCCGATGATGAACACGATCAGAATCATAGAAATCAGGAAAAAAAGCACACCCATGACAGATGCAAATGACAGCGGAGCTACGGAAAAACCTGTGATGCCGTCGACCGAGTACGCGAGGAGCTTTCGAAGCGGCCACTTCGACGTTCCGGCGCAGCGGTCCTCGTGCTCAAATTCCAGCCATTCTGTGTGAAAGCCGACCCATCCGAAAATTCCTTTGGAAAAGCGGTTGTACTCACTCATTTCCAGCACGGCATCCACCATTTTGCGGCTCATCAGACGGTAGTCCCGTGCACCGCTTACAATCTCTGTTCTGGAAAGGCGGTTGATCACACCGTAGAAGGCATTTGATAAGAAGGATTTGATTTTTCCCTCGCCCTCCCGCGAGCTCCGGCGTGCCGCCACACAGTCACAGGTACCGCTCTGCAGCATCGCGTACATTTTCGGAAGAAGGGACGGCGGATCCTGAAGGTCGACATCCATCACCGTTACGTAATTGCCTTTGGCCGCCTGCAGTCCGGCGTACATGGCTGCCTCTTTTCCGAAATTTCTCGAAAACGAGAGGTAACGGCAGCGCATATCCTTCTGCGCAAGCCGGCGCATCTCAAACAGGCTGTGATCCTTCGAGCCGTCGTCAACAAAGATCAGCTCGAACTGAACCTTCTGCTGTTCTTCCATCTCATCCATCTGACGTACCATCGTCTCGTAGTAAACCGGAATTGCTTCCTCTTCGTTGTAGCATGGTATGATAATACTGATTGTCTCCATTTTTTTCCTCCCGGGGATTACATACTCTCTCAGAATCCTTCTGCAGATCCTTCCTGCTGTAATCCCGCTTCTGTCTCATTCTTACGCAAGTCAGGTTTTTGTGGTTGTTTCTCCCGCTGCAGAATCCTCGCCTGCCTCCGGGAAACGCAGGATGACTTTAAACAGATCGCCGTCTGCCACAAGCTCCATGCGGCCGCCCATGTTGGCCGTGTAGCTTGATGCAATCGCAAGGCCAAGGCCGTGCCCCTCGCTCGTCCGTGATTCGTCGCCGCGCACAAAGCGTTCCATCATTTCCTCCGCTTCAAAATTCATCTCATAGGCGGAAATGTTTTTCATCGTCACGAAAATCTCCCCGTTTTTCTTCCCTGCGTCAATGTAAACTCTCGTTCCGCCCAGGCTGTATTTCAGGATATTTTCCACCAGGTTTTGTATCACACGGTACATTTTCCCATTATCCCCGAGGAACGGAAGCGGCTCTTCTCCGAGTGCCGTGCGGAACGACAGACTGCTCTGTACAATCGCATCGTCCATATCGGCGAGGGTCTGCTCGATCAACCGTTTCATATCCATTTTTTCCATCTGGAATTTTTCGGTTCCGCTTGTCGATTTGGAGAGCTCGAAGAGGCTTTGGATCATCTCCTTTAGCTGTTCCTGTTTCACAGAAATCACCTCGACGTAATCCTGTGCCGCCGGTGTCAGATCCTCTTTTTTCAGAAGATCCGTATAGCCGACCATCGAGGTGAGCGGGGTTTTCAGATCGTGCGATACATTGGTAATCAGGTCAATTTTGAGACGCTCCGCCTGCATCTGTTTTTCTACGCTCTTCTGCATAGCGCTCTCAATATTTTCCAGCTCTGCAAACGCCGGATACAGCAGGGATTTTTCGGATATTTCATGGATCCGGCTTTCCATGCTGCCTTCTGCCATCGTATGGATCTGTTCCATCAAAAGGCCCATCTCCCGGTTCAGGCGACTGCGGTATGTTTTCCAGGCAAACAGAATTAAAATCAGCGTGGTCAGCCCAAGAAGAATGACAGACAGTACCTCGCCATCCATTCCGTTTATCAGTCCGGTGATCGTAATCACGATTAGAAGTTCCGCAATCAGTGCCACACGGAACGGCCATTTACTCTGACCGGCAAGCTGCCGTTCCAGGCTGGTCCGATCTCTGTAACGCTTCCTTTCTCTGTAAAAAAAGGACATTTCTCTCAGTTGTTTCTTTTCATAGCGACAGACAAGAATGCCGGCACTGAGAAGGAAAACGCCACAGATTCCAAAAAACAGAAGACCTGTCTGCACACACTCTATTACAGTACCCCATTCGGCAACAATGCGGTATCTGGCATAGCTGTGCCGGAGCGGCTGAAGCCATCCGAAAAAAGCAAATCCTCCGACAAGAACCAGAAGCTCATTCGGCACCTTTTCGGATTTTTTCAGAAACAGCTGCTCTTTCTCTGCTTCCGCAGCGGCTCTTGCCTCAAACTGCATCTGCCGGGATTTTTCTATTTCATCTGTCTCGGACTTATCTGCGGCTGCCCCTTCGCTGCTTTTTGCTGTTTTTCCCGCTTTTTCCGGTTCGCTGCCGGCAAAAGCAGTCATTTTCGAGTTCCCGGTATTTTTTCGGAATTTCCATACCAGATACAAGGCTGCGGCTATGCCCAAAACGCCGACTACCGTCACTCCGATGCCGATACCCCATTCGATGTTGCGCCACATTCCCCATTCGAATTCACTGGCCCATTTCCGCAGAAGCTTTCCGCACAAAATCAGTACCATAGAAAGATCGGTAAGCATCCACAGCAGGATGCGTTTTTCAGTTTCCGTCAATTTTTTCAATTTTGTATCCAATTCCCCACACCACCTTTAAATATTTTGGATTTTTCGGCGTAATTTCGATTTTCTCACGAATGCGCCGGATATGAACCATGACGGTATTTTCTACGCTGTAAGCATCCTCCTGCCAGACCTGGCTGTAGATTTCTTCGGCTGAGAATACATAGCCGGGATGCTCCATCAGAAGCTCCATAATTTTGTACTCGGTTGCAGTCAAGCGGATAGGTTCACCGTCCACCAGGAGTTCTTTGGTGTTTCGGTTCAGCAGCAGACCGCCGTTTTTCAGGATATCCTGGCTTTGTGTGGTTCCGTTTGCGGCGCCTAAGGAGAAGTAACGGCGGAGCTGGGATTTAACACGGGCCATGAGTTCGGCGGTATTATACGGCTTTGTCACGTAATCATCGGCGCCCATCGAAAGTCCGATGACTTTATCGCTCTCTTCGGTTTTCGCGGAAAGCATGATAATCGGGATGTTGTTTTTTTCTCTTATTTTCATCAGGGCGGAAAGGCCGTTCATTTTGGGCATCATGACATCGAGCAGGATCAGATGGATCTGTTCGGTCATGAGGATGTCGAGTGCCTCCATGCCGTTGTAGGCTTTTTTTACCCTGTAGCCTTCCAGTTCTAATAGTTTGCCGAGAGATCTTACGATTTCCCGGTCGTCGTCTACGACTAATATGTTGTATTGGCTCATCTCGTTTTTCCCCTCTTGGTTCTATGGTGTTTATCATAGCAGAAAAAACGGAGATTCTTTGGATAAAAAACTGACATTTTTCTTAAAATGTAATCCCCCATTATGTTTTCCTGCTTTTTTTACAAAAAAAACACTGATTGGTAGAGTTGTAAGCTGGTGTAAAAAATAAAAACAAACGCATATAAATTAGTAAAAATGCCTGCCATAGCACCTGGAAATGTGGAAAAAGATAAAAAAAGTCAATATAAGTGGACAAAATACACAATATCAAACGGGGATTTTATTTGATATAGTGTAAATATCACAAATAAGCAAAGAAAATGCGTAATAAAAACGCACAAAACAACGGAAAGGATGGGGAGCATGGCGAAGGAAAAGGTGAAAAAGAAAAGAGGACAGAAAATCACACCTGCAATTTTGTGGAAACAGCGCTGGCTGCTTGTAATGTCAGTACCATTTGTAATCTGGCTGATTATCTTCAAGTATATTCCACTTTGGGGATGGACGATGGCGTTTCAGGAGGTAAAACCGGCAACGTTCGCACTTCCGATCTGGGAGAGAACCTGGGTTGGATTTAAGAACTTTACAGATGCATTTAAAGACCGTCTGTTCACACAGACATTAATCAACACATTGGGAGTAAGCTTCCTTGACATCGCGGTTGGAACGATCGCAGCAATCGCATTTGCGGTTCTTCTGAACGAGATGTTCTTTATGAAGTTCAAAAAAGTAACGCAGACCATTTCTTATCTGCCGCACTTTGTATCCTGGGTTATCATTGCAAGTATTGCAAAGAATATTTTCAACGACGGCGGTGTTGTTGACAGTATCTTCGGCAAGAACCTGCACCTGATGAGTTCCAACTCACCGCTTATCTGGGTAACCATTATCCTGATTAACTGCTGGAAAGAGGTTGGCTGGAACGCAATTATTTATCTGTCCGCCATGGCAGGTATTGATCCTGGTCTTTACGAGGCCGCTGATATGGACGGTGCAAGCCGTCTGCAGAAGATCTGGCACATCACTCTGCCGGGTATCCGACCGACCATCATCGTACTGCTGATTATGAGCATCGGTGGCGCCCTGAACGTAGGTATGGAGCGTCAGATGCTTCTTAGTAACCCGCTGGTTGAGGATCACACGATGGTACTTTCCTGGTTCTCTTATAAGAGAGGTATCGGAAACAGCAACTACGGTCTTGGTACCGCAATCGGTGTATTCCAGTCTGCAGTCAGCGTTACCCTGCTGCTGATCGCCAATAAGATTGCCGGTCTGGTAGGCGAAGATAAACTTATGTAGGAGGACGCGAATATGAACAAGAAAGCAAAAAAATTTGACTACGTACTGGCGGTAATCTTCGTATTCCTCGTCATCATCACCATTTATCCGTTCCTGAACGTACTGGCGATTTCGTTCAACGATTCTACGGATACCATTAAGAATGTAAACTTCATCATTCCGAGAAAGTTTACATTAAGCAACTATAAATATGTATTTAAAGACGGCGGCATTGCAATGCCGGCTGTGATTTCTGTAACAAGAACCATCATCGGAACAATCGTAGGTATTGTATGTACCTCGATGGTTGCTTACACATTAAGCCGCAGAGACTTCGTACTCCGCAAACCATTCCAGCTTCTGTTCGTTGTTACCATGTATGTCAGTGGCGGAATGATTCCGGAATACCTTCTGATTATCCGTACCTTAAAGCTGGGCAATAACTTCATGGTATACATTCTGCCTGGTCTGATGTGGGTTTATAATATGATTCTGGTCCGCTCTTATATCGACGGACTGCCGATGGCTCTGCAGGAGGCAGCAAAGCTCGACGGAGCAAACGATTTTCAGATCTGGTATAAAGTCGTTATGCCGCTTTGTAAACCGGTTATCGCAACCGTAGGTCTGTACTATGCAGTAGGACAGTGGAACTCCTTCATGGATACTTACCTGTATGCGAAAAAACTCCCGACTCTGCAGTACAAACTGTATGAGATTATGAACCAGGCGACCATGAAAATGGACGTTCATGCAGGAACCAATGTACAGACGGCCGTAACACCAATGTCCGTACGTATGGCCGTAACGATTGTAGCAACTGTGCCGATCGTTATTGTATATCCGTTCCTTCAGAAATACTTTATCGGCGGTATGACACTTGGTTCTGTTAAAGACTGATAAAAAACAGTATTAAAAAATTTTTAGAAAAAGATGATGTTTATTCCTGCCAGGCGAAAGAAAGAGTGCAGGATGACATAAACCATTTTAAGGAGGGCTTTTATGAAAAGAAAAGTAGTATCACTCATGTTAGTATCTGCTATGGTGGCCGGAATGCTCGCAGGATGCGGTTCCGACAGTGGCAGCAGCAAGGGAGGGTCCAGCACAGAGACCGGATCAGCGGCAGAGGCAAGTTCTTCAGGCGAGACAGCAGATGATGCAGATGACAAATCTCCGATTACCTTTGAGTATTTTAACGCTGATGGTAAAAACGGCAACTGGGATAACCCGGTAGCAAAAGCAATCACAGAGGCAACAGGCGTTACACTTGATGTTTCCTATCCGGTAGCATCCCAGGGTGATGCAAAAGAAGATGTTGCGCTGATGATCGCAAATGATGAGTATCCGGACATGATTTATGCAAAAGGCTCAGCAACAGATTTGTATCAGGCAGGCGCGCTGATTGATATGACAGACCTGATTGAAAAATATGGTCCAAACATCAAAAAAATGTACGGAGCAGAGATGGAAAAACTGAAATGGAGCCAGGATGATCCTGGAATCTATCAGCTTTCCTACGCAGGTGTAAACCAGAAAACCCTGACAACAGGCGGAAGCTGCCAGATTCAGTGGGCTGCATTAAAAGAGAACGATTATAAATATCCGAAGACACTGGATGAGTATGAAAAAATGATCAAGAGCTATCTTGCAGCACATCCAAAAACAGAAGATGGTCTGGATATGATCGGTATCACCATGAGTGCTTCTGACTGGCACTGGATGATTACCCTTGGAAACCCGGCAGGACTGATCGCTGATGCATCCCCGGATAATGGACAGTGGATCATTGACGACGAGTACAACGTACATTACAAACATGTAACAGATGAAGAGAAAGAATACTTCAAATGGCTGTGCCGTATGTACAACGAAGGTATCCTGGATCCGAACTTTGCAACGCAGACAGATGATGACTATATTGCAAAAGTTGCCAGCGGCCGTGTTGTTGCCATCACCGATGCTGAGTGGCATTACAGCCAGTGCGAAGCTACTCTGGTAGCAGATGGAAAAGTAGATCAGACTTATGTTGGACTTCCTGTAACCTTAAGAGAAGATCAGGTAGAAAAAGCTCTTATGTATCAGGGAACTACCGTTGGCTGGGGTATTGGAATTACCAAGAGCTGTGAAGATCCGGTTCGTGCCATCAAATTCCTTGACTATCTGTGCTCCGATGAAGGACAGATCCTGTATCACTGGGGTATCGAAGGCGAGAACTACTTCCTCGATGATGACGGACAGCCATATCGTACCGATGAAGAAGTTGCAAAATCTCAGTCTGATCCGGATTATGCAAAGAATACCGGTATTGACAACTACACTGGATTCCCGATCTACGGAACAGGTTCCTACTCTGAAGACGGATTCCCATATACTCCAACTACCAAAGAGTCTGTTATTGCAAACTACAATACAGCAGAAAAAGAAGGATGCGAAGCGATGGGATTTGAGATGCTGACCGACATGTTTGCACAGCCGGAAGAGTTCGATCTTCTTCCATACTCTGCACTGTGGGCATATCAGCAGCCACAGGAACTGGCTGAGAAGCAGACAATTCTGGACGAAATTGCTTGGCCGGGACTTGTTAAATGCGTAACTGGTACCGAAGATGAGTTTGATGGAAACTGGAAGAGCATGGTACAGGAGCTGACAGACAATGGTCTGGCAGATGCAGAAGAAGCTATGACAGAGTTCCTTGCTACCAAACTTGTTGATGTAGAGTAAGTAAAGCAAAAACATAAGGTTTTGCCGTTGAACGGAAGGCGGCACAAAAACATGGCCTGATATTATTAAATATCAGGCCATGTTTTAAAATACAGCGACAGTAATGGGAAATATGAAACATTGTAAAAAGATAACAGTATATGGAAAATCTGCAAATAATTTCATGAGACAAAATCATAGGGAGGTTTTTGAACAATGACAGAAAAGAAGGAGTTTCAGGTAAATAAAAACACACCGTTCTGGGATGCATCGCTGACGGATCAGGAAAGAATCGACTGGCTGTTAAAAGAAATGACGGTCGAAGAAAAACTGGGATACCTCGCCAGCTCTTCCCCGGATCTGCCGCGCCTTGGCATTCCGGGAGTCTCTGTAGGCGGTGAGGCAGCACACGGCGTTGAGGGAAGAAACGATCAGAACGGTCTTGGAAAACCGGATGTGACAACATCCTTCCCACAGCCGATCGGTATGAGTGCATCCTGGGACCCGGAACTGATCCGACAGGCCGGTGAAGTAACGGGAACCGAGGCGCGCGTTGTATGGCACCGCCACCAGGGACATGGACTCAGCAGATGGGCTCCGACCGTTGATCTTGAGCGCGATCCGAGATGGGGAAGAAACGAGGAAGGCTACGGAGAGGATCCTGTGCTGACCGGAAAAATGGCCGGCGCTTATATCCGGGGAATGCAGGGTGATGATCCGAAGTATCTGCGCTGTGCAGCGACCTTAAAGCATTTCTATGGAAACAATACAGAGGTCGGCCGCGGATGGAAAAATTCTTCCATTGACCCGAGAAACAAATATGAGCTGTATCTGGAGCCATTCCGCAGATGTATTGAGGACGGCGGCGCAGAGGGCATTATGACGGCATATAACAAAATCAACGGAACGATCGGTATCCTGAATCCGGAAGTAACCGATATTCTGAAAAAACAGTACGGCCTCCGTCACGTTGTCAGTGACGGCGGTGCGATGGGACTTGTCGTAACGCTGCATCACTATTTTGGACAGCATGCGGAGACGATCGCAACGGCGCTGAAAGCCGGTGTAGATGCCATGTCTGACGATCCGCGTATGGTAGAGCAGGCGGCACGTGAGGCATATGAGCTTGGTATTCTGACGGAAGAGGATATGGACCGCTCCATTCGCTGTATGATGGAGACGAAGCTTCGCCTCGGTGTTTATGATCGGGAAAACCTGAATCCGTATGACCGTGTGACCGAGGACGATATCGATTCCCCGAAGGCACGTGAAATCTGTAAAGAGCTGAGCCGCGAATCGATCGTACTTCTGAAAAATGAGAACGGAGCGCTGCCGCTTGACAAAGCCCTGAAAGCAGAAGATATTGCCATTGTCGGACCGCTTGGTGATGCATGGTATCAGGACTGGTACGGCGGAACGGCACCATACCGCACAACCTTCCTGCAGGGGATGGAAGTACTGAAGCAGGAGAACATTACATTCGCGGATGGTCTGGATCGCGTTGTTTTCCGCTGTGATGGAAAAGGTCTTGCCGTAGCAGAAGACGGAACACTTCAGATGGCAGATGAGCCGGATGTGTTTATCAAGGAATACTGGGGTGAGGGAAGCTATACGTTCAAGAGTGTCCGTACCGGAAAATACCTCGGCGCAAGACTCTCAGAGTCGCAGGGAGAAAAGCCGAAAATGGGACAGATCGCGGCAGACCGCGAGGAAGCCTTCGACTGGTTCGTGATGGAGATTTTCCACGTGGAGCCGCAGGAGGATGGCAGCGTTGTGCTGACCAACCGTTTCCATTACCCGGTTTATAAGGATGCAGAGGGATTTTTCTCCTTCGAGCAGACGGAGGGAATTCCGATTACGATGGAGGTTGTCGAAAACGGAATTGAAAAAGCAGTTGCTGCAGTCCGGGGCAAAAAGCAGGTTTTACTTGCGCTCGGCTGTAACTCCGTGATCAATGCAAAAGAGGAGATCGACCGCAACACACTGGAGCTGCCAGAGGAGCAGGAGATGCTGCTTGACCGGATCGCAGAGGCCAATCCGAATACCGTTCTGGTGTTGTTTACGAATTATCCGTACACACTTCAGAAAGCGATGGAAAAACTGCCGGCGATCATCATGTCTGCAACGGGAAGCCAGGATATGGGAAGCGCAATGGCAGAGGCTGTGCTTGGAACCTATGCACCGGCCGGCCGTCTGAATATGACCTGGTATGAGAGTATCGATCAGCTGCCGGACATTGACGATTACGACATCATCAAAGGAAAAAGAACGTACCGCTATTTCGACGGGAAGGTATTGTATCCATTCGGCTATGGCCTGACGTATACCACATTTGCGTATGAGAACTATAAGGTTTCCTTAAAAGACGACCGTCTGCTGCAGATCTCTCTCGATGTGAGAAATACGGGCGATACCGCAAGCGACGAGGTCGTCCAGATCTACGGTTCCGCTCTGGAATCCTGCGTGAAGAAACCAATCTGCCAGCTGCTTGATTTTGTTCGTGTGAAAAACATTGCCCCGGGCGAGACGAGACACGTTGCACTGGAAATCCCGGTAGAGGAGCTTCGCTTCTACGATGTCATCAGCCGCAGACTGATTGTAGAAGAGGGAACGTATGAAATCTATGCAGGCGCATCCTGCAAGGATAAAGCCGTTTCCACAGAAATCTTTATTCCGGGCGGAAAAAGGGGAGTACGCGATCTGAGTGCATTTACCGCGGCAGACCATTATGATGATTACGAGAACATGTATCTGACGGAAGGCCATTTCAACTTCAAGGCAGTCCGCGTGCAGGATGAGATGAAAGACGGCGTTCTCGTTTACCGTGACTGTGATCTTTCCGATGCTGCTGTTCTGGCACTTCATGTGAAGAGTGAACGCGGCGGCAGTGTGGAAGCCTTTGTGGACGGTGTTTCAATGGGAAGCTTTACCGGTGACACAAGAACCTGCGAGTTCCGCAGTGCTCCGAAACTGGACCGCTATGCGGAGAAAGAAGTAAAAGAGCGCAACCGGTACCGCGAGCCGGTTTATGAGGATATTGAAATTTCTCTCGCAGACAGACCGCAGACGGACGGCGCATCTGAGATCCGTCTCGTCCTGAAGGGAGATATGCGGATCTGCTATCTGCGTGTGCTGAAAAATAAGAGCACAGGAAAAATTCAGATGGGCGTAGCAAACTAACCAGATAATGTATTGTCTAAAAAAAGTATTGACAAATTGTGTGAATATGAATAAAATATTCCTGTAAAAACAAAATACGGAGATCTTCAGGGCAGGGTGTGATTCCCTACTGGCGGTATAGTCCGCGACCCGCTGCGATATCAAACAGCGGCTGACTCGGTGCAACTCCGGGACCAACAGTTAAAGTCTGGATGAAAGAAGATGAAATAAAGTTTATTTGCATGGAAATATTTTTTGGTGCCCTGAATTCAAGAAAAGGAATTCAGGGCACTTTTTTTCGCGGGCAACGAGCCAAAGTCCGTGCTTGCACGAGACCTTGGCGACTGCCGCGAAAACGAGTTCAAATTCGTGGAGCGTATTTGGACTCGTTACTTCCGGCAAAACCGGTCAAGATCTCCAGAAAAGAAGGAGAAATGCAGCTATGAATGCACAGACAACAGCAAAACAGACATCAAAGATGTCGCAAATCGGAAAAACCCGTTACATGGTACAGGTGGCAATGCTCGGCGCCGCCGCAGTCGTATTGATGTTTTTTGACATCCCGCTTCCGTTTGCCCCGAGTTTCTACAAGATTGATTTAAGCGAAGTTCCGGTGCTGATCGGAGCCTTTGCGATGGGACCTCTTGCCGGAGCTGCGATTGAGCTGATTAAGATTCTGCTGAACCTTGTTATGAAAGGAAGTACCACCGCAGGTGTTGGCGAAGTGGCAAACTTCCTGATCGGCTGCGCGTATGTTATGCCGGCCGCATGGATCTACAAAACACAGAAAACAAAGAAAAATGCCATGATCGGTATGGCAGTCGGAACTGTATTTCTGGCAGCAGCCGGCGGTCTTCTGAACGCTTTTGTACTGCTTCCGGCTTATGCAGCAGCCTTTGGAATGCCGATGGATGCCCTTGTGGGAATGGGATCCGCAGTCAACAAAGCAATTACAAGCCTTCCGACCTTTGTTCTGTTTGCCGTTGTACCGTTTAATATCATCAAAGGTGTTGTGGTATCACTGGTAACCATGCTTCTGTACAAGCACATCAGCAGACTGCTGAAGGGTGAGGCGATGAATTAGTTCATCATTTCCGTAAACGGAGAATCCAATAAATACGTTGTAGAGAGACGGACAAAATGCAGAGAGAAATCCTCTGTTTTTTGTCCGTCTTTTAAAATTTTCGGGGAATGGCGGCAATGGATTGCCCACACAGGTCTTTTAGCAGTACAATGAAGCATAATCGATAAAAGAAAATACGCAGCGAAATTGGAAAGGAGCGCAAAAAAAAAGAGATCCGCACATTGGCTGAAATCTCTTTTCTATCACATTTTAATATTGTTATTATGTCTCGAAACTGTTAAGCGCTTTCCAGATGTTCCATCACTTGAACGCCCCATTTAAAAAGGGCGTTTCGCATGGCGAAGGTCAGGACTGCGGTAAGCAGAATCATCATGCTCGTGGTGATGTGGATGTTGAGGTGAAGTTTTCCGTACAGCAGGTAGCCGGCTCCGATCAGGATTGCGCCGACGGTGAGGTCGATGAGAACGGAGATCAGGGAGCGGTTGTTGGATTTTATGGCGGCGGTTTCGTTTTCCCAGTTTAATTTCGGAAATGCAAGGTCAAAAAGGAGCTGTTCATAGTTGACGAACAGGGTAAATAAAACCGTGATCGCCGTGGTGTAAAGAAGGGTCGCCGGGTGCAGACCGAAGACGACAGCAATCATGTTGAAGACCAGAGCGTATGGCAAGGTGCCAAGGAGACTGATCAGGATGCCGCTTACCAGCATGGCACGGATCTGGTCGTGATAGCTCATCGGAATGCATTTCATATAGATGTATTCGCTGCCCTTTCGGGACATCGCTGTGGCGGAGATCACGCAGAACATGGACATCATGACGGCGATTCCGGCGGCGGTAAGGACGGCAACTGCGACGGGCACTTCCCCTTTCAGGAGGCGGAATATAGTGCCATCGGCGGCAAGCCGGGTCCAAAGGCCGGTGGTTTTAGCCATGCCAAGGCTGGAAATGATTGAAATGAGGGCAATACCAAGCATGAAGACCGGCCAGATGAGAGGCATCAGAACACAATTCATGAACCAGGCCGGTGTGCGGTACAGTTTTTTCCATTCAATCATCGCGTAGGTGCGGACCGGATTTTTGCTTTTGACGGTTCGGGTCACTTCTTCTTTGGATAAAATGCGTTTTTCGCTGGTGGTTTCGCTCATGCCGAGGACAGCCGGGAGGTAGATTTTCCAGGCGAGGGCGAAAAAGACAGCAAGGATGACGGCTGTTGTAACGATGTAGAGTATCATTTTGAGAAAGGATGCATCTGCAAGGCTTCCGGTCATCAGGGGCAGGTTCGGAAAAATGGTCCGGAAGGCGCGCAGAGTGCCCTTCTGGCTTTCCATCAGGTTCATGATATCCTGCATTTCAAAATTTCCGATACTGCGCGAAAATACGTTGATGCCGATCGCAAAAATCAGGGATGCGGCGAATCCGAGGTAGCTTAAGAAATCCTTGTTTCGGATATTTTTGAAAAGACGCATCACGAGCATCGTCAAAACTGCGGCGTAAACGAGCGGCACAACCGGGAAAATAAGGCAGGCGAGGATCATATTGATCCAGTAAAAAATGCCCATTTTGGCGCTGATCCCGTACCCTAACAGAAACGGAAAGAACAGCAGTACAATAAGATAGTATTCGTTCAGCAGACAGCAGAAGCCTTTCGCACCGACAATCTGCGCCGGGGTAAACGGCAGCGGCAAAAGCTTTACGAGGTCAGAGTCCATGTAATACTCGCTCAGAAACAGCGGCAGGCCATAGAAGAAAATGACCATCATGCCGATGGCACAGACGAACTCGATCAGCAGGGTTTCCAGCCCGAGCGGCTGCAGGAAGGTATAGCCGGAATATCCCAGAAGAAACAGTAAGACCGACACGGGAAGGAGGCAGACACCAAGCAGAAGGTATACAACGATACGTCCTCCGTCCGAAAATACTTTCTTTTTTCCGCTCTTCTGATTGCTTTTTCCTGGTCCGCTTTTCAGAAGGAAACGGGTGAGAATCCATAAGTTACGCATGTTCGGTGATCTCCAAAAAGATATTTTCAAGTGTCTGATCCGGATAGGCCGCTTTTAATTCTTCCAGGGTACCCAGGTATACCTGGCGGCCGTGATGGATAATGGCGATGCGGTCGCAGAGTTTTTCCGCTACTTCCAGCACATGGGTGGAAAACAGCACGGCGTTTCCGGCATCGGCGTGTTCACGCATCATCTGTTTGAGCTCGTGCGCGGAGCGCGGGTCAAGGCCGGTCAGCGGCTCATCGAGAATCCAGACCGGCGGCTTGTGGATCAGTGCGCCCATTACCATGATTTTCTGACGCATGCCATGCGAGTAGCTCATGATACGGCTCGAAAGGTTCTCTTCCATCTCAAAGCGTTTTGCGGTTTCTTCGATAAAACGCTGACGCTCTTCCGTTCCGACACCGTAGATATCTGCCATAAAATTCAGATATTCAATTCCCCTGACGCGAAGAAACGCATCCGGGTCGTCTGGCACAAAACCGAACTGGCGCTTGGCTTCGAGCGGATCCTTCTGGATATCTTTTCCATTGATCTCAATCGTTCCCTCGGACGGTGCCAGGATGCCGGTGATCATTTTTAATGTTGTCGTTTTCCCGGCTCCGTTTGGGCCGATAAATCCGGTGATCTTTCCATCTTCGATATCCCAGGAAAGATCATCGACGGCTTTTTTGCTTCCATCGCCGTAAATTTTGCTGACGTGGTTCAGACGAATCATGTTTTATTCCCCCTCCTTTTTTCTTGTAAAACGAAACTGTGACTCTCTTGCTTCGTTTCTAAAAACAGACTGCCCTTTTCTCACTCCGAAAGCTCTTATCCTTCCCTGCGCAGGAAAAGGAGTCAGGCGGATCTTCGCAATCCGCTTCGCTACTTGCTTGATTCGGTTAAAATTCGAGGCACGGGCTGTGATCTTGTGTTTTTTTCAGTATGCATTCTTCTGCCAGAACTGTCAATCGTCGGAGCGAAAAATACAGAATTTTGTAAGAACTTGTAAGACTTTTCCGCAAAGTGGGGCTTGCAGCTTGCAGAAATGCTTTTTCAGACACGCTCCAGGATCAAATCCGATTTTACGTGACAGGAAACTTCAACGAAATTTCCGGCCGCGCAAAAAAATCAGCCACAGAAACCCTTTCGGAAAACTGTGGCTGATGCTTTACCCTCTACTTTTTCAGAATCACATCGATGACTGTATCGACTCCATCCGGCAATACCGGGTCTTCGCCGAGATCGGCGAATGCCATGGTCGGATAATCGCTGTGTACCCAGCTTGTGGAAACCGGGATTTCCGCGCCGGTTGCGACGTAGCGGATCGCCTGGATTTCTTCTTTTTTCACGCCGGGCAGCGGCAGTGGCCCAACGGTATTTTCATAGACATGAAAATACAGATGGTTTCCGTGGCGCGTCACACGGCCAAAGTCCGGTTTCTCAATACCGGCTTTTCCGCAGCCGTAAATGCTCTCTCCGTTTTTCTTCATCCACTTTCCAATCTCAGCCAGCCGTTCGATCGACTCCTCCGGGATATTTCCCCTGGCGTCCGGGCCGACATTCAAAAGCAGGTTTCCACCCTTCGATACGCACTCGACCAGCTTTTTGATCAGCATCGGTGCCGGTTTGAAGAAGTGGTCGTTGGCACAATAGCCCCAGTGATTGTTCATCGTAACGCAGGATTCCCAGGCGATATCGTTTCCATTTACATCCTGGATGCCGTTCGGCGGAATCATCTGCTCCGGGCTCACAAAGTCGCCGTGGTACGGGGTCGGATTTCCGGCCGCCAGAGAACCGTAGCCCTCTCCGCTCACCTCGAGACGGTTGTCGATGATGACATCCGGCTGGAGCTTCCGCACCATATTGATCAGCTCCGTCGCTTTCCATGCTTCGCCGCGCAGCGTATCGTAGGAAAAGTCAAACCACAGCACATCGAGCTTTCCGTAGTTTGTGCAGATCTCGCGTACCTGATTGTGCATGTAGGTCAGGTAGCGGTCGAAATCGCGGTCATCGTTTTTATATGCCGGGTTGTTCCGCATCGGGTGATTCCGGTCGCCATAGTGCGGAAAATCGTCGTGGAACCAGTCGAGCAGGGAGAAATACAAACCAACCTTCAGTCCTTCTGCACGGACGGCATCAACGTACTCTGCAACAAGGTCGCGGCCGCATTTCGTGTTGGTGGATTTGAAATCGGTATACTGGCTGTCGAAGAGGCAGAATCCATCGTGATGCTTGGCAGTCAGAACCATGTATTTCATGCCGGCCTCTTTCGCCGCTTTTGCCCATTTCCGCGGCTCGAAATCAACGGGATTGAACTCCTCAAAATATTTCATGTAATCTTCTTTTGGAATCTGCTCGGTACTCCGCACCCATTCTCCGCGTGCCGGGATGGCATAAAGTCCCCAGTGGATAAACATGCCGAAACGGGCGTCGCGGTACCACTCCATCCGCCTGTCATAGGCTTCTCTGTCAAATTTGTACATCGTTTTGCTTCCTCCTGTTTTAGTTTTATATTGGTAATGATTCAGAGTACCATTTCGCATGGCTCTGAATCGTTACGTCAAGCGGATATTCGCAATCCGCTTCGCTGCTTGATTCGATTAAATCTTAATTTTCACCCATTTTCCCTGTTTGAATCGGATCGTCGCAAAGATAAACCGTGACATCTGATCCGCCAGCACGCCGAACCAGATTCCGACAATGCCAAGCCCCAACGTGTAACCGCCAAGATACGAAACGATCGTACGAATAAATGTAACGCTGATCATGGATGCAACTGCCGTATAAAGCGTATCTCCCGCACCGCGCAGGCATCCCATGTAAATAACCTGACAGATCTGGAAAATGACGACGAAGATAATGACATGGATGATGCTGACACCGATTTCAATGATATGCTGTTCTTCGAAAAACAGGCTGTACAGCCATCTTCCGCCGAAAAGATAAATGGCAACGAGGCATACTGCGATGCCCGCGCCGATCAGACGGCACGTTCTGCCGTACTCTTTCGCAAGATCCGGCTTTTTTGCGCCGAGGCTCCGGCCGATCAGTGCAACCGCTGCGGACTGAAGGCCGTCACCGAACGCAAACGAAAGCGACATAATATTCATGCCGACCTGGTGTGCCGCCATCGCATCGGTTCCCTGCTTGGCCGCCATGATCGCCGTCATCATAAAGCCGATCCGCATGAAAACCTGTTCGAAAAACACACTGTACCCGACCCTGACCAGGCTGATGAACGCTGCAAGCGTCGGTTTAATTTTGTTCTTCAGAATATAGCCAAGGTTCAGGAATCCGTCTTGCTTTGTGATGGAAAGGATGCTCATCACACATCCGACAACCGTTCCTGTGACGGTTGCCAGTGCCGCACCCTGAATACCAAGCGCCGGGAACCCGAAATGGCCGTTGATCAGAAGATAATTCAGGATAATATTAATCGTATTTGATGTTACATTTGTGCGCATCGTGATTTTTGTATTGCCCGCACCGCGCTGTGCCGAGTTGATCCCCATCTGGATACAGTTAAAAATCATACCGCCCATGATGATACGGAAATATGTTACTGCGCCGTTATGAGTCTCCGCGGTTGAACCGCACAGATGGATAATCGGACTTGCAAACGCCACAAATCCAACACTGAATGCAGCTGCCGCAAGGATAATAAATACAAGCGCAGTTACCAGAGTCTCATTCGCCGCACCCTGCCTCTGCTCTCCGCGCCGCCGCGCAACGAGAGCAGAAATCGACACATTCAGCGCAAAGAAAAACGCCAGGCCAAGCAGCTTCGGCTGTGTCGTCAGACCGACCGCGGCAACTGCGTAGGAGCCAAGCGAGCTTACCATCAGCGAATCTACAAGACCCGCAAATGCAATGAAAAACAACTCCACGATCGCCGGCCACGCCATGTTGACGGCGGTCTGGAATGTGTCTTTGTGGTATTTCCCCTGTAACTTGTTTCCTAAGTACCCCATTTCTTTTCCTCTCTTTCGTCCCAATACCAATTTCTATTTTACTTTGTTTTAACAGAAGGGTCAATACGGTACCGGCAGAAAAAAGCCAGCCGCAAAAGCAAAATTCTTTTCGCTTTTTGTGGCTGGCTTTTCTTTTATCTTTCCGTAGCGATTCAGACCCCCATCTTGATTCCGCTTACGCTACATCCCAGTATTGCTTCTTATTTTTTCAGTACAAATTCCGCCTTATTCTCCGTCATGCTGTCGCTTCCGATGAAGACTTCGAAAGCACCGTTTTCACTTTCTACACGCTCATTTTCTGTCAGGAAGCGAAGCTCTTCTTCTGTGATTTTGAAGATGACTTCGGTTTCTTCTCCCGGCTGAAGGGTTACCTTGCAGAAATCTTTCAGCTCTTTCACCGGGCGTACCACGGATGCGGCTACGTCGTGGATGTAAAGCTGTACGGTCTCGGTTCCCTTTGTATCGCCGGTGTTTTTCACGGTTACGGAGGCTTTAATCTCATCTTCCATGCCAAGCTCTGCCTTGTCCAGTTTCACATCTGAAATTGCAAAGCTGGTGTAGCCAAGGCCATATCCGAACGGGAACAGTGGTGCATTCGGGATATCGAGGTATTTGGAACGGAAACGGTCTTTGTCCTTGCCCGGCACATGCGGTCTTCCGGTGGAATACTCGTTGTAGTGAACCGGCACCTGGCCTACAGAGTACGGGAAGCTCATGGTCAGCTTGCCGCTTGGAGCGTATGCACCGAAAACAACGTCTGCGATTGCATTGGCACCTTCGGTACCCGGCATCCACACTTCAAGAACGGCTTTTGCTTTCGATACGACATCTCGCAGGTCGAGCGGACGGCCATTGAAGAGAACAACGACAACGTTTTCATTGACTTTTGAAACGCGCTCAAGCAGTCTCTGCTGGATTTCCGGGATGCGGATGTTCGCGTTGCTGGTTGCCTCGCCGGACTGCAGACGGTCCTCGCCGATCGCAAGAACGACAACGTCGGCCTCTTTTGCTGCATTTACAGCCTCAAGAAGCATTGCTTCTTCTTCCTCTGGCGTGGTGGACTGCTCCATCGCCTCGCCGAAGCCCTCCAGGCGGATGTCGGAGCCAAGCATCGGAGAGCCTGCATGGAAGCTCATGTTTGTCGTATCTGCCTGCGCTTTTACGGCCTCTTCCAGATTTGTCACATCCTTTGCATCTCCGATAAAGGACCAGGCGCCCATCAGGTTTCTGCTGTGGACATACGGTCCGACCCAGGCAATTTTTTTCTCCTTGCCAAGCGGCAGGATTTTCTCTTCGTTTTTCAGCAGTACAAACGATTTTCTTGCGGCTTCTCTTGCCAGATCGCGGTGCTCTTTGCAGAGAATGACCTCTTTTTCTTTCGTCTCATCTGCGTCTTTATACGGATTTTCAAACAGTCCCAGTTTGTTTTTCAGTTCCAGGATACGCATGCAGGACTCATCGATCAGATCCTCGGAAATCTTGCCCTCTCTTACAAGACGGCACAGGTTTTCGCAATAAATACCGGTCATCATATCAATGTCAACGCCTGCCTCGGCGGAGCGGACAGCTGCCTCCTCACGGTCTGCGCAGTAGCCGTGGTAAATAATCTCCTCGATTGCCGCCCAGTCGGAAATCAGAACTCCGTCAAATCCCATTTCGTCACGCAGGATGCCGCGCATCAGTTTCTTGTTTCCGGTTGCCGGAACACCGTTTACCGTGTTGAAGGAAGTCATCACCATCGCTGCTCCTGCATCGATGCCGGCTTTGTAGGATGGCAGATAGAAGTCACGGAAGGTATGCTCGGAAAGCTCTACGGTGTTGTAGTCTCTTCCCGCTGTCGGAGCGCCATAGCCTGCAAAATGTTTCACGCAGGAAGCAATTTTGTACGGCTCCTTCAGATCGTCTCCCTGGAATCCGCGCACCATTCCGGCACAGAACAGACCGTTCAGATACGGATCCTCACCGGTAGACTCCATGACACGGCCCCATCTTGCATCGCGGACCAGGTCGGTCATCGGTGCGAAGGTTACGTGAAGGCCGGAAACGGCTGCCTCTTTTGCAGCAACTGCCGCACACTTTTCGGAGAGCTCCGGTTCAAACGTTGCGCCCTGTCCCAGCGGAATCGGGAAAATGGTCTTGAAGCCGTTGATGACATCCAGCATGAACAGCATCGGGATGTGATGCGGGTGCTGCTCCACAAAATCCTTCTGGATTTTCTTTAACGTTTCTGCGCCCATGCTGCCCAGGATGGAACCGGAAAGCGCTACATTTTCCGGCGTAAAGCCTTTATCCGCCATCGGTCCCATGGCTGTGATGTCCATATCTTTATTGAAGAAGGCACCCACCACCTGGCTCATCTGGTTCACTTTTTCTTCCAGCGTCATGTCGGCCAGAAGCTCTTTTAATTTCTGCTCGGTCATTTTTTCTCCTCCATACCTCGTTTTTGCTGTATCTGCTTCTTCAGAAACCCCTAAAATGTCAGAAAAATATCGTTTTTCCGTTTTTTCTGAATCTTATACTGAAATTTTACCACATCTGACCTGAAAAAAATATCCCCTGATCCGACCTTTTTCTTTCACTATTCCGACCTGTTTGCTGCTGTTCCGGTGCGTAAGAAAGTGATAAAATCCTCTGTTATTTCCCGGACATGTGAAGGGGGCTTTCCGCTATTTTTCACTAAAGCTTCTTCGGTATTCCAGCGGTGCGTATCCCGTATTGTCCTTAAACATCTTCGTAAAATACGAGAAATTGCTGTACCCCACATACAGCGACACCGTATTGATCGGCAGCGTGCTCTGTGTCAGAAGCTTTTTTGCCTCCTCCACCCGCTTTTGGATGATATAATTACTGATCGAAATACCCTTTTCTTTTTTAAAAATCCGGGACAGATAATCCGTATTCAAAAAGACAAGCTCCCCAAGCTCCTCCCGGTGAATCTCCTCCCGGTAATGTGCATCGATATAAGCGCATACCTGACTCGTAACCGAATCTGATTTGTTGATGTACTGTCTGTACTGAACTGCTTTCCGAACCAGTACCCCGGCATATTCCATCATCTCTTCTCTGCCATAAAGGGAATTCCGATGCAGGTTTTCCATATCCGCATCTGCAAACAGTGCATACGCCTTGATCTCCCGTTCCGAAAGCCATGCATACACCACCTGCGTCAGATCGGTACGGAGTGCTACCAGAAGCTCCCTGGTAATCATTCCTTCCCGCTCCGTCCGGTCAAGGTATTTCTGCAGCCGCTCCAGCAGCTCCTCCGGTTTTTCCTCCGAAAGCAGAGCTTTCCATACATCCAGCTCCTTATTTTCGTAGCTGGTCTGCGGAGCCTGAAATTCGTTCAGAAACAGCACCTCGTTCCGCACGGAAAGGCTTCCCTCCCGCATTTTCTGAAGATTCCGGCTCTGCTTTTGCATCCCCAGTACAGATTCCCACTGTCCGACACCGCACCACAGCTCCAAATAGATTTTTTCATTCATCCACGCAACAAACTGCCGCAGAATTTCACAGTCCCGCTCACTGTCCTGCGGGAATGCTTTTTCCTTTGACTGTGTAACAATCCAGTAGCTGCCCGGTTCCTGGTAAAAAACAGTATCTACCGCAATATCCGTTTCCTCATACAGTTCCGACAGCACATTTTCGATCACAAACTCCATGGTCGCGGTATCCCACATCTCCCGCTTATTGCTCTTTATTTCCGGCATCAGACAAATCAGCCGGAAATAGTGTCCCGGTCCGTATGGCAGCTGACGCTGTGCTGCCGTTTCGCAGAATTTTTCCTCGGAGAAGCCGTCTTTCAGCACATTTTTCCAGATATCCTGCTGCAGAATTTTTCTGTTCTGGTTCCACTTGATGCTTTCCTGCCTGAGATCCTGTATTTTCTTTTCTTTCGCAACGGATTCCGCCGCACGCTGTACGGCCTCCTTCAGCTTGTCAAAATCGATGGGCTTTAGCAGATAATCGACACTGTTCAGCTGAATCGCTCTTCTGGCATAGTCAAACTCCGCATAGCTTGTCAGGAATATGACCTGGACCTTCAGCTCCTCTTTTCTGACCCACTCCACAAAGTCGAATCCCGTTCCGCCCGGCATCACGATATCGCTGATCACGATATCAATGTCCACCATTCCCATGATGTTTTTCGCCTGCTGTACGGAAAACGCAGTGTACACCTCGCTCACCCCGGTCTCTGTAAGATCGAGGTTTCTTTTGATACTTTCAATCACGTACTCTTCATCATCCACGAGCAATAGTTTCATGTTCTTCTCCCCCTGTCCTGTATGGAATATGGATATCTACAATCGCTCCGCCGAGCGGACTGTTATCGAAATGAATCTCGCCGGAATCGCCATAATAATAGTGGAATCGTTTCAGACAGTTTTCGATTCCGATATGCTTTCCATGCTCGGAAATATCTTCCCCTGCTTTCAGCCTTTGCAGCGTCTCCTCCGGAAAGCCGTTTCCGGTGTCCGAAATATAAATGTTGACATACTTTTCGTCTCCGCGGTCCTCCGGGTAAACCGTCACGGAAATCAGCGGAACCTTCTCCAGCGTCAGGGCATGTTTTGCCGCATTCTCTACAAACACCTGAATCAGGAACGGGAAGATTACTGCGTTTTCCACCTCTTCATGAACCTCAAAATAATAGGTGAATTTTTCCGGATAGCGCAGCAGCAGAATTTTGAGGTAATTTTCACAGTGGTTCGTCTCCGCCGTTACCGGCACCATCTCGCTTGTATTCCGGAAAATATACGCAAGATAATCGGACGTAATACGGCTCATCGACTTTGCATGGTCGTACTGACCGAAGTCGATCATGCTGTAGATAAAGTTCAGACAGTTCATATAAAAATGCGGGCGGATCTGGATTTTCAGGTAGTCCATCTCGATTTTCTGTTTTTGCAGCTCCTGCTCATACAGCGTGATCTTCAACCGGCGGATCTGGTGAATCATGTTTCGGAATTTATCGTCAATCTGCTCCAGCTCTACCAGGTTTCCTTCCGACATCTGATAGGTGAGGTCCCCATTGTCATATTTCTGAAGATTTTCCGTAAACATACCGACCGGCTTCAGGATTTTTGTTTCCAGGTGGAACAGCAGCACGGAACCGGCAATCACCATCAGAAAAGCAACGCCAAGAAGGGCAAACACACTTCCCGTCATCAGATTTAAGACTCCCGTCCAGGAGATTTTAATCCGGATTTCAAACGGTGCCTGCGAAAGCTCCTGCCGGAAGGTGTAATTGTCAGTATCAATTTTCGAATCGTCCGTTACAATTCCTTTTTCCGTCAGTATTCCGATGCTTTTTCCGTTCTGGTCAACGAGGCTGACATAGCCGCTCTTCCCAAGAGACAGTTCAGAGAACGGTTCCAGAATTGTCTTCAGATTGACGTAGCAGCCGAGTCCAACGCCCTGACTCTGCGCTACCTTGAGCATATAAATATCGTCTCCCTGGCACATCACGGTCCATTTTTTCTTGACTGCATACGCCTGCTGCGACAGGCTTTTGATCCGGCGCTTCAGTGCCTCCTGCAGATACGGGTCAACGGCGTAAAGCCCGTCGGAGGAAATGCTCAGCTGATATAAGCTGTCATCCTTCTGCGTATAGAGAAAAACATTGTAATCCGTTCCAAAATCCCACGCTGCAGATACATAATTCCTTCGCAGCTGCGTAATGACATATTCCTCATACTGATCCTTCTCCATCAGATCCATATATTTCCAGAACGCAGAATCCGGGTTGGAGCCGTCCATTACAGTCGAGAACAGGTTTCGGCTGATTCGAAAAAAACGGTTATCCAGCTCATCCGTATACAGCTTTGAAATCTCTTCCAGCTGCTCATATACCTGCCGCTGCGTCCGGTTCAGAATAAGCACGCTCCCAGCCAGAAAAAGCAGCAGCATACTCAGCAGGCAGATCAAAAGATAACGCCCCTGCTGCGCCAGTGTTGTTTTTTTCGTCTGTTTTGAAATACGCATGAAGTTTCCTCCTTTTTTCTGTTCCGGTACGCTCGAAATTTTTCCGTGTTTGATTTTACGAACTGATCTTTTTTTCTGAATATAATACAGCAGAAAAACAGTACACCTCATGTTTCCATGAGTCTGTACTGTTTTTCTGATTTATGTCGGAAACACCGAAATGTTTCTCTTTTTTATTCCTGCATGGAAAATCATCCCTTTACCGCGCCAAGTGTGATACCTTCTGCGAAGTATTTCTGAAGGAACGGATAGATGATAAACAGCGGCAGCATGGCGATAAATGCGATTGCCATACGGATCGAGGTTGTCGGCAGCTTTGCCACCTCGGCACCGATATTTCCAGTTACTTTTCCACTTGCCAGGTACTGAATATCGGTGATCATCTGGTTCAGCAGGTTCTGGATACTGTAAAGCTTCTGGCCTTCATTTCCTGATAAATAGTATAAACCATTTGTCCAGTCATTCCAATAGCCAAGTGCGGAAAACAGTCCCATGGTTACCAGAATCGGTTTTCCAAGCGGCAGTGTGATGCTGGTGAAAATCTTCATGTGTCCTGCGCCATCGATTTTGGCCGCCTCGAACAGCGCGTCCGGGATACTGGTGTTAAAGTAGCTTCGGATCATCAGCACGTTGTTTGCACTTAACAGGAAGCCCGGAACAATCAACGCCCAGATCGTGTTTTTGATGTGAAGATAATTTACATACATCAAGTAGGTCGGCACCAGTCCGCCGTTGAACAGCATCGTAAAGAATACGAAAAAGGTAATTGCTCTGCGGTACGGCAGTTTTTTAACAGAAAGCGGATATGCCAACAGAGCGGACATCGCAATATTTGCAGCGGTACCAACAATCGTTACAAAAACGGTGATTCCGTACGCTCTCAGGATTTTCTCACCCTGACGGATGATATAGGAGTAAGCATAAAAGCTAAATTTCTCCGGGAAGAACGAATATCCGTTGCGGATCAGTGTGTTTTCATCGGTCAGCGAGGAAATAAATACGAGTACAAACGGCAGTACAATGGATAACGTAATCAGAATGAGTACTACATTAATCCAGAACTGGAAACGTTTTGCTTTTTTTGAATTTGTCATACTTCCATCCTCCTAGAATAATGCCTGGTCTTTGTCTACTCTGCGGACAATCCAGTTACTCAACATTACGACACAGAAGCCTACCAGAGACTGGTATACACCGGCTGCAGATGACATACTGATATTTCCCTGCTCAATCAGGGCGCGGTATACATAGGTATCGATAACGTTTGTGGTCGGGAACAGAACACCGGAGTTCATTGGTACCTGATAGAACAGACCGAAATCGGAATAGAAAATTCTTCCGATGCTGAGAAGCAGCAGGGTGATGATGGTCGGAACGAGGCTCGGCAGTGTGATTTTCGTAATCTCCTGCCATTTGCTTGCGCCGTCCAGTCTGGCAGCCTCATAGAAGGAAGGATCGATACCGATCAGCGATGCAATGTAGATCAGGCATCCGTATCCTACGCCCTTCCAGCAGTTCGCGATGATCAGGACCGCCGGCCAGTATTTCGGTTTCTGGTACCACTGAATCGGGTCAATGTGGAACAACGGAAGGATCGAGTTGTTGACAAGACCATTTTCTGCACTCAGAAGCGCATATACGATGTAGCTTAAGATAACCATGGACATCAGGAACGGAAGAAGAATCGCACTCTGATATATCTTTTTGAGCTTTGTGTTTCTTACCTCCGTAATCAGAATCGCAATGGCAATTCCGACTACCATGTTTACAAGAATAAATGCAACGTTATACAGCAACGTGTTTCTTGTAATAATCCATGCATCCTTGGAAGCAAACAGGAACTTGAAGTTTTTAAGTCCTGCCCACGGGCTTGCCCAGATACCTTTCGCAAAATTCAGTTTTTTAAACGCAATCACCATACCTGCCATCGGGATATAGTTGTTGATCAGCAGATACAGAAGTGCCGGAAGCATCATCAGATAAAGCGGCCAGTATTCCTTCAGCACGTTTTTCTTTTTTCCTTTTTTAACCTCTGCTTTTTTCATAAAGCGTGTCTCCTTTTATGAGGGCTGTTTTTTCAGGTTCTTTCACAGAGAAGGCTCCACATCTTTTCTAGTAAGAGTGGAGCCTTCGGTTACTGTATCACACCGGATTTTCTTCCGCCCCGGTCGTGTTCTTTTTACAAATTAGCCTATTTCTTTGCAAGAAATGCATCCAGCTGCTCCTGCTTTGCAGCAATGACATCATCGATTCCCGCATCGTCCAGTGCCTCCAGGAACTGTGGAAGCAGTTCTTCCGGATCTCCGGAGCCGCTGCTAAGTGCGCCGTTGTACTGGCTGATTACGTTGTTCAGGGCTGATACCTGATCCGCATATTCGCTGTTATCAAAGACAAATCCCAGTGCTTTCGACTCGATACCGGAAGCGTTGAACTCCTGCATTTTGTCCCAGAGCTGCGGGTCAGATCCATCCCATTTGTATGCGATGAACTGGTTCGGAAGCTCCCATCCACAGTTAAAGCTGTAGCCTGCATTGTCTGCTGTTACACCGTCCGGGTAGTTGATGATTCCGTTTTCTTCATCTTCTACTACGTAGTCGGTTCCCTCTTCGCCCCAGTTCAGAAGGTTCATGACCTCCGGGCTGCCATAGATATAATCGAGAACCTGCATTGCTTTTTCCGGATTTTCGGAGTTCTGTGCTACAGAGAAGATAATTCCGCCGTAAGAGGATGAGTTGATGATCGGCTGATCATAGAACGGTACGATTTCAAACTCATATCCTGTGGAGCTCTGGAACTCAACCGGGGTACCTGGATGATAAGCAAAGAACAAGGAGAAGAGATTTCCTGCTTTGCATACGGTTCTCCAGTTTTCTGTGTTTGTTCCGGCATCCTTGCTGATATAGCCTTTCTGATACCAGTCATGCAGCATAGTTGCAGTCTCCTTGTACCAGTCGCTTGCAAAGTAGTTTTCTACGGTTGTGCTGTTGGTCTGATCCATCAGAGCGCCCGTGTTGGCATCGCCAAGTCCATCAGCGCGGGACAGACGGCTCAGAGGCGTATCACTGTTGTTGCTGGAGAACAGCATTGTCATATCAGGCTCGCCTGCCTGTACGGTCTCAAATACTTTCTCCATATCCTTCGGCTCTTTGATTTCATCGGTATTGATATTATACTTTTCTACCAGGTCTTTTCTCATGAAGATGGCTGGAATGCTGCCTCGTTCGATCTGGTTCGGAACGCCATAGACAAACCCATCAATCTGATTTGTTTTTGCAATATCCTCGCCATAGATATCTTTCAGGTTTGTGCCGTATTTGTCAATCAGTTCAGACATATCCATGATCTGGCCGGAATGCATATACTGTACAGCTGTTGTTGCATTTGTGTACAGAAGATCGATTTTCTCATCGCCGGAAAGCATCAGCTGTAACTGCTGAGATGCGCTTGCCCACGGAAGAACAACGATATCGAGCTTTGCATTCAGCTCCGGCTCCAGAATCTCGTTGATTTTTTCTTCGATTCTCTCTTCATCCTGCTGCTGGCTGCCCTGCAGTACCATAGTTACAGTGTACGGCTCGCCTTTTTCCTCTGTCTTTGCTGTGCTTCCGGAAGCTGCGGAGGAACCGGAATCAGAACTGGATCCTGTGCTTCCGCATGCTGCCATGGAAAATGCCATAGTTGCTGCAAGAATGCCTGCTAACACTTTTTTCTTCATACTTTTTCTCCTTTTCACGTAGCGTGTTGTGTGACCTTTGATGGTTGTATTATAGCAGGATTTTGACTTACAACTCTATAACTGATTTGACTTTGAAGTATCACTCTTCCGACCTTTGTGTCTTTTTTGTGTCTTTTTTCTGTCAAAAATCTTCCACCATCTTTGCCCCTTCTGCCCCATCGAGTTCGGTCACGGTTCCATTCATGACACGGTAGACTCTCTGGCAGAGGCCGAGGACACTCGGACGGTGCGTCGTAACGATACAGGTTTTGTTGGGACGCTGACGGATGATGTTTCGGAGGACGTTTCGTTCCGTCGTAACGTCCAGTGCCGAGGTAGCTTCATCGAGAAGCAGCACCGGGGCATCGCGGAGGACGGCACGGGCGATGGCAAGCCGCTGGGACTGGCCTTCGGAGAAACCGCGGCCACGTTCCCCGACGCGGCTGTTGATGGTATCCGGCAGATGCTGAACAAAATCCCAGGCGCAGGAGATTTTGAGCGCTTCGATGATCTCCTCGTCGGTCGCATCCTCTTTTACCATGCGCATATTTTCGGCGATTGTGCCGGAAAGGATCGTATTTCCCTGCGGCACATAGGCAAAGAGATGACGCGTTTCGGCGTTCATGGGAACCGTTTTTCCGTTTGAGGCAATGATCACGGTTTCCCCCTCCTGCGGGCGGATAAGGCCGAGAATCAGGCGGATCATCGTTGTTTTTCCCTCGCCGGACTGGCCAACCAACGCTACAATCTCGCCGGGGGCGGCCTGAAACTCCGATTTGGTGATTACTTTGTTTCCTTCTATATAAGAGAATTCTACCCCATGCATCTGTACCCGGAAGCCATCCTTGGCCAGTGGATCGAGCTTGGCGCTATCCGGGATATGGACCTCTTTTGGCAGCTCTACGAGCTCACGGATCCGGTGCGCCGAGACGGAGCTGTTGAGGAAGGACGGAATAATCGAAATCACGTTTCCAAACGCGCCGGAAAGGTTACTCCGCTGCTGCAGGAACAGCGTCATGGTTCCATAGGTAATGTCGTGCGTCCACAGACGGAACAGGCAGTATCCGAACGCCGTAAACTCCACCGCACTCCCGAGAATAGACATTACGATATTGGTTTTAATCGTAAACAGATTATATTTCAGGCTGATATCCTTGAAAAGTCCCTGCCACCAACGCATCTTTTTACTGTAATACGGTGCTATGCCAAACGACTTGATCGTATCAAAATTGTAGAACGCTTCTACCTCAAAGCTCATCAGATTACTGCTCATCTCGCGTACTTCTTTGCTGTATTCCCGCTGACGGCGGATCATAAACCGGGACATCAGAAGTAGGAACGGTGCGCTTAAAAAAGCAATCAGTGCCATGACCCAGTCATAATGCAGGATTACGAAAAAGGTGGCAATAAACCGATACACGGCAATGATAATCGTCGGGAGCCAGCTGATTGCGTTGCCGCTGACCGTTCCAATGTCGCCGTTGAAACGGTTGAGTACGTCACCGTTTGCGTATTTGCTGATTTCCAGCCAGTCCGCATCAACGATTTTGTCGAAAATATCCGCCTGGATGTCGTTGTTGATGGCGATACCAAGCTTCGTTGAAATGCGGTTGATGACACTCTCAAACCCAAGGCTGAACACGGTGCTTCCGATCATGATGCAAAGCAGCAGCGGGAGCTTCTGTATCTGGTATCCGGTGATGATATCGATCAGGTATTTTCCTGCCACGCTGCCGACAAGCCCAAGCGAAGTGCTTAAGATACCGAGAATCGTATAAAAAACAATCGCACCCTTATAGCGCGCGCTGTAGCCAAAAATCCATTTCCAGTCATCGATGATTTCCGAGAACGTTCCGTTTTTCCATCGCTCCGACAGGATGCGGAGAGACTCGAAGGGAGCGTCTTTACTTTTCTCTTTGGATTCTTCCTGCATGCGCGTCTCCTCTCTTTTTCCCGTCTGCGGTACGGATCATATCGTATTTCCTCAGCAGCTCGACACGTCCCGCACCCACTTCAATGCTCGATTTCTGTTCTTTTTCTCCCTGCCCCAGCCATTTCAGGATTCGCTGCACGTATGCAGCCGGGAGCAGAAACGGATACCTCGCCGCATAGGGATACTTGTTTTTCATATAGGAAGCTTCCGGAACCAGCGATTTCCAGATTCCCCCTGCTGTGTGCTTTTCCGCCCCGGTCTCTGCCGCATACAGGGTAATGTTTGCACTGTGGATTCGTCCCGCACTCGATTTTCCGAACGAACCGGCATCGAGAATATCGATCAGAAGCGCTTCGGAATCCGGGTGAAGCTTCTTTGCGGCACGGACTGCCCCACTTGCTTCATAGGAAAAGCCCAGATAGCGCTCGCCGATATCCAGCAGATTGATACAGAAACACGTCATGTGATACTCTTCGCACAGCTGCCAGAACATTTCCCAGTCTATTTTTCTTCCATATACACGAATCATCTGTACCATGTCACAGATCTGACGGATCCCGACACCGCCGTGAAGAAAGTGCTTGAAGCTGTGACAGAGAAGATAGAAAAGATGATGCGTTTCTTCTAAGGTAAAGATGCTCTGCCCCTGCACTTCCACTTTGGATGGATGCGCAAAAACATCGGAAAATGCACGATTCAGATAACCATAGGCAGAGGATTCTGTGCTGAACAGACTGGTATGTATTTCATAGAAGACCCCTGTTTTCGGATGAATGTAGCCATCTCTTCCGGGGCATCACCGTCTTTGGCACCATTTGGCATTGCGGTTTCTTTGTCCCGCACAAAGCCCTTCCTCATAAAACAGGCATCCACTGCTGCAAAATCCTTTTCCGGAATCAGCAGATCCTCATCCCCGGACGGGCGCAGATCTGGTTTCGGGTAGAGACTTCTGCACACAATTCCTTTCATCACCAGCGGCTGCACGCCCAGCTGCTCCAGCTCCTTTTCATCCGTAAGAAACAGCGCGGTACGCGAAACCTGCTGCAAAATGCTCTGCATCGCCTGCGTTTTTACCTGTCTGCGAAGCTCATCCGGAAGCTCTGCAAATTCCGGTGTTTTGCCCACAACATCGTAGACCGCCGGCAGCAGCGAATGCTGTGCCGCGAGGACAAACAGATGATTCCATTGTTTTTCTGTCAGCGCCGCAAGTTCTTCCAGAGCTGCTTTTTCTTCCGTCAAAAACGCACGAACCACCGCAAGGAATGCGGTTTCTGTTTCTGTAATCATGTTTTTTCCCTTTCGTTTTCCCTGTGTGCGGGTCTTTTTCCCTGTAAAAGGCGATAGATCCGGTTTCCCATCGGTCGAAGCGGAATCATGCGAATCCAGACCTTCTCAAAAAAGCCCCACCAGAAGCTTCCCGGCGCAAGCCTTTTTCCTTTTCGTTCCACCTGTGTCACCCGTGCAAAAATCTGCTCCCGCCGCACGTTATGTTCTATTTCTGTCTGTCCATCCCCGATCAGGTCGTAGCTTTCTCCATGAACACCACAAATCCGGTGCACCACAAACTGTCCGCCCGGCCGCTCATAAAATACGATATCTCCCTTTCGCAGCTCCCGCTCCGGGGCACAAAAAAAAATGCTGTCCCGTCCGTGGATCAGAAACGGTGCCATGCTGCTCCCGGAAATCACCATCCGCACTTCTTTTCCCTGCTCTACCAGCTCTTTTAGCATTCCGACATAGGCGCGGGTGTCTACCAGCCTCATGCTTTTTTCTCCATTTTCCGCATCGCATTTTTTTGCAGGAAAGCCGCAGCTGCTGCTTCTTCGGACGAATCTCTCACAAGCTCCTGCTCCAGCGTTTTCACCGCATCCTCCGAAATGTCACATGCCAGATGATAGATTGGTACCTTTCCCACCAGACGCTCGAGAAGATCCAGGTTTTTCACCAGCTCCTCCCGATCCCAGCGGTTCATGGTAATCTGTCCGTACAGGCTTGTAAATGCCTCTGCCGGGCGAAGCCGCCATGCCTGGTTCAGCTTCGCCTGGCTCAGCATCACAATGCATCCGACTGGCAGTTTTTTGTTCTCGCAGACCTCCGACGTTCCGCAGACCGGCCAGCCGTTTGCTGTCCACGCTTTTCCGTCATATTCGAGTAATGCCTTATCACCGTTTACGGTACGGCTTCCCCGGTACTGCTCCCAAAGGCCCGCCTGCGTGGTTTTGCCCGTTCCCGATGGTGCAGAAAAGAGCATGGCCTTCCCCTGGTACTCCAGGTATGCACAGTGCAGAATCAGGCATGGACGCTCCGACAGGCGGCGTTCCAGTGCAAGAAGAGACAGAAATACAACCTCATATTTTGCAACTCCATCCAGATACCATCTTCCGACAAACACCTGTGCATGATTTTGTGCTGTCTCCCGATACAGTGCATAGGGACGCTCTTCTCCTTTCACACCGATCAGGCGGCTTTCCAGTCCTTCTCCGTTACGAAACACCTGCAGATCGACCCGGTTTACAAGCAATTCGCCTTCCGCCTCCGGAAGTGTATCAACAATGGTAATGGTATAGGTGTAGTCTGCCGACTCCTTTTCCACCGCAAACTTTTCCATATCCGCCGGAAGAACCAGCTCCTCCGGAAAGCGCAGCCGGAAGGAAAAGCTCCCTGTCTGAAATGTTTTTTCCATAAAAACTCCTCTTTTTTTCTCTGTGTAATCTTCCATTTTCCACACATCGTGTCACGATCCCTTTTTCCGCATTTATGATAGCAAAAAAAAGATGCCCCGTCAATTGTTTACTCCTCTTATGTAATGTAACTTGTAATTTTTTTACTTCCTTTTCTTTCCTGCTTTTCCTCTTTTTTCTTTTATAATTACCTGTAATGATAACTGTAATTGCATTTCTGCGCGCTTTTCCTATTTTACCGGTTTGACGGCAGAAATGGTGTTCGCCCGAAAAGGCACGGCACTTTGCAAGAGGAGGTTTTGATGGAACCAATGGCTTCTCCGACCTGGTCGGATCTGTTACAGAAAATAAAAGAAACGAAATATCGTGTCAGCGCCGATTATCTGCTGCGTGAAATCGCAGGAGAATACGCGATCATTCCCGTCGGGGCTGCGTGTCAGATTTCGAATGCTGTAATGGTTCCAAACGATACCGCCGTATTCCTCTGGAATGCATTTTTGCAGCCGCATACCATTTCGGAGGTCGTTGCACAGGCGGCAGAAGAGTATGAGGCTCCGGAGGAAAAGATTCAAGATTCCGTATTAAACTTTGTGCATGATACTTTAAAATATCAATTATTAGAGGAGGTTGTTTCATTATGAGAAGAGAGTGGATGGAACCTGTAATCGAGGTTCAGGAATTTGTTGCAAATGAGTATGTGGCGGCTTGTGGAGATAGTGGAAAGGTTTATAACTTTGAATGCAATGCCGGAAAAGAAAATAGCCATTATAATGTTTATACGAATGGTGCCGATGGGATAGCACATACTCGTGACGATGAACTGCTTGGTTCTTACCATCCTTGTGGTGAGAAACACGCAGCAGAATCTAACAGTGACTTTAAATATGGCTATATGTACAGACTAGACGGATTCGGCTTGTTCTCCAAGGAAGATCGGAATGATTGTACTGATGTAGTCATCTGGAGAGGTAAATACAACAATAATATCCACTGTACCACCAACTTAGACATCAATTCCTGGACGACCGCAAAATCCTGATTGTTCCCACAACATCATATTTTTTCAAACGACTGTAAAAGGATCGAACCAACCGTTTCGATCCTTTTCTTTCTGTTCCCAGGCAAAGCGGATATTCGCAATCCGCTTCGCTACTTGCTCATAACCGAATAGCTGCTTCGCAGCTTATATCAGGAATGGCTTATACCACTCCTGATACAAGCAAATCTTTGCCACAATGTCAAGTGATGAATTCAAAAAAAGGCAAAAAAATACCCCCTCTCCACGAAGGAGAAGGGTAGTATAAGTTACATTATCAATTCTATCCATCCACTCAACGTTTTAGTGAAATGCCAACCTCCTTTTTCTTTCGATTGTTCGTGTTCGATTTTTTATATGTCGTATCATACCACTTTAGGAAATCGCCAAACAGTTTTTCTTCAGCAATATGGCGGGCCTCAGCTGCCTCCTCGATGCAGTCATAGCCTCCAAGATAATAGCATTTCTGTTTAAACATGATCTGGGCGATCCATTTATTCCGCTTATTACTGTAGTAAACTCCACGCACGCCACTGGTATTCATCTTATATATAACATCCGGACGGAGCATTTCCAAGCAGGTACCATCTTTATAATGGAGATTCTTCTTTGGATCACGCTGACATCCGCAGCCTATTGTCCATCCATTCTGCAGATTGGACTGCCGGACATCTACCTCATTGCCACAGTCGCACCTGCAGTGCCAGATATGGAATCCATTTTCCTTCCGTGCGTAAGACAACACTGTGAGCATCCCGAACCGTTTACCCACCCAGTCTTTCAGGGGCGGTATCTTCCCGCAGCTTCTGGTATTCCCAGTGATCAGCCTCCTTTTTGTAGTCTCTATCGTGTTGCCGCAGTCACACTGGCAAAGCCATAACGGATTACCGTCTTTGGCTTTATTCCCTGATTTTCCAATAACCGACAGCTTCCCAAATCGAAGTCCTGTCAGATCTTTGACACCATCAAAAGGGGATTTCTCACACCCACAACTATAGATAACCCCTGGTTTTAAGCAGCGACTCTCCACAAGGATCTCATTTCCGCAGTCACATCTGCATCTCCAGACAACCGCATTGCGGACACGCTGCTTCGTCGGTTCCGGCACAGTTAATTTTCCAAAGCGTTTTCCTGCCAGATTTTTCCCTTTCAAAACACCACCTCAATGAAAGCCTGATAATATTCATCAGAACAGGGAGCATCTTAAACATTTTCCTTACGATTTTTTCTGTATTCCCGTAACCGGCGATAAAAGGTAGCTTCCGCCATACCGCTTCGTTTAATCGCTTCTTTTGCGGTAATCGCCTTATTCTCCAGCGCATTTACGATCTCTGGAAAATCATCCGGAGGCTCGACTTTCGGGCGACCAAATTTTACGCCTTTTGCTTTTGCCGCAGCGATGCCATCCAATTGCCGTTTATAGATCACGTCTTTATAGTTTTTTGGGTCAATCCCCGCATCATCCAGCCATAACCCTACGATATCAAGATCCATTTCAAGGACATCGGCAATCTTTTCCACAGGCATTCCTGTTTTCCCTAAATTTTCAGCAATATATTTGATATTATCCATATGAAAGACTTATCGTCTTCCTTTCGGTTTTTTGTTCATCTGTTTGCTTTATCGCATCTTTATTGTTGTATCTGGAAAGATTGCAGCCTCCAGGCACTTGACAGCGTCCTCAGTCATATCGCAGGTCAGCTGCCAGACAGGAACCTGCAAAATCAGGTTTTCGATTCCATTGATTGCAGCTTGGATAAATTCTGGATTCCATTGGTTTATCGTCATTTGAGGATATAACTGACGGAACGCCTTTGCAGGTGACAGGCGTACCACGCTGTTTTCCTTGCCCTGTCGGAGCATGACGATGGCATAAACTGATATATCCATCCGTTTGCAGATGTCCGAGGAACCACAAACTGGCCAGGCGCACGCCAGCCATTTTCCTTCTTTCTTCCGAAGGAGTGTCCGATCTCCATTGACTATTTCACTGCCCCTGTATTTCTCCCATAATGCCGCCTACGTGGATTTCCCCACTCCGGATGGAGCTGAAAAAAGAATGCCTTTTCCCCGATGATTTATATAGGCACAGTGCAGGATCAGTCCTCCATACTCAATCATTCGACGATCCAGAGCAAACAGAGAACTATACACGGTATCCGAAGGCATGAGGTCCCGCACCAACCGGGTTACCAAAACCTCCGCCTCTCTGGAATATATTTCCTGATAACACGCATAATATCCAACTTTTCCCTTTATCCCGATCAGACGTATTTCTTTCGTTCCGTCCCGGACCACTTCCATATCCGGGCGCCAGGCAATCTGATTCCCATCCAATACCGGAAGAGAATGAACTTCCCGCAGCCGGTAGATATACTCCGGTTTCCCCGTTTCCACAGCAAACTGTAAAAAATGATCTGGGGCTGCATAGGGCAGTTCCGATATAATACGGAAACAGAAATCCCCAATCCGAAATACTCTATCCATGATCCCATTCCTCCTTCAGCAGGCGGTAATATTCCTCAGAATACCGGCAAAGATAATCCGGAATTCCTTCGTAAGATCCCGTCTCCAGAAGTGAAGCGGCCACGCATACCTTGCAGATTGGCTTATACCGGCATTGCATACATTTTTCCGAAATCTTTAGCTTCTGTGTAGCCGCTGTTATCTCTTTCCAAGCAGCGGCAAAGCCCTTTTCGAAAACTGAAACCGAAGGTTCCGACAGGATGACGCAGGGGCGCATCTGCCCCTGCCAGTTGATGGTGAATGAGCAGTTTCCAGCCAGACAGGACACATGTCCGTCACCCCGGGGGAAATCCGGATCTTCCACCCGTGTAATCGTCTGCTCAACATACTGGTCATAGATTTCTCTGGGGAATTGTAATTTCAGCGCCTCCAGAGAGGATGCCGCTGCATCTTCCGGCAGGACACGGGTCAGCTTTGAAAAGGGGCGGTTCCTTTCCCTCACCGCAGGCATCATATAAGGATCAATATGTACGGGAACCTGTAGCTCTTCCCCAATGGAAAATACTTTGCCCATGCTCTGTCGTACGGCCTTTGCTACACTGAAACTGATTTTCACGTCGATTCCATGCTCCCGAAGCAGCCGAACTCCACGGACTGTCTTTTGAAATCCGCCGGGATAATGGCAGAGTCTCTCATAGTCTTCCTCATCTGCGCCATAAAGGGTAATGTTGACCCGTCGGGGAGGATGCTCGCCAAAGAAAACTGCCCATTCCTCATCTATCAGGGTTCCATTGGTATTGATCGTCAGGATGAAGCCCATTCCCCGCATTTCCAGATACATTCGCTTAAAATCCGGGAACAGCAGCGGCTCTCCTCCTGTCAGTAAGAGAAACAGAACTCCAGCTTCTTTCATCTGCCGCCCGATCTCCAGCCATTCATCTGCCGTGCAAAGCCGACCTTTGCGCTCCATTTCCTCCCGGCTCAGCCGGACATAGCACATATCACAGTTCATGTTGCAGAGAGGGAGCAACTCTAAGCTACCGTTAATTGGGGTTTTTCTTTCTTTTGCTCGTTTGATCAGAGTATGCTCCACAGACGAAGCTCCATTGTCCATACAAGCCATCGGTTCCCTCCTTTATGAAAAGAACCGGCAGCCGAAGCCCCCGGTTCTTAAGCAAATGCCGTTTTTATGTAATGATTCATGTGATGTTTTACTATCAAGATTTTTCTGTTAACCATGACTTCATATCAAGATTTTTGGTACAATGTGTGTTTGTCCCATTAGCTGTCCAGACAATGACATTTTCTTCTGTTGTTCCACCAAATATACCTCTTCTTTGAATATATCCAGGGAAAAAGTCATTATTATCTTCTGCACTATGTGTTTTGCCACAGCGAGTATAAGTCCTATTACCTCTTACAGCGCCATAGCCTCCACACCAAAAAATATCATCTTCTGTATGTGCTATTCCGTCCTTGCCATTCAAATAAACAGAATAACCACCAATGTCGTCACCAGCATTACACTCAAATTTATAGACCGTTCCACTATCTCCGCACGCTGCCACATATTCATTCGGCATAAACTTCTGAACCATAATTTTCGGTTCTTCCCATCTCTTTTTCATTTCAATCTACCTCCTCTAAAATTTTATACTCCAGCATTTCCTTTATAAAACGTTTGATTGATCTCCGGATTGTCTCTTCTTCAACTTCATATTCCAACATTCCCTGGACGACCACATCTTCCAGTGTGCGGGACTGTTCAAAGCTTTTCCAGATAAAAACCGCCGAACCGTTTGGCGCCATCACCGTGTTCTCCAGCGGGCTTTCACTTTCCGCCCCGGCTGGAACAATCACATATTCTCCAGCGATTTCCCTGAGTATGTAGCCAGGCTTGATCCGGTATTTCTTATTTTCCCGTTGATAACCGTCACTGTTGAGATATTTGGACAGCTCGTCATCTGACAGTTTTGCCAGTTCGTTGCCACTCAGTTCGTCTGGATTACGAATAAAGTGGAACTCCGGTTTTTTATAATTTTTCATGTAACACCTTCTTCACTTTTTTCTGGATATCTCTTATGAAGGGATGCCAATTAGACAGTATACTTTATAGCAAGAAATTTTATAGCTAATATTATAATGTATATCCCTTGGAAAAGCAAGCATTTTTTGAAGTCACCGGATTTTCCGGTGCGCTCGCCCTCTTTTTTAGAGGGGTCATGGCGGTTTATCACAGTATGGACGGTCATTTATAGCAATCCCCGAAAATAATGCAAAAAATTCAGCACCGCAGAGCGTGAATTACTGCGTCACAGATTTTCGTCGTACCCCGGTACGCCTTCAAATCTGTTCCTTGCAATTCGCGCTCTGCAGCACTGCCTTTTTTGCATTATTTTCGGGTCTTGCTATAGTTGTCAAGGTACTCAGTGATACGAAATTACCACGCACAATCACCATAACCGATTAACTTTGACAAAACAATACTTCTATGATACCATGTGTGTAACAGATATTATCAAATTATAGAATTACCATAAACGGAGGGCATAAAAGTGGAGTACCAGTTTATCCGGCAGGAGCCATGCCGGGAAAAAGTGATCTTTGTCCTGACACTGGACAGGAAAAAGTTAAAAGAAAGGGTCTTGATCGGCACCGAGGATGAAGTCCGTTCCCGGCTGGAAGGAAATGAGGGCGCAGAGCTGGCTTGCGATACCACAAATCCACTGGGAACCCTGCTGATCCGCTTTGACAAAGACCCGGAAGGCAACTGGAACCGGCTGGGCCTGGCCCCGCTGCGGGACGCGATGCACACCAACCGATGGGAACAGCCAGCGTTGGAACAGGCCGCCGGGAAATTCCTCTCCGGGAAATACCAATCCGGGGAACCGATCTGCCAGTACACCGCATTCCGTATCTGGAATGCGTATCTGAAAGCCCGTGAAAAACGCAGGCGGGAGATTGCCTGCGAGAAATTTATCACGGAAATGGCAAGGCTCACGGCGGCCTTCCGGATTGAAAACGCTATGGAATACGACCCGGAATCCGGCACGCCGGGGCGGCTGGACACCAGGAGCCTGTACTACCGCAGGACGCCGGCTGAGCATACCCGGCTTGACTTATGGTTCCCGGACAGCTCACGCCGGATGGAGTGCGTGGCGGCCTATGATTCCTTCCTGCCCCTTATCACCTACTACCTGAACCGCCTGAGCGACTGGGGGCTGTATTTCCGGCAGTGCAAGGTGTGCGGAAAATTCTTCCTGGCAAAGAGCCTCCGGTACGAATTGTGCAGCGACAAATGCCGGAAGAAGCAGGCGCTCCAGAATAAACGGGAGTTTGACGAACGGGCCAGGGAGAATGATTACGACCACCAGTACAAGAACGAATGCCAGGGCTGGCGTAATGTCATCAACAAAGCGAAGAAAACGCCCGGTTTCCCAGCCGACCGTCTGGCCCGGATGCAGGAAGCCTTTGAGGGCTTCAAGAAGGAGGCCCTACGGAGGAAAGCCCTGGTCAAAAACAAAGAATCCAGCCCCGAAGAATTCCGAAACTGGATCATCATGCAGAAAAACCTCCTGCTGGATATAATGGATGGCTCTTGACTGTCACAGGGGTGGTACAATTTTGTACCGCCCCCAATCGCCATGAAAAGGGCCGCCTAACCTCTGCGATTAGACGGCCCGGAGCCATTCATAAACTTCTATATCCTGTTGTTATGATTTTTATCTGACTGTTTTCATCAGCTTTTTCATAAATTTCCAAAGCCGGATTCCGTCTTTCAGTCCCAGCCGGTAAAAGAAACATTCACTCTCTGCGCCGGTATCGAAGATAGAATCACAATAATGCCGCACAGCGTTTTTCTGTTCCTCGGACAATGCGCTGATTGCTTCCTCATACTCAGTTTCCAGCCGAATAAAATCCTCTTTCTTTTCCTTGCCGGTTTCTTCCTCCCGCCACTTACTATACTGGCTCTGCATCCGCTCCTGGATTATCAGATCGACCAGCTTTTCAATATCCGTACCCATAAGCAGCCCTCCTATGCCGCCGGATATAATTCCGGTATGTCTCCAGGACGGAATCAGACACGCCGCTCTTGTAAACCTTGCGGATGTCGGAGATTTCCTCCCCTTTCAGCAGTTTCAGCCATTCCAACAGGTCAGCCCTGCCATTAGCAAAGTTACAGCAGCGCCCATCGGCGTATTCGATGCGGTATCTCATAGACAAGCACCTCCCCTAAAGATAGATCATCTCAGACCGGATAATTTCCTCAGCCCGGTTACAGATGCTGTTCATAGCCTGCACCCAGCCGAGCCAGTCCAGACACTTCAAATCTTCCGTGACATATTCGGCAGCCTTCATCTGTCTGACAATGACTTCAAACCGGGTCTGGGCCTGTTCGTCCAGATCAGCGAGATACGTCCATAGGTTCCCCGACAAAAGTAATTCGGCATACTGGCCGGGGCGATGTCCTTTGAGATATGCCTGGTGCATCCGGCCCCACCGCCCAATGGAACGGCTTTCTTCTGGCATTTTTAAGGCGGGTATGTAATAATCACCAACCAGAACATAATCCAGGCCGTTGCTGTCATCGTGGATACGTTTCCTTAATTTCTCCATAGCGACCTCCTGTATTCGATTTTATACGAATCCAGTTGATCGTGTCCCTGTTCATGCTTAATTCAAGGCAACTGAACTCGTCACCATGAATTATGGCATATCCCCCCCACTGCTTATTGCTTCATGCAATAGAAGCAGGGGACTTGCCTGATTCGGTTCATCTCCGGTCCTCCGGAGCGTGTCGGAAATGATTTTTCAGACACGCTCTGGACCGGTTTTTGTTTTTTCGGAGGAATTTTTATGAACTATATGGACGATGCTTCGACCTTTGAGCGTTCCCTTCTCCAGAAAGCCCGCCAGAAGCACATTCCCGTTACCGGCGCGCTTGAGCTTCTGCCGCTTTGCAATATGAACTGCGACATGTGCTATGTCCGGCTGTCCCGTTCGGAAATGGAACGGCAGGGACGGCTTCGCACGGTGGAGGAATGGGTTCGCCTTGCAGAGCAGATGCAGAAGGCCGGTACCGTTTTTCTTCTGCTGACCGGTGGGGAGCCGCTGCTCTTTCCGGATTTTAAAACGCTGTATCGCAGGCTTCGAAACCTGGGCATGATTCTCACCATCAATACAAACGGAACCCTGCTGGACGAAGCCTGGGCTGATTTTTTTGCCACATACCCGCCGCGCCGCATCAACATCACGCTCTACGGTGCCGATGCCGCTTCCTACGACCGGCTGTGCCATTTTCCGCAGGGCTTCGATCATACCCTTCGCGCAGTCCGGCTGCTCCGCGCACGAAACGTGGATGTAAAAATCAGCTGCTCCGTGACCAAAAAGAATCCGCAGGATTTTTCCAGGATTTTTGCCCTCGGAAAAGAGCTCGGTGTCCCTGTCCACGCCGATCACTATATGATGCCCGCCGTCCGGGAACGCTCTCTCCCCTTCGATGCGCAGGTACGCCTGCATCCAGAGGACGCTGCTGCGTTGGCCTTTCAGGCACTGAAGCTGCAGCTGGATGCCGATATTTTCCGGCAGTATGTCCGGGAATCCGTCCGCCGTGTCAACGACCCTGCTTTCCCGCGTGGGGACGGCCACATTTCCTGTCTTGCCGGGAACTGCTCCTTCTTTATCAACTGGCAGGGCCGGCTTTTTCCCTGTGTCATGCTCTCAGAGCTGTCGGCACCGGTCTTTGATCTCGGCTTTTTGGCAGCCTGGGAAACGGTTTCCGCAAAAGCCCGGAATCTTTCGCTTAGCACAAAATGCCGGCAATGCCGTTTCCGGCCGATCTGCCGCACCTGCGCAGCTGCTTCCTTTTTAGAGACCGGTTCGTATCAGGGCGCGCCTGATTATCTCTGCCGCTATGCCGAACATTATTATGACCTGCTGCTGGCTGAGCTTGCTTCCTTTTCTTCCGATCCGTCATAAGTTGTATCTGCGCAAAAGCGCCGGGCACATATCACTCTGCCCGGCGCTTTTGTGTTTATTCTTCTATTTCCTGCAGACGCTCATCCAGTACTATGGTCTCGCCCGCTTTCAGTTTTACCGTGCGGCGCACGCTGCCGTACACGATTTCCCCTTCATACGCCTGATCAGCCGTCACCCGGCACTGCAGCAGCCTTCCGTCTTTCCATGCAAGCGCAATTCCCGCATTTCCGACCAGCCGCAGACCCTTTACTGTTCCCTGTTCCCACGCCTTTGGCAGCGCCGGAAGCAAAATGACCTCCTGTTCTCTGCTCTGCACCAGCATCTGTGCAATCGCCGCGGTCACGCCGAAGTTTCCGTCTATCTGGAACGGCGGGTGGCGGTCAAAAAGATTGGCATAGGTGGATTTTGCCAGCATCTGGCAAATGTTCTCCCACGCCTTTTCACCATCCCACAGCTTCGCATAAAAATTGATGATCCATGCCCGGCTCCAGCCCGTATGGCCGCCGCCGTTTGCAAGGCGTACACGCAGGGTTTCCGCAGCCGCGGCGGCAAGCTCTGGTGTTTTATCCATCGAGATCTGATCGGAAGGATACAGACCGTACAGCTGCGACACATGGCGGTGTCCCGGCTCTGCTTCCTCGTACTCCTCCATCCATTCCATGACTCTTCCTGTGGAATCGATACGGATCGGCGGCAGCTTTTCGAGTGCTGCATTGATCTCCTTCTGTAATTTCCGCATATCCGAAACGTCTGGAATTTCTGCCTCATCCACAGCGTCCCCGAGAATCTCTGCCGCTTTTTTGCAGCCGGTAAACAGCTCGCGCAGAATCTCCAGATCCATGGTTGCTCCCATGCAGCAGCAGCCCTGCTCACCATTTGGCAGAATATAAACATTTTCCGGCGACAGGGACGGGTTTGTTACAAGATAGCCGTCCTTCTCCTCCAGAAAGTCCACGAAAAACAGCGCCGCTTCCGCCATCACCGGGTAGGCCCATTTCAAAAATTCCAGATCCTGCGTATAGGAATAATGCATCCACAGATGCGTGCAGAGCCAGGCAGCTCCCATTGTCCAGATCGTCGCCGGAATCCAGTTGTCCTGCGGCGCGCAGTCTCCGTAAAGATCAGTATTGTGATGTGCCATAAAGCCACGACAGCCGTACATCCTGCGCGCAATACTCCGTCCGTGCTCCCTCATCCGCCCGATCAGATCAAAGAGTGCCGTGTGGCATTCCGGCAGTGCGCAGACCTCTGCCGGCCAGTAGTTCATTTCCGTATTGATGTTGATCGTATATTTGCTGTCCCACGGCGCCATGAAATCCTTGTTCCAGATACCCTGCAGCGTCGCCGGAAGATCCCCCGGGCGGCTGCACCCGATCAGCAGATACCGTCCGTAGTCAAACAACAGCTTTGCAAGCCCTTCGTCCGTACCGCCGCTTATGATCCTCTGCAGACGCTCGTCGGTCGGAAGCGCGGCATTTTCCTCTTTTTCCGGCAAGGATAATGCCACACGGTCGTAAAACTCCCGGTAATCCTTCTCATGCTCCGCCAGCAGCTCGCCATACTCCCGTGCCATCGCACGCTCCAGCTTTTCGGTAATTTTCTCTGCCAGCACATCCTGCACACGTGGTTCCCACGAGGCAACGTCCGCAGACGCAGAACGGAAGGTGCTGTCCGCGCCAAAGTAAAGCACGGCCTCATCTGCTCCCTTTACAACCAGGGTATGGCCCATCGTATACACGCGTCCGCCCTTTGCTTTTGCCGACAGGCACATGGCAAATTCCAGAGCATTTTTTCCGAGGTTTCCGCTCAGATAAATCGTGTGATCGTTGACCTTTCCTGTACGGTCAAAATATTTTGCACGGTTCAGCATCACCTCAACCGACACTTTTCCCTTCGGTGCACGAAGATGCAGCACCATACAGTCCGCCGGTCTGGAAATGAAGCAGGTTCGTTCAAATGCTTCTTTTTTTGCATTTTCATACTGCACACGGCAGACCGCGCGGTCCAGATCGAGTTCGCGGCGGTACAGCGATCATCGCACCAAGCCGTCCATTGCCGAGCGGCAGTGCTTCCTCCCACTCTGCGGCTGGTTTTGTATACCATAATGTACTCACATCCTGTCTCTCCATTCTGTCACCAAAAGAGGGAGGCAGACGATTCCACTTCCCTCTTCGTTTTTCAATTTCTATCTAATACTTAATACTTAATACTCGACGTTCTCTTCATTTCCTTCTTTTCTGACTGTCAGAATCTCTGTCTCACGTCCTGTCAGCGCGCGGCTTCTTTCGCCCGGCTGCTGTCCGCCGATGGAGATTTCATACTCGCCCGGCCGTACGACACATCCGCCGTCCTCTATGATAACAGCAAAATCTCTTGCATGCAGTGTCACGGAAACCTCTTTTTCTTCTCCTGCCTGCAGTTCCACGCACGCGATGCCTTTTAACTGGAAGCCTGGCTCACCCGGCTGTGCGTTTTTGTATTTCACATAAATCTCTACGCTCTCATGCAGCGGATATGCACTCTCATTCTTCACCTTCGTGCACACGGTCACATCGTCGAGCACCGCGCTCGTCTCCTGCTCCGTTTTTGCGCCGCTGTAGGAAATTGTTCCATACGTCAGTCCATATCCAAATGGATACAGAATATTTTTATCAGTATAGCGGTAGGTTCGTCCTGCCATGCTGTAATCGGTGAACTCCGGCAGATTTTCTGTTCCCTGATAGAAAGTCACCGGCAGTTTTCCGTTCGGTGCATAATCGCCGAACAGCGCCTCTGCCACGGCTTTTCCGCCGCGCGCACCCGGATACCAGCTGTCAAGAATAGCCGGTACATGCTCCTCTGCCCAGGACAGGTCGATGGCACTTCCTGCCGAGAGAACGAGGACAACCGGTTTTCCAACCGCTGTGATCGTCTCCAGCAGTTCCTCCTGTAAGCCCGGCAGATTGAGGCCCAGCTTATCGCCGCTCGCGTATTCGTTTCCGGCATCGCCTTCCTCGCCCTCAACAGTTGCATCAAGTCCAAGGCACAGAACGACAACGTCTGCGTGCTCAGCGGCAATGACAGCCTCTTTGAAACGGTCTTTGTCCTCGCCGAGTCCTTCGACTTTATTTTTATACAGATGGCAGCCCTCTGCGTATGTCACTCTCACATCATCACCGACATACTGCTGAATTCCTTCCAGCGGCGTGATGTATCTGGACGATGTTCCCTGATAGTTTCCAACCAGCGCTGCTCTCGAGTTCGCGTTCGGTCCGATCACGGCGATACTGCGGATCTTCTTCACATCGAGCGGCAGCATGTTGTTTTCATTTTTCAGCAGAACCATACTTCTTCTCGCTGCCTCGACGGACAGATCAACATGCTCTTTGCACTCGACTAGATCGTAGGACAGATCTTCGTACGGTGACGGATAGTCTTTCATCATACCGAGGCGGATGCGGATTTCCATCAGGCGCTCAACTGCCGCGGTGATTGCCTCTTCGGATACCAGGCCATCCTCGTATGCTTTCGGCAGATGCAGGAAAGCAACGCCGCAGTTCAGGTCACAGCCGTTGTTGACGGCACGCGCTGCGGACTCCTCTACATTTTTGGTCACTCTGTGGTGCTCATGGAAATCTATGATTGCCCAGCAGTCGGAGACAACATGGCCTTCAAAGCCGAACTCATCGCGCAGGATGTCCTTTAACAATGTCTTGCTTCCGCATGCCGGTTCACCGTTGACACGGTTATACGCGCCCATGACTGCCTCGACTTTTGCATCCTTGACACAGCGTTTGAAGGCATACAGATAGGTGTCATACAGATCATGTTTGCTGACTCTTGCGTCAAACTCATGGCGGATCGCCTCTGGGCCGCTGTGGACGGCGAAATGTTTGGCACACGCCGCTGCCTTCGGGTGATCCGGGTCCGGTCCCTGTAATCCGCGGATGTAGGCGCATCCGAGCTCACCGGTCAGATACGGGTCCTCACCATATGTCTCATGGCCGCGGCCCCATCTCGGATCACGGAAAATGTTGACGTTCGGTGCCCAGAAGGTCAGGCCTTTGTAGATGCCGCGGTCGCCTTTTCTCGAAAACTCGTTGAATTTTGCACGTCCCTCGGTAGAAACAACATCACCGATCTCCTGCAGCAGCTCTTTATCAAACGTTGCTGCAAGGCCAATAGCCTGCGGAAATACCGTTGCCACACCAGCTCTTGCCACGCCGTGCAGCGCTTCATTCCACCAGTTGTATGCCGGAATGCCAAGACGCTCGATCGCCGGTGACTGATAGACCATCTGGCTCATTTTTTCTTCCAGCGTCATCTGGGAAACCAGCTGTTTTGCATACTCTCTCGTCTCTTTACTCATAGGTAAAATCCTCCCGAAATTTGTTGCCTCTATTGTATCGCCGCGTTTCCCGTTCGGCTAGTCAAGTATTGCTCTTTGCTTCTCATTTTATGCGATTTTTGCGAATGACACAGGGGAACATACGAGGAAATCGTGTATGCGTAACCATCCGATATACACGCAGAAACTCCCGGCAGAATTTCTCGTATAAGATCTTCCGTCGGGAGTTTCCCTTATCTATTCCTGTGAAATTTTATTTCTGATACTCTTCCTCGATATTTTTTACCGCACGGAGCCTGTTCGCGTATTCCAGAATCTCTTCTTTGGAATATTTCTGTTTCCGGCACCAGGTGAGGATTTCTTCTTTTACTTCCTCCGGCATCTTGTTGTTCATGCGCAGACAGTCACAGAAGGTTCTCTTCGGAGAATAATATTTGTAGGAACCAAACTCTGTCTTTTTCTCACAGATTTCGCCCGGGACATCGGCATTCTGGAAATAAAAACGTCTGATTTCAAAATTTTCCAGATCCATTTTTTTTCGGTCTGTCCGTGCTGTTGCAACTGCAATCGTAGCCGGCTCTTCTTTCAGCATTCCGGCAAGCCATGCAGCACTGTCCATGCAGATGACTGCGCGTGGGTTTACTTTCGCAATTTCAATATATTGATAGTCTTCCGGTTTTTCATAACCACAGTCCTTGCACCAGTACCAGCCGCGTGCAAATCGTTCCAGACTTCCTTCCTCTTCCATTTCTGCCAGCTGCAGTACGGTCACCTGATGATCTCTGAGGTCTGCGAAGCTCATATATCCATGATGTTCTTTAAATAACGTCGTGATCTTCTGGTATGTTTTAAAAAGCATATTTTCTTTCCCCTTTCAGGATGTGATACATCTTTTTTCATCTATAGGCGTTTGCACATATAATATTCCAATTTTCATGGAATGGCAAGCACTAATTTGCAAAAACCATGTTTTTTCTCTGTTTTTTTCTTATTAGCTGCTGCTAACATATTTCTCTTTTCATCACTTATAAGTATACCTTTTTTACCTGAAATATGCAACCTGCTGATCCGCTTTTTCTGTTCTCATACCAGCAGAAAAAGACCGGATTTTTTACTTCTCATCCGGTCTTTTTCTCTTTCATTCTATCTTTTAACGTTTACCGTAAAACCTTTTTCACTCTGCCGCTTCCAGAATTTCTTTTAATGCTTTGATATAAAGTTTACACTCCTCCATTGTTCCCACGCTGACACGGCTCATCTCGAATGCGCCGATACGGATGCCCTTTTCCATCAGCTGTTCCTGAATCCAGGCAGGATCTTTTCCGGTATCGAAGTAGATGAAATTCGACTGGGACGGATAAACCCTGCAGCCAAACGCTGCCATCTCTTTTTCCAGATATTCTCTTCCCTCCACGATTTTTGCTTTCTGCTCCTGATAATATTCCTGGTCTGCCAGGCCTGCCACTGCCGCTTTCTGGGCACAGACATTCAGGTTCCAGGAAGCGGAACATTTCCGCATGATTCCAATCAGCTCTTCGGAGCCCAGCGCATAGCCGACACGAAGGCCTGCCATCGCATAATATTTGGAAAAGGTGCGGAGAACCAGAATCGGTTTTTCCGGATGCGCTTTCATATAATCGACCATACTGCAGCAGTCCGGCTCGGTGGCAAATTCCATGTATGCCTCATCCATCACCAGCAGCACGTCCTCCGGAAGGGTATCTGCGAATGCCTCCAGCTCCCCGATCGGCACATACGTTCCGGTCGGGTTATTCGGATTGCAGATCACCACGATTTTTGTTTTTTCACCGATTTTTTCTTTCATGGCAGGGAGATTAAATTTCTGCTCTTCGGTTACCGGTACGGAGACCGGCACACCGCCATTTAAATACGCCATGTCGGCAAATGCTCCGTAGGTCGGCGCGGAAAATAGCACCTCATCTCCATCGTCCAGAAAGGTCAGTCCGATCATATCGATCATCGCACTCGATCCGGCGCCTGTCAGTACATTTTCTGCTTTTAATCCGTACTGCTCCGCTACCTTCTGTTTCAGCAGTACTGCTGCAAAATCAGGATAAAAATGACTTCCCGCCATAGAGTCCTCCAGTGCCGCCTCCTCCCCGGAAACTGTGATTTTTGTTTCATCCATACATTCCAGCCAGCATCTGCAGCAGTGCGTCTCGCTGTAGGTTGTCACCGGAGAGGCCTGTACCTCACAGATCTTCATGGTGTAAGGACAGCGCTCATAAATGCGCAGCCCTTCGGAAGCTTTAAGAGGTCCGGCGGTGTTCCCGGAATCGGAACGAGCGGCTCGTCGTTATCCTTTGCCGAATTGTTGATACTGTTCAGAAGACCTTTCGTGTACGGATGATGCGGTTCGTAGAAAATCTCATCGACGGTTCCCTCTTCTACGATCTGGCCGGCGTACATAATGGCAATCCGGTCGCACATAGAAGCGACAACGCCGAGGTCGTGGGTAATCATGATAACGGAGGTTCCTTTTTCCTTCGTCAGCTTTTTCAAAAGCTCCAGAATCTGTGCCTGTACGGTCACATCCAGTGCGGTTGTCGGCTCATCTGCGATAATCAGCTTCGGATCACACGCCAGAGCCGTCGCAATGATGATTCTCTGCCGCATACCGCCGGAAAATTCAAATGGATACTGATCGAGCCGTTTTTCCGGACTTGGAATTCCGACCTGCCGCATCAGCTCAATGGCTTTCGCTTCCGCCTCTTTTTTGGAACAATTCTGATGCTTTCGAATTCCCTCTGTCATCTGAATTCCGATTTTCAGGATCGGATTCAGAAATGTCATCGGATCCTGGAAAATCATGCCGATGCGGTTTCCGCGGATCTGCTGCATTTTCTTTTCATAAGCCCGTTTTTCTTTCCGGTCCTTTGTGTGCGGCGGAGAAATGTTTTCTCCGTCGAAAAGGATCTCTCCTTCTTCCACTCTGCCGTTCGATGCCAGAAGCCCCATCAGGGTCAGCATGCCGACACTTTTTCCGGAACCGGACTCGCCGACAATACCAAGTACCTCGCCCTCTTCCAGATGGTAGGAAACATCGCGGACTGCGCTGACGGTTCCCTGCTGCGTTTCAAATTTTGTTGTGAGATGGCTGATTTCGAGTAAACTCATACGCTTCACCCCCTGGTTTTCTTTGGATTAAAGGCATCGCCGATTCCCTCGCCGAGGAAGTTCAGGGAGAAAATGGTGATACAGATGCAGATGGTCGGCAAAAGCAGCTGTCCCGGGTGCATGGTAAGCACCTGACGGGCATCCTGTGCCATGGAACCCCAGCTTGCCATCGGAGCGGAAATGCCGATTCCGATGAAGCTTAAGAAGGCTTCGGTAAAAATGGCATTCGGAACAAGGAAGGTAATCTGTACAATGATCGGTCCGATGGCATTGATCAAAAGGTGACGGAAGAGAATTCTCGCATCACTTGCTCCGATGACGAGTGCTGCCATGGAAAACTCCTGCTCCTTTAAGGCGATCAGCTGGCCTCTTACCTGACGAGCCATGCCGATCCAGCCCGGAATGCAGATACCGCAATAGAGAGAAGTCCGATGCTTAGCGTGTACGGAAATCCTCTTGCGATCAGTGTATTAACAGAAACGTTCTTTTTATAGGAAATGCCGAGATCTCCGTGCATCAGATTTTCCATGTAAAGAATATACTGTTTCCACATGGGTTCATCCAGTCCGTAGGTCGATTCGAGCTGTTCAATCGCGCTCTGGGAAAGATTATCCGCCTCGAACGGGCTGCCCGGCATAATCCGAATCAGGAAAAAGGTAATGGTGATCAGTGCCCAGATCGTCACCACTCCGATGAATAAACGTTTTATGATGTATCTTACCATGCAGCATTCCTCCCGTTCCGGCTTTTTTAGCTCAGAAGAGGCAGCCGAACGATCTGTTCTGGCTGCCTCTTTGCACCTTTTTACTGTCTTTTGTTTTTATAATGCTTCCTCGCCGCGCTGGCCGGTACGAACCCGGATGACGTCTGCCACTTTCTCGACAAAAATCTTTCCGTCTCCGATATTTCCGGTACACAGCTTCTTTTCCAGAAAGCCTTTTAATACTTCAATTGTCTTATCGTCACCGACGGTCTCGAATTTGCATTTCATCAGTACATTCGGTCCGCTCATGGTTCCACGGTACATCACCCGGTAACCCTTCTGGTTTCCATATCCGGTGATATCCGTTTCCATCACGCCGTACACGGCACACGATTCCATGATGTCGATGACATCCTCCCGGTTCGCGGGTTTGACAATAACTGTCAGCTTTTTCATATCCGCACCACCTTTTTTATTGATCCTTTTTTATTTATCATTATGGAAGTGGAAGTTTGCATAAGCGCTGCATCCGTGCTCGTGCATATCCAGTCCGTCGATCTCTTCCTTCTCGGTTACGCGAAGTCCGATGGTCTTTTTCAGGACGAAGAACAGAATGAACGCCAGGATCAGGGTATATGCTGCAACTGCTACAAAACCGATCAGCTGGGTGATAAAGCTGCATCCCTCGCCGAAAATACCGGTAAATAAGGTTCCGAGTGCTCCACAGACACCATGTACACTGATTGCACCAACCGGGTCATCGATTTTTACGACTTTATCAAAGAATTCAACTGCGAATACAACGACAACACCTGCAACTGCTCCAATGAACAGTGCCTCGTAATCATTGACTACATCACAGCTTGCTGTAATAGCTACCAGTCCGGCCAGTGCGCCGTTCATTGTCATACTGATATCCGGTTTTCCATAACGTACCCAGGTAACAATCAGGGTAACAAGTGTTGCTGCTGCTGCCGCGAGGTTTGTGGTCATGGCAATGTCGCCAAGATTGTAGGTTGCTGCTGTGGTAGATCCACAGTTAAATCCGAACCAGCAGAACCAGAGGATAAAGACACCAAGTGCTCCAAGCGGAAGGTTATGACCCGGAATAGCAACCGGTTTTCCCTCTTTTGTGTATTTTCCGATACGAGGTCCGACCATTTTTGCACCGGCAAGGGCACACAGACCGCCGACCATATGAACTGCAGTAGATCCTGCAAAATCATGGAACCCGATCTGGCTTAACCAGCCGCCGCCCCAGATCCAGTGTCCGGTGATCGGGTAAATAAAAATGCTGATGGCTGCGGAGTAAATCAAATAAGAGATAAATTTGGTTCTCTCTGCCATAGCTCCTGATACAATCGTTGCCGATGTTGCACAGAACACGGTCTGGAAAATCATGAATACGCCGATCGGCAGTCCGTTGAACATGCCATCTGCATCTGCCAGCGATTTCGGATGAAAGAAACCTGCTGTTCCGATAAAGGCATTGCTTCCTCCGAACATCAGCGCAAATCCGATGATAAAGAAGAAAATAGAGCCGAGCACGAAATCCATCATATTCTTCATCAGAATGTTTCCGGAGTTTTTCGCTCTTGTAAATCCTGTCTCCACCATGGCAAATCCGGCCTGCATAAAATACACCAGAAAGGCTCCGACCATGGTCCATACGATATTGAGTAATACCTGTGTGTTTTCCATAATAAGTTCCTCCTCATTCCCATCTTACCCGTTCCCATCTGCAGATCTTCTGAAACGGTAGCTTTCAGATTTTTTAAAGTGCCTGTTCGCCGTGCTCACCCGTTCGGATCCGCACTGCATCTTCGACATCGTAAACGAAAATTTTTCCATCGCCGTAGTTTCCGGTTGACAAATTTTTTACAACAAAATCAACGATTTTCGGAACCTTGTCGTCCTCCACAACGGTCTCCACTTTAACTTTCGGAAGCATTTTGGCCACGATTTCCGCTCCGCGGTACATCTGACGATATCCCTTCTGATTTCCATATCCAAGGATATTTGTGATCATCATACCGTTTGCCTTCTGCTCCTCGAGGAGTAGCTCCAGGTTTTCGATGCTCTCCGGACGAATTACAATTTCCAGCTTTTTCATGATTTTCCCTCCCTTTCCGAACCGGCTCCTGTACAGCTTCTGATTTTTCCGGCTGCGGATTTCTTTTTTATCCGCCTTCCCGGTTTTCTCTTCCATTCATTTACCGGCTCTGCTGCTTCTATATAGAAATCTGTTTTCTGACAGATTTTCTAACCTCTTCCCTCATACCCGGACTGTTCAGCAGTTATGCTGTTTTTACAGTCGTTTTTTTGCAGCTGTTTTCACAATCCGCTGTTTTTAATTAATCACACTCGTCGGCATTCCCTCCAGGTAAGACCGGAAGTTTTTCACCGCCAGATCTACTGCGCGGAGTCTTGCTGCCTTCGGCTGCCAGGCGATATGGGAAGTAATAAAGGTGTACGGCGACTGCATCAGTGGAATCTGATACTGCGGCGGCTCATTTGCGACAACATCGAGTCCTGCCATATAAACCTTTCTCGATTCCAGCGCCTCAAGAAGCGCCTCCTCATCGATGATGATTCCCCGCGCGGTGTTGATAATGATGACACCGTCCTTCATTTTGGCAAATGCTTCACGGTTCAGCAGGTTTTCTGTTTCCTTCGTATGCGGACAGTGAATGGAGATCACATCCGACCGTTCGAAAATTTCTTCCATGCTGACCTGCTCGATGCCGTCATACTGCGGCCCCGTCTTTTTGTGACGGCTGTTTGCGATGACCTTCATGTCAAAGCCGAAAACAAAAACAGCATTTCCGATGATGTTCAGCGCATTCATCACGATGGAAGTAACCATTGAAATATTTGAGTTTCCCATAACCCGGAAAAGCGCCGCCCCCGCATTGTAGATTCCAAGAAACGGAAACGAAAGCGATGTAATGAAGAAGTATTCCACCGCGTAGGCCATAACCTGCTCTTCCACCGATCCGGAGACTACCCGGAGAATCCAACGGTTTCCGAAAAAGGAAATGCCGCAGATAACAAGTGCAATCAGTCCGCAGATCATCACGAGCTGTTCGGCTGCGTGACACGCTGTTTTCTTATCCCCGCTTCCGAGGAACTGTGCTCCGACAACGGAACCGCCGCTTGCCATCGATGTGAAAATCACGATCAGCAGTACGCAGATCGTATTGACAAGTGAGATTCCGGAAACAGCCGTTTCACCGGCCCCGGATACCATCACCATATCTGCCATACCGACGGTAACGGCCAGCACCTGTTCCACAATCAAGGGAACGATCAGCCGGACCAGACGCTTTCGGTCAAATAAGACGTTTGTGTTTTCCATCGGACTTTCTCCTTTCCGGTAAAATCAAAAGGCGACCTGGAAGTCTTCCTTCCAGATCGCCCCGTTGCGAACTCTTTACTGACGTTTCTCCTTTGGATTGAAAAACGCGGCACGAAGCTTTCCCTTCGTACCGCGCCTTTGCGAATCCACTACTTATATGGAGTTTATCTTGAAAAACAGACAGAGCGTTTTCCGGTTTTCTGAGAGTGTTTTTTGGGAGAAATAAAACCTTGGAGAAAGGGAGAAAGTCATGACCACCCGCTTAGCGGGTGGCATGTTCTCCCCCTAGAAGGGGATATTA
>ERZ1673722.227-NODE-227-length-80324-cov-38.021166_pt1 | contig 80324 bp, 58 predicted proteins | sample MGYA00580222_ERZ1673722 | MGnify/ENA primary metagenome ERZ1673722 (study PRJEB41218, sample SAMN15661750) | gut metagenome | host: Homo sapiens | place: Canada: London | collected 2015-08-20/2019-03-30 | study: EMG produced TPA metagenomics assembly of... | reverse complement strand
AAGAATTTTCGAGAATCGTATGTGTTTCACTGTTTAGTTATCAAGGTTCTTTGTTCGTTGTCTTGCGACAGCTCATTTATTTTATCACAGTCATTTCTGTTTGTCAAGAACTTTTTTAAGTTTTTTTCAAAACTTTTTAATGACTTTTGTGATTCGTTGCTTATCAGCAACTCGTTTACTTTATCACATTCATTTCTGAATGTCAAGTACTTTTTTGAAGTTTTTTATTTTTTCAAAATTCAAAACTTCAAACGGAGAAGGAGGGATTTGAACCCTCGCGCCGGTTACCCGACCTATACCCTTAGCAGGGGCACCTCTTCGGCCTCTTGAGTACTTCTCCTGACTCCGAATTCATAATACTTTATGCAATTTGAAGTGCATTTCTTTCCGAAACGCATGGTTAATTATACATAACTGATTTTACATTGTCAACACTTTTTTTGCATTTATTTTAATATTTTTTTATACAGTCTTTATCTGCCTGCCGGAAGCAGTATTTTAAGTTCAAACCAGTTGTTTTCCTGCGCTGCAACAACAGAACCATGGTACTTTTCTACTGTACTCTTTATACTCTTCATACCATATCCATGAAGTCGTCTGTCCTTCTTCGTTGTCACCGGCATACCATTCTTGAAGTGTATCTTCTCATCACAGTAATTTTCTGTACGGATGCGGACAAACTGTTTTTCTCTGGTTACATAAAGCCAGATCAGGCGTTTCTGTTTCTCCTGCTGTTTTTCCGCACTCTCAATTGCATTATCCAGCATATTACCAAATAATGCACTTACATCCATATCATCCATAAAAGACAGTGCTTCCCCGTCTACAATAAATTTCAGTTCAATTTCCTTATTCTGGCATATCATTGCTTTATTTGTCAGCACAGCATCCAGAATCTGATTTCCCGTCTTATTCTGTGTCTCGTATACCCGGATCTCCCGTTCCATCTTTTCCAGATAGCTTGTAGACTTTCCGGTATAAGACTGCGTTTTGAGAATATTGATCTGATGCTTCAGATCATGATATTTTTGATTCACCATATCAATATTTTCTTTGGATAGCTGATAGTTTTTATATTGCATCTCCATAATATTATGCAAAGCATCTTTTTCAAACCGGATCTGAACTTCTTTTACCTGAATATGATATGCATACAGCACTGCAATACCACTCAGATCTACAAGTGTACGGATAATAAAAATATCCATAACAAAGCTTCCACTGAACAATCCATTCTGATCAAGATAGCTTAAGTTACTCATGGCAAATACTGATGCAGCAATGATAATGACCACCAGCAGTTCTCTTCTTGTAATATGTAGTTCTTCAAGATCTTTTTTGAGATTCAGCTCAATCAATGTCAATATGGCAAAAATCACTGCATACACCAGGACAAGTTCCACCCATCTCCAGTGTTCTCCTTGCATTCCACGCACATACCGCAGATAATAATAGATCTGCCAGCACATAGAGGCAGCAAACTCTCCGTTAATAAAAGCCTTTACACAATAAAATCCAGCCTCTTTGAACGAAAAATCATTACATATATAAATATATCCAAGAAGTAGTCCTACGATCACCATCATTGATGGAATAAACAGTTCCTGTCTCACGCCATCTGTTTCTGTCATAAAAAATAAAAGGAGGGCAAACTGAACACAGCTTACTGCTGCCAGCTTCCATCTCCCAAGTTTTCTTTCATTCGTACATGCAATCACAAATACGGATAAAGCATAAGCTATGGCATAGTAATACCCTGGTGTATTTAGCACCTCTGCTGTGTTCATTTGCCCACCTCATTCAAATATTCATTTAATGCGTCCAGGAATGGTTTTCGTCTGCTCCTGCTTACCTGGATCGTATCTCCACTGACGCTGACGTCACTTCCCATATAATTATCCACATACTCCAGATTTACCAGATAGCATCTGTTACATCTGAAAAAGCTTTTTGCATCCAGCTGACTTTCCGCATCCCGGATCGTTCCTTTGGTCGCAAAGCTCCCTTCTGTTGTATGATAAAGCAGAAGGTGGTCCTGCACCTCTACATAACAGATCTGTGTAATATCCAGTTTCTTTTTGCCGCCTTTCAGCGCAATGGTGATAAATTCTTTTTCCTGTACGTTTACTCTATGAAGCGCTCTTCCCATACTCTCCGAAAAAGAGAAATACGAAATAGGCTTCAGCATGTAATCCAGAGCATTTACTTTATAGCCCTGAATTGCATACTGAGGCATATTAGTTATAAATATGATAATAACATCCTTATCCAGTTCGCGGATTTTTTCTGCTGCTTTCATTCCATTCAGGAACGCCATCTCAATATCCATGAGGATTAGGTCATAATCCGCAGAATAATCTGTCACTATATCTTCTCCGTCCCGAAATTCTGTAACCTGAAATTTCAGTCCGTTTTCTTTTTCGTATCGACTCAGGTGAGTTCGTAACGCTTCCAGGTCATTCGCATCATCTTCCACTGTTGCAATACGAAGCATGTTCATCCCCCGTGCCTTTTCTACATAATAATACTTGTAGTATAACAAGAAAAAGCACAGGAAACAATGTATTTTTTATTTCAGAGTAAATGAAATAAAATCAAAACTTCCCTTTCCTTCGAAGACGAAGAACAAAGCTTCTTTATTTCCCGAAACATGAATATCAGAGGAAAATTCCCTGAGTTCTTTACTCGGGCTGATGGAAATCTCAGCTATAGCTTCTCCGTTTTCACTGGTACGGACATACAGTGTACCTTCCGCATGTCCCTTTATAGTCACACTGATCTCTTTTGTTTCACTGAGATCAAAATATTTAAATCCGGCAAGCGCACCATCACACATATTTGCAATGTACTGATCCGGTCCGGATTCTCTGTCTTTTCCATCCTGGGTCAGGTAAGGACATCCTTTTTTGGGATGCTTGATCATACTCAGGAAACGAGTACCTTTTTTTCCATAAAGATTGCAGGCAATGTATGACGGATAGCTTCCTTTTCCTTCCAACGGACCTCCATTTAATCCACAGGAGGTCATTTCTGCCTGATAAAATTTGCCATCTTCAAAGCGGATTTCTTCTGCCATAGCCTGACGTGAAGACTGTTTACGGTTACTGTGTCTGTGATAGAAAACAAAATATTTTCCATTTAATTCAATGATACTGCCATGTGTATTTCCGGTATTGCATCTCGCATGCTTCACATCCGGTACACCTTCAAGACCTACATCACCGTTACTTACCAGAATACCGCCATACTGAAATCCTTTAACCGGGCTGTCACTTGTCGCATAGCAGAGCTCATGGCTGTTCATTGTGCTGTAAATGAAATAGTATGTACCATTAAATTTACGCATGGAGCTTGCTTCAAGGAAAGAATGTCCCTCATAAGGAGTACCGATGGATTCCTTTTCGCCAGCAACTCCAATATAGGACGGTCCATTCAGTACCGTCAGCATATCAGAAGGATCAAGTTCAAAACACATCGGGCCATGTTCTGTCGGTTTCGATCCATCCAGAAGAATCGGGTTGCCTGCCAGTGCAAAACCTGTATACAGATACAGTTTTCCATCATCATCCATAAAGATACCCGGATCAAACTGGAACGGCTCATTTTTTTTGCCAATTGCAATACCGTCACTGTATTTTACATACCCGTAAAATTCATATTTTCCTGCCGGTTCATCACATACAGCTACGGAGATCATCTTTGTACCACCCATGAAATAGTACAAATAAAATCTTCCATCCGGTCCCTGCACCATATCCGGTGCTGCAAGGCCATTTGTCAGACGGATTCTCGGTGCTGCCGGATCCTGTTCTCTCTTATAAATGCAGCCCTCATAACGCCAGTTACCAAGATCATCCACCGGTGCCGACCAGCAGACATAATCGCCCAGGCAGAAATTCAGTCCGTTGAATATATCATGAGAACCGTAAACATACACACGGTCTCCTACAACATGTGGTTCTGCATCCGGAACATATTCCCAGCTTGGCATGTATGGATTCACAGCCTGTTTTGTTTTCATGTTTTCCCTCCAGATTTCATATTATCAATTTCACAATCCTGATTTTACAGTTCAAAATTTATAGTCTCACTTTTATCGTATCTGCATTGTATCATGATTTTCCGTATCAGATTTCTTTTGAACGTGGTTGGTTTATTTTTCTGCGTGAGCAGTAACTTCCCCGATCCTGCCGGCATACACTGACCAGAAATAATTTCGCTTATAACTGTCTACAGACATCTGCGGAACAAGGATTTCTGCACCTGTACCATCCAGAAGATGCTGACCCACAATACATTTCGAAGGATCTTTCTGTTCAAGCACAATTTGCTTAAGACCTGCACAATTCGAAAAAGCATAGTCTTCAATCTGTGTCACATTCTCCGGGATCACGATCGTTTCTTCACCCTGATATGTCTCACTGTCCTTTGCAGTCCATATTCTGGTTTCTGCAGATACCTCTCCCCACGTTCTGTGAGGTTTCTCCGGGAGTTCCACAGTTACAGCTCTGTCATCCCCCAGCATCGCTTTCATATCGCGGATCAGCTGCACGGTATTTACTTCTTTTCCTGGCTGATTCAGATGAAAATTGGTGTCAAAAAACCACTCCGCTTCCATCAGACTGTTTTCCGGATTTCCTATAACAGGAAAATCCAGTTTCTGACGCAAAAATACATCATATGCTGCCAGGTCATCCATATCTTCCACAGACAGTTTATTTACCGGACAGTACCGATACCAGACCACAGCCCCTTTTTTTTCAAGTCTTTTGGCCCAGTCATTCATATAGTCCATAAATTCCGGCTGAACTACATCTTCTGTAAATCTTACTTTCTGGTTCACATCATAACCATTCGGAAGGATGTTTTCCCGACATGTATCCAGTTCGATATCTCCGTATGTATTAAAGGATTTCTTCTGATAAATGCTGTCCGTCTGAGGCTTCTGCCCTTTCATTACATAATTCAGCTTTTCCAGTGCAAACCGTGGAAAATTTCCCAGCATCGCCTCAAAGTTTTCACTTTTCAGATCACGAAGCATTCCAAAGGCTCCATCAGCAGCCTGCCATATGTATTCTCCGTTAAAATAATCGGAAAATGTCTGCTCACTCTGCTCCGGGGAAAGGATTACGATATCTCCTTCATGAATATAATTTTCGGAAAGATCCATAACTGCCTTGGTTCCAAGACCTGCATACATACCGAAATTAACTATTTCATATGAAGGAAAAAAATCATCCATCAGGGCACTGTCACAGTCAAAAGCCACTCCGCTTCCTCCGACAAGCACAATTCGCTTTCCCGAAGTTTCCTTCAGCCTCTCATATTTACTTTTCAGTTCTCCCATAAATGTATCCCCGAACTGTACAGGCAGTCCAAAACCGCAGATCAGAAAAAATACCTGTTCAGCCAGAATCACTGCCAGTGCAGTTGCAACAATACGTCTTACTGTTCTTTTATCCATATTTAAAACCTGAAATAAATAAATGCATTTTCACCGCCTGATGCCATCCTGCCAAGCCATGAAAATTCAATCACAGTCACCATAACAACAAAAATCACTGCTGCCATACAAAAGCCTTTCTGAGTCTGGCAGTTCTTATCGATCTCCTCAGGAAGTCGTTCCAGAATCAGCCAGCTAATTCCTGTCGTAAGAAGCCGCAGAATCGCAAATCCCCGAATTCCCAGGAAACTCATAGTCTCAGCTATTCCACTGCCCAGAGGATTCACAAACGGCTGTTGCAGAATCCGCCATGCACCGATAAGTGAAGGAGCACGAAAGAACACCCACGCAATATTCACAAGAAGCAGCGTAAGAATCCAGCCAGCCACCGGATGAAGGATTCTCTTTTTATCTTTCCTAATCTGTGAAAGGCATATAGCACCAACCATATAGATCCCATGGATCAGTCCCCATACAACAAAATTCCATGACGCTCCATGCCAGAATCCACTCAGCAGAAAAACGATCAGTACATTCCTGCATCGCTTTGCAAACCCTCTGCGGTTTCCTCCAAGTGGAATATATACATAATCTGTAAACCAGCATGTCAGGCTGATATGCCATCTTTTCCAGAAATCCTGTATGCTTACCGCGCGATAAGGATGCCTGAAATTTTCCATAAGCCGTATTCCCATCATACGTGCCGCACCTCTTGCAATATCTGTATATCCCGAAAAATCACAATAAATCTGAACCGCAAAAAACGCCGTTCCCAGAACCGCTCCAATCCCTCCGGCATCCTGCGGCGCAGCATATACTTTATCAACATATACCGCCAGATAATCTGCCACGACAACTTTTTTGTAAAATCCCCGGAGCATCAGCCAGAAACCATTCAGCAGATTTTCCCCTCTCATTGTATGCTTTTCCTTCAGCTGTCCAAGAAGATTACCTGCTCTCTCGATCGGACCTGCAACCAGCTGTGGAAAGAACGATACAAACAGAGCATAGCTTAAAGGACTTTTTTCCGCTGAAATTTCGCCACGATATACATCGATCACATATGCCATTGTCTGGAAGGTATAAAATGAGATTCCCACTGGCGGGACTGAATATTTCAGACCGATCAGAAATCCCAGACATACAGTCACTGCCAAAATCAGCCAGGCTCTTCTGTGTCTGCCCTTCTCAACAGCAATTCCCGCCAGATACGTGATTGCCGTTGTAAGCAGAAGCAGTCCTCCTGCCCAGGAACTTTCTTTTATGTAAAAGAAATAGCTCACAGCCAGTAGAAAGAGTTCTCTGTATTTCCATGGAATCTTCCAGTACAAAAGCACTACCACCGGAAAGGAGAAAACAAATGTCAGTGATATAAAATTCATTTCTTTTCCTCCTTCGCAAACTGTTCTTTCAGATCCCTTATCACTTTTTCAGTCCGGATCTGTGCCCCTTCCGTAGACAAATGATTATCCGTTCCATACAGATAAATTCCTGTATACAAAGAATCCTCAAGTTCCGAAATGACAGAAACATTCAGCTGACTCTTAAAATATTCATGCAGCCGGATTCTTTCCTCCTGTGTGCTGCCTTCAGAAAGCGCATATTTATTCCTGGGTGAGTAAGTAAAATAAACTTTTATTCCCTGATCCAGAAATCTTTGAAATTCTGTATTTATGGAATCGATATAAGTATCCTTCGGATATGCATTTACTGTATAATTTACCGGAAGTCCGTAAATCGGTTTTTCACTTGTGGAATTCGGACGGTACACTACATAATCCCCGTATTCATTGTAGCTTGGCTCCTCCACTTCATTTCCATCCTCGTCATACTCTGATGCGCAGACATCATAATTTTTTCTTTCCATATCTGCTCTTGCATCCTGATATGCAGTAAAAGCAGTGAAAATCTGTTTATACTCTCTGAGGTCCAGCTGCGCAAACACATCATAATCAGACTCCATCATGGCAAAAGTTGCATAATCCAGTTCCTTCTGATAACAGAACTGCCGGTTTGCCGCATCAAATTCCGGAGAATCCAGAAGAACATCTCCTTCCTTCATACAGGAACGAATCAGTTCAAGCTGCGGAAGTGCCGGTGAATAGGCAAAAACTCCCATATTGACTACTTCATAATCAGGAAAAGCCTGGTCTATCATCTCACTGTCGTAACCAAATCTTGTCGAAGAGCCGGAAAACAGGACAATCTTCTTTTTATCCTTCATGCTCAGCAGACGATCATATTTATCCTGGAATGTATCGAAATAATTTCCACTGTAGGCCGGAGCCTCGATTGCGTTGATATGCAGAGTATGCAGCATATCACAGTCCTGAAATGCATAGTCACTGATTTTTTCCAGATCATCATAAAGATACAACTGTTCCAGATGACTGTTTCTGAATGCCCACTTTTCAATTTCGTAGATTCCCGGCGAAAGAATCACGGTTTTACATTCTGTATCTGCAAAAGCATTCTCCCGGATTGTACGTACCGGCAACCCTCCAAGACTGGGTGGAATACAGATCTGCTGTGCCTTGCCGCTATATCCGGTTATGACTGCAAAGCCTGATACTTTTTTGTATATAAAATCTGCCTCGTCTGTCCACGGCGTCCACTGTGCATACAGCACAAGCCCTGATTTCCACGCGATCCGGCTTCCAAGTCCCACAGCCTGGCCGCTTCCATCAGCCCTGGTATTCCATCCAAGCAGTGTGTAACCCTTTCTGAAAAAGAGATCCGTTCCTATTGAAGTATTGATTCTCTGGTGAGTACCTCGATAACAGATGCTCACTCTGTCTGAATCCCCTGAAGTGTTTTGTCCGCCATTGGCATCATACAAAATCTCATATTTTCCTTTTTCAGCCTGAATGCAGATACTCTCCGAATATTTTACTTCATGCAGAACAATCTCCACGGTTTTTCCATCATCATCTTTTGTTATTTCTGTCTCGCCATGATAATCTGTGCCCAGAAGCTGCCAGTTATTATCCAGCGTGACTGTAAAGCTCACATCGCTTCCGGATTTTATTGTTCTGACAGGATCCGTTACCTGATACCCATCCCCCTTTTCCATAACAATATGACAAAGCTGTTCTTTTTCGGGCTCTTTCTGCTTACATCCTATCAGACCTGTCACTATCAGAAGAAGGAATACCCAGAATACAGTTTTTAATTTTCTTTTACCCATAGTTCAGTCTCCTCCTTCCGTTTTATCTTATAAATACACAGCGGCCTTCCGGTAGACTTAAGGCACAGCTTTAATTGCTTGCTAACCTTAGTTATACCAGAAGACCGCCTGATTGTACCAGTCTTTTAAGACTCTTTATTTATTGTTTTTTCTTGCTGCAATTGCCTTCTGCTCTTCCGGCAGATCCTTCTCTATCGTAAAGAAGAAAATCAGAATTGCACAGATCACATAAGCAATTGTCTCTACCCAGATATATCCGACAGAGATTGCTGTCTGTGCCGCAGCTGTCTGTGCTGCAGTACCCAGTGCAATGTCTGCTGCCTGGTCATATCCACTGGCATTTAAGATTGCACTGAAAATAGAATTACATACCGGAGTCGCAGCAACCATGATGGAACTGTAAATAGACATTGTCAATCCATCTGTACGGATCCCGAATTTGTACTCAATATGATCAATAACATCCGCAAGCATGGCAAGGATCATGTAGCATGCCGGAGCAGATCCGAGACATTTCAGTGCCACACCGATTGCTACAGGAACAATCTGTCCGTTACCCATAATCGCGATCACACCACCGACAGCTCCCAGCAGCATACCAACCATACATACAATACGTTTTCCAAATTTATTGCAGAGAGGTACGATTGCCACTGCTGCCACAGCCATCGGAACTGCACCCATGATACTTAAAAGTGACTGTGAAGCACCCCAGGCATCTGCTGTTCCAAAGAAAGTGTTGTCCATTACCCATTTACAGAAATACGTCATGGAACCGTTCTTCATAGCGCCGCTCCACTGGAAGCCCATGTAGAACAGCATAACGATCCACCACATTTTTTCACTGGTAACTGCGGAAAGCTGTTCTTTCAGAGAAGCAGTTTTGACTGTTTTCTCCTCTTCAGCTCCCTGTGACATCTGCTCTTCTGTTACACGCTCACGTGTAAATTTAAACTGTAAGAAAATGGTAAGTGCAGAAAAAATAGCAATGGCAGTCATCGCTACCAGCCACAGATGCTGATTTTCTTTCAGTGCGAAAGAAACCAGGATCGGGAATACCATGGAACCGGCACCCATAACAGCAAGTCCTGCCACATTTGTGAAGGAAGCCAGTGCACCTCTCTGTTTACTGTTTCTTGTAGATACAGGAATCAGTGTGGAGTTAGCTGTATTGTAGATCGGATAAGCCACAGCATAAAACAGGTTGTAGGCAATCGCGATCCACACCATTTTGGCAGTTCCCTCAAAAGGAACTACAAACATCAGTACAGAGGCAATGGACAGAGTCAGAGCAGACAACAGGATCCACGGTCTTGCCTTTCCAGCCATTGTTCTCGTACGCTCAATAAGCTGACCTACGATCAGGTTTGCTGCTACGATCAGAATGGTCGAGAACAGCTGTAAAGTTGTCAGAAATGTCAGGTTCAGTTTCAGGACATCTGTAAAATAATTCTGAAGGATACTGGTAAAAATACCGGAAGCCAGAAGTGCTCCGAACGGTCCGATAAAATATCCGATCAACATCTCCGGAAGTTTTACATCCTCTGATTTGATTCTGGAACCGGTCAGTGGACCGTTCCAGAAATCTTTATTTGTCTTGCTCATAAAATCAATCCTTTACTACTTTGAAGAAAGAGGAAATAATCGTGAAGATCAGAGCGACCGCACATACGATCATTCCAATGATCGCACCTTTTAAATCCGCCATATTCTGAGCGTTGTTCTCAAAAGTCATGATGGACCCGATTGCAGCGATTCTGCTTCCCACAAAAGCGATCAGCGCATATGCTGTCAGCACACCACATGCTACCGGAATAATATCCAGAACCGGCTTTGCTCCCATTTTCACAGAAACTATGATCATAACGATTTCAAGAATCGCAGCAACAGCCAGGCAGGCAACGATTGTATTATCAGTACCAGTAGTTTTTACAAAATAGTTTGTTTTGCAGTTCATCATGTACAGAACCAGTCCTGCAACAGTTACTAGAACTGTGATTACACTTAAGACCAGTCCTGCGCCCATTTTTTTCTTTTCAGTCATAGTTATTCCTCCTTACTGCTCTTTCTTTTTCAGTCCAAGCAGGTACATTGCTGCACAGAGTACAGTCAGTACACCAAATCCGATACGAAGACCTGTGATCAGGTTATCATACCATGTATTCAGTTTCTCAATATGTGTAGAGGTTGACATACCATCCATTGCATTTGAGTTTGCAAGTGCATAATTCTGATAGAGCATTGTCTGTTTCAGATCTGTCAGAAGTTCTTCACTCTGGCTTGCATTTTCTACACTCCAGTATGGCCATACTGCTTCTACTGCTGCCATGGTGTTGTCACCGGTGTTACATGTCATGGTTACACCATTATGTACTGCCATGCGGATCTTCGTATAAGCCGGATCCTGAATGAAGTCCTCAGACATCAGACCCTTGAATCCCCATTCTTTATGAAGGATATTCAGAAGCAGTCCGGTATGTGCATTACTTGTCACACAGCCGACACGGTTGTATGTAGTCATTACAGCAAGCGCATTTGCATCTTCGATACAGGACTGTGTACCACGAAGCTCATTTTCACGTGCAGCCTGTTCTGTCATAAACTCGGCAATACCTGTACGGTTGATCTCCGTATCATTGAATGCCAGATGTTTCGGTGCAATCAGTACGCCATAGTCATGTCCGGCCTTGATGATTGCTGCACCCTGACCTGCTGTCAGAACTGCATCTTCTGAGAAATATTCATGGTTACGTGCATTGTACGGTGTACGATGAAGGTTGGTTCCAACTCCCCACCAGATTGCTGTATTTGCCCACAGAGAATAGTTACCTACTGCTTTTCCCCATTCTGCAGCCAGCTGTTTGCTGAATGTCTGGCCAATAACAGTCTCATTTGCCATAACACCCATCTTGTAGTCACGGTTCGGATCATCTTCTGCGATCACACAAGGATCTCCTGTAGAAGCATCGGAGTTTGCATACTGGCCCAGCGGATAAGAGTTGAATCCGTTCGGTCCATCGTTCTGGATTGCTTCCGGAGAAGTGATAGATTCGATAACCTTTGTGCTGGTTCCACCAAGTCCAGTACGGATCAGGCATTCTTCCAGAGTAAGCTGATCCATCAGTGTACTCCATCTTTCATCTGTGATATCTTCTACACCCTTCATATTTGCCAAGGTCATTCCATTATCTGCCCCGAAGGTTACAGAAGACGGATCTCCGTTTGCTTCGATATCACTGTAGTCATCAGCCATAGTGCTGATCATCTCATCTGTAGCTGTCAGGTCTTTGTATGTTTCCGGCCAAGTTCCTTCCCAGTCATTTCTGCTTAAGTAAGTAACGGTGTCTTCCATCCAGTTATTCAGATCTGCATCCTGGAGCTGATTTTCTACCGGTGTACCATTTAAAGTTACTGCAAAGGAAGAGGAATCGAAATCACCAAGTTCCCATGTCTGTACATTATCTTTATTTCCTTCAACATCCTGATCCTGTGCAGCAAGCACGTTATTTACTGCCTCATGTGCACCATTTCCAACAGTGAAGTAATAAGTTCCATTGTCCAGTATCCAGTTACCTGTTGTTCCTGCTTCATTCTCGCAGGAGCTGTCCCAGCTTGCCATATCCTGTGCATCTGCTGTAATTGTAACAGTCTGGCTTTCGCCTGGCTCGATCATATCTGTTTTTTCATAGTCGAGAAGCTGTACTGCTGATTTTTCTACTTTATTTTCTACATCATAGTCTGTATAAGGAACAGAAGTATACAGCTGCACAACATCTTTACCAGCAACATCTCCTGTATTCTTAACATCTACTTCTGCTGTTACAGTTCTGTTAGCAAGGTCTACATCCACACTCTTGAGAGTCTGCTCGAAAGTTGTATAAGAAAGACCATATCCAAACGGATAAGATACTTCATCATCATAGTTCCATGCTTTGCCTGTAGAACTTCCTACAGTTGCGTCTGCATTTCCCTGTCCAAGTACCGTATCTGCATATCTTGTCTCGTAATATTTATATCCAGCATAAATATCCTCTGCTTCCACTTCTTCTGCATTGATATTTACAGACGGATCTGCATTTGTCCACTCATAGTTTCCAAAATTCTGTGCTGCCGGTGAGTTGGCATTTGTCACAGCATAAGTATCTGTCAGATGACCGGACGGATTTGCTTCTCCGGAAAGGATATCTGCCACACCATAGAAACCATAACCTCCTGGGAAACCAATTTCCATGATTGCATCTACACCATCGTTATTTTTGATCTCATCAATTTCCATTGCATTGGCATTATTCAGCATAACAATGACTTTACCACCGTTGTTCTCTTTTGCTTCAACAGCAGCGTTGATCAGGTCACGCTCATCATCACTTAAGCCAAGCGGGTCAGTCTGATTCAGATCCTGAGATGCATCTACGCCATCCACACCCGGAAGGTAAGTTCCGTTCTCTGTAGAAGAACGTCCGATTGTTACAAGCATAACATTGTAGTCATCCATGGAATCCTTCCACTTGTCATCTACACTGTCCATTTTTTCCTGAGAAGGCTCTTTGCTTGCAAATACACCATCTGTTGCCGGAGCTGTGATGTGGTAATATTCCATAATATTTCCCCACATGTTAACCTCTGTCTTGAAATCTGCTTCCAGACTCTTGTAAAGCTTCTGAAGATCCTCATTGATGCCAAAGCCTTTTGCATTCAGTGCCTCAACAAAGTCCACGGTATCTGCATCTGTTCCCTTATTTACACTCAAGGAACTTCCCATGTCACCCCCCTGTACCGGATAGTAGCTTGAAAATCCAAGAAGGGACAGTTTCTGTGTCTCATCCTTTGATAATGGAAGTGCATTGTTCTCATTCTTTAAAAGAACCGTTCCTTCCTCACTCATACGCTCTCCGAGATCCTCGATGGAATCCAGAAGTTCTGTCGTGCTGGAATAATCAGATTTGTATGTGTACAGGTCCTCATCTGTACTGTCTGTTACCATCGCACTGCTCTTTGTGCCAAGAAATTTGTCGATATCTGTACGATAGCTGTCTACTACAGGTCCTGCCGCAACAGAAACAGTCAGAAGAGACGCTGTAAGAGTAGTCAGACCACGCCAGAGATTTCTTTTTCTGCTCATGATTATAGCTCCTTTCTTTCCCTAAATATGGTCAAGCCTCATCGCTCAAGTGCTTCCATACTTTCTATGAACATAAATTTAACATATTTTTAAAAACGCTCCCATTTTTTTCGCAGACTGCACTTTTTCAGCCGTAAATGGGAGCGTTTTTTTATTAAATTTTCACAAACAAAATTTTTTAAGAAATCTTGCACAAATTGTGAAGTTTGTTTTTGTCTATATTGCCCATATGTTTTATTTTGCTACAATTACCGGAATCTCACAGGTATATGTTCTTTCTTCATCAGAAACAGTGATCTTTACAGATCCGGCTTCTCCGGCACGGACTACAGCCATTGCTTCACCGTAATAAGTATCGACCGTATTCTGTGCATAATTTCCTTCTACATAGGAGCAGGCACTTCCCAGCCCTTCGAGCGTAGCATTCTCTACTGTAACTTTCAGATGATGCTTCTCCATCGGTTTCCAGTTTCCGGCAGAATCTCCATACTGTAATGGAATAAACAGCAATCTTCCAGCCTTCACAGTTTTCTGCTCCGGTCTGATATGAAGTACTGTTTCTTCATTTGCTGTCATCAGAGTCTGACGACTGATCTCCTGTCCGTTTTTATCATAAGAAACTGCTGTGAGCTCACCGTCTTCATATGGAATGTGGAATTTTGAACGGCATTTCTTTACTTTGCCACGGGCAGCTTTTTTACCATTGACCAGAAGTTCCACCTCTGCTGCTCTTGCAAAAACTTCAACCTCTGCTTTTTCTCCGGCACATCCCCGCCATGACCAGCTTTCCAGTGCCTTCGTCAGTGCCCATCCGGTCAATTGCAGATTCTCCTTCTGATAAACAGGTTTCACAGCAATAAACGGACCCGTTTCCCTCTCAAAAGCAACTCTTGTATAAGCAGCCTCTGCACGAGGTTTTCCGAGAAGGTCGATTCTTCCGTTGTTTCCAGTCATTCTGGTATGTGGCATCCTGCCTCTGTAATCTTCATACTCAGCAGCACCATCTCCGGTCTCTCCGATATATTCCCATCCGGACCAGACAAAATCTCCCAGGATTCGTTTATTCTTCTTTGCAATCTCCCAGAAGCTATATGCATCCTTGCAGAAAGTCTCTGTACCGAGGATCAGACGTTTCGGATATTTTTTCAGGTCATGTTTGTATCGGAAAAGTCCGTAGTTGTAACCAGCGATATCCATATTTGCAAAAGCATCTTTTGTTTTCCAGTCACATGGCGGAAGTGTCGCACCAATTTTCATAAAATAGTCGCCAACCAGACAGGCAAGTGTATTATAGAATTCACTTCCTACCGGTTTTTTCTTTTCTTTTTCCTGTTTTTTTGCCTCCTGCTCTGCAATCTCCGCACTTTTTTCTGCTTTATCATCGCTGTAGACACCCATTCCCATGGAGCTTAAGAAGTTAAAGAAAATGTTGATTCCGCAGGTTACCGGTCTGTATGGATCCAGCTTATGAAGATAAGAAGTCATTCTGCCGGTCAGTTCGATTCCTTTTTTCTGTGCAGTTTCTGCAACTTCATTTCCGGTGGAATACATGATCACACATGGATGATTGTAATCTTTCTCCACCATATCTTTAAGGTCCTGCTGCCACCATTCATTCAGATATCCTGCATAGTCATATTTTGTCTTATGAATATACCAGACATCTACATATTCGTCCATCATCAGCATTCCCTGACGGTCACAGGCATCCAGCATGTCTTTGGAACACGGATAATGAGAAGAACGGATTGCATTATAGCCATTCTCTTTGAGGATACGGACTCTTCGTTCTTCCGCTTCCGGATAAGTGCAGGCTCCCAGTACACCATTATCATGATGTACGCAGGCTCCTCTGAGGATTTCCCTCTTACCGTTGATCGTAAGACCTTTTTCCGGATTCCATTCAAGAAGTCGGATTCCAAATGTTTCCTCTACGACATCCTCTCCAAACGTTGCACGCAGAGTATAAAGATTCGGATGATCACAGTCCCAGAGCTTTGCGTTCGGAATTTCCATACGGAAAACCGACGGGTGTCCGGTATTTTCAACCTCTTGTGTAAGAACGATCTGGTTTTTGTCCAGGATTTCAACTTTTACCGTACCTAGACAGGAAGTTTTGATTTCAACTTCGATCTCTGCCGGAGCATAGCTGACTGTATGGATCCTGATTCCATTGACCGGAATGTATTTCTTGTCGCCTGTCCAGAGGTACACCGGACGGTAGATTCCTGTTCCGGAATACCAGCGGCTGTTTGGCTGGTCAGAATTCCGCGCGATCACGCGGATTTCATTCTGTGCTTCGTATTTCAGAAATCCTTCCGTATCTACATAGAAATTTGTATAACCATATGGTCTGTATGCGGCTTTCTTTCCATTAATATAGACTTCTGCATTATGATAAACACTTTCAAACTCAATGAGAACTTTTTTGCCGCTGTACTCTGACGGCACAAAAACATGTTTCGTATATTCATAATCGCCGCCCAGATACCAGCCGGAGTTTCCCTCACTGACGCTTTCTGCAGTACGCGGTTCACTCCGCATGGCATCATGTGGAAGTGTTACGGAATATGGTTCTTCATCTCTGGTCAGGCATCTGCAAGTCCAGTTTCTGTTAAAATCTATCTTCTTCATTTCAAATCTTCACCCTTCTTGTTTCTCCTCTGACCAGAGAAATTTTTTCTTCACCGAGTTCCAGAACTCCACCTTCTGCATCTGCAGTCACTTCCAGACATTCTCCATCCCAGGCCAGCCGGACCGTCCCGTCACTTCCCACAGGAAGTGTACAGTCCAGGTCTGTAAAATACTGCATCTGTGGCTTTAATACATAAGTAACCCCATCCTTGTTTACAAGATCCAGTCCGGCAAAGTATTTTGCCAGAAAATAGATAGGACTTGCCGCCCATGCATGGCAGAGACTCTTGCCAAAATGATCCCCGTACATATCATACTGTTCTTCCTTCGGCACGGACGGATCATACTCTTCCCAGAATGTGACTGCCCCAAGATCCAACATGCCGCCCCAGTAGGAACGGATCTTGTCCAGAACTTCTGTCAGTTTTCCCATCTGGCACAGTACATCCAACTCAAAGAAGTTAAAGTATGGTGTTGTGATTGCCGGAATCTCATCATTTTCAAGTACATTTGTGAGAATTTTTTCCTGCTTCTGTTTGTCTGCGATATCAAACAGAATTGCAAAAATATTTGCATGTCTCGTTACATTACGTTTTCCGGAAGTAAAAGAATCAATATACGCACCTTTTTCTTCATCCCAGAAAAATTTCTCAATGGAAGCAGTCAGTTTTTCATAGTTCTGCCTGTAAGCACTTCCGTCCTTACCAAGCTGCTTGCTGATCTCTGCCATTACACGGAAACATGCCGCATAAAGCATCTGTTCCGCACAGAGCGGACCATCTTTATCCATATCTGCCCAGTCAATATATACCCAGTCTTTTTCTTTCCCGATCAGGAAGCCATGCTCCTCTCGTCTACCATTACAGAACCCCATAAGGGACACCATCTTTGGATAAACCAGTTCCAGAAAATCTCTGTCGCCGTATCCTTCATTGTGATAGTCCACGCCCAGAAGCCACAACAGAGAGTAATCTACAATTGTATTAATATGTCTCGTCATCGGATCATTGCCACGAAGCGCGAGGATCGTTCTCTGATCGATTTCTGCATCTGCCATCAGATAACGGTTTACGAAGAAGCTCTGGTATGCATCTCCCGACCAGATCCATTTATCACGTTTCACCCCATCAATAAAAAAGATTCCACTGCAAAGACGGAATGTATGCTCTGCCACCGACCAGATCTGATTCAGACGTTCTTCTCCACAATGAAAAGCTGCTTTTACCGGGATATCCACATACTGATGATTTGCTCTGAGGATAACTTCTCCCGGCTTACAATCCGGAATATACGCAAAACGTACTGCACAGCATGGACACTTTCCAGTTTCTTTGTCCGGCTGCCAGCTATAATAGCAGTTTACCGTATCGATTGCTTCTTCTCTGGATTCGCCACAGCAGATCAGTACCGGCTGATATCCATTTTTAAATTTTACCTCCAGAACCGCATTCAGCTCCGTTTCAAATTCATAGAGAGTTCCTCCGTTATACTCCGTTACACTGACTGGTTCATAAACCTTTTCACTGTATTCCCAGACTGTCGGATTCTGTTCCGGTCTGGTGAAATATTTGCTCTTGCCTGCCGGCTGTGGGTCCTTTTCATAATCCTCTGCCATCCATCCTGTATCAGAGCAGATCACATCGCCTTCTATATAAATACATGGAAAAGCCTCAATGCAGCCTGCATGAACAGCTATTGCAACTTCTCCCGGTCCACAGGTGATCTTTTTTCCAAATGGATATTTCTTTTCTCCTGCCAGCACATGTCCGATCGCATTGGAATATACAGTGAAAGATGTTTCTTCCTCCAGATGATAAGTGCGGCGAAAAGCAACACGATTGCGGAAACCTTCACTCTTCCAGAAAGCCGGCCATCCAAAACCTCTCTCCACACGGCTAAAATTCTGTTTCATTCCATGATATAACTCAAAATCTCCCGGATACCAGATCCAATAACTTTTGCTCATTCCCGATTCCTCCAGTTTTTTCTATTTTATTCAATTCCATTTGCACTGAGCAGCTGGTTTTGGCATATAATTTCTACCTTAAACTATATGCGTTACTTCTATATAAAGTCAAACACAGTTGACGTACAAAAAGTACCCGTTCACGATATGACCTGCAAAAGTATTTTTTCGAAATTTATTCCAGCAAAAAACAGCCAGGATTTTACTCCCGGCTGTTCTTATTCATATTTCAAATGTCTTTCAGGCATTCCAGATATTCAGTTAATCCCAGCCACCATATTCTTTGATGGTCTCTTCCACTCGTCGTTTCACTTCTGCAGCAATCTCCGTAGTCTTCATGTCTTTATACTCGTCATAATACATTGGCTTCAGGAAATGCACCTGCACTGTCAGTGGTTCTATGGAACCAGTGTCAAAAGCCTTATACGTATCAATCAATGCAACCGGCACGATCGGGCATCTGGCTTTTGTTGCAGCTTTGAAACTGCCGCCTTTAAATTCCAGTGGATGATTTCCATTCTTGCTTCGCGTTCCTTCTGCAAAGATCAGATAATTTCGTCCCTCTTTCACTTCCCTGGTAACATTAAGGATAATCTGCATAGACTGTCGAATATCCTCTCTGTCCATAATATATGCTTTCATACAGGCAAAAACCTGTCTCAGAAACGGAACATTCCCCACTTCTTTCTTTGCCACTACAGAAAAAGGTGTCGGGCAGGCATCCACAATTGCAAGGACATCATACAGTCCCTGATGATTCGGATAAAACATAAATCCATTTTCGTTCGGTATATTTTCTACACCGTATGACTGAACCGTAATATTTCCACCTTTATTAGCCCGTTGATCTATTTTCTTCAGAAGTGCATAACGCTCTCCCTCTGTATAATTATCAACGTTTTTAGCATATCGGTTCAGCATAAACCATCCCCATGGTACAAACAAGAGATTCCTCAGCACCATCATAATGATTCTTTTCATTCCGCTGCCACCATCCCTTCAAGGATTCTATATTGCTGTTCGCTTAGCTATTTTAATTTTGCAGCTATTTTTTCCTCATATCCAGGATTCTTCTTGATAAACTTGTCATAAGCAGTCGTATAATCCTTATATGCCTGTGTATTCATAAAATCAGCATACTTCGTCGCCGCCTGCTTGCTCAGATCATCCGTAATCTCTGACGGTGTCATTACATAATACTTGCCGTTATCTTTCTTCTGTACCATATAAGTACTGATGCAAGGGTAGCTCTGTCCATTCTTCAGGACCAGATCATAGGTAATATACATATATGTATAGTTACCATTCTGATAAATTTTATCACACTGTGTGATTTCTGTTTTTTCAGCCTCAAATGCACTGAAATATTTCACAGTCGCATCCATCTCCTGCTGCAGAGTATCATCTGCTTTAGATACACCATAGCATTTTTTGACTTTTTTCTCATTTCCACCTGTGTATGATTCGATCAAAGTTCTGACTACTCTTTCCGGAGTCTTATGGCTGACTCCGCATCCCTTTGCAGCAAATACAATGATAATGATCAGAACGATCAGCGCAGCAGCGCCTGCCAGAACCGGTTTCGGTAATCTGGCAATCACTGCAGCTATATCAGAACCTCTGGAAGTTTTACGCCGGGTTCCTGAAGTTTTACGTCTGGTCTGCGTTTTTCTTCTTGCTGATGCGGATTTTGAACGTCCGGATGCACTTGAACCGGATCTGCGTCTGACATTTGTTGCCGCATTTTCCTTATCCATGATTCTTATTCCTCTGTGCTGTCTGTATTTTCGTTACTGTTCTCTTCTGTGGAGACATTTTCAGAGCTTTCCTCTGTCTTTTCAGAATTTTTATCTTCTTCTTTTTCACGGACTTTCGCAAAGCTTGCAACCGTTACTCCATCAGAAAGATTGATCAGTTTGACTCCTGATGTAATTCTTCCAAGGATAGAGATATCAGAGCACTGCAGACGGATAATGATTCCTTCTGTGGTGATCATCATGATCTCATTTTCTTCATTGACAGCTTTTGCTCCGATAACATTACCGGTCTTCTCAGTGATCTTGTAGCACTTCACACCTTTACCGCCTCTGTTCTGGCAGGTAAATTCACTGATAGAAGTACGTTTACCCATACCGTTTTCAGATACAACGAGCAGATAATATCCCTGTGTATTCAGCTGCATTGCAACAACTTCATCGCCATCAAGCAGATTAATACCACGAACACCCATCGATACTCGTCCGGTACTTCTGACATCGGATTCTTTGAAGCGGATACACTGACCGTATTTCGTTACAAGGATGATATCTTTCTTGTCATCCGTTGCCTTAACCTCGATCAGTTCATCGTCATCTCGCAGAGAAATAGCTGCCAGACCAATCTTACGGACATTTGCATAATCCTGGATCGGAGTCTTCTTAACAAGACCCTTTCGGGTAGCCATCATCAGATACTGACCTTCTTCAAACTTACTGATCGGAATGACTGCTGTGATACGTTCTCCCGGCATCAGCTGCAGAAGGTTGATGATTGCAGTACCACGGGCGGTTCTTCCAGCTTCCGTAATCTCGTATGCTTTCAGTCTGTATACACGACCAGTATTGGTAAAGAACATGACATAATGATGTGTTGTCGTCATCATCAATTCTTCAATATAGTCATCATCCAGCGTCTGCATTCCCTTGATTCCTCTGCCGCCTCTGTTCTGGCTGCGGAAGTTATCTACTGTCATACGTTTGATATAACCAAGTTTTGTCATGGTAATGACAGTATTTTCTCTCGGAATCATATCCTCCATAGAAATGTCATATGCATCAAATCCGATAGCTGTTCTTCTGTCATCACCGTATTTCTCAGAAATTGCAAGAATCTCCTCACGGATAACGCGAAGAAGTGTATTTCTGTCTGCAAGGATTGCTTTCAGTTTACGGATCTTTTCCATTAATTCTGCATATTCTGCTTCCAGCTTCTCTCTTTCCAAGCCGGTGAGAGCACGAAGACGCATGTCCACGATTGCCTGAGCCTGAACATCTGTCAGTTCGAATCTGTCCATCAATTCCTGCTTGGCTACCTGGACACTTCTGGATCCACGGATGATACGGATAACTTCATCAATATTATCCAGAGCTTTCAGCAGACCTTCTAATATATGCGCACGTTCCTGTGCTTTATTCAGATCATACTTTGTTCTTCTTGTCACAACATCTTCCTGATGTGCAAGATAATATTTAAGCATTTCAGGGAGCGTCAATACCTTCGGCTGAAGGCTTCCGTTTACAGCCACCAGACACAGCATGATAACGCCAAAAGTATCCTGCAGCTGTGTATGTTTATACAGCTGATTCAGAACTACATTCGCATTGGCATCTTTACGAAGATCGATACAGATACGCATACCTTCACGGCTGGAATGGTCATTCAGGTCTGTGATTCCATCGATTTTCTTGTCTCTTACAAGCTCGGCAATCTTTTCGATCAGACGGGCCTTATTAACAAGATATGGAAGTTCCGTAACAATAATACGTGATTTACCGTTCGGCAGTGTCTCGATATTTGTCACCGCACGCACACGGATCTTGCCGCGTCCGGTACGATATGCTTCTTCAATTCCTCTTGTACCAAGGATAGTAGCACCTGTCGGGAAGTCAGGACCTTTTACGATCTCAAGAAGTTCTTCTATCGTAGTGTCTCTGTCCTCTTCAATGATATTGTCGATGATCTTGACAACGGCACTGATCACCTCTCTCAGATTGTGAGGCGGGATGTTAGTAGCCATACCAACGGCAATACCGGAGGTTCCATTTACAAGAAGGTTCGGATAACGGGATGGCAGTACAACCGGTTCCCGTTCTGTCTCATCAAAGTTCGGCTGGAAATCAACCGTATCTTTATTGATATCAGCCAGCATTTCCATGGAAATCTTACTCAGACGTGCCTCTGTATATCGCATCGCAGCAGCTCCGTCACCATCCACAGAACCAAAGTTTCCATGACCGTCTACCAGCGGATATCTGGTTGACCAGTCCTGTGCCATATTTACAAGTGCGCCATAGATGGAACTGTCTCCATGCGGATGATATTTACCCATGGTATCACCAACGATACGGGCGCATTTACGATGCGGCTTATCCGGACCGTTATTCAACTCTATCATGGAATACAGCACCCTTCTCTGTACCGGTTTCAGACCGTCTCTGACGTCCGGAAGAGCACGGGAGGCAATAACACTCATGGCATAATCTATATAAGATTTTTCCATGGTTTTTTGCAGATCCACCTCATGGATTTTATCAAAAATATTGTCTTCCATTTTCTATTCTCCTAGATATCCAGATTTTCTACAAAGCGTGCGTTTTCTTCGATAAATTCACGTCTTGGCTCAACTTTGTCACCCATAAGAGTGGTAAATGTCAGGTCAATTTCAGAAGTTGCAGACTCATCCATAGTTACGCGGAGAAGGATTCGTTTCTCCGGATCCATGGTTGTCTCCCAGAGCTGTTCTGCATCCATTTCTCCAAGACCTTTGTATCGCTGGATTTTATTGTTGTTGTCACGTCCGATCTGCTCAAGGATGTTGTTCAGTTCCGCATCATCATAAGCGTACCAGACTTTTTTGTTCTTTTCGACTTTGTACAGTGGCGGCTGAGCCAGGTATACATATCCCTGCTTGATCAGTTCCGGCATAAATCTGTAAAGGAATGTCAGAAGCAGTGTCGCAATGTGCGCACCATCGACATCGGCATCCGTCATGATAATGATTTTATGATAACGCAGTTTTGTGATATCAAAATCTTCATGAATACCAGTACCAAATGCAGTGATCATTGCTTTAATCTCTGCATTGCTGTAGATTCTGTCCAGACGGGCCTTTTCTACATTAAGGATTTTACCACGCAGTGGAAGGATTGCCTGTGTTGCACGGTTTCTGGCAGTTTTTGCTGAACCACCGGCGGAATCTCCCTCTACGATGTAGATCTCGCAGTTTTCCGGATTCTTATCTGAGCAGTCTGCAAGTTTACCTGGAAGAGACATTCCGTCAAGTGCAGATTTTCTTCTTGTAAGATCTCTTGCCTTACGTGCTGCTTCTCGTGCTCTCTGCGCAAGTACTGATTTCTCAACTGTTGCCTTCGCAACCGTCGGATTCTGCTCCAGAAAAATCTCCAGCTGTTTGCTGACTACAAAATCAACAGCTCCACGAGCCTCACTGTTACCAAGCTTCTGTTTCGTCTGTCCTTCGAACTGTGGCTCCTCGATCTTAACACTTACGATTGCTGTCAGACCTTCTCGAATGTCATCACCACTTAAATTCGGTTCACTGTCTTTAAGCAGCTTATTCTTTCTTGCATAATCGTTGAATGTCTTTGTCAGTGCATTACGGAAACCAACGATATGTGTACCACCTTCCGGTGTATTGATATTATTTACAAAGCCATAGCTGTTCTCTGTGTAGGAATCATTGTGCTGCATAGCAACCTCAACCATGACACCATCTTTTTCACCTTCACAGTAAATGACCTCTGGATACAGTGCTTCTTTACTTCTGTTGAGATAAGTAACAAATTCCCTGATACCACCTTCATAGTGGAAGATTTTTTCTTTTTCCTGGTCTGCTCTGGTATCTCTCAAAACGATACGCAGACCTTTTGTCAGGAACGCCATCTCACGAAGACGCTGTTTCAGAATATCATAATCATAAACTGTTTCTTCAAAGATTTCTTTATCCGGCAGGAATGTTACCTTTGTTCCTGTCTCTTCAGAATCACAGACACCTATCTCTTTCAGAGGATACATAGTATGTCCTCTTTCATAACGCTGCTGATATTTCTTACCTTCACGGCAGATCGTAACTTCCAGCCATTCAGACAGTGCATTTACAACAGAGGCACCTACACCGTGAAGTCCACCGGATACCTTGTATCCTCCACCGCCAAATTTACCACCTGCATGAAGGATGGTAAATACAACTTCTACTGCCGGTATTCCTGCTTTATGGTTAATTCCTACCGGAATACCTCGTCCGTTATCAATTACTGTAATGGAATTATCCGGATTGATAGTTACCTGGATTTCGGTACAAAATCCTGCTAATGCTTCATCTACCGCATTATCCACGATCTCATATACAAGATGATGCAGGCCCCGGCTGGATGTACTTCCAATATACATACCTGGTCTTTTACGAACAGCTTCCAGTCCTTCCAGAATCTGAATCTGGTCCGCTCCATACTCTGTATTTTCTCCGCCCATTTGCTTCCTCCTGTCATTCTATATTCATTATAATGGAAACCGACATATCGACATTTTTCGCAGTCACCGGTTTCCAGATAGGCATAATAATACTAGATTATTATAGCACAAAAAAGCTGTATTTTCCAACTTTATCCCAACTAAAATAAAAAGATTCCGCCACAATTTCTGTAGCAGAATCTTTTGTATCTGCTTTTATACAAAAGCAGAGCATTATTTAACTTTCACAGATTTTATCTTACTCCATTTCGAATAATAATTCTTCTTTCCAACCTTTTTGACGGTACGGATCCGAACATAACATTTCTTCTTTCGTTTCAGCTTTTTGAGGGTCGTCGATTTTGAACGACTCTTTACAGTCACTGTTTTTGCTTTTTTCATGTTCTTGTAGTTACTGTATTGTACCTGATAAGAAGTAATCCCTTTTACAGCCTTCCATGAAACAGTTTCTTTTCATATTTACCTCCAGATATCTTCCTTTTCCATTATATTACTACATAATCCGACATATTGAAAACACTTTCACATAATAAAATTACTGCAAAAAAAAGAGCTTTCTGATTTCTCAGAAAACTCTTCCTGTGCGTTTTTGTTTTATTCTTAGAAATTAATGTCTACAGATTTAAGGGAGCCATCTTCTGTCTGTGCTGTAACGTCCTGTGCAACTGTTCCTTCTTCTGTCTGTGCAATGTGAAGTGCGCTCTGTGTTTCATTTTCCTGAACTTCGCCATCTTTGAATTCCATGTTGATGACTGCTGCACCTTCCGGAAGTTCTACTTCGTTGCCATCTACTGTAAATGTCACATCATAGAATGTATATTCAGCATCTTCTGATGTTCCGAGGTCTCTCATGGAAGCCTGTTTTGCTTCTTCATATTTCTCGCTACCAGCTTCAAGTTTTTCTGCTTTCATCTCAGCATTTTCCGGAAGTTCTGCATCTTCGGAGACGCTTGCTGTGATAACAACTTCTTCGTTTTCGAAACAGAAGTCTGTTTTGTAAGAAGTAACTTCTACTTCAGCTTCTACTTCAGTTTCTGCGAAATCTGCAGGATCTGTTCCGTCTGAGAAAGCATCTGTTGTTTCGTCTTCAAAAGTGACCTCTGCGGATTCACTTTCTTCTGCCGGAGCTTCTTCTTCAATCTGAACATCTGCTTCCGGTGTTTCCTCTGCAACTGCTTCTTCTGTAGATTCTACTGCAATATCCTCAACTGCTGCTTCAGTCTGTACTTCCTGATCTGTAAAATCGTCTGCGGAAACCATTGTATATCCTGAGCTCATCATTGCTGCTGCCATCATGATCGCTGTAACTTTTCTGAACATTTTTTTTCTCATAATAAAACCTCCTGTATTGATATCTATCAAATCAATTAAAAATTCGTCTATCTCTTTTATTTGACCTTATTATATCAGCCAGGTTGTTTCGTCAACTCTTTCGTCAGCCTCTTTTTTGATGTTTTTTCAAAAAATATACGAAAAAAGACAGCCCGCTTTCGCGGACTGCCTTCAGATGTTACTTTGTAGTTTTGATGATGGTCATCTTATTTTCTGTTGCTTCTGCGGCGTTTCTCGAATCCAAATACGATCAGTGCTGCAGCTGCGATAAGAATGATCACGTACATTGCGATCGGTGTATCATCTCCGGTCTTCGGTGCTTTTGTGCTGGAAGACATGGAGTGAGAGGATGCAGAGCTTCCAGACTCATTGCCGGACTCTTCTGTTGTAGTCTTTGTAGTCTTTGTAGTTGTCGGATTCTCTGTATTGGTAATCGTTACACTTGCATTTTCATTTGCTTCATCAATTGTCACTGTTGAGCCGTCTACAGAAACTTTGTATGCGAATCCACTGGTTCCTGCGACCGGTTTACCATTGGAGTCTGTTTCTGTTACATACAGTGTAACTGTCTTATTTACATCAAGTCCGATCTTGATTACCTGACTTACTTCAGAACCACCTGCCAGATCCAGTTTCACGATGTTCTGTGAAACCTGAGTGGAAAGCTGTGTATAATCTGCATCATCAAAGATACCTGCATAGAAGACATTGTCGCTCTTCTTAGCATTTCCATCTGCTCCAAGAAGTTTCTTGGTAATCGTCAGTTTACCCTGTTTATAGTATCCATCCGGAATGCTGCTGAATACGTTATCAAAGTAAACCGTTGTCGTTCCGTTCGCTTCTTTTACAGTTGCCTTGTTTCCATTATTGAATTTGGCTTCATACATTGTTCCATCTGCCAGTGCTCCCATGCTCTGTGCTGTACCATCCTGTGAGCACTCTGCAATGTAGTAATCTTTGTTCACTTCAATGTTTTCATTGAATACTACAGTTGAAGAGGATGCGTTCTTAAATTCAATTGCTTTGACATCAGATACTCTCTGTGTGCATGCCTCATCGGAGTACAGTGCTACGTAGAAGGTCTGATCCATTGCTCTCAGATCACCTGTGATAGTCGTCAGTTTCTTTGTTACTGCGATTGACTGACCGGTAGCCAGTTTATCCTGAACAAGCAGTACTCCATCTTTGGAAACAGTTGTTGTTTTTTCAGTATCTACTGTTCCGTCAGCTTTTAATACAAATGTTGTATCGTTAGTCAGCTCATAACCTGTCGGTGCTACTGTTTCGCGAAGAATATATTTCTTGTCGGTCTTAAGGCCTTTGATGACACGAGGTTCTTTTGTGGAATCCCATTCAGCTACAATATTTTCATCTTCATCGATAACCTGAATATGTGCACCTTCCAGTTCTTTGCCATCAGCGATATCTACTTTGCTGACTTTGACAGAAGTCTTGCTGTCTTCTACCAGAAGAGTTCCATCATCAGAAACAGTTGTCTGTGTATTATCTTTGTCTACAGTTCCGTCTTCTTTCAGAGTAAATGTAGTATCACTTGTTACTGTATATCCATCAGGAGCTACCGTTTCACGAAGTGTATACTGCTCATTGGTCTTGAGACCTGTAACTTCGTGTGCTTCCCATGTAGAATCCCACTCATCAATGATGTTTCCATCTTTGTCAAGTATCTGGATGTGAGCTCCAGCCAGTTCTTTATGATCTGTGATATCTACTTTACTTACTTTGACAGAAGTGATCGTGTTAATAAGGTTATTTCCATTTACAGATGTAATATATCCAGGAACTGCATCTTCGCTTACTGTGTAAACGATTTCTTTTCCTGCTGCGTATTTCGGAAGTTCTGTAAACTTATAAGTCCAGTTGCTATCTGCTGTTACTTTCTGACTGCCTGCTTCTTTTCCGTCTGCGAGAAGTCTTACTGTAATGCTTTCCGGACGTTTTGTTGTCTGGTCATTGTCATTCCAGGTCTTGATTCCCTCTACGCTGATTACCTCTGTTTCATGAGTATTTGTAAGGATAAATCCTTCTGCTGCTGTTCCTGTTACAATTGCTTCATAACCAGCCGGTACTTCTGTTTCTCTTACTGTGTAAACAATGTCCTGTCCATCTTTCTTCGCGTCAAGTTCGCTCCATGTGTATGTCCAGTTGTTGTCCGCACTCAGAGTTACTTCTTCGCCCTGTGCTGTCTCACCAGCATAAAGCTGTACTTTAATGTTCTCAGGTCTGATTCCATCCTGGTTATCATTATCAGCCCATGCCTTGGTTACGGTAATGCTGGTCTTTCCTGGTTTGTAGCTGTTGGTGATCGTTGTTCCGTCGATTGCTGTTGTATAATCTGCAACGGCATCTTCTGTTACGGTATAAACGATTTCTTTACCATCTGCAAATTTCGGAAGATCTGTGAAGCTGTATGTCCAGTTATCTGCTGCGGTTACATCTTTTGTTGCTACTTCTGTTCCGTTAGCAAGAAGTCTTACTTTGATGCTCTCCGGACGTTTTCCATCCTGATTATCTGCATCATCCCAAACTTTCTTACCTTCTACAGAAGTTATTTCTGTTTTGTGAGTATTTGTGATTACAAATCCTGTCTGTGCGTCTCCGCTGATTTCAGATGTGTAACCAGTTACCTCACCAGTTTCTTTTACAGTGTAGACAATGTCCTGTCCGTCTTTCTTAGCATCAAGACCAGTCCAGGTATATGTCCAGTTGTTTGTTCCATCAAGAGTTACTTCTTCACCCTGTGCATCTTCACCTGCATAAAGCTGTACTTTAATGCTATCCGGTCTGATTCCATCCTGGTTATCATTATCAACCCATGCTTTTGTTACTGTGATGCTGGTCTTTCCTGGTGTATAGCTATTTGTGATCGTTGTTCCGTTGATTGCTGTTGTGTAATCTGGAACTGCATCTTCTGTTACGGTATAAACGATTTCTTCACCATTTGCATACTTCGGAAGATCTGTGAAGTTATATGCCCAGTTGTCTGCTGCGGTTACATCTTTTGTTGCTACTTCTGTTCCATTAGCAAGAAGTCTTACTTTGATGCTATTCGGACGTTTTCCATCCTGGTTGTTTGCATCATCCCATACCTTCTGGCCACTTACAGATGTTGTTTCTGGTGTGTGAGTATTGATGATATCGTATTCATCAATCTCAGTTGTGTAATCAGTTACTTCAACTTCACCGATTGTATAGTTGATTGCTGTTCCATTTTTGTTAACCGGAAGATTATCAAATGTGTACTTCCAGTTTGTTGCTGCAGTTACTGTCTGGCTTGCATATACAGTTCCGTCTGCAAGAAGATTTACGGTAATGCTGGTCGGACGTTTTCCATCCTGGTTGTCATTATCATTCCAGGTCTTAGTTCCGGTGATAGCTGTAACTTCCGGTACATGTTTATTGGTCAGTGTTGTTACTGTTCCGTCTGCAGTATTACCTGTCAGTTCATATCCTTCTGGAACATTTTCTTCTGCCCATGTGTACTTAATTGCTTTGCCGCCTTTCTTTTCATCGAGGCCTGTAATTGACTGTGTCCAGTTGTTATCTACACTCAGTGTTACAGTCTTTCCTGTATCCTGTCCGTCTGCAAGAAGCTTAACTGTGATCTTGGCTGGTCTGATTCCATCCTGATTGCCTGCATCGTTCCATACTTTAACTACGGATGCACTTGTTTTTCCTGGTGTATAACTATTGATAATATTAGTTCCATCATATTCTGTCGTATAATCTTTGACAGTTTCTTCGCTTACTGTATAAGTAAGTTTCTGACCATCTTTATATACCGGCAGATCTTTAAAGCTATATTTCCAGTCATTATCTGCTGTTACTACCTGAGTGTCTACTTTCTCTCCGTTTGCAAGAAGGTTGACTATGATCTTCTCCGGACGTTTTCCATCCTGATTATCTTTGTCATTCCAGCTCTTGGTTCCTTCAACGATTGTTGTCTCCGGCGTATGAGTGTTGTAGATATCATAACCATCAAGTTCTGTTGTGTAACCTTTAACTGCAACTTCTTCAACTGTGTACTCAATTTCACTGCCTTCTGCATATTTCGGCAGATCTGTGAAATTGTATGTCCAGTTGCCGGCTGCTGTTACTACCTGGCTGTTTACTTTTTCTCCATTTGCAAGAAGATTTACGGTAATACTTTCCGGACGTTTTCCATCCTGGTCATCGTTGTCATCCCAGTGTTTTGTTCCGTTTACAAATGTTGTTTCCGGTGTATGAGTATTGAGAATGTTGTAACCATTTACAGTTGTCTCATATCCATCAACTTTATCCTCAGTTACTGTATAAACAATTTCTTTACCATCTGCATATTTCGGCAGGTCTTTAAAGCTGTATTTCCAGTTGTTATCTGCGGTTACTTCCTTGCTGTCAACTTTGGTTCCGTCTGCAAGGAGGTTGACTGTGATCTTGGAAGGTCTGATTCCATCCTGGTTGTTATTGTCATCCCAGCTCTTAATTCCGCTTACTTCTGTTTTTTCAGTTTCATGAGTATTGGTAATATTGTAATCATTTACGATTGCTCTGTAGCCATTTACAAGGTCTTCACTTACTGTATAAATGATTTCGTTACCGGCTGCATATTTTGGCAAATTGGTGAAGCTGTATTTCCAATTGTCATTTGCGGTTACTTCCTTGCTGTCAACTTTGGTTCCATTTGCAAGGAGATTCACTGTGATACTTGTTGGACGTTTGCCATCCTGGTTGTCATTGTCGTTCCATGTCTTAGTACCTTCAACTTTAGTCGTCTCTGGTTTATGAGTGTTGGTGATGTTGTAACCATCAACTGTTGCTTCATATCCTTCAACTGCATCTTCTTCTACAGTATAAGTGATTTCGTTGCCAGCTGCATATTTCGGCAGATTGGTAAACTCATATTTCCAGTTGTCATTTGCGGTTACTTCCTTGCTGTCAACTTTGGTTCCATTTGCAAGGAGATTCACTGTGATACTTGTTGGACGTTTGCCATCCTGGTTGTCATTGTCGGACCAGGTCTTGGTTCCGTTGATGGAAGTTGTCTCTGGGTTGTGGGTGTTCGTGATCACATATCCTGTTGACTCTTTTGTCACAGTCTTGGTGTAGCCAGACGGTACATCTACTTCGTCCACGGTATACTGGATCTCTGTCTTGTTCGCATTCTTCGCAAGTTTTGTCCAGGTGTATGTCCAGTTGTTTGCCTCGTTCAGCACTACCGGTTCTCCACTGGCCTTTCCGTCTGCTTTCAGCTGTACGCTGATGCTTTCCGGTCTGATTCCATCCTGGTTGTCACTGTCTGTCCATACTTTTCTTACACTTACACTTGTCTCTTCCGTTGAATAGCTGTTCGTCAGGGTCGTTACGGTTCCGTCCTTTGCTGTATCAGTCAGGCTGTAGCCTTCCGGCATATTTTCTTCACTCCAGCTGTATACGATATCCGTTCCGTTTGCTTTCTTCGGGAGGTTATTTACGGTTGCTGCCCAGCCATTATCTTCATTCAGGGTAACTGTTGTTCCTGTCGCATTTCCATCTGCAAGGAGGTTGACGATGATACTTGTTGGTCTCTTTCCATCCTGGTCATTGCTGTCATCCCATACTTTCTTGACGGTCGCTTCTGTCTTCTCTGTCTCATGGGTATTCGTGATCACGTATCCTGTTGACTCTTTTGTCACAGTCTTGGTGTAGCCTTCCGGTACACTCACTTCATCCACAGTATACTGGATCTCTGTCTTGTTCGCATTCTTCGCAAGTTTTGTCCAGGTGTATGTCCAGTTGTTTGCCTCGTTCAGCACTACCGGTTCTCCACTGGCCTTTCCGTCTGCTTTCAGCTGTACGCTGATGCTTTCCGGTCTGATTCCATCCTGGTTGTCACTGTCTGTCCATACTTTTCTTACACTTACACTTGTCTCTTCCGTTGAATAGCTGTTCGTCAGGGTCGTTACGGTTCCGTCCTTTGCTGTATCAGTCAGGCTGTAGCCTTCCGGCATATTTTCTTCACTCCAGCTGTATACGATATCCGTTCCGTTTGCTTTCTTCGGGAGGTTATTTACGGTTGCTGCCCAGCCATTATCTTCATTCAGGGTAACTGTTGTTCCTGTCGCATTTCCATCTGCAAGGAGGTTGACGATGATACTTGTTGGTCTCTTTCCATCCTGGTCATTGCTGTCGTTCCATACTTTTCTGACGGTTGCCTCTGTTGTCTCTGTTGTATGGGTGTTGGTGATTACATAAGAAGTCTTTGCTTCATTTACAGTCACTGTCTTGGTGTAACCAGCCGGTTCGCTGACTTCGTCTACCGTGTATTCAATATCGTTACTTCCTGATTTCTTTTCAAGATTACTCCATGTATATTTCCAACCATTATCTTCATTTAATTCTATCGGCTCACCCTGTGCGGTTTCATCTGCATAAAGCTGAACTTGAATACTGCCCGGTCTTACTCTATCCTGATTCTCATTATCAGCCCATTTCTTTTCTACAGAAACTTCTGTTTTCTCTGTTATTACTGTTGTATTGTTGAATGAAGGATCAGAAACTTCTGTTGCATAATTTTCATCACTATAATAAGTAACCGTTGCAACCATCTTATTTCCGTTTTTCTTAATAACCGCTTTTACATAAACCGATTCACCATCGATTGTTACATCTGATAAAGCAGATGCTGTTTCAACAATTTTGTAATAATGAGTTCCCTCTGTTCCAAATTTTCCAAGATTATCAAATACAATTGCTGAACCCGTGTTTGTCACACTGTCAATTGTTTTCCAATTTTCACCATCTTTTTCCTGGAGTTCAAAGCTGAATTTGCCATCGTATTTTTCATCAGTTGCAGGAGCATTATCAACATTCTTTGTTGCTTTAATCTGGAATGTAGTTTCAACTACCGGCATTCCTTTATAAACATTATGCCATTCCTGACCACCAATTGCTGCGATTGTATTTGCAATAACCCAGCCTGCAGATACAATTGCATTTGTAAAAGTTGCATTTGGCACTAAGAAAATACCTGTTGATGTATATGTAGCTGCCGTAGTAGCATTTGGACAGTTAAATATTACATTTTCAGCAACTCTGTCCTCATCGCTGTTTGCATTTGTTGTTTTCTGATATACTACATTTCCACTTGCATCTACGATTACAAATGTAAACTGTCTAAAATCAACGTTTGTGTCCGGAACATTCAATACAATATTCTGATCTTCACGAATTGTAATACTGCGATTCGGGTTACTCATAAATGTATTAAACTCTCCCGGCTGGAAACTTACATAATAAGTACCGGCATCCTTTCCATACTTTGCAATATTAATATCTGTATACTGATTACCAGAAGTAGAAATATCAGTTACTGCACTATACGGTACAGAATTTTCATTATAAAGAGTTGTTGAGGTAGTTTTTATCGTATCTACCATGTCTTTAACAATTTTCTTTATCTGTGCTTCTGTGTAAGTATCATAATCAATTAATAAATCACTGTTATCTGTTGTCAGTTTTCCTTCTGCACCTTTTCCTGCATAAACAACCGATCCACCTGCATTTCCATTTAAGCCAATCTGTAACTGACTACTTCCAACAAATTCTCCAATGTAATTATATCCTGCTCCACCGCCTTCATTCTTGGACATCTGAACATTTGATCCTTCATAGTTCAATTTTCCAATAGCAAAGTTAGATTCAAGATGTCCTTTAAAGGTTGCCTCATTTGCAACAATTCCAAAATTAGTAGCTGAACCCAGAATATCTTTAAAGTTTCTCTGAGTTCCCGGCTGAATGGATATTTCATTTACTGTAAATGCATGGTTACTTTCAGTTACAGAATAAATTTTTCCTTCGCTTCTTAAAACTTCACCGGATTTTACAAAGCTTCCATTCTCCTGTAATCCAATCTCCAGCCAATTTTCTTTTGAGTCATTCAGATTGCTGCCGTCCAGACTGCAGGTTCCTTTTCCGTTCTGTACCTAGACACTGGCACTTGCTATATCTGATGCCCACCACTCATTTTCTTTTTGTTTTAGTTTCACATAATACGTGCCATCGGGTGCGGTCACTGTGACATTCACATCATTTGCGCTCTGCAGATCAATGCCATTCTCTTCGTCTTCAACCGCATTCTGCTGCACAGATCTACCCACGACATCCGCAAACGTCGTCATCGACGAATCCGCCATGAGCATTACAAATACGAGAAACATTGCGATAAATTTTCTTAAATATCCATTCTTCTTCATAATTCACATTCCCTTCTTTTTAATATTTATTTCGAACCGAAATTGGATACTATTCGGTAGTAACGTGATACAAGTAATATCAGTGGGTTGTTTTATTACTTCGAAACAGAACCCCGATATCAGATTCTTTCACATATTATAGCATTTGCGCTATTTCTCCATCTCTTTCATTGCACGAAATAGTTTAGTAAAATATGCGTTTTTGCTCATATTTTCCTATATTTAAGGCTTTTTTATGAAGTCCGGCGATCATTGTCTGTCGCATCTGTATCACAGACCTCGCCTACAGATGCAACGTAGAAGTCAACCTGTGGAGATTTTTTTCCTCCATTCAGTCTTCTGAAAGCCTTATCGATTCGCTTAGTGACAATCGGGCAGTTCTCCTGGCTGATTCCGATCAGCATGACGATATACTGCCGAACGTTGTATCTGGTATAGAAATCTCCTTTTCGTACAGAAGACTGTATTGCATCTTTAAGCACTTCTGACATTTCTTTCTCCTCTTCATCAGAAACGGAGTCTTTCGCATAATCCAGTGTACAGAGCATGACGAATACGGACAAACCGGAACGTTCCATCATACGGCTGAACACATGGTAAATATCAATAAAACTTGGGAACGGGCAATAATATGCGCCGACTGCTTCATCTTTCTCTTTCAATCTCTCTTTAATATCTCCTATCGCTCCTGCTGCCTGTGATGTTCGTTCTCCCATAAACTGGAACTGCTCCAGCATCTTCGCGGAAGGTTCAACTCCCATCTCCTCAAACAGCAATCTTTCTGTATCTTTGTAAACTTCCAGACCTTCTTTGTACCGGGACATTCCGATCAAGCTCTCAATTTCCCAGATCTGCCATTCATCAAATGGATAGATTTTGGCAGCTACATGGGATACCCGATGCAGATCTTCGTATCTTTCATGTTCCTTCAACCATTTGCACAGCTCTTCTGTGCACATAAAATAGTCATCCCGGCATTTTACATTTTCAACTGCAGCCCAGTTCTCACCGATCATATCTGGTAGGAACTCACCCCGATAACACTTCCAGGCTTCCATCAGCAGATGTAGTCGATCTGTTTCTCTTTTTTCTTTTCTGATAAGTGCTACCAGGTTTTCAAATTCACATACATCTACCCAGACTGCGATTTCCGGGTCCCAGGTACACATTCCACCATTGATGTTTATATAATTGCTTTCCGGAAGTCCCGCCGCTTTCAGCTGCTTTCGTAGTCGAAAGAGTGTATTGTTCAGACTTCCATTTTTATTTTCTACTTCTGTTCTCCCATATAGTGCATCGATCAGTGCTGCTTTGGAGATTCCTCCATCCTGCGTGTGTAGCAGTAGCAACTGAAACAACTGTGTGGTCTTTGATACATTGTTACGATCCAGAACCAGCTCTTTTCCTTTATATTCCAGCGAAAAGCAGCCCAGCATTCGAACCTTGAGTATATTTTGGTTCATATATTTCTCCTTCAACAGATATTGCATTCTGTTTCTTGTCTTTTCATTTTAAATAGACTTATTCATATTCAGCATATCACTCAATATGTTAAAGTTCCACTATCAAAATACACAAAAAAAGACTGTTATTATTATTCAATCGGCTAATAACAACAGTCTTTTAACTCATTTTAATTATTCAATAAATACTGATAAATGTCTCTCTTGGAAACACCGCGGTCTTTCGCGACCTGTTTCATGGCATCTTTTCTGGACATTCCCTGTTTTTCATAGATTTCCATATGCTCTTCTATGGAAATCTCTTCCCACGAGGCCACTGCTTCTTCTTTCAGTTCCTGACGGCTTTTGCCCTCGATGACCAGCACACATTCTCCGAGCGGTTTTTCTTTCTCATAATGTGTGATCAGGTCATCAATCGTCGAATGAAAGGCTGTCTCATGTTTCTTTGTCAGTTCTCTGCAAAGTGTCATTCTGCGGTTTCCAAGTGTTTCCCTCAGATCACGCAGTGTCCTGACCAGTTTATGCGGAGCCTCATACAAAATGATCGTCCGGGTCTCATTAACCAGTTCTTCCAGAACTTCTTTGCGCTCTTTTTTATCCATTGGAAGAAATGCTTCAAAAGCAAAACGCCTGGTCGGAAGCCCTGACAAAGTAAGTGCCGTAATGCAGGCCGCCGGACCCGGAAGGGAAGTCACTTCAATTCCTGCCTCATAACACATCGCAGCCAGTTCTTCACCCGGATCTGAGATTCCCGGTGTCCCGGCATCCGTGATCAGTGCGATATTCATACCGTTCTGCATCTTCTCAATCAGCGTATATGCCTTTTCAATCTTGTTATATTCATGATAACTGGTCATCGGTGTTTTGATTTCAAAATGATTCAGCAGTTTGATACTGTTTCGGGTATCTTCTGCCGCGATCAGATCCACTTCCTTCAATGTGCGGAGTACTCGAAGTGTAATATCTTCCAGATTTCCGATTGGGGTTGCACAAAGATATAATTTTCCACTCATCCGGGAATCCCCTTTCTCTCAGATTATTTGATTCTTTTATACTCTTCCGTATATTTCAAGAATATCACTGGTATAAACACCTGGTTTCTCATAGACGATCAATGGTCGCTCCACCGTTATTCTGGAATTTCCACCTTTTCGTGCTTCGATCAGAACCATATTGGGTTCACGATCTATGTACGGGTACACCAGCTGCATTCTCTTGGGTTCCAGTTTATATTTCATGAGAACCTGAAAGATTTCTGCCAGACGGAAAGGTCTGTGGACCATATAAAAACGTCCTCTGTCTTTCAGCACTGCTGCTGCCTGGCTCACTACATCTTCCAGTGTACAGAGAATCTCATGTCTTGCAATTGCTTTTGCCATGTATGGGTTCTGCAGGCCATGCTGTCCGATCATATAGGGCGGATTGCTTGTCACTGCATGAAAAGAAGCTGCTCCAAAAATTTCAGCAGCTTCCTTTATGTCTCCGCATACAATATCAATATCAGCTTCCAGATGATTGTACGATACGCTTCGTCTCGCCATATCTGCACATTCTTCCTGGATCTCAAGTCCTGTCAGATGTGAACCCTTGTCTTTGGCTTTCAGCAGAAAAGGAATGATTCCCGTTCCGGTTCCCATATCCAGAACCTTTTCATTCTGTCGGATATCTGCAAATCCAGATAACAGAACTGCGTCCATTCCGAAGCAGAACTTTTCCGGATTCTGTATCACATACAGACCATTCTGAAGATCATCAACCCGTTCTCCCGGATATACCAGATCATTCTGCGGATTTTTTTCCATGGGATTTAGAATCTCCTTCTTTTTACTCAATGTCCTTTGTTTCTTTGTCAGCGTTCTTTGCTTTTTTCTTGCGTGACCGGAATTTCAGTTCTCCTACCGGGTATTCCTGAATCTCCTTTTCATCATTGACTTCCACGATTACTTTGACTCTCTGTCTGAGAACATTTACACTGTGTACAATTCCCTGTAATCCATCCGGAAGAGTAACCGTATCTCCGGTTCCTGGAAGGTTCTTGTTCAGTGCTTCGTAGGTTTCCTGCTCATTCTTGAGACAACACATCAGTCTGCCGCAGACACCGGAAATCTTGGTCTGGTTCAGTGACAGATTCTGCTCTTTTGCCATCTTGATAGACACAGGTGCAAACTCGGAAAGATAGGTGTGACAGCAAAGCTGTCTGCCGCAGATGCCGATTCCCCCAAGAATCTTAGTCTCATCTCTTACTCCGATCTGGCGAAGTTCGATTCTTGTCTTAAAGATAGCTGCCAGGTCCTTGACCAGCTGACGGAAATCAATTCTTCCATCTGCTGTAAAATAGAACAGCACTTTGTTATTGTCAAATGTATACTCCGCATCGATCAGTTTCATTTCCAGACCATGTTCGCGGATTTTTTTCTGGCAGATTTTAAATGCATCTTTTTCTTTCAGGCGGTTCTGTTTCTCCCTGTCCTCATCTGCCTGTGTGGCAACGCGAAGGACTTCTTTCAGCGGATGGATCACCTCATCCTCACCCACTTCCTTCGGTCCGAGTACAACTCGTCCGAACTCCACACCGCGGGCAGTCTCTACGATCACATGATCACCGATCTTCATTTTATAGTTTTTCGGATCAAAATAATAAATCTTTCCGACATTTCTGAATCTTATACCAACAATTTTTGTCATTCTATCTCTCCCTGATTGTCAGGAACAGAAGTTCAAGTGCAAGTTCAAAATTAACGTTTGCACGAAGCCTTACTTTTGTTTTTTCCAGTGCTTCCAGAATCTTTTCCAGGTTCTCATAGGAACGCTGGCTCGCCTGTTCCTTTATATAATTGATTTCTTGTTTAAATACCAGGTTGTCAACCTCCTGAGTTGCCTTAAACATAAGAACATCCCTGAACCAGAACTGGAAAATATCCAGATAATCACTGATATTCTGCTTTTCATCAGAAAGTGCCTTGATCTCATCGGACAATTCATATACTTCCATCGTATTTACATACTTGAGAATCTTCAGGGCTTTCTCCGTCATTCTGGAAAACTCTTCTGATGTAGCAGCTTCTTTGGCTCTGCCAATACTTCCCTGTGCAAAGGAAGCATCTATCTCTGCCTGATAATCCGGCACATGAAGCCGTTCCATCAGGTATTTCTTAACAAGGCTGTCATCAACCACCTTCAGATCCAGACGCACACATCTGGACTGGATCGTCGGCAGAAGTGCATCCACATTGCTGGTCAGCAGCATGATCACTGCATATTCCGGTGGTTCTTCTATTGTTTTGAGAAGGGCATTCTGTGCCTGTACCGTCATCATCTCCGCATCAGGAATAATGTAAACCTTGTGCGGACTGCTGTATGGCTTAATCGCAACATCGTGAATCACCTGTTCCCGGATCTCATCAATAGAGATTGTACCAGGTTTCTCATGATTGACCATAATGATGTCCGGATGATTCTTGCCCAGTGCCTTCTTACAGGAGTCACATTTCTGACATGGCTCTGTTCCACCGGCTTCGCACTGCAGTGTCATCGCATATGTGGTTGCAAGAAGCTTCTTGCCGGATCCGGGTCTGCCTGTAAAAATATATGAATGGGAAACTTTTCCCGTCTTCATGGCATTTTGGAGATGCCGGATAATTTCCTCGTGTCCGATAATATTATTGAAACTGACCATTCAGAATCACCTCTCTTGTTTATAGTTTCATATACGAATCTTTGTTCGCTATAGAATCATTATATCATACTTTATTAGCCATTCAAAACTATTTTTAACTATGACATGGAATTTACATAATTTATAATATTTTTGACACATAAATCCAAATCATCATTAACAAATCGCTTCTGTATTTCTGCTTCCTTTATTTTCTCTTCGGAAAAATCCTCCTCATCCGCAAGAAAACGTCTGCAAAGTTCTTTATACTTTGGTGTTTCCTGTTCCTGCTCTCTTCGGATTGCACGGATCAGACGTTCTCCGTTCTCTACTTCAATGTATATCGGAATAACTGAATCTTTTCCATAGTAATTCTTCATCTTCTGAAAAGACTCTAACGTACCGATTCCAAGATAATTTCCGTTCTTAAGGTCAATCTGTCCGTCATCTGCCGTAAAATACGTCCAGACACCATAAACAGTATTATAAGCACGGGATTCAATAACTTTTCCCGCTGTCTCAAACTCCTGCAGTCTGCGATCGTCTGTAAAATAATACTGTACACCATCTTTTTCTCCGTCACGTACCGGTCTTGTTGTATACAGGATCAGTTTTTTCAGATTCAGTTCTTTATTACCGGCCAGTCTGGAATAGATTTTATCTTTTCCAGAGGCACTTTTACCCATAATATAAAAAATCTTACCCATGAATTTCTTCGTCTTGCTCCTTTGTACTCTGGGGCTGTTGTTCTACCACAAGGATCGTCTTATTTGTATAGTCTTCCAGTCCCTGCAGATATAACCCCTTATCCATGTATATTCTCATATTACGGATAAATTGTCCAGTAATCTGTTCTCCCGGAGTGATCAGCGGAATTCCCGGTGGATACAGATAAGCAAATTCTGCTGAAATTCTGCCGATGCTTTCTTCCAGCGGACATTTTTCTGTCGGTGCTTCCATGGCATCTGCCATAGACATCATCTGCGTCAGTACAAAATGCATGGATCTGGTGTCCAGTTTTTTATTTTCTTCTGCCGGTATTCCTGCTTTTATCAGGTCTGCCTGTTCCTGATCCAGTTCTTCGATTGCCTGACACAATCGCTCAAATCCTTCGTCACGGTCTCCCACTGCTGCAATAGCGAGCGCATAATTTTCAGACTCCATTTCCATCTGAATGTGGTAGCGGTCAAGGAGAATATGATACAGGTCACTTCCTGACAGTAAAGAAGCTCTGGTAGAAAAGACCAGTTTGGAACGGTCATAATCGAAGACTCCATTCTTTCCTTTGACCGGATCTACCAGGCGGATATATTTGCACACGGAAAGTCTCTTTCTTGTCTGTTCCAGTATTCTGGTGAAATCACGGAACATCTGTTTTCCTTCTGCTGCCATCGTATCCATACAGGCATCGATACTTGCCATCAGAATATACGACGGGCTGCTGGTCTGATAGATTCCCATAAATCTGCGGATCAGCCTGCTGTCAACGCGGTCGCTGCAGTTATGAAGTACGGCAGTCTGTGTCATGGCCGGCAGTGTCTTGTGAAAACTCTGGATCACGAGATCTGCCCCAAGTTCTGCTGCCGAAGCCGGAAAATAATTTGAAAAATGAAAATGTGCTCCATGTGCTTCATCTACGATCAGCGGCACTCCATATTTATGTGAGATCTCTGCAATCTTTTTTACATCTGAAACAACACCGTCATACGTAGGGGAAGTGATCAGTACCGCCTGTATCTCCGGATTCTCAGCCAGACATCTTTCCACTTTGTCCGAAAAAATTCCGCCGTTTATCCACCACTCACTGTCCATCTGTGGATAAATATAGGCAGGTTTCAAATTTCTCAGATAGATGGCATGATACACTGCTTTGTGACAGTTTCTTGCAACAAGGATCTGGCCATTCCTCGGAACCGCTGCTGAGATTGCCGCAAGAAGTGCTGCGGTACTTCCATTAACACTGTAAAAGCTCTCTCTGGTTCCATATAGTTTTGCCACATTCTGTTGTGCCTCCAGAAGAAGGTCTTCCGGATGATGGAGATTATCAAAGCCTTCTATCTCAGTGATATCTCTTTCAAGAGGGAACTCTCCTCTGACAGATACGGGATTTCTTTTGTGCCCCGGCATGTGGAATGGATAATAATCAGAGCGGCTGTATTCTTCTAATTTTCTGTATAATCTCTCCATTAAAGATTCTCCATATTCGTTATACTTTGAAGCGATAACCTACTCCCCAGATAGTCTCTATATACTGAGGCTTTGCTGTATTAAACTCAATTTTTTCACGGATCTTCTTGATATGAACTGTGACAGTTGCAATATCTCCTACAGACTCCATATCCCAGATCTGGCGGAACAGCTCTGCTTTTGTAAATACGCGGTTCGGGTTTTCTGCCAGAAAAGTAAGGAGATCAAATTCCTTGGTCGTAAATGTTTTTTCTTCTCCATTTACCCAGATACGTCTCGCTGTCTTGTCTATCTTGATGCCACGGATTTCAATAATATCATTCTTTACCACACTGAAACCTACCAGTCTGTTGTATCGCTCCATATGTGCTTTTACTCTGGCCACCAGTTCACTCGGACTGAATGGCTTGGTCATATAATCATCCGCGCCAAGACCGAGTCCACGGATCTTATCAATATCATCTTTCTTTGCAGATACCATAATGATCGGGATATTTTTCTCCTGACGTACCTGACGGCATATATCAAACCCATCTACTTCCGGAAGCATCAGATCCAGTATAATCAGATCATAATCTTCATTGAGTGCTTTTTCAAGGCCCACATCTCCTCTGTTTGCTATCTCTACTTCAAATCCGGAAAGTTCCAGATAATCCTTCTCCAGATCTGCAATTGCTTCTTCATCTTCGATGATCAGTATTTTACTCATTTCATAGGTACCTCCTGATATTTTCTCAAAACAAAGTACATGATCGTTCCGATTCCTTCCCGACTGGTTGCCCACACTTTGCCACCATGATCCTCCAGAATCTTACGAACAATAGAAAGACCGATTCCGCTTCCTCCCTTGGATGAATTACGTGAAACATCCGTCCTGTAGAAACGGTCAAAAATATACGGCAGATCTTTGGATGCAATTCCCTTGCCATTATCCTCAATCTCAACCTGTACGAAATCTCCGACATCTTTTACTCTGATCTGTATGATGCCCTTCATTCCATTCTGCTTATCCATATATTTAATGGCATTGCTGATGATATTATGAATCACTCTTCGTATCTGCTCGCCATCTGCAATTACAAGCACATCTTTATCTACATAATTTGCATAGCAGAGCTGGATACCTCTTGTTTCCAGCTCCAGTCCCACTTCTTCTGCGCAGTCAGAGAAATAATCTTCTACATTCAGCTTACTGAATGTATATGGGATACGGTTCGTATCAATTTTAGAATAGAACGTCAGCTCATTGATCAGATGATCCATCTCATTGGTCTTATTGTAAATCGTCCTGACATAGCGGTCCATCTTCTCCGGTGTATCTGCCACACCATCCATGATTCCTTCTACATATCCCTTCACCGCTGTGATCGGAGTCTTGAGGTCATGGGAAATGTTGCTGATCAATTCTTTATTTTCCTTATCCATGGCGATTTTTTCTTCTGCTGATTCTTTCAGTCTGCGGCGCATCTCTTCGAAATCCCGGCAAAGCTCCGAAAATTCATCTGTTCCCTCGACATCCAGAACAAAATCCAGATTTCCTTCTTTGATATTCTGCGTCGCCTTTCGCAGTTTAACCAGCGGTGCCGCCACACTTCTGTAGATCCACAACCCCACAGAAACGCCTGTGAAGATAAGAATGATAAAAGCAGTAAAAAAAAGATCCTTCGTCATGATCTGGATTCTTGCCTGACTGCTTCCCGTATCGGAAATTGTAATATCATAGGATGTTTCCTGTGCAGATTCATTGTTGGCTGCATTCCTGTGCTGTGTCTCACTGATTCCAAACAGGGCAGCAGCAAATAAAAGAAGCGGTACCAATATTACCATCATGAATCCCACAATGATTCTGTTTTTCAGTTTCATGAAATTCCCTCGTTTCTGTAAAACTTATAATTGCTTCTTAAGCAAAAAATGAACGCACAATATCGAAGTTCTTCTTCGCTATATATGCGTTCATTATATCATATCACTATATTCTTATCTCTAAATTTTCTATAAAATCCATGAAACCGTCGTGTATTTTACAGATATTTCTTAAGATTTTCGACTTTGTCCAGTTTTTCCCATGGAAGATCTACATCTGTACGTCCGAAATGTCCGTAAGCAGCAGTCTGTTTGTAGATTGGTCTTCTCAGATCAAGCATACGAATGATTCCTGCCGGACGAAGATCGAAGTTTTCACGAATGATTTCTACAAGTTCTGTATCGGAAAGTTTGCCTGTTCCAAATGTGTTCACATTGATGGAAGTAGGTCTTGCTACACCGATTGCATAAGAAAGCTGGATTTCACATTTGTCAGCCAGTCCTGCTGCAACAATATTCTTTGCAACATAACGTGCTGCATAAGCTGCGGAACGGTCAACTTTTGTGCAGTCTTTACCGGAGAAAGCACCGCCGCCGTGACGTCCTGCTCCACCGTAAGTATCAACGATGATCTTACGACCTGTAAGTCCACTGTCACCATGAGGTCCACCGATTACAAAACGTCCTGTAGGATTGATGAAATATTTTGTCTCATCATCAACCATATCAGCAGGGATGATTTCATCGAATACATATTTTTTGATATCTTCATGAATCTGTTCCTGTGTAACTTCCGGATCATGCTGTGTAGAACATACAACTGCATCGATACGGATCGGTTTTCCTTCTTCGTTATATTCAACAGTTACCTGTGTTTTTCCGTCTGGTCTTAAGTATGGCAGAGTTCCGTCTTTGCGTACTTTTGTCAGCTGGCGTGCAAGTTTGTGTGCCATGTTGATCGGATATGGCATATATTCTTCTGTTTCATTGGAAGCATATCCAAACATCATACCCTGGTCTCCGGCACCGATTGCATCGATCTCGTCTTCACCCATTTTTGCTTCCAGAGCTTTATCAACTCCCATTGCGATGTCTGTGGACTGCTCATCGATTGCTGTGATAACTGCACATGTTTCTGCATCAAAGCCGTATTTTCCACGTGTATAGCCGATTTCTCTTACGGTATCTCTTACGATTTTCTGGATGTCAACATAAGCACTTGTTGTGATCTCACCCATTACAAGTACAAGACCTGTTGTTGTTGCTGTCTCGCATGCAACACGTCCCATTGGGTCTTCTTTCATGATTGCGTCAAGAATCGCATCAGAAATGGCATCGCACATTTTGTCCGGATGGCCTTCTGTTACTGATTCAGAAGTAAATAAAATTTTTTCTTTCTCCATTGTTAACCTCTTTCTGTAAATAATCAGTTAAATGTTCTACGAATTACTCCATTGCTCTGCAATTCTCGTAATTCTGCAATCAACAACAAATAAGACAGCCCCAACAATAGGACTGTCTTGAAATTTATTTCAATCCTCTTATTGTTCGATGACTCGCTCAGGTTGGCACCTTCCTTATACATAAAGGGGTTGCCGTGGCTTCATAGATCCTTTGTATCTCCACCACTCTGAATAAAAGGCCATTTTATTTAGTTATTCTTAGTTGATATTGCAGTACATACAATATACTCATTTTATATAATTGTCAAGTATAAGAACTGACAATTTTTATCATCCTACGCGAAGACGGAATTTCTGGATTTCTTTCTCGCTGGAAACTTTCTCAATCTCAGCACCGAGACTTCTCAGTTTCTCTTCGAAATTCTCATATCCACGCTGGATATAAACGATATCATCAACAACAGTGATTCCGTCTGCTGCCAGACCTGCAATGACAAGTGCTGCTCCTGCACGGAGGTCCGGTGCACTTACTCTTGCGCCTGTCAGTTTCTTGACACCGTCGATGATTGCTGAATTACCTTCGACTTTAATGCATGCTCCCATTCTGGAAAGCTCGTCCGCATATTTGAAACGGTTTTCAAAAATACTCTCCGTAACAATACTGGTTCCTTCTGCAAGTGCCAGAGTTACTGCGATCTGCGGCTGCATATCTGTCGGATATCCCGGATAAGGAAGTGTCTTCACATGTGTGCGGTGAAGTCTCTTGCCTGCACGTACACGTACAGCATCATCAAATTCTTCAACCTCACAGCCGATTTCTTCCAGTTTGGCTGTAGTTGCTTCCAGATGTTTCGGGATAACATTCTTAACGGTAACATCACCACCGGTTGCTGCAGCTGCGAACATAAATGTTCCGGCTTCAATCTGATCCGGGATGATGGAATATTCAGTACGGTGAAGTTTCTCAACACCTTTGATACGGATAACATCTGTACCTGCACCTTTGATGTTGGCGCCCATGCTGTTCAGGAAGTTCGCAACATCAACGACATGCGGCTCTCTTGCTGCATTCTCAATGATCGTACGTCCTGACGCCATAGATGCTGCCATCATGATATTGATCGTAGCTCCTACAGAAACTACATCTAAGAAGATATGGCTTCCGTGAAGATTCTCTGTCTCGGCAACGATCGCACCGTGAAGAATATTCACAGATGCACCAAGTGCACGGAATCCTTTGAGATGCTGGTCGATCGGACGACTTCCGATGTTGCATCCGCCAGGAAGTGGTACTTCTGCATGCTTGTATTTACCAAGTAATGCACCCAGAAGATAATAGGATGCACGGATTTTTTTAATATATTCATAATCAACACTGATGTCGTTGATCGTAGAACCATTGATTTTTACTGTAGATCTGTTAATTCGCTCTACCTGTGCGCCAATACCGGCGATTGCTTCCAATAAAACATTAATGTCTCTTACATCAGGCAGGTTCTCGATAAGGATTGTTTCATCCGTCATAATTGCTGCAGAAAGAATTGCAAGTGCAGCATTTTTGGCGCCACCAATTTCTACTTCTCCCACTAACGGGTTGCCGCCTTTAATTACATACTGTTCCATAAAGCACCTCTATAATTATTTTCACTCCGTAAGCCGAAGCAAATATCAGAAATTTATTATCAGACTTTTAAACACTTTTAATACTTTGTTAAAAAGCTCAGTTTCGTATTATAACACAAATTTCACATTTGTAAATAAAAATTTCCTCTGTACGCTTCCGCTCCCCTGCTTTTCAATGGTTACTCTTACTTTTCTTTCAGTGTTTTCAAAAGAATCTCCAGACTTGCTTCCAGATCTTTCCCCTCTTCATCTATCACAATATCTGCGTACTTTTCGTACAATGGAGTTCTTTCTTCATACAGATCCGTAAGATTCTGTCCTTCTCTCAGCAAAACGCCTCTGCCCTTCAGATTTCCGAGTCGCTTTGAAAGAGCATTTAAAGACAATTTCAAATACACAACGGTTCCTATGGATTTCAGATGTTCCATGGCTTCTTCGCAGTAAACAACGCTTCCACCTGTTGCAATGACCGTATTCTCTGCCTCTATTGATGCATTGACACGATTCTCAACATCTTTAAATCCTTTATATCCTTCTTCTTCTATGATTTCGGACAGGCGTCTCTTTTCCTGTTTCTGAATCAGAAGATCGGAATCAAGGAACTGATAGCCCAATACCTTCGCCAGTACAACCCCTATTGTACTTTTTCCTGCTCCCGGCATTCCTATCAACGTTATATTATTCATAAAATTTCTTTTCTCCTGTCTCTTATGAATTGCTTAAAGAATATTTTACCATAAACAGCAGTATTCTGCAATCTCTTTTAAATCAAGGCTTGGCGGTCTTTTTCGTTTTTGGGGGAACAGCTTTTTTACGTTTTTTTACACTGTATCCAAAAGTTCCCAGCTTCTTTCCTGTGCCAAGATATTCTCCATGAGAATAGACCAGCGGTCTGGCTCTGTTCAGGTCAAAACGATTATTTTCGTCCATATAGCGTTCGTCTGCATGAACTGCAACAACCTCTGCCAGAAACATATGATGTGAACCAAGCTCTCTGATTTCTTTTACTCTGCATTCGATTGACACCGGAGCCTCTTTTATCATCGGTGCTTTTACGATATCCGCCTTTTCTCTCGTAAGTCCGGTCTCTTTGAATTTATCTACATCACGTCCGGATCTGACTCCACAGTAATCCGTTGCTGCAGCAAGTTCTTCTGTTGTCAGATTGATCACGAATTCTCCGGTTTCTTTTATCATGTGATAGGAAAAACGCTCCGGTCTTACTGAAATATAAGCCATCGGAGGATTGGTACAGATGGTACCGGTCCATGCAACCGTTATAATATCATCCTGCCCTTTCCCATCTGTAACGCTCACCATAACTGCCGGGATCGGGTATATCATATTGCCTGGTTTCCATGTTTGTTTCGCCATTTGTTTTCCTCCGATTTATACGTAATCGCTGCCGATCATCTGTGCGGCCTCCATAAGTGGCGGAATCAGCTGTTTCTTACGTGATACGACACCTTTCAGATAAATCGTTCCCTCCTTAGGTTCAATCTTAAATGCATTGACAGCCATTTCCTCACTTCCCTCGCCATAGAACAGAAGCTCTGTAGACTGCTCCATAATATCTGTCAGCATAAAGTATACTCTTGATACACCATGACGTCCGCATTCGCTGACCATAAACGGAATCAGACGCTCTTTGATCTCGCGCAGTTCATCTGCATCCATGGAGCTGATCTGACCTACACCGAAGCAGATATCTCCCTCTGCAATAAACTTCTTGTAATCCTGATAGAAGATTTCCTCCGGAGATTTGTCTTTCAGATTGCTTCCTGCCTTAAACATTTCTCTTGCAAATTCTTCGATGGAAATGTCTGCAATAAGTGCAAGTGCACCTGCAGCCATTTTGTCCTGCAGTGTACAGGTCGGAGAACGGAACATCAGTGTATCAGAAATGATCGCAGCGCAGAGAAGTCCGGCGATTTTAGGCGGAATCTCCAGTTTCTGTTCTCCATACATCTGATACATGATCGTGCCTGTACAGCCAACCGGCTGATTGCGGAAACTGATCGGCTGCATTGTCTGCAGTGTGCCCAGTTTGTGATGATCAATGATCTCCATGATATCAGCCTTATCAATATTATCTACAGCCTGGTCTTTTTCATTATGATCTACCAGAACCACTTTTTTCCTGTGCATGTCCAGGAAATTACGTCTGGAAATCGTACCAATACATTTGCCTTTTTTGTTGATGACCGGGAATGCACGATGACGATGTTTGATCATTACTTCCTGAATATCATCTGTAAAATCTTCTGTGTTAAATGTAACCAGATTATCTGTTTTCATGATATATTTAACAGGAATACTCTGATTGATCAGACGTGAGATCGTAAAGGTATCATACGGAGAAGAAATAATGACTATATCTTTCTCATGTGCCAGTTTCAGTACCTTTTCGGTAACTTCAATCCCCATTCCGACGATGATACAGCTTACATTCTGCTCAATCGCCTGCAGATGATCCTCTTCACGATTACCCATGATGACCATATCATTTTCTTCTACATATTCTTTCATCTTATCCGGATTGGCAGTTGCTACCATAATCTTTCCCTGGATAAAATATCCATGTGCGTTACCTTCGATCACTTTTCCTCCGATTGTCTCAGCGATTCGCTGATACTGCGTTCTCGCTCTGGAAAGAAGATAGCTGTCTGTTGTATCCATATATGTTTTTGCAATATCACCAATTGTGATCAGGCCTTCCAATGTGCCGTCTTTTTCACGAATCGGCAGAGAAACGATGCTGTTTTCCTGCATCAGATCCCATGCATTTTTCAGTGACATGCTCTTATTTGCTTCCGGACTCAGGCGGATATCCATATCCTTTACCTGTGTTCCTATATTGCTTAAGTATCCTGGTGGATGTACTCCAAAACGATTCAGTACATATTCTGTTTCTTCATTGATCTGTCCTGCACGTTTTGGAATATATCTGCTTTCCTGCGTAGTTCTGTTTTTGATATCACAATAGGCGATTGCAGAACAGATGGAATCTGTATCCGGATTTTTGTGTCCGATAACAAAAATTTTTTCCTGATTTTTCATAAAAATAAAATCCTCTTATTTTATTAATTAATCTAATTTAATGTTTGCAAAAAGTGATCCCAGAGAAGTCGTTGCCTGCTCTCCTGCATCCGGCACTTCGTAAACCTCTTCTTCGATTTCCTTTGCCATCATATCTGTTGCTTCTTTGATGCTGAGACTGAGTTTGCCATCTTTGATCGCAGTAACTTTGACCTTTACTGTATCTCCCACTGCCAGAACCTCTGATGGTTTCTTGATCCTTTTTTCACAGATCTGTGAAATGTGAACCAGGCCGGAAAGTCCATTTCCAAGATTTACAAATGCCCCATATGGCTGAAGACTCTCTACAGTTCCTTCTGTTACAAGACCAATCTCCAGGTTTGAAACTTTATTTTTTCTTTCTTCTTCCGCTTTTGCTCTGAGAATTTCTTTGGCAGAAAGAATCAGTTTCTTACTTTCTTTGTCTACATCCAGCACCTGTACCTGAATCGGTTTATTCAAATATTCTTCTGTGTCCTCCACATAATTCAGTGCAAGTTTGGATGCTGGAATAAATCCCCTTACACCTTCCACATACGCAATAACACCGGCATTTGTGATTCCTTTTACTACAACATCCAGCACTTCACCGGATTCTTTCAGTTCTTTTAATTTATCCCATGCCAGCACGTCTACTGCCTCAACTCTGGAAAGAAGAATATTTCCCTGTCCATCGTCTTTTCTTACAACTGTTGCAGAGACTTCATCTCCTTCATGTACTTCATCCTTCAGGCTGAATCCCGGTTCTCTGCTGTAGTTTTCTGCCGGAATCACGCCCTCTGCATAATATTTCAGATCAAGGATTACTTCTTTTTCATCTACACTGATTACAGTCCCTGTAAGAATATCGCCTTCTTCTATTGTTTTCATAGACTCTTCCAGTTCTTTTTCATAATCTTTCATTGATTCAGCCATGATTTTCCGTTCTCCTTTACTTATACTTGTTATTCTTTATTTATTATCTGTATTATAGCATGCCACATGTTTTCGCAATGCATTTCCTTCAATACATTCTTTTGTACCCTGATATCAATTATATTATAACCTGTAAAATAAAAAAAGCCCCCAAAATAGGGGCTTATAAACGAGGAGTGCCCCGGCAGTGGTTTACCGGGGCGATTATTATGAAAAAATTTATGTGTAATGAAGAACATTACAACGTCTGTTTTGTGTAGCTCTTTCGAACTATCCTTATAGTACCAGTTATTTATGAACATAGTATGAACAAGTCATGAACCTTTCGTGTATTTGCACAATTTTTTCGTTTTTCGCTCTCGTTTTTTATAAAAATGTAACATATGGTTTTTTTATGTTATTTTACTTGTTGTGTATTTTATACATTGTCATATAACAGAACTCTTCTTAGTTCAGAAATCCTTTTACAAGCTCAACAAGTTTGCCAAGAATTCCCTTCACATCTTCTTTCGTAATTCCAAGGCTTTCCAGTTTGTCATACACTTTGTTTACCTGAGATCTCAGTTCATTCTCATCCAAATCCATGTTTTTGAATTTATTGTACAGCTGAATTAATGTGGATTTGTCAGAATCAGAAAGAGTTACCCCTAATTCTCCAGCTGCAACATCCAGTGCACTGCTGATCTGATCATCTGTTACATTTACTGTTCCCAGAGTTTCTTGGGCAGAGATAATAAGATCTACCACTTTATCCGGATCTGATAACAGGTCATCTACTCCACTCTGCTCCAGAAGTTCTACTGCCTGATCTACAGCAGCATCTGTTGTCTGATCTGCATAAACCATGGCAGGTGCAGTACATGTAAGAGCTCCTGCAAGAATAAATGCACTTAATTTGTTTATTTTCATCATTTTAATTACCTCCTGATTAAATACAATTACAGTTTCTATCAATGATACGAACTGCATTATAACACACTCTGAAAAAAAAGCTGTAAAATATTCTTAATTCATAGAACTTTCGACAATCGTTCACTTTTTTTTCATAAGTTAAACATGATTCCATCACAATTTCTGGATATACTAAGACCATAAAAATAATACAGCCAACATTATTTTTATAAAATTTTCTTTTTCATATGTTGATTGCCGAAAAGCAATCGACTCTCCTTCCTTTTAAATTTAATAAATATTACTATAAAAGGCATCCGACCAGCCACCGGATGCCTTTTATAGTTGTTATTTTTATTATTTCATATCTGCAAAAATATCTGCCAGTGCAGCAAACTGTTCCAGGGTAAGAGCCTCACCTCGGATATTCAGTGGAAGTCCACATTCCGTGATTGCCTGCTCAACCTGTTCTTTGGTAAACTGCAGTTCCTGTGAATTTTTTAATCCGTTTGCCAGTGTCTTTCTTCTCTGGTTAAAAGAAGCACGGATAATACGGAACATCAGCTTTTCATCCTTTGCCTGTACCGGCGGATTCTGATGTCTGGTCAGCCGGATCACTGCACTGCCAACCTTCGGTCTCGGCATAAAACAGTTCGGCGGAACATTTGCCACGATCTCCGGTTTTGCATAATACTGTACTGCCAGTGATAAAGCGCCATAATCCTTGGATCCGGGACCTGTCTGCATTCTGTCTGCAACTTCTTTCTGAACCATTACCGTAATGGAATCTACAGGCACATGACTTTCAAACAGTCCCATGATGATCGGTGTTGTTATATAATACGGCAGATTTGCCACAACTTTGATCGGACGTCCCTGATTCTTTTCATCTGCGATCTTCCGGATATCTGTCTTCAGGATATCACCATGTATCACAGATACATTATCCCACTCTTTCAGCGTATCCTGAAGAATCGGAATCAACGCGTCATCAATCTCAACTGCAGTAACCTCTCTGGCCGCATCTGCCAGATACTGAGTCATCGTTCCGATTCCTGGTCCGATTTCCAGTACAAAATCATCTTTTGTAATTTCAGATGCCTCAATGATCCTGTCCAGAACACGGGTATCGATCAGAAAATTCTGACCAAACCTTTTCTGGAACACAAATCCGTACTTTTGAAGAACTTCAATGGTATATTTCGGGTTTCCAAGATAAGGTCTGGTCATAATTTCCTCCTGTTGCTTATGCTCATTTTAATTTTTCAGCTGAAATCTTTCTCGTAAAGTACCATGTATCCGTCAGGATTGACTTTCTTCTTGCCTATCAGCTTGCGAAGTCCGCCTTTGGATTTTGCAATGGCATTATCAATGATTTCTTTGACAGCGCCTACATTCATCGGCTGATCTTCTTTCTGGCTTGTACTGATCAGATTGTACAGTGCAAGCATACCCATCTGATCAATAGTATATCCATTTTCTCTTGTGTACACTTTTGCAAAGTTAACAAGCTCATCATTGGTAAATACCGGAATATTGATCATAGATGTAAATTTGGATGTAAATTTCGGGAATCTCGCAATCAGTTTACGCATACCGATCTTTTCATCTTCGATGATAACGATCAGACCGTCTGTACGGAATTCCATTGCTTTGTTCAGCTGATTTACTGTTTCTTTGGTAAGCTGATTTGCGTTTTCGATAACCAGGAATCCTCCTGCCATCTTGCTGACGATCTCTGCAATATTCTTGCCATTGATCTGATCTGCAAATACATAGGCAACTTTGGATGCATCCAGATTCAGCTCTTTGCAGATTGCAGGAATCAGACTTGAGATCAGGCGGGTTTTTCCGGTTTCACGACCACCCATAACAATCACGTTACCTGTTCTGGATGTTTTATCTGCAGCACCCATCTGTACATCACAAAGCGTATCAAGGATCTGTTCTTTCAGTCCAGGTACTTTTGCAAAGTATGTAAAGAGCTTCTCTTCATCCTCTGTAAGTACTTTTTCCCTCGGAATGATATCTTCTGCATTTTTCTTAGGCTGCATAGAATCGATCAGCTGTTCCATTTCTTCTTCTTCTGAAATCGGTTTTTTTGCTTTTTTCGCAGGTTTGGATTTCTTAACTTCTCTGACAGGAATCTCCATTGTCTCTGCATTATCAATATCATTGAGGAAATCCATTCCTTTCAGCAGATCATCCTCATCTTCATAACCGTCTTCTTCTCCGAAATCTTCATCATCTTCCATCAGAGAATCAAATTCATCTGTTTCCGGTTCTTCCTGATCATTCTCATCGGATTCCGTTTCATCCTGTTCCGGCTCGGCTGCTTTTCCTGCCGGACCATTCATAAATTCATCCTCTGCACTCTGAAGATCTTCTTCGGACATATATTCTTCATCGTCCTCCGGAACAGTTTCCTGAACCTCTTCAGCTGGTTTCTTTGCCGGAATCGGTCCTTTCGGAATTTCAATTCCCTGGGCAGACGCAGCTGCAAGGATCGTATCTTCAAGATTAAATTCAAAATCATCTGAAGATGCATTTTCTGCACCTGGCAGGCAGATATCCGGTGCTTTTGGAATTTCTATTTCTTCAGGATTATCCAAATTCATATTCTTCATGGATTCCGGAATTTCAAGCTCCGGCATTTTCATTTCAACCGGCTGTTCTTCCTGTTTTTCTGTATTCTCAGCCGCTTTATCTTCCTTCTCAGCTTCAACATTTTCAGCAGGCTCAGCTACTTCCAGAGTATCCTCTGATTCCAGTATCTCCGTATTTTCTCCGGCAGTCGGTTCTTCCGGACCACTCTTGATCTCCTCTTCGGTAACCTGCTCGATCATTTCTTCCATATTACTGAAAACAGACTGTCCTGGATTCTTAGGCGGATGGATCACTGCATCTTCCGGCTCAAGTTCCGGAACATTCACATCAGTCTCATCAGAAGAAATATCTTTGATAAGTTCCTCCTGGACTTCTTCAGGATCTTCCTGTTCTTCTTTCATGAAATCTTCTTCAGTTTCTTTCTTTTTGTTTCCACTGAAGATATCTCTGATACCTTTCGAAATTTTTTCCTGAAGACTTTCTGCACTGTTGACATCTCTCTCATCGATTGCTACGCTCTCGATCACAGGTCCGTCCTCTTCTGCAGTTTTCACTTCCTGCGCAGGCTTTTCTTCATTGATAGAATCCGCATCTTCTACAGGTGTAAGTTTTGGAATAAACTGACTGTCATATTTTTCTTTTTCTTCTCCCGTCAGCATTCCCATTCTGTTCTTGAGATCCAGTGCCTTCATAACGTATTTTCCGTCACTGAACCAGAGAACCATTTCATCACAAAGACTCAGACACTTCTGAGTATCTCCATTCTGATAATACAGTTTTGCCAGTTCATAAGACCAGCGCTCTGTAAATTCTTTCTCTTTGTATTCTTCCAGGATTCTGATCTGTTCATCCAGAGAAACCTGTTTTTCCTTGCAGATTTTGTACTTGAGGATATATCTGGTGTTATCATTTGGTGCAACCTCCAGAAATTCCTCATAAAATTCTTCTGCTTCGCTGATATCCTTCATCTTGAGGGATACTTCAATTAAGCGATATAAAATATTTTTGCCAATCGGTGCTCTGTGATAAGCCAGAAGGAAGATTTCCTTACTGTCTTCGTATCTTTTATTTGCTGCATAGATTTCTCCAACAACACATAAGGTACGAACATTCTTAACACGACGCCAGTCAATACTGTCTACCACTTCCATGGCATCCTTGTAATTTTTCTTTTCTACAAGGCGATTTATTTCTTCAAGTTTGATCCGAAATTCCTCTTTATCCAATGCATTCACCAACTTTCCAATATTAAAAACAGTGTAACATATGCCATAATGCTTGTCAAAATATGATAACCACAAAAATGCTTTAATTTACAGGGTTAAACACTTCTCCTTTTACCACTTTGAAAACTTTGTTGATATGAAACTGGTGACTCACAAAATCATCCAGTCCCGTACAAGTGATCAGTGTCTGTATATCATGAATGCTGTCCAGCAGATATGTCTGTCTGTTGCTGTCCAACTCTGAAAGTACATCATCCAGAAGAAGTATCGGCGTATCTTTGATTTTTTCTTTTACCAGATAGATTTCTGAAAGTTTCAAAGACAGGGCCGCTGTTCTTTGCTGTCCCTGTGAACCAAATTTTCGGATATCGATCCCGTTTACCATAAAACACAGATCATCTCTGTGTGGACCGGCAGATGTCATTTTCATCCGCATATCACGTTCTCTGTTTTTTTTCAAAGTTTCTTCAAAGCATTCTGACTCTGTACTCGGTTCATAAATGACCTCAAGATGTTCTTCTCCACCCGTCAGATTACGGTGGATATCCTGAATCACATCATTCAGGTCTCTGACAAAATCCCGCCTTTTTTCAATGATCTTCTTTCCGTACTGCAACATCTGAATATCCCAGATCTCCAGTGTTTCCCGCAAAGAAGGATTCTGGTAAAGATCTTTCAGAAGACGGTTTCTCTGATTTACGATATGATTATATCCTGCCAGATCCGTCAGATATATCTGGTCAAGCTGGCATAATTCCAGATCCATAAATCTTCTTCTCTCACCAGGTCCGTTTTTGATGATATTCAGATCCTCCGGTGAGAAAAAAACAAGATTTACGATTCCAAATAATTCCCTGGCTTTTTTAATCGGTAATCCATTGATTGCCACGCCTTTTGCCTTATTTTTACGAAGATGCATATCAATCTTATAAGAAAGCTCATCCTTTTTTACCATCATTCGAATATGAGATTCTTCCTCTCCAAAACGAATGATTTCTTTGTCTTTACTTCCTTTATGTGATTTCGTTGTCCCACAAATATACACAGATTCCAGAATATTGGTTTTACCCTGCGCATTATCTCCATAAAAAATATTGGTTCCTTTATCAAAATCCAGCTTCAGATCCTGATAATTTCTGAAATTCTTAAGTTCTATCGATTCTATATACATAATTATCTGATGACTTTGATTTCCTGATCTTCAAAAGTGATCACATCACCTTCATAAACCTTACGGCCTCTTCGCTGGTCAACTTCACCATTTACCTGAACAAGACCATCCTGAATCGCATACTTTGCTTCCACTCCGTCTTCTACGACTCCGGCAAGTTTCAAAGCCTGTCCGAGTTTTATAAATTCATCTCTGATTTTGATTTCCAAATCATTCACCTCTTATCTGGACTGATTCTATTTTTATCTATTCTGATTCTGACTGATATTTACTGGCAGGATCAGATATGTGTAGTTTTCTTCATCATCTCTGATAAAACATGGTGCTTTCGGGTTCATCAGATACATATGAATTACTTCATCATCTATAACTTTCAAAGCATCGATCAGGAATTTCGGGTTGAATCCGATGAGAATATCTTTACCATCTTTTTCAATATCAATCTCTTCATTCATGGAACCCATAGCAGAATCGATTTTCAGTTCCATGCTGTTATCTTTGATCTCGATTACGATTGGTTTTTTGTCGCCTTCTCGTACCAGAAGTGTTGCTCGGTCAATACAGTCAAGAAATTCTTTTTTGTTTACGCTGACTTTTGTATCGTAATCACTGGAAAGCATCTGATCAATGCGGAAATATTCTCCTTCGATCAGTCTGGAAACAACCATCGTCTGATCAAATTCAAACAGAATATGATTTTTTGTAAAATAGATACTTACCTGATCGTCAATTTCACCGGACAGGATCTTGCTGATCTCACTTAATGTTTTTCCCGGAACAACGATCTTGCGATCTGAATATTCTTTTTTCAGAGGCATCTTACGGATAGATATACGATGACCATCCAGAGAAACAATTTTCAGACAATTATCTTTAATTTCAAATAATTCTCCGGTCATCAAACGATTATTTTCATTAACTGCAATGGAAAAGATTGTCTGACGAATCATTTCTTTCAAAGTAAACTGAGAAAGAGTCAGTGATTCATCTTTTTCAATCACCGGAAGATATGCAAAATCTTCGCCTGCTTTGCCCGGAATTGTAAATTTGGCTTTTTCACAGGTGATCGTAGCTACGAAATTGCTGTCTGTGGTAATGGTTACATCATTATCCGGAAGTCTTCGAATGATTTCATAGAAGATTTTTGCATCAAGAGCAACCATACCTTTTTCTTCAATATGACCATCAACGATTGTTTCAATACCAAGTTCCATGTCATTGGTAGTAAATTTGATCTGGTTTGTTGTTGCATCCATAAGAATACATTCAAGAATTGGCATTGTTGTTTTGGATGGTACAGCTTTCAAAGATATATTTACGCTTTTTAAAAGATTACTTTTGGAACAGATGATTTTCATGATGTGTATAACTCCCTTCCTGTTTCAGAATTGGCTTTATAAATAAAAATATATAAAGAAATCCGCCGTAGCCGCCTTAGGGGGGTGTGAATATGTGAAAAAGTCTTTCAAACCTTGAAAAACGGGGATTTCTTTACTGTATAACTCCGTGTATAAACGACTTTCAAAGTTAAAATTGTGTGTGGAAAAGTCTCTTAACCTTGTGGATTAATTTTTTTCCTTAACGTATCAATGGAGTTTTTGAGGTTGTCATTTGTCTTTAATTCGTTCTCAATCTTCTCTATCCCGTGCATAACTGTGGTATGGTCACGGTCTCCCAGATTTTTGCCGATTGTTTTGAGCGAAGTATCTATAATATCACGGCACAGATACATTGCAATCTGTCGTGGCATAACGATTTTGGAGCTTCGTTTATTGCCGCAGAGATCTGCAACGGTTACGTGATAATGCTCAGCAACTACAGAAATAATGTAATCTGGAGTGATCACCTTCTGTTCATCCGGTGAAATAATGTCTTTTAATGCCTGTTCGGCAAGTTCCAGGGTTACTTCTTTCTTTTCCAGTTTGGAGCTGGCCATGACTTTGTTGAAAGCACCTTCCAGTTCTCGGATATTGGATTTGATATTTGTTGCGATATATTTGATGACTTCTTCGCTGATATTATAGCCTTCCAGTTCTTCTTTTTTATGAAGAATAGCCATTCGTGTCTCATAATCCGGAAGGGTGATATCTGCGATCAACCCCCATTCGAATCTGGAACGGAAACGTTCTTCCAGGATTTCCATATCTTTTGGCGGTTTATCAGAAGATATGATGATCTGTTTTTTCGCACTGTGCAAACTGTTAAAGGTATGGAAAAATTCTTCCTGTGTAGATTCCTTTCCTATAATAAACTGAATATCATCGACAAGAAGAACATCGATGTTTCTGTATTTTTCACGGAATTTGGACATTGCTGAGTTGTTTCCGTTTCGGATCGTTTCAATCAGTTCATTGGTAAATTCTTCACTGGTAACATACAAAACTTTGCTGTTTTCATCGTGCTCAATAATATAATGAGCGATGGAATGCATAAGATGGGTTTTACCAAGGCCGGCACCTCCATAGATAAACAGCGGGTTGTATGTATCTCCCGGAGATTCAGCTACTGCAAGGGCTGCGGCCTGTGCAAATTTATTATTGTTACCGACGATAAAGGTATCAAAAATATATTTGGGATTGAGGTGAGCTTCTTCACAGCGACGGTCAATATCGGTAAGACCTGTTTCTGCTGCAGCATTAGTATAAGAAGAAACTTCTTTTTTGGGTGCCTCATCAGGAGATATGAATTTGACTTCGCATTCATCCATGCCGGTTATTTCGCAAATAGTAACCTGAAGGAGAAGCTTATACTTCTTATTAAGAAGGTTTATTAAAACAACCTGTTCTGAAGGAACAAGAATCGTAATCACATTATCCTTGACATCATAGACTTTTAGCGGCTTCAGCCAGGTATTAAAGGCAACATCGCCTACATCGTAATCTGCTTTAACGGTTTGCAGAATTTTATCCCAATTTTCAATTACTTTATCCATGTTTCTATCTCCTGGTTTTTTGAAAGTTTATTGTATAAGTCAAAAGACATAAATATCCTTTTATATATTATAATAAATTCGCGTGATTAGCAACGGTTAATTGGGGGTATAAAGGGGGAAAATTCACAGGTTACGGGGATAGTTTTCCACTTTGTCCACATGTGTATAAACATGAAATGGTGGATAAAATGCCATAAGTTTACATAACATAGGAAATAGTGGAAAAATGACTATGGGGATTGTGTATAAGTGTATCCACACTGAAAAAGATGTAAAATAAAGGCTTTTTTCAGTATGCTGTGTAAAAAACAGTCGAAAAATGGGGATAAAAACGCAGAAAAAATTAGAGTTATCCACAAGTTATCCACAAAAAGTGGATAACTTTACGTTAACCATAACTTTCCACATAGATGTGTGGGTTAATCCACAATTGGCTGAAATGCTGATATTTCTTGATATTTTTAATATTTTTGGCTTGACGAACGGGGTTATTATGAATATAATTGAAATGATGTTCTAGGAAAATATTACGAATACGCTATAATAGATAAAGGAGGTGCTTTACCTATGAAAATGACATTTCAGCCAAAGAAAAGATCCAGAGCTAAAGTTCATGGATTCAGAGCTCGTATGAGCACAAAGGGTGGCCGTAAAGTATTAGCTGCCAGAAGATTAAAAGGAAGAAAACAGTTATCAGCCTAAAGATATAAGACCGCAGTTGATGTGGTCTTTTCTTCTATAATGAAAAAAGGAGGATTCGATGAAATATTCAGAGTCCTTAAAGAAAAACAGAGATTTTCAACAGGTTTACAAGCGTGGAACATCAAAAGCAAATCGGTATCTGGTGATGTACGTGCTGCCTAATCAGCACATGATGAATCGTCTGGGAATATCAGTAAGTAAAAAAGTAGGGAATAGTGTGGTTCGCCACAGACTCACCAGGTTGATCAGAGAAAGCTATCGTTTAAATGAAGAAAAATTTGACAGAAATCTTGATATTGTAGTGATCGCCCGTAATTCTGCAAAGGACAGAAGTTATCAGGAGATTGAGAGTGCCTTTATGAATCTGGCACAGAAGCATGCAATTGCAGGAGGAACGGATGAAGAAACTTCTTATTAAAATGATACGACTCTATCAAAAATATATTTCACCGATGAAGAGAACGAAGTGTCCTTATATTCCCACATGTTCTCAATATGGTTTGGAAGCAATCGAAAAATATGGTGCGCTTAAGGGAGGATTACTTGCAGTATGGAGAATATTACGCTGTAATCCTTTTTCTCATGGAGGATATGATCCCGTACCATAAGGTGGATGAGGTGGTTTCAGGTAACTGCTTCATAAGATTATCCAGGAGGAACTAGAAAATTGGAAAGTATGATTTTGGCTACTAAGAGTGGTACCCCGATCATTGGTCAGATTGCAGTCGTAATGGGATGGATCATGAATGCAATCTACAAAGTACTGGATATGGTCGGAATCCAGAACCTTGGTCTTTGTATTATCATTTTCAGTATTCTGATCTATCTTTGTATGACTCCTCTGCAGATCAAACAGCAGAAGTTTTCTAAACTGAGTGCGATCATGCAGCCTGAGATTCAGAAAATTCAGAAGAAATATCAGGGTAAAAAAGATCAGGATTCTATGATGAAGATGCAGGAAGAAACACAGGCAGTATATCAGAAATATGGTGTATCTGCGACAGGAAGCTGTGTACAGCTTGCTATCCAGCTGCCGATTCTGTATGCTCTGTATCAGGTAATCCAGAACATTCCTGCATATGTTGGCAGTGTTTACAATGTATTCAATGGTGTCTGCACAAAGATCCTTGCAGTAGATGGATTTACAGATATCATCAATAATTTTATTACAGATAACAAAATGACACGAGTAAGACAGGTTACAGATAATGCGGATTCTATCGTAGATTTCCTGTATGCTCTGTCTCCATCACAGTGGAAATCCTTACAGGATATCAGCCAGTTTTCTGGATTTTCAGATCAGATCAGCAAGACTGCTTCTGAAATTCAGAAGATGCAGACATTTGGTGTTCTGAACATTGCTGATCAGCCACTGAGTTATATCAAAACAGGATCACTGATCCTTATTATTGCAGCTCTTGCAATTCCGCTTCTTTCATGGGCTACACAGATGCTGAATCTGAAGCTTATGCCACAGGCAGCGACGCAGAATGGCAATGATGATAACAATGCCATGGCAAGTTCCATGAAGACGATGAACACAGTAATGCCTCTTATGTCCGCATTCTTCTGTTTTACCTTCCCGGTAGGTCTTGGTATTTACTGGATCGCCAGTGCGGTAGTAAGAAGTATTCAGCAGCTGCTTATCAACCGCCATCTGAATAAGATGAATATCGATGACCTCGTAAATGAAAATATGAGAAAAATGGAAGCCAAGAGAGCAAAAGAAGGACTTCCGCCTCAGAAGATCACAAACCAGGCTCATCAGAGTGCCAAAAATATCAATAAAGTAGAAAAAGGCATGAGCGGTACTGATGAAGCAAATCGTGCAAAAAAAGTAGAAGAAGCTTACAAGAATGCATCTCATGCAAAAGCCGGAAGTATCACAGCCAAGGCAAATCTTGTAAGAGATTTCGAAGAACGTAATAAGAAGAAATAAGGAAAGGAAGGTCGGGTTTTTACTATGGATGAATATATGCAGTTTTCAGCCAAAACAAAGAACGAGGCAATTACAAAGGCATGTATTGAACTGGGTGTATCCAGTGATCAGCTTGATATTCAGGTAGTCAGCGAAGGAAGTTCCGGATTTTTTGGAATCGGAAGTAAACCGGCAATTATCAAAGCTCGTAAAGTAGATGATAATTCTGAAGAAAAAGAAATCGAAAAAATCGTTGATTCTGTTAAAATTAATGCTTTTAAAGAAGATACCGTAAAAGAAACACAGAAATCTGCACCGAAATCCGTTTCCAGACAGAACGATGTGAAACCGGAGACTAAGACAGAAACCGCAAAAGCATCAAAAGAAGAAAAACAGCCGAGACCTGCAAAAGAAAAACCTGCAAAAGAGAAACCGGTAAAAGAACAGAAAGAAAGACCGGCGAAAGAAAAACAGGTAAAAGCATCAAAACCGATCGAAATCATTACAGATCCGGAAGAAATCAAAGATATTGAAGAGAGAGCAGTTGTATTCCTTCGCGATGTATTTGGTTCCATGGATCTTGGAGAAGTTCAGATCACTTCAAAATACAATACAACAGACGGTTGTCTGGAAGTTGATTTTGAAGGAGAAGATATGGGCATCCTTATCGGTAAGAGAGGACAGACACTGGATTCTCTCCAGTATCTGACAAGCCTTGTTGTAAATAAAGGCAAATCCGATTATATCCGTGTCAAACTTGATACAGAGGATTACAGAAGACGTCGTAAAGAGACTCTGGAAAACCTTGCAAGAGGAATTGCCTACAAGGTGAAAAAGACCAGAAAACCTGTTGTACTTGAGCCGATGAATCCATATGAAAGAAGAATCATCCACTCTGCACTGCAGGGAAATAAATTTGTTGAAACAGTCAGTGAAGGTGAGGAACCTTACCGTCATGTAGTTGTTAAATTAAAAAGATATTAATATATGAATCTAAAAAAGATGTTATTCTAGGTGAAAGCGTGAATAACACGTCTTGACGTGTGTGCTTACCTGGGGTAACATCTTTTTTGTAAAGTTCTGAAAGCAATCGATTTTGTAAAAATAAATATTAAAATATCTGTGTTAACAGATATTACCATGGAGGAAATATGGACGCAACAATTGCAGCAATCTCTACAGCAATGAGTGCTTCAGGTATTGGTATTGTCCGTATCAGTGGCGAAAATGCTATGGATGTGATCGCGAAGATCTATCGTTCCAAAAACGGAAAAAAAGATATTCGTACAGTCGTCAGCCATACCATTCATTATGGATTTATCTATGATGGAGAAGAAGTTGTAGATGAAGTACTGGTTATGATCATGAGAGGACCTCACACATATACGGGTGAGGACACCGTAGAAATAGATTGTCATGGCGGTGTATATGCCATGAAACGCGTTCTGGAAACCGTTCTAAAAAATGGTGCGGTGATCGCAGAACCGGGAGAGTTTACAAAAAGAGCATTTCTGAACGGAAGGCTGGACCTGTCTCAGGCAGAGGCAGTTATGGATGTCATTCAGGCAAAGAATTCCATGGCACTCAAAAGTTCTGTCGAACAGTTAAAGGGTTCTGTACAGCGGGCTGTTAAAGAAATTCGTGCAAGACTGCTTCACCAGATTGCATATATAGAAACGGCACTGGATGATCCGGAACATTTTGACCTCACAGACTATCCACAGGAACTGCAGAAAATTGTGGAAAAAGAGAGTGAAAATATCAGTGAACTGTTGAAAACAGCGGACGATGGAAGAATGATACAGGAAGGAATCAAGACGGTTATCCTTGGAAAACCAAATGCAGGAAAGTCATCTCTTCTGAATTTTCTGGTTGGAGAAGACCGGGCAATCGTTACAGAAATTGCCGGAACGACAAGAGATATTCTGGAGGAATATATTTCTCTGAACGGGATCACGCTTCGCGTGATCGATACCGCTGGAATCCGTGAAACGGAAGATGTTGTCGAAAAGATCGGAGTCGGTAAGGCAAAACAAATGGCGGAAAACGCAGATCTGATCCTTTATGTTGTGGATTCTTCACTGCCGCTGGATGATAATGACCGCGAGATCATGGAATTACTTTCCGGACGGAAGAGTATCGTAATATACAATAAAACAGATCTTGAAGCGGCTGTTGATATTGAAGAATTAAAGGAAAAAACAGGAAGCCCGGTCATTCCGGTATCTGTTGTGGAAGAAACCGGAATCAGTCAGCTGGAGGATGAGATTAAGAGGATGTTTTTCCATGGAGAGCTTTCCTTTAACGATGAGGTATATATTACAAATGCCCGTCATAAGGCCGCACTTGAAGAATCAAAGGAAAGCCTGAAGCTTGTAATGGACAGTATTGCTATGGGAATGTCCGAGGACTTCTTTTCCATTGACCTGATGAATGCGTACGAGAGTCTTGGACGCATCGTGGGTGAATCTGTGGGAGAAGACCTTGTAAACGAGATTTTCAGCAAATTCTGCGTTGGTAAATAAGAAGGGAAGATAAATAATGGAGACAAAAACACTGGAAAAAACCTGTGATATTGTTGTAGTAGGAGCGGGACATGCAGGCTGTGAAGCATCACTTGCCTGTGCACGTCTGGGGCTGGATACAGTAATGTTTACGGTAAGCGTAGACAGTATTGCCTTAATGCCATGTAACCCGAATGTCGGCGGCAGCTCCAAGGGACATCTGGTAAAAGAACTGGATGCGCTTGGCGGAGAGATGGGAAAAAATATCGACAAAACTTTTATTCAGTCAAAGATGCTGAACAGTTCCAAGGGACCGGCAGTTCATTCACTGAGAGCACAGGCAGACAAACAGGCCTACAGCACAGAGATGAGAAAGACTCTGGAAAATCAGGAAAATCTGACCATTAAACAGGGAGAAGTCACAAAGCTTCTCGTGGAAGAAGGCAAAATTACAGGAGTGCAGCTTTATTCAGGTGCAGTTTATCACTGCCAGGCAGTTGTACTCTGTACAGGAACGTACCTGAAAGCAAGATGTATCTACGGTGATGTCAGCAATTATACCGGACCAAATGGACTGCAGGCGGCCAATTATCTGACAGATTCACTCAAAGAGCTTGGAATCGAGATGTTCCGCTTCAAGACAGGAACACCGGCACGAATTGCCGGAAATACGATCGATTATTCCAAAATGGAAGAGCAGTTTGGCGATGAAAGAGTAGTTCCATTCTCATTTTCAACGGATCCGGAGTCTGTACAGATCCAGCAGAAGTCCTGCTGGATGACTTATACAAACGAAAAAACGCATGATATCATCCGTAATAATCTGGATCGTTCGCCATTGTATTCCGGTATGATTGAAGGTACCGGACCGAGATACTGTCCATCTATCGAGGACAAGGTCGTTCGTTTTGCGGATAAAAAACGTCATCAGGTATTTATTGAACCAGAAGGACTTTATACGAATGAAATGTATATTGGAGGTATGTCGAGTTCTCTTCCGGAAGATGTACAGGATGAAATGTACCATTCTGTTCCGGGACTGGAACATGCAAAGATTGTTAAGAACGCCTATGCAATTGAGTATGACTGCATCAATCCACGGCAGCTGTATCCGACGCTGGAATTCAAAAAGATTAAAGGCCTGTTCAGTGGCGGACAGTTTAACGGAAGCTCCGGATATGAAGAAGCAGCAGCACAGGGGCTGATTGCCGGAATCAATGCAGCCATGGAGGTAAAAGGCCGGGAACAGCTGGTTCTGGACCGTTCCGAAGCTTATATTGGAGTACTGATCGATGACCTGGTTACAAAAGAAAACCATGAACCGTATCGAATGATGACAAGCCGTGCAGAATATCGTCTTCTGCTGAGACAGGATAATGCAGATCTTCGTCTCCGTAAAAAAGGATATCAGGTTGGTCTGATCGATGAAGAAACATATCAGGCAGTTCTTCGAAAAGAAGAGGCAATTCAGAAAGAAATCGAGCGTACCGAACATGCAACGATCGGCGGAACACCGGAGGTCCAGAAATTGCTGGAAGAAAAAGGAAGTACACTTCTGAAATCCGGAACAACGATTGCAGAACTGATCCGCAGACCGGAACTGAACTATGAAGATCTGGCACCAATTGACAAAGAAAGACCGGAGCTTCCATGGGATGTGAAGCAGCAGGTAGAGATCAATCTGAAATATGAGGGATATATCAAGAGACAGCTGAAGCAGGTAGAGCAGTTCAAAAAACTGGAAGCAAAGAAAATTCCGGAAGACCTGGATTATGAAAAGGTTGGCAGTCTTCGTATCGAAGCAAGGCAGAAACTGGAAGAATACCGTCCAATCTCTATCGGACAGGCATCTCGTATTTCAGGCGTATCTCCTGCGGATATCTCTGTACTGCTGGTTTATCTTGAACAATACAGAAGAAATTCAAATTCCTGAGAATAGGAGGATATAATATTGTCTTATGATCTGAAAGTACTGGAGCAAGGGTGTGAAGAACTCGGAATTGCTCTGAATGATACACAGAAACAGCAGTTTATTGCTTTTTATGAATATCTGGCAGAAAAAAACAAGGTCATGAATCTGACTGGTATTACCGAGTTTCAGGAAGTGCTGGTAAAGCATTTCCTGGACAGTCTTGCCTGTGTGAAGGCAGTAGATATGACAAAAGTCAGCAAAATTATGGATATCGGAACAGGAGCCGGATTTCCGGGAGTACCACTTAAGATTGCGTTTCCGCATCTGGAAGCCTGTCTTCTTGACTCATTGAAGAAGAGAGTTAATTTTCTCGAAGAAACATTTGCTCTTCTGAAACTGGAAAATATTACTGCAATTCATGGCAGGGCAGAAGAATTTGCCAAAAATAAAGCATACCGTGAGCAGTATGATCTGTGCGTATCCCGCGCGGTTTCCAATCTGGCTACGTTGTCTGAGTACTGTCTTCCATATGTAAAAGTGGGCGGAAATTTTATTTCTTACAAGTCTGGCACGGTTCAGGAAGAACTGCAGCAGGCAGAAAAAGCAGTTAAGATCCTCGGCGGCAAGATTCAGGATGTGGTTTATTTTAATCTTCCGGATTCTGAAATACAGCGTTCTCTCGTTGTGATCGAGAAAATGAAACCAACACCGGGCCGCTATCCGCGTAAGGCAGGAACACCACTGAAAGAGCCTCTTTCATAAACAGAAACTGTTTTTAGAAAAACTATTTTAAAAATACGTTTTATTTTCACAAAATCATCACAGATTTATCCAATTTTTATCACAACTTCCTCATAGAATATTTTCAGAGCAGACGTTAAAGCCGGCTCATGATGGAAGATGCTTCCAGGTACCCCCTATCTCTGTTTCACCTGGAGGCATCTTTTATTTTGTAAATATTTGCAGAATACAATATTCTGTTTAAAGAAAAAGGAGGAGAGACTTGTGATTGAAGTAAACAATCTGGTCAAACGCTATGGAGACCATACGGCAGTTGACCACCTTTCTTTTAAAATTGAGAAAGGCAAAATCTACGGCTTTCTGGGGCCAAACGGAGCTGGTAAATCTACGACTATGAATATGATTACTGGTTATATAGCATCTACGGAGGGAACGGTAACCATTGATGGTCATGACATACTGGATGAACCGGAGCAGGCAAAAAAATGCATCGGTTATCTGCCGGAGATGCCGCCTCTTTATTTCGACATGACAGTAGGCGAATATATGAATTTCGTTGCTGATCTCAAAAAAATCCCAAAAGATCAAAAAAAATCCATGGTAGAAGAAGTCATGGAAATGGTAAAGATTACCGATATGAAAAACCGTCTGATCAAGAATTTGTCCAAAGGTTACAGACAGAGAGTTGGACTTGCACAGGCAATTCTTGGTTATCCGGAAGTAATCATCCTGGATGAGCCAACCGTAGGTCTTGACCCGAAACAGATCATTGAGATCCGTGATCTGATCAAGAGCCTTAAGAAGAAACATACGGTTATTTTAAGTTCGCATATTCTGTCAGAAGTCAGTGCTGTCTGCGATTATGTATTGATCATTTCTCATGGAAAACTGGTTGCCAGTGATACACCGGAAAACCTTGGTAAACTTGCAGAAGGTTCCAATACCTTAAATCTGCTTGTGAAAGGTGATAAAGATCATATTCGCATTGCACTTGGACAGATCAGTGATATCAAAGATATTAAGATAGAGGATGCAAAGGAAGAACATGCATGGAATGTAATGCTTTCTACAAAAGAGGATATGGATATCCGTGAAGAGGTGTTCTTCAAAATGGCAGATGCACACTGCCCAATTCTGGAAATGCAGTCGAAGAAAGTATCTCTGGAGGAAATCTTCCTTGAACTGACTGAAGATGATAAGAAGAAAAAGAACGAAAAAGAGACAGACAAAAAGGAGGGGGAAAATAAATGATCGCAGTATATAAAAGGGAGCTGAGAAGTTACCTTACTTCTATGATCGGTTACCTGTTCATATTTTTTATCCTGTTTCTGACAGGTATTTATTTTTCGGCATATCAGCTTGGTGCAGCATATCCTCGTTTTGAGTACACATTAAGTGCACTGACCTTTGTATTTCTGATCAGTGTGCCGATTCTTACAATGCGAGTTCTTGCAGAAGAACGTAAACAGAAAACAGATCAGCTGCTTCTTACAGCACCGGTGTCTATTGAAAAAATTGTTTTTGGTAAATATTTTGCACTGGTTACGATCTTTGCGATTCCGATGCTGATTATGTGTCTGTATCCACTGCTCATGACAAAATTCGGAACAGTATCTCTGGGAGCAGCATACACTGCGATCCTTGGATTTTTCCTTCTGGGATGTGCAAATCTTGCAATTGGTGTGTTTATTTCCTCATTGACAGAAAGTCAGGTAATTGCGGCAGTACTGACATTTGTTATTCTGTTTGCTTTTTATATGATGAATGGAATTTCCTCTTTCTTCTCAGAAGGAGCACTTTCTACCTGTGTTACATTTGGACTTCTGATTCTGGCAGCAGCGATCATAATCTATACAATGATCAAAAACTTCCTGATCTCAGCAGTCATCTGTGTAGTTGGGGAGATCGCACTTGTCATTGTTTATGTTGTAAATTCCAGCTTTTTCTCAGGTGGAATCCAGAAAATTCTGGATATCTTCAACCTGAGCAGCCACTTTGACAACTTTGCAAATGCAATCTTTGATGTCAAAGGCGTTTTGTATTTCGTGTCTGTGATTGCAGTCTGCCTGTTCCTGACTGTACAGTCGATTGCCAAGAGACGTTGGAATTAAGGAGGTGGGAGACAATGAAATTTACGGAAAAACTGAAAGCAAAGAAAGCAGATAAGATTGAAAATCCGGCAAAAGAGACAGCCAAAAAAGAAAAGAAACCTTTAAAACAGAAAATAAAGGATTCCATGAATAAAAAATACATCAAGAACGGTTCTTACAGTGTTGTTATCAGTGCTGTTTTTGTAGTGATCGTTCTTGTGGTAAATATGATCGTTGGTTCCCTTCCATCTAAATATACAGAAGTGGATGTCAGCGAACAGAAACTTTACAGTATCGGGGATGACACAAAGAAATTCCTGAAAGATCTGGACAAAGATGTGACCATTTATCAGGTCGTACAGAGCGGTTCTGAAGATGAAACAATTAAAAAGTTACTTGAGAAATATGAAGAAGGATCAGATCATATTAAAGTAGAACAGAAAGATCCTGTTGTAAATCCGAAATTTACGTCAGAATATACCAGTGATGATGTTGCTGCAAACAGCCTGATCGTGGTATGTGGTGACAGAAGCAAAGTTGTAAATTACAGCAGTATTTATGAATCTTCGATTGATTATAATACGTATCAGTCCACAACGACAGGATTCGATGGAGAAGGACAGATCGACAGTGCTATTTCCTATGTAACTTCCGAAGACCTTCCGGTTCTTTATACACTGGATGGACATGGTGAAAAAGACCTGGATTCTACTCTTCAGGAAGATATCCAGAAAGCAAATATTGATATTAAATCTCTGAACCTGATCACAGAAGAAAGTGTCCCGGATGATGCTGCGTGCCTGCTAATCAACGCACCAACTTCCGATATTTCCGAATCTGAGAAAGATGCGATCATTGATTATCTTGAAAATGGCGGAAAAGCTATGATCTTCTCTGATTATACAGAAGAATCCATGGATAATTTTGATGCGGTTCTCAAGAACTATGGAGTAGAGAGAACAGAGGGTATTGTAATTGAAGGCGATTCACAGCATTATGCGCAGATGCCTTATTATCTGGTACCGACAGTCAACAGCACCGATGCAGTCTCTGATTTTGCATCCAAAGGTTATTATGTTCTGATGCCTTATGCACAGGGAATCAAGAAGACAGATGATGTCAGAGATACCGTTACGATCAACAGTCTTCTGACAACTTCTGACAGTGCTTATTCCAAAGTGGATGTCAATAGTGGAGCGATTGAAAAAACCGATGATGATATTGATGGTCCGTTTGATCTTGGTGTAAGTATTACAGAAACATTGGATGATGACAAAGAGACACAGATCGTTTATTATACTTCTTCAAATCTGATGGACAGCCAGATCAACCAGATGGTATCCGGTGGAAATGAGCAGATGATCATGAGTTCTCTGAGCTGGATGTGCAGCTCGGATGAGACATCAACAATTTCTGTTCCATCTAAAAACCTGCAGATTTCCTATCTGACACTGACTGCTTATGATGTAAGTTTCTGGAAGATCATGGTAATGGGAATCATCCCGGTAGTCTTCCTGGTAATGGGATTTATGGTATGGCTGAAAAGGAGAAAGGCATAAATGAAGAAAAAAACAGTCAAACTGGTTTCGGCAGTAGTCGTATTGGGAGTGCTGTGTGCAGCGTATGAAGGCGTAAACTTTTATGTTACCTCACAGGAAGAAAAAGAAACTGAAGAGAATGACACAAGCGTAGATTTGGTAAGTCTGGAGGCAGATGATATAACAGCAGTTTCATTTACCGCAGACCAGAATGAAGTAGAATTTGATAAAAAAGATGATAGCTGGACAGAAAAATCTGATGCGAATTTTCCGGTGAATCAGGACACGGTTGACAGTGCAGTCAAGGGAGTTGCATCCCTGACTGCTGACCAGGAGATTTCCGATGTGGAAGATATGAGTCAGTATGATCTGGATAATCCGCAGAATACCATTACGCTGACAACAGCTGATGGTGATACAAGTCTTCAGATTGGAATGGAATCTTCAAATAATCAGTACTATGTGAAGAAAGCAGATGACGATAAGAATGTTTATCTGGTATCCAGTACATCAATAGAGCCATTTATGGGAACTTTATATGATTTCGCAGAGAGCGGAACATTCCCGTCCGTAACATCTGCTACGATCACAGATGTTAAAGTAGATAAAGAGAATAGTTATGAGCTTACACAGGATGCAGACAATCTGTTCTGGAATGTGTCTGATGGTAAAACTACAGAGAAGGCAGATACTACAAAAGCAGGAACTGTAACATCTGCAGTCGGATCTCTGGCATACGATAAATTTGTAGATTATAACTGCACCGACGATTCCAAGTATGGATTTGACGATCCGTATGCAGTTATCACTGTGAAGTATACCGAGGATGAACAGGAAACACAGACGGTAGAGAAGACGCTTACTATTTATGTGGGAGATGAGACCGGTGATGACCGTTATGTGAAAGTAGATGACAGCAAAGAAGTTTACACGATCACGAAAGATTCTCTGACAGATATCCTCGACAGTACAATGTCTGATTTCTACAACCTGTCTGTAAGCTATGTATCGGTTAATGATCTGGATTTCCTGGAAGTACAGAGCGCAGACGGAGATCATACAATAAACATTGTAACGGAAACCGTAAAGGCAGAAGATGAAGATACCACAGACGATACAGATTCTGATACTACAGATGAAAGCAGTACAGAAACATCGGATGAGAGTTCCACAGATACAGACTCCTCTGATGAAAGTTCTTCTGATGATGAGGAAGAGACTACTACAACAACTTATAAGTTAGATGGCGAAGACCTCGATGAATCCACATTCACGACTTTCTACAATAAACTCATCAACATGACCGCACAGGAACGTCTTACTGAGGAGTATACTCCAGAAGGAGATCCGGCATATACCTTTATCTTTAAAGATACAGACGGAAAAGAAACTACGGTGAAGTATTATGAATATGATACAAACTTCTATGCGGCGGTAGTTGAGGATAAAGTTTATCTGGTGAACAAGATGAATGTAAAAGATCTGGATGAAGCTTATCAGAAGATGATGAATCCGGATACGGAAGATGCCGAAGAAAGTATATCCGATACAGCTACAGAAGAAAATTAAATTTATACGAACCTGCCCCGCGAGTTGCTCGCGGGGTATTTTTTTGTTTGCCGGTGGTAAAAAAATCTTCCTGGTGATAAAATAGAGTCGATTTTATAATAAGCGAGGAATCAGAGATGTTATATTTTTTAAATGATTATTCAGAAGGTGCACATGAAAAAGTCCTTCAGCACCTGATCGATACCAATATGGAGCAGCTTCCTGGATATGGAACCGACCATTACTGTGAAGAAGCAAAAGAAAAGATCAAGAAGGCATGTGGCTGTGAGGGCGCAGAAGTCTTTTTACTGACAGGCGGCACGCAGACCAATCAGATTGTCATTGATACGATGTTACAGCCGTATGAGGGCGTTGTAGCGGCTCAGACGGGACATGTCAGTACACATGAAGCCGGTGCGATTGAATTTACCGGTCATAAAGTCCTGACACTTCCGGAAAAGAATGGCAAGATCTGTGCGGCGGATCTTAAGAATCTGGTTGAGACTTTTTACGGAGATGAGAATCATGAGCATATGGTATTTCCGGGATTGGTTTATATTTCCCATCCAACAGAGTATGGAACCCTGTATACAAAAAAAGAACTGACGGAGCTTTCTGCAGTATGCAGGGAATATAAAATTCCTCTTTTTATGGACGGAGCCAGACTGATCTATGGTCTTGTAAGTAAAGAAACAGATGTGACTTTACAGGATATTGCAAAACTTTGCGATGTATTTTATATCGGAGGAACCAAGGCAGGTGCTTTATGTGGAGAAGCAGTTGTGTTTACTGGAGACAGTATGCCGAAGCATTTCCTTACAAGAGTCAAACAGCATGGAGCCCTGCTTGCAAAAGGCAGACTTACGGGGGTGCAGTTTGATGCGCTTTTTACAGATGATCTTTATCTTGAAATTGGTAAAAATGCTATCGAAACAGCCGCCGTTCTTAAAGCGGGACTGAAAGAAAAAGGATATACATTTTACATAGATTCACCTACTAATCAGCAGTTTGTTGTTCTGGAGAACCGTAAGATGGAAGAATTAAAAAAAGATGTCCAGTTCAGCTTCTGGGAGAAGAAGGATGATACACATACGGTAGTCCGATTTGCAACCAGTTGGGCAACCAGAATGGAAGATGTAGAGAAACTTCTTTCTATGTTATAGATTGTAAAAAGACCTTTTTTATCGTATAATATAGACATTCAGGTGATGGAAAAAGGGAGGTAGAACATGAAGAAACACAGCAAACGTCTGCTGTCTGCAGCAGCACTGGTTATGACAACAACTGCCACTATTCATATTATAAATAAAGTGATTGCAGCATCCGCCTGTCTGAAGGAAATGCTGGACACGGATGTAAGAAACTATTATCACTGGCGCTTTGGTGATATTTATTATACAAAAAAAGGCAAAGGAAGCCCGATCCTTTTGATCCATGATATGCTTCCGGGTGGTTCCGGATATGAGTGGGGTAAGATCGAGGATGATCTTGCACTGGAACATACGGTCTATAACCTGGATCTTCCGGGATGCGGACGTTCTGAGAAGTCAGGAATAACTTATACAAACTTTGTTTATGTACAGGCCATCTGCGATTTTATTAAAAATGTGATCGGAGAGAAGACAGATGTTATCGTGAACGGATATGCAGTATCTTTTGTTGTGATGGCATGTCACAATGAAAAAGATCTGTTCAACAAGATTATGATGGTAAATCCGGTCAGTCTTTCAAGTCTGAAACAGATGCCTGGAAAGAAAGAAAAACTTCTCCGCAGATGTCTGGAAATTCCGGTGTTTGGAACATTGGTTTATCACATGGTCGTATCAAGAGATGCTGTTAATAACGAATTTATTGAGAATTATGCATTTGATCCGTTCCATCCGGACAGAGACCTGCAGGATGCATATTATGAGGCAGCGCACAGAGGCGGTTGTTATGCAAAGAATGTTTATGCAAATAAAGCATCTAAATATATGAATATTGATATTACCCGTGGACTGAAAGAAATCGATAACAGTCTTTATATTGTTGAAGGTGAAGCTGAGAACAATGGGGAAGCAATCATAGAAGCATATCAGAATGTCAATCCATCGGTAGAAGCTGTTATGATTAAAGAAACAAAACATTTTCCACATGTAGAAGCACCGGAACAGTTCCTGGAACAGGTTGGAATTTTCTTCTGACAGAACTGACTGTTTTATCTCAGTCGAGAAGACTCCCACCTCTTTCAGGTGGTGAGTAATAGCAAATTTGTCTCAGTGGGAGTCCAATCTCCGACTGAGATAAACGCTCCGCGAGGATGCGCAGTGATTCTGTAAAGAATATGTCAGCTTACGCTGACCAGAATCACGCGCCAAGTCTCACGGATGTTCGACTTGAAAAAAAGGATAAAAGAAAGAACTCATGCTTATGTTGATTTTCACAGTAAAATGTGATGAATAACACAAGAGCAGGAGTTCTTTTTTTCTGGAGAAATGAGGGTACATTGCCCTACTTCTGTCGTTTATATTTCGAAAGAGCCAGAATGATAGCAACAAATGCCAGAGCAAACATAACTTCGATTCCCAGAGATTTCCAGATATCTGTGGCAATATTGCCAGAAACGCTATGATATCTGGCGAGCGTTTCATTGATGTCCTCATACCAGTAGACTGGAAGAAACTGTGCTATTTTAAGTACTTTTTTATCCATAACACTCATTGGTACAAAAACACCGGACAAAAAGCACATGCCAAGAGAAACAATATTGGAAAGTCCATTAAGCATGTTGCTGTTTTTTACAAAAAGTCCGAGCAGATAAGACAGAGACAGCGAGACCATCATCATCACAAAGGTATTCAGGAGATAATAGGTCAGAACACCGGAAGCCAGGAGATCTTTCTGATACATGACAATTGCACCTGTGACGGCGATCAGCCATAAACCGACTCCGATCGTAAACATGGCAAGCAGTCCTTCAAGGTTCTGCCGGCGAATGGAAACGGATGAAGCCTGCATACGTTTCTGGATATCTTCTTTCTGAAAAGCAAGAAGAATATAGCCCATGGAATAGCACAGAACAGCCAGAAACAGATAGGGAACATAACGGAAATAATAGGTATATGCCGGTGTTTCGGAAGTGGTTTCGGTGTCCTGATACATGGAAACCCTGGAAGAAGGCTGTTCCAGAGCGGCTTTTGTAGCTTCTTTCTGAGAAAAACCAGAAGCAATGTATGTGCGCACATTATTCAGCCATGCATTGATCTGCTGGTCTACATAAAATGAAGTATAGGATCCGGGAATCTTTGTGACGGAAATAGGGTTATCCTGTACAATGCAAGTTTTATAGAAATCTTTTGGAATCTGTACAATATATTCTGCATTTCTGTAAAAAAGCTCTTCCTGCATAACAGAAGGATCACTGGAAATCTCAGAAACATTATGGATTGTTTTGAGATAGTCTGTTAAAGCATGAGAAAGAGTACTCTGATCATTATCTGCAACGGCAATATCCACTCGCGCTTTTTCAAAATCTTCCAGATGCTCTTTGCTGGCAGCTGCCTGAAGAGCCATGGCAACGGAGAAAAAAATAACCAGATATATGATCACCAGACCGATATTCTTTTTTAATATTTTCATATAGCCTTTAAATACTGTCATAGCGATTCCTCCTGATCAGTAAAAATGAAGCCATAACAAAAGCAGCGCTCATAACTGCAAGTGTGACAAGATTGCGGTAATAGCGGGCTGTATCATTGTAAACATTGATACAGTAAAATGCATCCGAAATCAGGGCAGCAGGATTGATGCGGTTGATGATCGGAGCATGTTTTTCTACGAGATCTTTCATGTTACTGTTCATGAGTCCTGCAAGAAAACTGCAGACCATGGAAATCGCAAGGATAACAGCAACTTTTATACCTTCACTCAGTTTGCCGAGACTTCCGACAAACAGCCCCACAGAAACACCGATCAGGCTTCCGAACAGTGAAATGATAAGCATTTTTCCTATTTGTCCCTGAAAATCCAGTTTCAGTATGATCCTGAGATAAATGAGTAAAATAATTACATCGGTATATCCGAGCAGAAAGGAAGTAATCTGCTCGGATAAAATCAGTTTGAGTTTATGGGTGGGAGTAACACAACGTCTTGCCGCCAGAGCTGTTAAATTGGCCTGTAACGTGATCGCGGCGCCAAAGCCGATAAAACATCCATACAGGCACGCCATGGCGATCAGAGCGTAAAAAAACTGCGAATTACCATCGATCGTTTTTCCACCCAGGGAAAGTTCCTGTACAAGATCGCGGGTATCTGCCATCTGTGAAAGTCCTTCCAGAATTCCGGAAGGATGTTTTTTCAGGATATTCTGTATCGTGTGCAGGTTGTTATTATAACTTTCCAGAACAGACTGAAGGATACTTTCCGGAATGCCATGTGCATTAACTGTCAGAGACGGAGTCATTTCATTGTAATAGATACCAGAGATTTCCTTGTTTTTTAAAGCAGTAAGCGCTGCGGATTCATCCATCTCCTGAATGTTCAGAAGATCTGAATTACTTTTTTTAACCTGGTCTATGTAAAAGCTGAACAGTGGATTAGGGCTGGTTTCTTGCACCATAGCTACCTGAACGGTCTCAAAATCTGCATCATTCAGGTTTCCAAATGCAAAAAAGAAGAAGGTACCAAGAATCAGAGGAAAAACAAGCGGCCAGAAGGTCATATTAAAGTTACGTAATTTAACCAGAAGATTATACTTTATTAAATGCAGCATAAAAAATCCTTTCTGTGAATTTATGCATATTCATGTATAAATATACATAAATATTAATCACGAAGCTGTTTCCCTGTAATCTCCAGAAAGACATCATTCAGAGTTGGAAGTTCGGAAAAGACTCTTCCAAAAGTAATGTCCTGGCTCTGAAGGTAGTTCAGAAGACGAATCAGATTATGCTGAGCACCTGTGCAGCGGAGAGAGAGAATCTGATTTTCATAATGCACATCAAAAACATGAGAAAGATTCCTGATATCCTGAAGGTGTTTTTCTTCGAGAAGAATTGCTTCCACTGTGATCGTTTCGCCTGTTTTGATCATTTTCTTCAGTTCCTCAGTGGTTCCGGATGCAATTACCCGTCCGTGGTCCATAATTGCGATGCGGGTACAGATCTGTTCTACTTCCTCCATATAGTGGGAAGTATAAATGATAGTGGAACCCTGTTCGTTCAGTTTCTGGATACCTTCGAGAATTTTATTACGGCTTTGCGGATCAACTGCAACGGTAGGCTCATCCATAATGATCAGACGAGGCTTGTGAGCGATACCGCAAGCAATATTCAGCCGTCGCAGCAGACCGCCAGAAAGTTTCCCGGGGCGGGTTTTACAGTAATCTTCGAGCCCGACAAACTGAATTGCCTCATTGACCAGTTCTTTGCGGCGTTTTTTATCAGAAACATATAAACCGCAGAAATAATCGATATTTTCATATACTGTCAATTCGTCAAAAACAGCGACATTCTGCAAAACAATGCCAATCTGCTGTTTGACCTGATAACTCTCAGGGGTCATAGGCTGGCCAAAGACTTCGATCGTTCCTTTGTCATATTTTAAAAGAGAGAGGAGACAGTTGATCGCGGTTGTTTTTCCGGAACCGTTAGGGCCAAGCAGACCAAAAATCTCTCCTTCATGAATATCGAGATTCAGATGATTCAGAGCAACCAGATCACCATATCTTTTTACCAGATTTTCTATATGAATCATAATAACTCCTTCCATACAAAAAGTTTAAATCATGCGTATCTGACAGGGGCAGATATGCATAAATACCGGAAGCAGACAAGTGTTTCTTCCTGACTATACTATAAGATAAATTGTGTGAAATACCAAGTGCAGGATGTCACAGAAAAAGGATGACATTTGTCACTTTGAATGAACTGGAATGTGTTATATTATAAATATGTAAAAGAAAAACATAATAAAAGACAGGCAATAAAAGAGAATAAATTCTTTGCAGAAACCTTTAGAATGGAGGAATATGGGATATTTTCAGGATATGGGACTACTGTTTATATATAGTCTGATAGTCCTTTTGTGGAAAGAACCTGACAGGACGCTGATTTTTGCGATTCTCTGGGCGGTAATCCTGATTTGCGGAATCTATTTCATACATGGAAAAAGTACAAAAGTTTTGGTTTGTACAGTATTTGCTTTAATGGCACTTGTAGTGCCTGAAATAGAAATGTTTTATCCGATTCTGATATATGCACTGATAAAAGAAATAAACTGGCAGATGGGACTGGCCATAAGTATGGCAGGGGTAATTCTGCTGGGGAAATATGGGGATATGCACATAGAAATAATGGAAAAATATGTGGTTGGATGTCTGCTTGCGGCTATATTGGAAAGAAAAACTTATAAGTACGATAAAATGGACGTTGAATTGCGAAAAACTGTGGATTCAGGAGAAGAAAAAGCACTTCTTTTGTCAGAAAAAAATAAGGCGCTGGCAGAAAAACAGAATTCCGAAATTTATGCAGCAACGCTTCGTGAAAGAAATCGAATTGCAAGAGAAATCCATGATAATGTGGGACATGTGCTGTCTAGAACGATTCTGCTAACCGGGGCCGCCAGAGCCATAAATAAGGATCAGAATCTGGATAGTCTTTTAAAAGGGCTGGATAATTCACTTAATTCTGCCATGGATAGTATCCGCTCAAGTGTGCATGATCTTCATGATGATGCAGTGAATCTTCAAGAAACAATAAAGGGGATTATAACGGACATAAAGATAGAAAATGTAGAATTTGAATACGATATGTCCGAAATAATACCCAGAGAAATAAAATATTGTTTTATCAGCATTGTAAAAGAAGCTATATCGAATGCTATGAAATATAGTTCTGCGACACAGATTAAAATTATTATGAGAGAGCATCCGGCAATATATCAGCTATGCATTGAAGATAATGGAAAAGGCTGCGCAGATTATGACAAAAATACAACAGGAATTGGATTGAAAAATATGCAGGAACGTGTAAATACATTGAATGGAAATCTCCAGATCAATGGCGAAAAAGGATTCCGTATTTTTGTTGTGATTCCGAAACAAAATAGAGCAGAATAGCAGAAAAAATGAGGATTTACAGGAAATGAAAATAGTGATAGTAGATGATGACTGCCTGGTTACAGAGGCTTTGAAAACAATCCTTGAAGTGAATGAAGACGTACAGGTGCTAGCAACAGGGTCCGATGGCAGAGATGCGGTATGCCTGTATGCAGAATATAAGCCAGATGTCTTGTTAATGGATATTCGAATGAAGAATATGAATGGACTCGAGGCTTCAGCTGAAATATTAAAAGCAGACGCAAAGGCTAATATATTGCTTCTTACAACGTTCCTTGATGATGAATATATTGTGAAAGCGTTACGCCTGGGAGCAAAAGGGTATCTGCTGAAACAGGATTATGCAAGTATTTTGCCGGCATTGAGAGCAGTGTATTCCGGGCAAACTGTATTTGGACAGGAAATTGTGTCTAAAATACCGGATTTGATTCAAAAGAAGGAAAATTTTGATTATAGTGTCTGTGAAATTAATGAAAAAGAAAAGGAAATCATCCGTCTGGTTGCAAATGGATATAGCAATAAGGAAATTGCTGCGGAAATGTACCTGGGAGAAGGAACAGTGAGAAATTATCTGAGCTCAATTCTGGATAAATTGCAGCTCCGTGACCGTACACAAGTAGCTGTTTTTTACTATAAGCATCGTTGAAAAAATAAAAATGCAGAAATATACTATGCATAATTATAAGTAAAATATACATATTGGAGATGTGAAAAGTATAAAAAGTAAAAGAAGAGCCGTGAACGGGGAGGATGAAGTGCAGGAGATATGTGGATAAGTGATGTAAAATCGGTAAGTATAAAAGACATATGTGCGCGTGATAGAAACATTGCTACTTCCTATGCAAAACTATTAATAAAAATAGAAAATAGATGAAATATATAAAAAATGTCAGATAATAATACAGCCATTCGTCACTGTAACTATAGATACCTGTATAAACAGTAATAAAGATATCCTGTCATCAACTTTCTGCAGGAGTTCGCAGAACATCACATAGAACTTCCGAATGACGAAGCCCGTTGATGGCAGGATATCTTTAATATTGCGCGAAAAACGCGAGTACCTGAGTACCTCTATTATCTCTGCCTATTTCACGCGCATCCGGATAGCAGTGCAGCTACGAGAACACGCCCAGATTCCTACTCGCCCCGCGCGTTTG